>Ga0265303_10000430_pt1 | contig 23603 bp, 23 predicted proteins | sample Helome_2_FD_192494 | JGI IMG/M metagenome (GOLD analysis project Ga0265303, IMG submission 192494) | Marine sediment microbial communities from subtidal zone of North Sea - Hel_20160317 (Illumina Assembly) | ecosystem: Environmental > Aquatic > Marine > Subtidal zone > Sediment ... | reverse complement strand
CATTGTCTGAAGAAACACGAGGAAAAACTCAGAAGTCTTTGATGACCGGGCGGTATGTAACACCACCGCGCTCGGACACCGACTCGACCAGTTCGAAGCTCGACCATTCGATAACGGCCGACTGCGCCAGACGCTGCGTCTCGAATGACCTGGCGTTGCGTACGACCGTGATATGCGGGCGATAAACGCGCTGGTGTTCGGGGTTCACGCCGGCTGCGAGTATCTGGCCTTGCAGGTCCGCGACGAGACGCTCCAGCTCGGCCGGCACGGTCGGCGGCACCAAAGCCGCGATCTTGGGCCGCGGCCAGAACTCGAGTTTGTCGAGCCGCAGGCGAAACGGCTCGACCGTGACACCCTGTTTCGCTGTGTGCAATTCATCGATCCGGTTCTCCGGAAAGTCGCCGATATAGGCCAGCGTGACGTGCCAGTTGCGCCGGTCGACCGCCCGGCCGTCAACGAGCTTCGCCACCGGCGTTATGAAGTCGCGCATGCGGTCCCGCTGGCGGTGATCCGGCCACAGTGCAAAAAACAGCGTCCGCGTACTCACAGGCGATCCATCACGCCCTGTATAGCGTGCGCCACCGTGAGTTCGCGAACGAGTTCGCGGTCCCCGTCGAAATGCTCACGGCTCGTTTCGATGCGCACCTTACTACCGTCCCGGACGGCCCAGGCAAACCAGACCGTGCCAACCGGCTTCTCGTCGGTGCCACCGCTCGGGCCCGCGATGCCGCTGACCGCCACGGCGATATCCGATCCGCTCAGGTTCAGAACGCCCCCGGCCATTTCCTCAACGGCAGGCTCGCTGACAGAACCGTGCTCGGCCAGCGTCTGGTTTTTCACACCGAGCATCGACTCTTTGGCGCCATTCGAGTAGCAGACGATGCCGTAGCCAAACACAACAGAGCTGCCCGGGACGTCCGTTACGGCCTTGGCGATCCAGCCGCCCGTACAGGACTCCGCGGTGGAAACCGCTTTGCCCGACTCGGTCAGGTCTGCGACCAGGGCCGCAGCCAGTTTGTGGATCGATTCGTTGTCAGCCATTCAGTATCGACTCGTAGAGCGCAACATGCTTATCCGCCATCGTAGCGATCGAGAACTCTTTTTGCATCCGTTCCCGGCCGGCGGCGCCCATTCGCGCCCGCAGGTCGTCCTCGTCGATCAGCGTCGCGATTGCATCCTGCAGTTCTTCGACGTCCTCGGCCGGCACGAGCATGCCGGTTTCTCCATCGATGACGGCCTCCACCAGCCCGCCGGCGTTGAAACCGATGACCGGCACACCCGCCGCAGCCGCTTTGAGCGTGGCAACACCCAACCCTTCGGCCAGCGCCGGATGCGCAAAGATGTCGAAACAGCTCATGTAGTCGTCGAGGTCGTCGCGAAAGCCGGCGAACTGGACGATTTCGCCGAGCCCGAGCGCGGCGACCTGCGCACGCAGCTGGTTGTTGAGGTAGCCCTCACCGAAGATGATCAGCCGAAACTCCGGGTGGCTGTACCTGAGATCGGCAATGGCCTGTAACAGGTAGCGGTGCCCTTTGCGCGGGATCAGTTGCCCGGCCGCGCCGATGACGATGGCATTTTCAGGAATCTCGAATTCTTTCCTGAAGGCAGCCCGGTCTGCAGGCGCTGCAAAGCGCCCGGTATCCACGGCGCTGCGAATCACTTCTATCCGCTGCGGCTCGACATCGTGGTCACGAAGTACCGCGGCGATGGCTTCGGATATCGCGATAATTTTTTTGAACGGCTTGTAGCGCAGCGTGGCCATGAGCCGCATCTCGGTATTGTCGACGCGCCGCGATACGACCGCTGGAATGTCGGCGAAACTCGCGGCCAGTCCGCCCAGCATGTCGGCGCCGCGGCGGCTGTGGCAATGCACGAGGTCCGGTCTGGATGACTGCAGATACTGGGTGAGCCGATAGGCGAACGGGAGGTCCAGGTCGCCCGCGCAGAACAGATTGCGGACCGGAATGCCGGCCGCTCTGGCCGCCGCGTCGACACCCGAGGACGGCGGGCAGACCAGCGTGCAATCGTGACCCCGGTCCAGCAATGCCGATGTCAGGTAAACCACCTGCTGCGGACCACCATAAAGATGGCGTCCGGTTTCGACATGCAGTATTTTCATCGTCACGATAACAACAACCGCCCCGAGCCATGATAGCTCGAATCGACGCACCCTGGAGACACATGCGCGCCGGCACGCTGATCGCTCGATCATGAAAAAAAGTCTGTCGATCTTCTGGTCGCATATGAAAGGCAGTATGCGCGATCTCGCGCCGATCGTGATCGTTATCGCGTTCTTCGAGTTCGCCGTGCTCAGGCAAGTGCCGGACGGACTATTCGGGATATTGATCGGTGTAATCGTCGTTGTCATCGGGTTGACCTTCTTCATCTACGGCCTCGAACTGGCGCTATTCCCGATTGGTGACGCGCTCGCCGTCGCGCTGGCGCACAAGGGCAGCGTGTTCTGGCTGCTTACGTTTGCGTTCCTGCTCGGATTCGGCACGACGATCGCCGAGCCCTCACTGACCGCGATCGCCAATGAGGCGTCCGGGGTCGCTGCCGGTGCGGGCGCGATTGCGGATACCGAAGAGGCGCGCCGCAATTACGTGCTTGGGTTGCGGATCACCGTGGCGCTGTCCGTCGGCACGGCCCTCGTTCTCGGCGTACTGCGCATCATCCTCGGCTGGTCGCTGCCGCTGATGATCATCTCCGGCTACGTGCTGGTCGTTGCCATTACGGCAATAGCGCCGCAAGACATCGTGGGAATCGCGTATGACTCGGGCGGCGTAACGACGTCGACGGTGACCGTGCCCCTCGTCACGGCACTCGGCGTCGGCCTCGCCTCCTCGCTGCGTGACCGTAATCCGATGACCGACGGCTTCGGCCTGATCGCTTTCGCGTCATTGACGCCGATGATTTTTGTCATGTTGTACGGTGGGATCATCCAGTGGATCTGATCGTCTCGGGCATTACCACAATCGTCGCAACAGGCGCCGACGTCGTGCCGATCGTGCTTTTCATTTTTCTGTTCCAGGCTTTCGTGATTCGCAAGCCGCTGCCGAACTTCAAGCGTTTGCTGGCGGGTATCGGCTTCGTCATCCTCGGCCTGGGGCTGTTCCTGATCGGGCTGGAACATGCGTTGTTCCCGCTCGGCCGCGAGATGGCCGAGCAACTCACCGCGCCGGAGGCACTGATCGGCGGCGCAACCCGCGACTGGACATCGTACTTGTGGGTATACGCGTTTGCGCTGGCGATCGGCTTCGCCACGACGATCGCAGAGCCGGCGCTGCTCGCCGTATCCATGAAAGCGCACGAGGTCTCGGGCGGCGCCATCCACGTCTGGGGACTGCGCGTGGCCGTAGCGTTGGGCGTCGCCGTTGGTGTGGCCCTGGGCACCTACCGCATTGTCACGGGCCTGCCGCTGCAGTACTTCATCATGGTGGGCTATCTGATCGTGGTCGTGCAGACCATCTGGGCACCGAAACTCATCATTCCGCTCGCCTACGATTCGGGCGGAGTCGCGACGTCAACGGTCTCGGTGCCGATGATCGCGGCCCTGGGACTGGGGCTGGCCGAGACGATACCGGGCCGCAGCCCGCTGCTGGACGGCTTCGGTCTGGTCGCATTTGCCTGCCTGTTCCCGATCATCTCGGTACTGGCGTATGCTCAATTGAGCGCGGTAGTGAGTCGCCTTCGCACTGCGCGGCGGCGCAACGAAGAAGATCGGGCCGATCCTGATCAACTGGAGGAAAACTGATGCATTTCAAATTGTTAGTTGTCTTCGTCGAAGACTCGAAGACCGACGATGTGCTCAAGGCGGCCCGCGAAGCCGGCGCAACGGGATGCACCGTCGTGAACAACGCCCGCGGCGAGGGTTACGACGCCCCGAAGAGTTTCTTCGGCCTGACGCTGACCACGCAAAGAGATGTAGTACTGCTGCTCGTCGAGAAGCACCTGAGTCGCGAGATCCTGGAACACATCGGCGTCATCGGCGAGTTCGACGCAAAGCCCGGTACCGGGCTAGCGATCCAGATCGACGTCGAGGACGCCGTCGGCGCGTTGAGTCAGGCCGAACATCTTGTCGATATCGTGGAGGAACAGCTATGAAGCATCCCGAATGGGTCTCCGTGCGCAAGGCCATGCGCACCGATGTACACCTTATTGATGGCCGCGAGAACGTCCTCGAGGCGCTTCGTTTGATGAAAGAGGGTCGTGCCACAAGCTTGATCGTGGAAAAGCGTTCCGACAAGGACGAGTACGGCATCCTGACCTTGTCCGACATCGCGACGCAGGTCATCGCGCGTGACAAGGCACCGGAACGCGTGAATGTTTTCGAAATCATGACCAAGCCGGTCATAACGGTGCATCCGGAGATGGATATCCGCTACTGCGCACGGCTGTTCGAGCGCTTCGGCATTCGCCGCGCACCGGTCATGGAGCATCACGAAGTGATCGGCATTATCAGCTACTACCATCTCGTGCTCGAGGCTCTACCGGACCTCGACTAGGGCCTCGATCGATGAGCACCGAGCCGACAGCGATCCACACGCCGATGATGCGGCAGTACCTGGCCATCAAAGCCGAGTACCCCGATATGCTCGTGTTTTATCGCATGGGTGACTTCTACGAGCTCTTCTACGACGATGCGAAGCGCGCCGCGAAACTGCTCGACATCACACTGACCTCCCGCGGCAAGTCGGGTGGCCATCCGATACCGATGGCCGGCGTTCCGTATCACGCGGCCGAGGGGTATCTCGCAAAGCTCGTGCGCAAGGGCGAGTCGGTCGCGATCTGCGAGCAGATCGGCGATCCGGCGACGAGCAAAGGACCTGTCGAGCGGCAGGTCACCCGCATCGTCACGCCCGGCACACTGACCGATGAGGCATTTCTCGCCGAGAGCCGCGATAACCTCGTGGCGGCGGTTTTTGCCGAAAGCGATCAATTCGGCATCGCCTGGCTCGACCTCGCCGGAGGCCGCTTTCGGCTGACCGAGGTCCCGGACATCGAGGCGCTGCTCGGCGAGATCGAGCGCTTGCGGCCCGCGGAGGTCATCGTCGACGAAGACCAGACGCTGAGCGATGCCTTCACGGAGAATATTCGCGTCACTCGGCGGCCGCCCTGGCACTTCGAACTCGACAGCGCGACGCGGCTACTGTGTGCCCAGTTCGGCACGCACGACCTGAGTGGTTATGGCTGCGACGGTTTCGCGCGCGGCGTCGCGGCGGCCGGCGCCTTGCTGCAATACGTCACCGACACGCAGAAAGCCGCATTGCCGCATCTGCAGTCCATCACCGCCGAGCGCCGCGAAGATGCAGTCATCATGGACGGCCCGACGCGGCGCAACCTCGAACTCGAAGAGTCGCTGAGCGGCCATCACGAACACACACTCGCCGGCGTCATGGATCGTTGCCAGAGCCCGATGGGTTCGCGACTGTTGCGCCGCTGGATCCAGCGGCCGCTGCGTAACGCAGCCGTCCTTCGCGGCCGTTACCAGGCGGTCGAATCGATGCTCACCTCCGGAGCGGTCACGCCCCTCCAGAACGGCGTCGACGGTATCGGCGACGTCGAACGCATCCTGTCGCGGGTTGCGCTGCGTTCGGCGCGACCGCGTGATCTCAGGCAACTCGCCGAGGCACTGTCACGCCTGCCCGAATTACGCCGGCAGCTCAGCGAACTCGATTCGCCGTTCCTCGCCGACCTCCGCGAGCAAATCGGCGAACACCGGGGACAACACGAACTGCTCGTCAAGGCCATCATTGACAGCCCGCCAATGCTGATTCGTGACGGCGGCGTGATCGCGGACGGATACGACGACGAACTGGACGATCTGCGCGGCATCGCGGCCAACGCCGACCAGTTCCTGCTGGATCTCGAGGCGCGTGAAAAAGAGCGCACCGGAATTGCGACGCTCAAGCTCGGCTACAACCGCGTGCACGGTTACTACATCGAGATCAGCAAGGCACAGGCCGACAAAGCGCCGGTCGAGTACGTGCGGCGACAGACGCTCAAGGCCGCGGAGCGCTACATTACACCCGAACTAAAAGGGTTTGAGGACAAGGTCCTCGGCGCACGCGAACGCGCCCTCGCCCGCGAAAAACTGCTTTACGAAGGACTGCTGGACCGGCTGCACGAGGTGCTTGGCGAACTGCAACTCACGGCAGCGGGACTCGCAGAGCTGGACGTGCTGAGCTGTTTCGCCGAGCGTGCCGAAGTGCTGCGGCTCTCGAAACCCGTCATTGCCGACACGCCCTGCATCGAGATCAAAGGCGGCCGACATCTGGTTGTCGAACAGGTCATCGAGCAGCCCTTTGTGGCAAACGACCTGACACTCAATGCCGCCGAGCGGCTGCTGGTCATCACGGGTCCGAACATGGGCGGCAAATCCACGTACATGCGGCAAACGGCGCTGATCGCGATCCTCGCGCACATCGGCAGTTTCGTGCCCGCCGAGAGTCTGCGCATCGGACCGATCGATCGCATATTCACCCGCATTGGCGCTTCCGACGACCTCGCCGGAGGGCGGTCGACGTTCATGGTCGAAATGACCGAGACAGCAACGATCCTGCACAATGCGACCGGCCAGAGTCTCGTGCTGATGGATGAGATCGGCCGGGGTACCAGTACCTTCGACGGCCTGTCGCTCGCCTGGGCCGCCGCGCATTACATGGGCGAGACCACCAACGCTTTTACCTTATTCGCGACGCACTACTTCGAACTGACGGCGCTGGCCGCCGAACTCTCTGCATGCAGCAACGTGCACCTCGATGCCACCGAGCACCGCGGTCAGCTCGTGTTCCTGCATGCGGTCAAACCGGGGCCGGCGAATCAGAGCTATGGCCTACAGGTGGCGGCGCTCGCGGGCGTACCGAAGGAAGTCATTCGTCGCGCAAAGCGGTATCTCAAGACCCTCGAAACGCTGCAGGCAGCGCACGGCGAGAGTTCCCAGGGTCAGTTGCCGTTTACTGAGCCTTCGGATTCCGAAAGCCCTGACCTGCTGCGCGAAACCCTCGACGGCATCGATCCGGATTCACTGTCGCCGCGAGAAGCGCTAGAGTGGCTCTACCGTTTGAAGTCCGAGGCCGATGATGACGACTGAAAAAGCCGACCACCTGTCCGTCATCGTTCCTGTCTACAACGAAGCAGCCAGCCTCACGGAATTTACCGGCGTCCTGCTCGACACGCTCAATGGCCTTGGCGGCAGCTTCGAGGTGGTGTTCGTCAATGACGGCTCGACAGACGATTCGGCCAGGCTGCTCGATGAAATTGCAGCAGGATCTTCCCAAATCAAGGTTGTGCATTTCCGCCGCAATTTCGGGCAGACCGCGGCGATGATGGCAGGGCTCGACTATTCGACCGGCGACGTCATCGTGCCGATCGACGCCGACCTGCAAAACGATCCACGGGATATCCCGCGCCTGCTCGACCGGCTGAACGAGGGCTACGACCTGGTCTCCGGGTGGCGAAAAAACCGTAAAGACGCGCGCCTGACACGCAATTTTCCAAGCTGGCTCGCGAACCGGTTGATATCGAAGATCTCCGGCATTCGGCTCAACGATTATGGCTGCACACTAAAAGCATACCGGCGGTCGATCGTCGAGGACGTGCGCCTGTACGGCGAAATGCATCGCTTCCTGCCTATCTACGCGTCCTGGGCCGGCGCCCGCACGACAGAATTACCCGTCAATCACAACGCGCGTACCCAGGGGGAATCGAGTTACGGCCTGGAGCGTGTATTCAAAGTGCCGCTCGACCTGATCGTGGTCAAGTTCCTTAGCGAATACTCACAAAAACCGATCTATGTTTTCGGTGGATTCGGTCTGTTCAGCCACCTGCTGGCGCTGATCACGTTCATCTTCATGGTGTACCTCAAGTATTGGGGTGGCAAGTCGTTTATCGCTACACCATTGCCTCTGCTCGTCGTGCTGTTCGTGCTGATGGGTTTCCTGTCCATGCTGCTGGGACTCGTCGCCGAGCTTTCGGTTCGGACATACCATGAGTCGCAAAACAAGAGAACTTACTCGGTTGGTCGCACAGTCAATGTCGAGCGTCACAGCAACTAGTTTCCAGCCAGCCTCGTGAAGTCCGCTCCGGGCGAGTCAATGCTCGAACGCGCCTTTCTGCTTGTCTGGCTGCTGGTCACGCTCTGGATTCTGGTTTGCGCTTTCCTCGTGCAGGGCGAGTACGGCGACGGCTATCAGACGATCGTCAACGCGCGTTACTTTTTTGGCGACACTACGAATTACTACGTGCAACGCGGCCCGCTGGCCGCTATCGCTTTGGCTCCAGTCGACTTCGTTACACGAACTCTGGCGCTGGATCCGATCGATGTCCGGCCCTACCACTTGCTGAGCGGGCTGCTGCACAGCGCCTACCTGCTCGGGTGCTGGTTGTTTCTGCGGCGGGCCCCTGGTTCCGCCGGCGCACGTATACTTGCGTTTTGTGCCGCGATTCTGAGCGTCGTTTTTTATGCGTACGCGCCCTACCTGAGCCACGACCTGCTACCCGGCCTGTTGTTTCTGCTGCTGATTTTTCTTTGCCATCGCTGGCTTCAAGAGCCGGACTGGACACTCGCCGCATACCTCGTGCTGCTGGGCGCGGCCGTAGCGCTTATCAAGCAGACCTATGCAATATTCTGGCTTGCACTGATTCTTTATGCGCTGCTTGCGGCACTGCTGAAGTGGGACAGCGGCCGCGTAACGCTGCGCAAGTTCGCGATGCTGTCGCTGCTCGCGGCGATGAGCGCAGTCATCAGCTGGCTGGGCTACGCGCTGTTCCTGAGTGCAGAGCTTCCGGACGTTCCCTTGCTGCGGCGCCCCCTGGGACTCGTGGCTGCCGTATCTGCCCAATACGGCGATGGCCAGGCGGCGATGTTTACCTCTGACCTGTACCTAAGAAATCTGCCGAATTACGGCATCGCTGCCATGCTGTTGGTCGTTCCCGGAATCGTAATGGCCATACGCGGCACCGATGCGCGCATGCGTCTCGTCGCGGTGTGCTGGCTGGTCTGCGCTGTATGCTTGCAGCTCATTCAGTTTCGCGAAGCTCGATATCTGGCCTTCCTTGCGCCATTAACGGCGCTGCTCATAGTCCCGGTCATTCATCTGGCATTCTCCCGGAGGTTCGTCCTGATCGCATTGGCCGCGCTCGTACTCGTCGATCAGGTGCGCGGCGTTTCGGTTGCCGCAGAGCAACTCGTATCAACGCGCACGATAAACGTGGCGCGTTTTGTGAATTCGCCGCAGAGCGACGGGAACATCTTCGCGTCTCGAGTACTGAGCTTTGTCTACGACAGCGATAGCCCGCTCGCCCGGGACCGCTATCACGGCATCTATCACCTGACGCCGACCATGCTGCGTGGTCTGTTCGAAGACAGCGTCGTCGTTACAGGCGTCGCTGATCCGCGTGACTTCGGTGCAGCCGGTATTGCCCCCGGCGACAGGGTGTATTTCAGCAACGATACGATGCTTCGCAGACCGCCCTGGAATGCGGAAAATCTTCCGGCGGATATCTCGAGATTTGTTCAGATCGCCGGCACGGCGACAACGGTTGACCTGGTCCTGCGCAATGACGGATACGAGTGGAAGGGCAACGACGGCAGCTACATGATGTTCATTCCGGCCGGCAATGTCGGTCGACAAATGCCTGTGATCACGCGCGGGACATTCTCACTCGAAGCCGCGTCGACACTGTTCGGAGACCTGCAGGACCGCGAGCAACTGCAGGTCACAGGCGTCGTGGTCGATGCCCTGTGCCAGGCCGACACCTGCAGGTATCGCTAGGGCCTGCACGCCAGATTCAGAATTGATTGCGGAAAAACGCCGCCAACATCAACAAAGACCACAAAGCCTTGCCGCGATCGCGTTTCTCGCTGCAATGCTCCGTCCACCAGGTCCTGACGGTCTCGAACTCCAGGTACTGATACATCGAGTTCGATGAATCGAGCAATATTGTCGCGGCAAGTTCCTGAAGATCCGATTTCAGCAATGCGGAGACCGGCAACCCGAATCCGTGTTTTCGCCGGGTGATCACCTGCCTGGGCAAATAGTCGCGGGCGAGCGAGCGCAGAATGCGTTTCCCCGTCATTCCCCTGAACATTGCCCGGACCGGAAGAGACAAGGCATGGTCTGCGACCGCATTGGACAGATACGGGCTGCGAACCTCCAGACTCACGTACATCGAGGCGCGATCGATCTTTTGCAGAATATCGTTGGCCAGATATGCGTCGATGAAATGGCGCTGGCACTGGTCCATCAGCGGCAAGTCTTCAGCATTCATGAATTGCTTGTCCAGCGCGCCGTCCAGAGCCGCTGCGACGCCTGTCGTTTCGCGCCACAGCTTTTCCTGCATTTCAGGCGCGACTGCCGCCATCCAGTAGACACTCTGGCAACTCGCGGGTTTGCCGATACCGTAGCTGAGTTGGCGCATCAGGAAGCTACGGTTCATGTAGCCCGACGAGTTAGGCATGCTTTGTGCAGTTGCTCGCAAGACACCGCCAAAACCGGTGGGAAGTGCCGCCATTAACCGTGCGAACCTCAGTAACTTGAAATTCGGATAGCCGAAGAACAACTCGTCGGCGCCGTCGCCCCCGAGCGCGACGGTGACGTATCGCTTTGTCGCCCGGCATAGCAGGTAACTCGGCAGCAGCGACGAATCTGCGAAAGGCTGGTCGACCTGTGACAACAGATGCTCGATACCTTCTGCGCAGTTCTGCCGATTGATTTCAACCGTGGTGTGCCGCGAGCCGATATGCGCTGCAACTCGTTCCGCATGCTTCGACTCATCGAAGCTCGCATACGGAAATTTCACCGTGAACGTCGCAACGTCGCTGCTGTGCTGCCGTGCAATGGCAGCCACGAGCGACGAATCGAGCCCACCCGAAAGAAATACGCCGACCGGCACATCGGCAATGAGCTGTTGTCGCACGGCTTCGCACAACAGTTTGTCCAGCTTTTCTGTCGCCGATGCGTCGTCGATGCCTGATTCGCGCTCCACGTCGCCAGGCCGCCAGTAAGGCTCGATGCTCACTCGACCACGATGACAGGCGAGCATGTGGCCGGCCGGGAGTTCGTAGATACCGTCTATTCCTGTTGCTTCTCCAGGAACATATTCCATCATCAAGTACAGCTGCAGCGCGTCGAGATCCGGTGTTGCCGTTGCGAGCGCCGGATGCTGGCGCAGCGCCTTTATCTCTGATGCGAATACGAGTTCGCCTTCGATCTGCGCGTAGAAAAGCGGTTTTTGCCCGAAACGGTCTCGAGCCAGATAGAGCGTCTCGTTGCTCGCCTGGTACCAGGCAAATGCAAACATGCCGTCGACCAGGGACAGGGCCTTCTTGATGCCGTGGAGTTCGAGCAGCCAGAACAGCGTCTCGGTATCGCAGTGATCCCGCAGCGTGCCGCCAGCCGCCTCGATCGCGTTGTCGAATGCGCGGTGATTGTATATTTCACCGTTATATATCAGTGTATTTCCGCTCGTTTCGCTGCTGCGGGGCTGGTCACCGCCAGAAGGCTCCATGATCGTGAGACGATTATGGCCAAGAGCGTGCGTGTCGCTCACGGTGACTGTCTGCTCATCCGGACCGCGGTGCGCGATGCCCCGCAACATTTTGAGTACGACTGCGCGATGATCGCGCGAGGAGTTTTCAGGATACGAGTATCCGGCTATTCCGCACATGCGCCAGTCGGTTCGTTTGGTTCGGTCGTCCGCGGCTTGGAGCCGATGACCGTCCAGGACATTTCATTCACCCAGTGCGCACGAACATCCTCGAGGCCTGCCTGTTGCAGCAGTTCGACGGCTTCGTGCTCTGTGTAGTACTTCGCGATCTTCGGAATCATGTGGTCGTAAACAATCGCACGCAGATGGCGGAACGAGAACGTTCGAATAAGGCGCATGTACTCTGTTTTGCCAATTCGCGCTTTCAGCAGTAACCACAACAACGCCGTTGCCGGCAATGACAGGAAATAGACGAGCGACAGAGGCATTTTGCTGAAGAGGAAGCGCCGTGCAGGGTCGAAAAATCGCACGAGCCATTCGTTATTCTCGTAACCGTACAGCCATACCAGAACTGTACCACCGGGCCTTACCGCCTGTTGCATTTGCCGAACGGCAGCCAGCGGATCGTCGAGGTGGTGTATCACGCCGATGCTGAATGCGATATCGAAGAGATCGGATTCATTGACCTCATAAGCACTTCTGTTTTCGACAATTGCAGTTTCGTATTCGGAGAGATTGCTTCGGGCAGCGGCCAGCGTACGCTCATCGACGTCGATACTCAGGCAGGATGCTGCGCCGTACGTCAACGGCCACCAGGAGTTGCGGCCGATGCCACAGCCGACATCGAGGAAGCGCTTGCCTGTCCAGTTGACCTTATCGAAACCGCTCGTCCAGCGCAGAAACTGCTCCTCATGCACCGGCAGGATTTCGCTGAATATATTCCACGAATGCCCGAATCGCTCGGGGGACCCCAGCTTTTCCCGTGCATCATCACTCATATCGCATTACTGCAGACTTGTCGGCGGCGACAGTGAGATGACGAACAGACCTGCCGCTATCAAGCCTATACCGAGCCACCGCTGCGGGCCGATCGCTTCACCCAGGACGACATTGGCAGCGATAATTACGAGTACGAACTGTAGTGCGAAGATCGATTGCGCCAGATTAAGAGAAGTTCGCTTCAATACCATCATGTAGAAGATCATCGCGAAACAGAATGCCAGCGCTCCGAGAAACGTCTGCAGATTCAACAGGTTGAATGGCCACACGGTGCTGATACCGCGATGCCCCACGCCTGTCTTCAGCAGCAGGTTGCCCACGACAGTGCAGCCCATGGCAGCGAGAATGAAAAAACCGTTAACGACAAGATTACTGTTCATGAGTGAGTCACCGTTGGTTTGCGGGCGCTGCCCACGACTTGAAGCCCTGCCCTCCTGAGGCTTGACCGTCGCGTACACCAGTCGTCGAAACGCGTAAAGGAGCGCGTAATCGCACGAATTCCCGGAATGAAACGAAACAATCGGTTCACGAATAACACATCACTATTCATGAACAGGCAGAAACCGACGAAACCACAGCTACGCCATGTGATTTCCGAAAACCCGGCACTTTCGAGGACCGGCACCGTTTCGTCATATTTCAGCGGGCGTTCGGTTTCATGGTCCAGCATCGGCGACAAGCGATAGACGATCGCGCGCAGGATGCGCCATAACCAGAAATCGTTCAGCGGCTCGCGCCAGATGAAAACCCCGCCGGGTTTCAGGATTCGGAAAACTTGCCGAAACAGCGCACCCCGGTCCGGTACATGATGTATTCCGCCGAGCATGAAGACGGTATCGAATCCATCATCCGTGAGGGGCAACCGGGTCGCATCGCCCTGTACGAAATGCAGCGCTGGATCGTCAAATGACCGACGCGCCTTTGCGAGCATTGCTGAGGATATATCCACGCCGACGCCGGTTTCGATCGACTGCCCGAACAACGCAAACGCCTCTCCCGTCCCGCAGCATACCTCTGCGCACACTCCCAGCTCATATTCGTGGGAAGCGTCGCGCAGCACGCGATCGAGATAGTCCATATATTCCTGTGTATGCGGATACTGCAAATTTTCAGCGTACGCTTCAGCAATCTGATCATAGTGATCTTGCTGAATGGCAGCTTCCGGTGAACGGAATTCCTCGGCAAAGAGCGGAATGCCACTTTCGGAGATTTTGTAACGGTACGCGCCGGAGTCACTGACGAGGTCTTGTCCATCCACGGTGAGTCGCTCGCCAGATCGCGGGCAGCGCAGCAGATGCAGCATGGAATCGATGACAGAAAGTGGGGTCTGGGTAGTCACTCAATACTACGCTGGCCGGCAATCGCTACAATCTTAAGTTCATGCCTGTGCAATGTACACCTGCGTCGGTGCGCTCATACGGTGCAGTGTTGGCTGCTCAGTTCTGCGTATCGTCGCGCAGGAATTCGCCGCGCTTCAGAAACGCCGCGACCTGGTCTGCCACATCGGCTGAGACGAGCATGGTCTTATGGCTGACCGGCATGCAGATATGGTCTTTTGCACCGTCGAGCTGGGTTTCGGAGACGGCGACGGAGCCATCGTTGTCGCCGTCGAATCTCGTGACCAGACGGCCTATGCCCAGCCCGACCGTTCCCGCGATGACGCCGACGTCGCGATCGAGGCACACGTGAGAGGCCCACTCGTTGGCGGCCTCGTGAACCACGCCGGCCGGCAGCGAGCGCCCGAGAATCCGCTCACCCCAGTCCTGCGTGGTCAGGAAGGCGGCGGCTCGCGACCCGGTGAGCGGCGACCCCATGCATACGACACGACCGGGTACGGCATCGGGATCATTCGCGAGCATGCGCAGTGCGATGACGCCCCCCAGGCTATGACCGAGAATATGGGTTGCGCCCAGCTTTTTCGAACGAATGAATTCACTGAGTGCTGCAGCGTTCTCATCGAGCGTGCCGCGCACTGAACGATAATTGAAGCGCAGCACATTCAGGCCATACTCTTTCTCGAGTCGGCGCTTGACCAGGGTCAGCGCCAGGCTATGGGACCAGATACCGTGAATACAGATGACTGTGCTGATCGACGTCAGATCTTCAGCGTCCGCAGTGCGTCTTTGTTCGTCCACGACCATACTTTATCAATTGCCTCGTCTACGGGCAGCCAGCAGAACTCCGAGTGCTCGGCGGTGTCCAGCACGATATCCAGTTTGCCCGATAAACGATACCGCCATTCAAATTCGACATTCTCGACGACGCCCGGTTCGAAGCGATTACGCCAGCGCGGATCGATTGCGAACTGCCGGCTGACACCTGCATAAGAAAGGGTGCCCTCGTCGCTGAGCCCGGTCTCTTCGAACAGCTCGCGCAGTGCCGCATCGGCGTGAGCTTCGTCGACGTTGAGACTACCGGTAATCGACTGCCAGAAATCGAATGGCTTCGAGCGTCGCAGCAACAGGACCTGATGATCGTCAGTATGGACGACGACGAGAACCGAAACGGGGCGGCGATAGTGCATAGCGCGAATTATCGCCCGTATCGCGGTCTTCTGCAGGCGGGCTCCTACTCGGTGCGCGGCGCCCGCAGTCGGATACCCACTTCCTTGAGCTGTTCCGCAGAGGCTTCGCCCGGTGCGTTGGTCAGCGGGCAGTGCGCCGACTGTGTCTTCGGAAACGCGATGACGTCGCGAATGCTCTCGGCGCCCGCCATCAGCATCACGATACGATCCAGGCCGAACGCGATGCCCCCGTGCGGCGGGCAACCGTATTCGAGCGCCCGCAGCAGGAAGCCGAATTTCTCTTCGGCCTGTTCCTTGCTGATATTGAGCAATTCGAAGACCGCCGACTGCATGCTCTGGTCATGAATACGAATCGAGCCGCCGCCCAGTTCGAGCCCGTTCAGGGCGAGATCGTAGGCCCGCGACAGCGCATTGCCGGGGTCCGCGAGCAGCGCTGCAGGATCGTCGTCGACCGGCGCCGTAAACGGATGGTGCAGCGGGTCCCAGGACTTCGTCTTGGGATCCTGTTCGAACATCGGGAAGTCGACGACCCACAGTGGCGCCCAGCCGTCGGCAACCAGACCGCGGTCCTCGCCGAGTTTGACTCGCAGTGCACCCAGCGCGTCGTTGACGACGCGCGCCTTGTCGGCGCCGAAGAAAATCAGGTCGCCCGTCCTGGCGCCCGTGCGCTCGAGGATGCCGTTAACGGCGTCGTCCGGCAAAAACTTCAAGATCGGCGACTGTAGCCCGTCGCGACCTGCGTCGACATCATTAACCTTGATGTACGCGAGTCCTCTCGCGCCGTAACGGCCGACAAACGCCGTGTAGTCATCGATCTCCTTGCGCGACAGCGTATTGCCATCCGGCAGACACAGCGCGGCGACACGACCGCCAGGATCAGCGGCCGGCCCGGCGAAGACCTTGAATTCGACCGCAGCCATCAGATCCGATACCTCGACCAGTTCGAGGTCGATGCGCAGATCGGGCTTGTCCGAACCATAACGCTGCATCGCTTCGGCGTAGCTCATGCGTGGAAACGGCGACGGCAGGTCCACGTCAAGCACACACTTGAACAGGTGTCTGACGAGTCCCTCCATTTCGCCGGTGACGTCCCCCTCGTCGACGAAACTCATCTCGACATCGAGCTGGGTGAACTCGGGCTGACGGTCTGCGCGCAGATCTTCGTCGCGAAAACAGCGCACGATCTGATAGTAACGATCAAGTCCCGACATCATCAGCAGCTGCTTGAACAGCTGCGGCGACTGCGGCAGCGCGAAGAACTTGCCGGGATGCGTGCGGCTCGGAACGATGTAGTCGCGAGCACCTTCGGGGGTCGCGCGCGTCAACATCGGCGTTTCGACATCCACAAAGCCGTCGCCATCGAGGAATTCACGCATCGCCATGGTTACTCTGTGGCGCAGGCGAAGGTTTTCGAGCATGTCTTCGCGGCGCAGGTCCAGATAGCGGTACTTGAGACGCAGCTCCTCGTTAGCTTGTTCGTCGTGGTGGAACGGCGGTGTCTCGGAGCGGTTGAGAACCTCGAGCTCCTCTGCAACGACTTCCACCTTGCCCGTCTTCATCTTCGGGTTGACCGTCTCTTCCGAGCGCGCAACGACCTTGCCCTTGACGGCCAGGACGTATTCGCCGCGAATGCGCTCGGCCTCGGCGAAGATCTCCTCACGATCCGGATTGAAAACGATCTGCAGCAGCCCCTCACGATCGCGCAAATCGATGAAGATCACGCCGCCGTGATCGCGGCGCCGGTGCACCCAGCCGCAGACCGCGACGTCCTGTCCGATCAGCGATTCATCAACTTGTCCACAATAATGGCTGCGCATGGCGAAATTCCGAGTATCCGGACCCAAAAAAGTGGCGGAATGGTACGGCCTAGTGATGGAAGATACAACAGTCGCAGCGTCCCGGGTAACGGTCGCGGGCGGGATATTGCTTATCGGAAGTAAAGCGCAGCGAAGCGAGCCATGAAGATAAGTAATATGCCGCCCGCGGCTACTCCTCTGGCATCTTCAACGGCAGTTCCGCTGTCTGTGCCTTCGACCAGGTCGGCACGACGACACCCAGTGACATTATGAGCTTGACGGCCTCGTCCACTTCCATGTCGAGCTCGATCGCGTCTCTTCGCGGCACGATGATGATGAATCCCGACGTCGGGTTCGGCGTGGTCGGCACGAAACAGCACACGACCTCTTCGCCCGTGCGGCCCTGGATTTCACCGATGTCGGTCGCCGTTTGAAACGTCAAAGAGTAGATGCCCTTGCGCGGGTACTCCACGAGCAATACCTTGCTAAACGCACTGCCCGAATCCGAGAACACGATCTCCGCGAAGTTCTTCGCGGCAGAATAAATGGACCGCGCGACGGGAATTCGATCCATCAGGGATTCCCAGCCGCCTACGAACGCACGTCCGACGAAGTTCGCCGTCAGCACGCCGGTCAGGAGCAACAGCAAGATTGTAAGAATGACACCCAGACCCGGAATCCCGACACCCAGCCACTCTTCGGGGTGGTACTGACGTGGAATGAGGACAAGCGACTTGTCCATAAGGCCGATCAGGACGCGAAACACGAATATCGTGATGCCAATCGGCAACCACACGAGCATGCCGGCAACGAGGTAACGACGCAGTCGCTTCATCATCAGGAATCGGCCTTGCTGGTCTTCGCAGCAGTTGGTTTGGCCTTCGGCTTGTCGTTGCTCTTGTCGGACTTGGGCTTGTCAGCCGACTTCGACGACTCCTTGTCACCGTGCAGGTTGCGCTGGTTCTCTTTCTTGAAGTCCGTCTCGTACCAGCCCTGACCCTTGAGGCGAAAACGCGGCGCCGACAGCAGCCGCTTCAGACCGGGCTTACCGCACGCAGGGCAATCCACGAGCGGCGCGTCTGCGATTTTCTGCAGCGCGTCGAGCGTGTGGTCACATTCTTTGCAGGCATACTCGTATATCGGCATGCGGTGTACTCCGTGTATCCGGTGCGGCCCGAAAACCCGCGAATTATAGTGGCTATGCCGCGTTCTGAAAATCGAGGCGATCGTCGGCGACGCCCACCTCGATGACATCACCCGGCTTGAACTTGCCCTGCAGGATCTCCTGCGCAAGCGGGTTCTCGACCTGCTGCTGGATCGCACGCTTCAGCGGACGCGCACCGTAAACGGGATCGAAGCCCGCTTCAGCCAGTCTGTCACGCGCAGCGTCAGACAACGTTATGCGCATATCCCGATCGGCAAGCCGATCGTGCAAATAGCCGAGCTGAATATCGACTATGAGCCTGATGTGCTCTCGACTCAGTGGATGGAACACTACCACGTCATCCACACGGTTGATGAACTCGGGCCGAAAATGCGTGCCGACAACGTCCATCACTGCCGACTTCATCTCGTCGTATTTCTCCTCACCGGCCATCTCCTGAATCATTTGTGATCCGAGGTTGGATGTCATGACGATAACCGAATTACGAAAATCGACCGTGCGGCCATGGCCGTCGGTCAGACGTCCGTCATCGAGGACCTGCAGCAAGACGTTGAATACGTCGGGATGCGCTTTTTCGACCTCATCAAGAAGGATCACCGAGTACGGGCGGCGACGCACAGCCTCGGTCAGGTAACCGCCCTCCTCGTAGCCCACGTAACCCGGGGGCGCGCCGATCAGCCTGGCAACGGAGTGTTTCTCCATAAACTCCGACATATCGAGGCGCACCATCGCGTCCTCGGTATCAAACATGAAGTTAGCCAACGCCTTGGTCAGCTCCGTTTTGCCTACGCCTGTCGGGCCCAGAAACAGGAATGAGCCGATCGGCCTGCGCGGGTCCGACAAGCCGGCGCGTGACCGGCGGATCGCATTGGCGACCACAGTCACAGCCTCGTCCTGGCCCACGACGCGCTGCTGCACGACAGATTCCATCTGCAGCAGTTTTTCCTTTTCGCCTTCGAGCATCTTGGAGACGGGAATGCCGGTCCACCGGGAGACGATCTCTGCGACTTCTTCATCGGTCACGTTGTTTCGCAGCAAGGTCTTTTCCTTGCCTTCGGCCTGCATTGCGTTCGCCAGCCGTTTTTCCAGTTCCGGAATACGGCCATACTGCAGCTCCGACATGCGGGCCAGATCGCCCGCGCGATGCGCAGTCTCCAGCTCGAGTCGCGCGCGCTCCAGCTCCTCTTTGATGTGCGTTGCGCCCTGCATCGCAGCCTTCTCGGACTTCCAGACTTCCTCGAGGTCCGCAAACTCGCGCTCCAGGCCTTTCAGTTGCTTTTCGAGGTCCTTCAACCGCTTGCGTGAAGCATTATCCGATTCTTTCTTCAACGCCTCGCGCTCGATCTTGAGCTGGATGATGCGGCGCTCGAGCCGATCCATCGCCTCGGGCTTGGAGTCTATTTCGATACGAATGCGGGATGCCGCCTCGTCGATCAGGTCGATGGCTTTGTCAGGCAACTGGCGGTCACTGATGTATCGATGCGACAAGGTCGCGGCGGCAACGATCGCAGGGTCGGTGATTTCGACGCCATGATGCACTTCATAGCGCTCCTTGAGTCCGCGCAGAATGGCGATCGTGTCCTCGACCGTCGGCTCTTCGATCAGGACCTTCTGGAAGCGACGTTCGAGCGCCGCATCCTTTTCGAGATATTTGCGATATTCATCGAGCGTCGTTGCGCCGACGCAGTGCAACTCGCCGCGCGCCAGCGCAGGCTTGAGCATATTGCCGGCGTCCATCGAGCCCTCGGCCTTGCCCGCACCAACCATCGTGTGCAACTCGTCGATGAAGAGGACGATCTGACCCTCCTGCTTGGCAAGGTCACTCAGCACGGCCTTGAGGCGTTCCTCGAATTCACCGCGGAACTTCGCGCCAGCGATCAGCGCGCCCAGATCGAGCGACAGGATGCGCTTGCCGCGCAGCCCTTCGGGAACTTCGTTATTGACGATGCGCTGCGCGAGTCCTTCAATAATTGCGGTCTTACCGACGCCGGGCTCGCCGATCAGCACAGGGTTGTTCTTGGTGCGCCGCTGCAGAATCTGGATCGTGCGCCGGATCTCTTCGTCGCGGCCAACGATCGGATCGAGTTTGCCCTGCTCAGCGCGCTCGGTCAGGTCAATCGTGTATTTCTCAAGCGCCTGCCGCGTGTCCTCGGCATTCGGGTCGTTGACCTGCTGACCGCCGCGCAAGTCGTCGATCGACTTTTCGATCGCGCCACGCACGGCACCGGCCTGCTCCATGATCGACAAGAGTGGCGACTTCTCGTCCATCGCGGCCAATACGAACAGCTCGCTGGAGATGTACTGGTCATTACGTTCCTGCGCGAGCTTGTCCGTGATATTGAACAAGCGCGTGACGTCGTTGCCGATATGCACGTCTCCGCCTGCGCCCTCGACTTTCGGCAGCCGATCAACCGCATCACCGAGCTGCGAACGAAGCAGATTGACGTTGACACCGGATTTGGTCAGCACGCCACGCACCGTGCCACCCTGTTGATCGAGCAGCGCGACCATCACGTGTGCCGGCTCGATGAACTGGTGGTCCTGGCCCACGGCCAGCGACTGCGCCTCGGCGAGCGCCATCTGGAATTTGCTGGTCAGTTTGTCCAATCGCATTGGATTCCCTCAGTCCCGGTCCCCCGGGTGCCATAAACTCCCGTAGAAATAACGGCGAGTACGACATTTTCAAGATACTTATCGGCTAGTTGCACCGATAAATGAAGCTGTACAGACGCCCGGTCTTGCCGTCACGGCGGTACGAGAAAAAACGGTCCGCGTCGGCGAATGTGCACAGGTCGCCGCCCCAGATGCCGCAGACGCCGGCAGCGCCGAGGCGCTGGGTGGCCAGCAGTATGAGGTCGGCCTGCCAGCGGCCCTGCTCATTCGCCGTGAACGCAGCCGCGGCCTGCGGATCTCTCTCGAGAAATGCCTCCCGAACTTCGGCGCCGACTTCGAACGCCGCCTGGGATATCGCAGGCCCGAACCAGGCCAGGAGGTTAGCCGCCTCGGTCGCCATCGCGGCCAGCGTCTCCTCCACGATGCCCGCGGCAAGGCCGCGCCAGCCGGCGTGAATTGCGGCGATCTCGCTGCCATCGCGCGCGCACAAAAGGATCGGCAGGCAGTCCGCCGTCCTCACCACACAAATGCTGCCCGGCCGATTCGCGATGATGGCGTCGGCATCCGGCGGTCCTTTATCGAAATCGTCTGAGCCCCAATTCACCACGCCAGTGCCGTGGACCTGATTCAGCCATTGCGGCTCTGCCGGGAACGCGAATGCGGCGTTCTGCCGGGTAGTGGTGCCCGCCACGATGTTGGCGGGAGCCGGCCACTCTGCGCGAATCCACTCATTGCTCATCGGCATCCCCGCGCAGGGCTGCAAGCAACTGCTCGAAATCAGCAGGCGGCGGCACCTTGAAGCTCAGCACCTCGCCGCTGTCCGGGTGTTTGAGCTCGAGCTGGGTAGCGTGCAGCGCCTGGCGCCGAAATCCACGCAGCGCAGAGACGACCGCATCGCTCGCACCAGCCGGCAGCGCGAGGCGCCCTCCGTACACGGGATCCCCGACCAGCGCGTGACGGCGATACGCAAAATGCACGCGAATCTGATGCGTACGGCCAGTCTCGAGCTTGATCCGTATATAGGTGTGTGCGGCAAAACGCTCGAGGACCGTGTAGTGCGTGACAGCCGGTTTGCCGTCGTCGCGCACAACCATGCGCTTGCGGTCGACGCGATGGCGACCTATGGGCGCGTCGATTTTGCCACCGCCCGTGAGCACGCCGCCACATATGGCCAGATAGAAACGCGCGATCTCCCGGTTCGCCAGCAAGCGTACAAGAGACGTGTGTGCGGGCAGCGTTTTGCCGATCAGCAAAAGGCCGCTCGTGTCCTTATCAAGCCGATGGACGATGCCGGCACGTGGCAGCTCCTCCAGCTGCGGCGCGTAGTGCAACAGCCCGTTCAGCAACGTGCCGCGCGCGTTTCCGGCCCCCGGGTGGACGACCAGGCCGGCCGGTTTGTCGATCACGATCAGAGCATCGTCCTCGTGCACGATATTGAGTGTGATCGGCTCCGGTCGGTCCATTACGGTGGCTGCCGGGACTGCGTGCAGAATCACCCGCTCGCCACCCAGCACCGCATCCCGGGGCCGCGGGCTGACGCCGTCCACGACGATCGCTCCGTCGAGAAGCCACGCCTTGAGGCGACTTCGCGAATATTCGGGAAACAACCTGGCGAGCGCCTGGTCCAATCGTTGACCAGCCAGCTCGATCGGTATCGTCCTGGTTGTGGGATCCGCGTTCATCGTAACGCCAAGTCTACGGTATACTCGCCGACCCTGGGGGCACGATCATCCAGCCGCGAAGCGCGGCAATCGGAACAGCACCGTAAAATGAAGACGCAGAAAATCATCCACAAACTGGCCAGTCGCGCGCGCAATCTCATGCGCCTGGCGACCGTTTTGACGCTCGCCATATTTGCGGCCGGCTGCGCGGGCAATGACGAGCAAGAGACTCCCGTCGACAACCTGACTGAGGCCTATGAAGAGGCGAAAGGGGCGATCGAACGTCAGAATTACCGCCGCGGAATTCAGATCTTCGAGGCGATCCAGGCCGTCTACCCGTTTAGTGACCTGAGTCGGCAGATCCAGCTGGAGCTCATGTACGCCTACTACAAGGCCCAGCAAAAAGAACAGGCGATCGAGACGGCCGACACGTTCATGCGCGAAAACCCGATTCACCCACGCGTCGACTACGCTCTCTATATCAAAGCATTGGCGTACTTCGAAGACGAGGCGGGCTTTCTCGAGCGCCGGTTCAAGAAGGACGTTACCGAGCGGCCACCGAAAGAAGTGCAGGAATCCTATTCAGCGCTGCGCCGCCTCGTGGACCGCTATCCCGCCAGCGAATATGCGCCCGATGCAGAACAGCGCATGGTCTATCTCAAGAATCGCCTGGCCACGTACGAGAATCACGTCGCCGATTATTATCTTCGACGCGGTGCGTATGTCGCGGCACTGAATCGCGCCAAGAACGCTCTGGAAGAATACAACGGTTCAGTAGCCAACGCCGATTCGCTGCGCATCATGGCGGCAGCGTACGACAATCTCGGCATGGACGATCTCGCCAGCGATGCGAGGCGCGTCCTCGAGCTGAACTTCCCGGGCGAGAGCTAATGCGGGAATCGATAGCCTGATGTGATTGGGTAACGCCAGTCTCGGCCGAACGCGCGACTGCTGATTCGAATACCGGGAGGCGCCTGGCGCCGCTTGTACTCGTTGCGCTTCACCATCTCGAGAATGCGAATCACCGTATCCCGGTCATAGCCACTTGCAGTTATCTGCTCGACCGAAAGGTCTTTCTCGATAAACGCCTCGAGAATCGGATCGAGTATGTCGTAGGCCGGCAGTGAGTCGCTGTCAACCTGACCTGCGCGCAATTCCGCCGACGGTTCCCGCGTAATAACCCGCTCGGGAATGACCTTGCCCAGCGTATTTCGATAACGTGCAAGCCGGTATACGAGCGACTTGCTGCAGTCCTTTATCGGCGCGAATCCGCCGGCCATATCGCCATAGAGCGTGGCATAACCAACAGCCATCTCGCTCTTGTTGCCGGTCGTCAGAAGCATTCTCCCTGTCTT
>Ga0265303_10000429_pt1 | contig 23609 bp, 20 predicted proteins | sample Helome_2_FD_192494 | JGI IMG/M metagenome (GOLD analysis project Ga0265303, IMG submission 192494) | Marine sediment microbial communities from subtidal zone of North Sea - Hel_20160317 (Illumina Assembly) | ecosystem: Environmental > Aquatic > Marine > Subtidal zone > Sediment ... | reverse complement strand
GTTCAGGAATGATTATGTCGAGGTCATTGGTACCGAAGATGCCATTGAGATTCCCGTGTTTCTCAAGGTTGATCTCGGCCAATTTCAAACCTTGTAATCGGGCAAAATTTTGTACCAGGGTGGATTTGCCTACTTGTCTGGCGCCGCGAATGACAAGGGGCTTTCTTCGCGGTTTTTGCAACCAACGAGTTAATTGATTTTCCATGGATCGCTTCATAGCGTCAACTCTTTTATTCTCTTGGACCAGACAATCTAAAATACACCCCTATTTTATCATTTGTCAAGATAAAATAGGGGTGTATTGATTGGCTGCCAATTTTACTGCAACGGTTTCTCCGGCGGATATGCTATTAAATGTCAACTTTAGAATTTTAGAATAATGTTCTTTTTACCCTCAAAAAGCTCGATATCGGCAAAAAAATTTTCATTTTTTGTTAATTAATGGTGAAAGCGGCGGAATCGGACACAAAACAGCATCGACAATGGCTCTACCTTTATTAATTTTCAGATGGTGGAGATAGTGGTGGGGGTTGGAAATAAGAGGCATGAAAAAGGGGTTAAGAATTCCTCTTAACCCCTGATAATATTATGGTAGTCCCAGCGGGGTTCGAACCCGCGTTACCGGCGTGAGAGGGCAACCACACCACCCCACTCTGCTTGAATTTAGAATGATTTCAATAGCAACAGAGTCAAGAAAGGCATCAGAGTCATAGCGTTTTGTGTCCGCTTTTGTGTCCGCTACTATTAAGCTACTCTCCAATTCATTCCATAATCAACGCCCCAGCATAATTAATTTCCTTATTATTTGGCGACCTGGCCTTTTCGATTCTATGTCACTTATCCTCCCGGTTTGATTTTCAGTAACGCCTTCCTGTTTAACTTGACTTAAAGACCCTATTTGATTTTTCAGTCAAACCATAATATTTAGTTAAGTTGGAATTGAAAAATTATAGAACTATAATACATGATCCTTAAACTTGATTAAATTATATTGCTTGACTAATTAATTAAGCTATGGTATTTAGTCAAGTATGATTCGAATTCCCGAAAAAGAAGCCTTAGAAAAAGTCGCAAGCCTTTTGGAAGAATGGCTGAATGTTTCTGAAAATGAAGCGCACGTGAATTATGATCTTCCGGATAAAAATATTGATGGATATATTAGTATTAAAAATAAAAATTTTATCGTTGAAATTAAATCCGCAAGCAACTCCGCTCAAATTTCCTCATCAATTCAAAATCTAAAAAGATTTAGAGCATTATCAAAAGACTCTGATATATCGCTGGTAGCAGTTCCTTTCATGGGAGAAGTTGGTCGTAAACTTTGCAAGGAAGCCGGTGTCTCCTGGTTAGATTTATCAGGTAATGCTGACATATCTGCCCCAGATCTACGTATACTAATTGCTGGCCGACCCAATTGTTTTAAAGGCCCTGGTAGACCAGCTAATCCGTTTGCATCAAAAAGTTCCCGTATAGCAAGATGGTTTTTGATGCATCCCAACAGGGCAATGAGTCAAAGAGAATTGGCTTTTAAAACGGACATGGATGAAGGTTTTACCAGTAGAATTATTTCACGTCTGGAAGATGAGAGACTTATTAGCAGGAAACAAGATGGGACAGTCCAAGTTCTTGATCCTGATATTCTTTTAGATTCTTGGCGAGAAGCGTATGACTTTAACCAACACCAAATTCTAAAAGGTCATATAGCAGAACGTTCGAGCAGCGAAGTTTTAGAAAAACTGTCTGATATGCTGGTAAAAAATAAAATACCACACGCCGTCACCGGCCTCGGTGCTGCATGGTTGCTTAACAAATATTCAACTTTTCGTATCGTCACTTTTTACATAAACTCACATCCCTCCAATGATTTATTAAAAAAAATTGGATTCCGTGAAGAATCAAGTGGCTCAAACGTTTGGATTGTCGTGCCTAAAGACGAGGGGGTCTTCCATGGTTCCAAAATAGTGGAAGGAATCAACTGTGTTCACCCTGTTCAAGTATACCTGGACCTTTTTGGCCATCCAGAGAGAGCAATGGAGGCGGCCGAAAACATTCGTTATGAAATACTGAAGTGGAATAAGAATGGCTGAAAAACCCACGACTGCAAAAGAATACAGCAGCGAGCAATCCAAACTTGTTCGGGCAACTTGCTTATACGTAGCAACTATTTTGGGCGATTACATCGAAGACATTGTCATTGTCGGAGGTTTGGTCCCTTCATTACTGATTGACCAAGATTCTCTACCAGATGGAGTCGATCAGCACGTAGGAACAATTGATCTCGATATGGGACTTACCCTTGCAATACTTGAAGGCAAAAGATATGAAGCAATTTCAGAAAGGTTAAGACGTGCAGGATTCTCTCCGGACACAAATGATCAGGGCAACCCAACTCGCCAGTGTTGGAAAATAACTGAACCGGGAAAAGTAACGATCGATTTCCTCATACCACCGATCAATGAAAAGGACGAGGGAGGAGGGATACGTAGTATTGAAAAAGATTTCGCTGCTGTGGTTACCCCAGGCCTTATGCTCGCCTTCTCTGATAGAATAAAAATCACTTTATCAGGAACAACGATCAAAGATGAGAAGGCAACGAGGGATATCTGGGTTTGCGGCCCTGGGTCGTATGTTGTTCTAAAGGCACTTGCATTTCGAAATCGAGGGGAAAATAAGGATGCATATGATCTTTATTATCACATACACAGTTACGGAGAAGGAATCCAAGATGTTGCAAATGCTTTAAAACAGATTCTCCATGAAAATGAAACCAAAAGGGCGTTGCAAATTCTGAAAGAGGATTTCACTGATCGTGATGGTGTAGGACCTGTTAGGGTCGCCCAATTTATTACAGGCGACAAAGACGCTAACATACAATCTGATGTGACCGGCTCTGTTATTAAGCTTATCGATCAATGCAATTAAAAGAAAATTTGGTTACACATCTATTACTGGCCATACTCTTCTGTCCTAATTGTTTGCTTTGCTCCCGTTAGTGCTAAAATATCTGAATCAACCATCTGACCTGATATGAGCGCACGGTAGGGCAGTTACTTCGATATAGGGCTTGGGAATAAAAAAAGAAATGATTGAAAACGTTACTGTAGATGAGAATTGGTTCAGTAACGTGTAGCGTTATGAATCCTTCATTATCATCATTTGCCTGCGATAGCTGGTGGGAAATTTTTTTATCATCAAGATACTCGCTGAATTTCAACATCGCGTTTTCCGTTTTAAGCCCTTTTTCTTTAAGAAGCTGCCTAACTTCAGCCCCATCCTTCGTTTTTGCAGACAAGGCATAAACTCGTTTTTTGCCAATATTGTAAAGATGTCTTCCTCGCCTGGCATTGGCTCAGTGGTAACGATGTTGGATTTGGCGATACGCGACCGCCCAGCGGCATTGATGCCGATTTTTTTTCCAACCCTTCTGTGCACGCAACCATAAAGCAAACCGCCACAGTTGAAAAAGGAATTCTAGCGGGTTCTGAACTCTAGCATGAAAGGAATGACGCTTAAGATCGCGACATCAGTTCAGATTCTTTAAAGAATATTTTTTCACCCTAAAAAAAGAAAATTTTTGTTTAAGTGTGTTTACCACTATGTTTTAGGAATCCTTATTTGAAAAGAATTTCAGAAGAATTTTCAGCCTAAGCATGGATAGTTCTACAAGCTATTCGATTTTAAAGCTCATTCTCATAAACATTCTTGATCTCTTCAGGCTGAACACATAGATACGCCAATGTCTGTTTCTGCGTGCTATGATTAAAACACTCCATCAAAGTCGGTAGATCAGTTTTAAATGTGACCCTTTGGTGAAAGCCCCACGTCTTGCGCAGAGAATGGGAACCATAATTTCCCTTCAGATTTATAGATCTGCACCAACTCTTCACCTTCTGACTTGCCGCTGGCACAGTCAGCCGCCCTCTTTGCCCTGTGAATAAATAGTCGGTGTCCAAATATTCCTTAGATGCTAAGAGCCCTTGTATTGCTCTAATGCAAGCCCTATTGAGCGAAATTCTGCGCTCTTTGCGAGTTTTTTGTTCATTCAACACAATCTCATCGTTTGGCTTCAAATCCTTTACCTGACCCACCTTGATTCTTAAAAGATCGGATGCTCTTAAATTTGTATTTATTCCAATGACGAATAGAGCGTAATCAAGGGGCTTGTCGGCAAGCAACTTTTTGATGGTCTGAATATGTTTTTTGCTTTTTATTGGATCAACTTTGATGGTGCTACCCTTTTTGGGGTGGTTGAAATTATGGCCTTTCTTCATGAAATCTCCTTTCAAATATCTCATTAAGTTTTTAATTTAGTGTATTCTCTCATATTTCATATATATTTCTGTAAATATTATAATTATAAATTTATATTTTCTTATAATGATACAATAAAACTTAACGAGTGTGCAAGCAAGAAAATCAGATTACAGGAATATTCTTTATCTAAATATCTGTTAATATTTTATATATGAACTAAAACGACTCATTAACTTTTGTTTGAAAGTTAATGAGTTTTCAATGTGGATGCCTTTCATTTAAGTCTCTCTAACAAATAATTCATGCCTAAAGAACTTTGGAGCACAATTTCCAAGTTTCTTTTTTATAAATAACATTGGGAAACTCTTTAAGCACATACTGTTTATAAAATATTATGGAGGTCGAAAATGAAAAGTTCATCTAAGAATAACAAAACAAATGAAAATCAAGAGGACCGAGTAGATAGCCTAGAACACAAAATAAAAGAACTTGAAGAGAGGTTCGAAGAAATTGAAGAGGAAAACGTGGTTTTCTCAAGAAGGGTGTGGTTCTTATTTAATGAATTGTTAGATGCTTCTTATGTTTTAGCAAAAATTGAAAAAGCCATAGGCACAGAAAAATTCAAGCAAATTTATGATGATTACACTGAAAAAGAACGAGAAGGTGTTATGGAGTATCAGCGCGAAATGGCCAGAGCAGGATTATACACTTTAGGTTTTGCGAATTTAATTAATTCTAAAAAATGATTCTGCGAGCGAGTTTGCTTCCCCGGTAAGAGTCAGGACGAGAACTATATATTCAACGTTATAAGTTACTGAATTTATTTTAAAAATATTATTTTACGGTTTATATCAGCTTTTCGAGTCGCTCTTCTTTTGGGGGTAGAATGATTAAGGATTTTAAGCATATTTGGTATTCTTCAAGAGTCGTCGTTTTTCAGACATACTAGGGCCATATGAAAGCGTGGACTAATTTAGGCTGTTTTTTGTCGAGTCAAGAGATGTAGTAAAATATATACAATAATAACAGAAGGTTATAAAATAATCTCTTAGGAGATTTCTTGTATCCTCGAAAAGTTAAGCTATTTCATGTTTATCGGGCGTTATTAACTTGTTCTTTGCCGACGCTTCTCGAAAGTATCTATTAAGCTTATAAGGATGTCATTTTTATGTTTCGAATAAGCCTTTGCACGATTAGACCTCAGGAGCGTTTTTTAACCGTAACAGGGCTTGGAAGTATATGTGTGGGATTTATGAACGATATTTAGCAATTCTAAAAGTAGTAGTGCTCCGCAGATTTAGCAATAATTTTATATGCTCCGTTATTCCTGAATAATCTTGTACAAGATAAAATTCTCCGTTTTGGATATTAAGGAATATATCGAGAGTTTCATCGAATTGCATATTACATTTTGATATCTAAAAAAAAAACGCGCCTTTCGGATTTTACATGAAGGCACGGATGTCACACTTTTAGGAAGGTCAAAAATGATTACCTTAGCTGATGAAATATGCAATCTGCTTCCTCGCCATTTAGGGTGCAGACTGCCGGGAGTTCAGTTGTCGCATTTGGTGTTTTAAATCATTTCTAACATTTATTTAACATTTTTCTAACTTCATGATAACAACAAAGAAATAGTTTTCTTGCACCTGAACCGTAATTAATATGCTAAAGTTGCACGTTGTCGGGGATTCCCTAAAACAATATTAACTCGCAGGTTTCATAGTGTAGATTTTTTGTAATACTTACTAAGGCCATATAGGTTGTTTGTTACCAAAAACCCAGCACAATATTTATAGTGTGAGCCAAAAACCATGACAAAAGAACGAATTTTAGTTGTCGATGACGAAGAAGATATTTTGGAGCTAGTCAGATACAATCTGGCAAAGGAGGGATATCATGTTACCGGCGCTATAACCGGTGAAGATGCTCTTAAAAAAGCAGGAGTAGAAGCATTCGATTTAATTGTGCTGGATCTCATGTTACCAGGAATTGACGGTTTGGAAGTGACAAAAAAATTAAAAAGCAACCGGGCAACAGAGCAGGTTCCCATTGTGATACTTTCGGCAAAAGGGGAAGAAGCCGATATTGTCACTGGTCTTGAGCTGGGTGCCGATGATTACATCACCAAGCCTTTCAGTCCTAAGGTGCTGACCGCCCGGGTGCGGACCGCCCTGCGTCGCAAGAACATCACGCCGGATGACCAGGTCGCCGTGGTTAACATTCACAATCTCGAAATTCATCCCGGAAGACGCAGTGTCCTGGCCAATGGCAATCCGATTGATTTAACGTTTACCGAATTTCAGGTTCTTTATATTCTGGCCAGGAGACCGGGCTGGGTATTTACCCGCGGCCAAATCGTGGATGCCGTGCGCGGTGGTGATTACCCAGTTACCGATCGCAGTGTCGATGTGCAAATCGTAGGTCTGCGAAAAAAGCTGGGTTCTTGCGGTAAATACATTGAAACCGTCAGGGGCGTCGGCTATCGATTTCGGGAGAATCCATGAAGAAAAGAAAACGATTGATATGGCAGATTTTCCCTTCTTTCCTGTTGATCACCCTCCTTTCACTTCTGGCTGTTAGCTGGTATGCATCAAATGCGATGCGTCATTTTATTTTAGAGCAGACCGCAGATGACCTAAATGTCAGAGCAATTCTATTGGAAAAGCAAGTCATCGCTCATCTTGCCCCGCTGGATCCGCCGACAGTTGATTTGATATGCAAGGCTATCGGCAGCAAGTCTGCAACCCGCTTTACGATTATACTACCCTCCGGAAAGGTTATTGGGGACTCCCAGGAAACGCCGCGTCTGATGGACAACCACGCCAAACGGCCGGAAATCGCCAAAGCGTTGAGCGGTGATACCGGATCTTCCATAAGATACAGTGACACCTTGCTGCAGCATATGATGTATGTGGCGAAGCCTTTAAAGAAAAATGGTACGATTCAGGTAGTGATTCGAGCGTCGATACCTATTACATCGATTGATCAGGAGCTTCGGTCGATTCAACTTAAAATTGCCATAGGCGGCTTCCTGATTGCCATGTTTGCCACCGGTATCAGCTTGTTGATTTCCCGCCGCATTACACGTCCTATCGTAGCTATGAAAAAAAGTGCCGATCACTTCGCCAACGGCAAATTCAATCATCGATTAACTGCACCTGACTCTGAAGAAATGGCTGGCTTGGCTGAAGCACTCAATCAAATGGCCTCTCAGCTGGACAATCGCATCAAAACCATTATCAACCAACGGAATGAACTAGAAACCGTGCTTTCCAGCATGATAGAAGGCGTTGTAGCGATTGATAACAGAGATCGGATCATATCTATGAATCAGGCTGCATCTGAATTGTTTGAGTGCGATCCAGACAGATGCCAGGGACAGGATATTGGTGAAGTTGTCCGCAACCTGCAGTTACAGCAGTTCATCCACAAGGCTATTTCCACCAAAGAGCCAGCCGAAGATGATATCGTTTTATACCAAAACGGTGAAAGGACATTGAATCTAAAGAGCTCTCCATTGCTGGATGCCGGCAGGGAACTTATCGGTACCCTGGTCGTCATTAACGATGTCACCCGGCTGCGACGTTTAGAAAACATGCGCAAAGACTTCGTTGCTAATGTCTCCCATGAAATAAAAACCCCCCTAACAGCCATAAAAGGGTTCGTGGAAACCCTGCACCAGGGAAACGTTGAATCGCCTGATGAAATCGGCCGTTTTTTGGGCATCGTTAATAAACATGTGGACCGCTTAAGCTCAATCATCGAAGACCTGCTTTCACTTTCAAGAATTGAGCAAGAAGATGAAGGTAACGCCGTTCAACTCGAAACTGGATACATAAAGGATGTTTTTCAGTCTGCTTTTCAGATATGCCAATCCAAAGCCGAAGAAAAAAATATCGATATTCATTTTAACAGCGACCAGAGCATCACCGCTCAATTTGACCCAACCCTCCTCGAGCAGGCCGTCGTCAACCTGTTGGACAATGCCATTAAATACAGTGATCCGGACAGCATTATTAACGTGAATGCTATCCAGGCTGATACCGAGATTATCATCAGGGTTAATGATCAAGGGAGCGGAATTGCCAAAAAGCACCTACCCCGATTATTTGAAAGATTCTATCGGGTCGATAAGGCCCGTAGTCGCAAATTGGGAGGTACCGGTTTAGGACTGGCCATTGTCAAACACATCGCCCAGGCGCACGGTGGTCATGTAGCCGTGGAAAGTGATCTGGGAAAGGGAAGTACTTTTTCAATCTTCCTGCCAAAACCTTAATTTAAAATCATCCAATTATTTAGAGTAAAATTCCAGAAACGAGCTTATAGGAGCTTACAACACAGTCGAACCCGGATGGAGAGAATCATTTTTAGCCGAAACGACCGGTAATATAATCCTCGGTCAGCTGATGGTGGGGGTTTGTAAATATCTGGGCGGTGGGCCCGACCTCGATGAGGTCGCCCAAATGGAAATAAGCCGTACGTTGAGAAACACGTGATGCCTGTTGCATGGAGTGAGTGACAATAACGATTGAATATTGCTCGCGCAACTCATCGATCAGATCTTCAATGACAGCTGTCGCGATAGGGTCCAGGGCGGAGCAGGGCTCATCCATTAAGATGACTTCAGGGTTTACAGCGATGGTACGGGCTATACAAAGCCGCTGTTGCTGTCCGCCTGAAAGACCCGTACCGGGTTGATCCAGCCAATCCTTGACCTCCTCCCAAAGCCCCGCCTTTTTGAGCGATGTTTCAACGATTTCATCAAGCTCCGTTTTGTCAGCTGCCAGGCCATGAATACGGGGTCCGTAAGCAATATTATCAAAGATGGATTTGGGAAAAGGATTCGGCTTTTGAAACACCATGCCGACTTGAGCCCGCAGGGGTACTACATCAATATTTTTATCATAGATATTGACACCATCGAGGGCAATATCGCCTGTCATCCGACAGCCTTCGATGGTATCATTCATACGGTTCAAGCAACGAATGAAGGTTGATTTACCGCAGCCCGAAGGACCGATCATGGCAATGACCTGGTTGTTGGCAATGTCCAGAGAGACATCCTTGATGGCCTGTTTAGCGCCGTAGTAAACATTTACATTGCGGCAGGTCATTCGTGGATTTTCAACGGTAACCTCACCGACCGTCTGGCGATGGTCACGATCATAAAGAATCCGGCCTTCACCTTTGGCAATTATGGGTTGCCTATTTTCTCCCGGCACGGTTCCCGCCATGCCTGCTTCATTCATTTCCGGCAGTGATATCATGACACTCCTTACTTAAGCGACGTCAGTATCTGCAAATTTTCAATATCAGCGCGAAATTTCTGCCGCTCTTCATCCGGCATGGGTATCATACCTTTTTCGGTCAAATACCCTTCCTCGCCCCAGGCCTTCTCGCTGGTAAACTCTTCCAGGTATTCCTGGATACCCGGAATGACCCCGACATGGGCTTTTTTCACGTAAAAGAATAGCGGTCGGGAGACCGGATAGTCACCTGCTGCAATGGCTTCAAACTCTGGTTGGACGCCGTCAACATAGGATCCTTGAATTTTATCCATATTCTGGTCTAAAAAACTAAATCCGAATATGCCCAGTGCATTTGAATTGGCTTCCAGTTTCTGGACAATCAGGTTGTCGTTTTCACCGGCTTCAACATAGGCGCCGTCCTCACGGATGGTGTGGGCAATCGCTTTGTATTGTTTTTTGTTTGTCTTTTTCAAAGTATTGATCCAACCAAACTTTTGGGCACCGCCTTCCATGGCCAGTTCAACGAAGGCATCGCGGGTTCCGGAGGTCGGCGGTGGTCCCAGCACTTCGATGGTTTTGTCAGGCAACGCCGGATTGACATCTTGCCAGGTTTTGTAAGGATTGGGAATTAGTTTTTCCCCACCACTGGGATCCGGGACTTCCTTGGCCAGTGCCAGAAAGATATCCTTGCGGGTCAGTTTTAGGGGTGCGGCTTTCTTAGATCCGGCCATTACAATGCCGTCATAACCAATTTTTACCTCGACAATTTCTTTGACGCCATTAGCGACACAGCGCTCATACTCCGACTGTTTGATCCGGCGGGAAGCATTGGTAATATCGGGATGCTCCACACCGACGCCGGCACAAAAAAGCTTTAGTCCGCCGCCGTACCCGGTGGATTCAATTTTTGGAGTTTTAAACATGGTGGTCTTCCCAAATTGCTCGGCGACAACGGTTGCAAAGGGATAGACCGTGGAAGAACCAACAACACTAATGTAATCGCGGCTGGAGCCCGCGCCGGCCCTGCCGGATGAAAACACAACCAACAAAGCGAAAATCAGGAATAAAACTACTTTTCTCATACTGTCAAACCTCCTCATGTGTGACGAAATAATTGAGCTCATTAACTCTGAGCTGTTAATCAATAGATAGTTATGAATTGTTAAATAAATATTAGGATACTGTTGATTTTTTATTTATAAGCAAATTATTCGATTTTGTAGAAAATGATCCTCCGATCGAATGTCACCAACGTTTTTCAAACTTTTTGCGCAATATAACAGCGGCGGCATTCATAGTGATTAAAAAAGCCAGCAGGACCAGAATGGCGGCAGATGTTCGTTCCACAAAAGCTCTTTCCGGGCTGTCAGCCCACAGAAATATCTGCACCGGAAGCGCTGTGGCCGGATCGGTAAAGCCGCCGGGAATATCAACGATGAAGGCCACCATGCCGATCATCAGTAGCGGTGCGGTTTCACCCAACGCCCGCGCCATCCCGATAATGGTTCCGGTCAACATGCCGGGCAGTGCCAGCGGCAGCACATGGTGGGCGACCATCTGCATTTTTGAGGCCCCTATCCCCAGTGCCGCTTCCCGAATGGAAGGCGGCACCGATTTCAGCGCGGACCGACTGGCAATAATAATGACCGGCAGCGTCATCAACGCCAACACGAGACCACCGACCAGCGGGGCTGATCGCGGCAGACCAAAAAAATTAAGAAACACTGCCAGACCCAGCAATCCGAATACAATGGAGGGGACGGCAGCTAGATTGTTGATATTGACCTCAATTAAATCAGTCCATCGATTCTTGGGTGAAAATTCTTCCAGATAGACGGCAGCGGCAACACCAATGGGAAATGATAAAATCAAAGTTACAACCAGGGTGAGAAATGAGCCGACCACCGCGCCCCAGATACCAGCCAATTCAGGCTCACGCGAATCGCCGCCCGTAAGAAACGTTTTATTGAATTTCTTTTTAATATTTCCTGCTGTTGACAGCTGATCAATCCAGGTCAGCTGTTTGTCTTTCAGCCGGCGTTCATCCTCAGGGACTTTACGACTGGAGTGCCCCTTGATAAGCATATCGACATCATCATCGGCCGGGACCCAGATGGATTGTGTTTGTCCAATAATGCCTGGATTTTTCAGGGCCAGCGCTCTCAATTGAAAAGAGGCACCTTTGCTGACCAGGCCATAAAGCATTCGTTTATCCTTGCGAAATTTGGCATCAGGAAACATGGCGCGTAGGGATTTCTTTACTAGACCCTGATAATCTGCAGTTGCCAGGGAGTCCTGTTGGAGGTGATCGGGGTCAAAAAACACATTCAATTGAATATATGTTTGCTGAAATGCACCATAACCATTTCCGGTAATGCTGATAAATAGAAAGGAAAGAAACAATAAACTGGCAACAATTGCCATCAACCCATAAAAGCGAAATCTTTTTTCGGCCCGGTAGCGTCTATCAAGTCCGCGATTAACGATATCCAGGGTTCTTTCTGGACGCTTTTTGTTATTATTAGACTTAATTTCTGGATTATTCATACTGCTCCCGGTATTTACGAACCACATACAGAGCGATGACATTCAAGATAAGGGTAACGACAAACAGCAATAGTCCAAGGGCAAAGGCCGCCAGAGTTTTAGGACTGTCAAATTCCTGATCGCCCACCAGCAAGGTTACTATTTGAACCGTCACAGTGGTTACGGTTTCCAGCGGGTTGAGCGTTAACTTAGCTGCCAGACCGGCCGCCATTACCACAATCATTGTCTCGCCGATTGCTCGGGACACCGCCAGCAATACACCACCGACAATACCCGGCAATGCCGCCGGCAACACCACCTGTTTAATGGTCTCCGACCGGGTGGCTCCCAGGCTGTAGGCACCATCTCTTAAGGACTGGGGGACCGCATTGATAAAATCATCGGATAACGATGATACGAAGGGGATGATCATAATTCCCATTACCAAACCCGCCGCGAGAGCGCTTTCAGAAGAAACATCCAATCCCAGAACGCCCCCCGTTTCCCTGATAAAAGGTGCCACGGTCAGAGCGGCAAAAAATCCATAAACAACCGTCGGAATGCCCGCCAGAATTTCAATCAGTGGCTTGGCGATGGCACGAAAATTTTTGTTTGCATATTCGGACAGATAAATGGCCGACATCAGCCCGATAGGTACTGCCACCAACATAGCGATGGCCGAAATCAAGGCGGTGCCCAAAAAAACCGGAACTGCCCCAAACGCTCCCGAGGATCCGACCTGGTCAGCTCGAATTGCCATCTGGGGGCTCCATTGGAGCCCGAAAAGAAACTCGGTAATTGGGATTACCTTAAAAAAACGAATGGCTTCATACAATACAGACAGGACAATACCGATGGTGGTAAAAATCGCAATGGTGGAGCAGGCAATCAGAATATATTGGATGACCTTCTCGACTGCATTTCGCGCTCGCAAGGCGGGTGAAATTTTGCTACGAACAACTAAAAGACTGAGCATCGCCATGGAGATCACAACAACTGCCAGCGCTGCCTTGCTGGTTGTCTGAAGACTGTGATAATGGTCGGCAGCGGCCTGCATCGGCGGGGTAATCTTGCCGGATACAATGTTGCCACTCACTATGTTTTTTATCTGATTAACAAAAAGATTTAGTTCCGCAGCCGTTTGACTGCGGATATTTTCGGGCAGATCCGAAATCACAATCTGAGTAATAATACTGGATTCAAACGCCAGCCACAGTGCGAATAAGATGAGGGCCGGAATGCCGCACCATAATGCCACTATAGCACCGTAATATGTCGGGCGAGAATGGAGATTTTTAATTTGAGATGCATCGCCGGCAACGGCAAACGCTCGGCGGCGGCCGACATAATAGGCAAATCCGCAGAGTGTCAGAAGAACGATGAGCAATGTTGCAGGTGTCATAATAGTTACGCTTTGCTATTTTGAATCTCTTTATCGACTCGTTTTGATGGCTCCAATCAGAAACAATCAGATATTAGAAACTGGTTGTTAGTTTCGTATGATTATTTTGTTAGGGTTTTGTTAGGCTGTTGCATTTATGGCGAGGGAAACAATTGTATAGGAAACATGGATGAGTCTTAATTGCAGGTTTTGACACAATTCTAGCAATCCACTAACAAAAATCTAATAATTAAGGTAGACTATAAATGATGATACCGAGGACTTGATGTTTACTGTGACATATAGCCCAAACCCAGTATTGTCGGCTGTATACACAATCTAAACCAGGATAATGAAATGGAGAAAAGAATTAGAAAACATTTTTCGAGAGAACTTGAAAATATCAAAAAACTCATCCTTTCTTTAGGCACCATTGTGGAGGAGCGTGTCCGCATGGCAACCAAGGCAATTGAAGACAATGACGCTGAATTGGCACAGCGAATTATTAAATCCGATTTTGAAATAGATGAAATGGAAGTCGACATTGAGGAGGAGTGTTTAAAAGTTCTGGCGTTGCACCAGCCGGTGGCCATTGATTTAAGATTTATCATTGCCGTTATAAAAATCAACAACGAGTTGGAACGTATCGGAGACCAGGCGGTTAACATCGCCGAACGGGTTGGGGTAACTGCCAAAAGCGAACAGCTCGAAATGTTTTTCGACTATTCTGCCATGGGAGAAAAAGCCCAGAGGATGTTAAAAATGAGTCTGGATGCCCTTGTTAAAATGGACTATGACGAAGCTTTCAGCGTGGTCATGATGGATGACGAGGTGGATGCCATAAAAGAGCAGGCCTATGATCGGGTTAAAAGGGCCATGAGAGAGCACCCGGATAAAATTGGCTACTTAATCAACTTGTTTTTGATCTCACGTCATCTGGAACGCCTGGCCGATCATACTACCAATATTGCCGAAGAAGTAATCTACTTAATTGAAGGGGAAATCGTCAGACACGCAGAATATGATAGAGAATAAGCACGAGTGGATATGAATTTGTATTCTTGAAACCACATAACTGTGAGCAAGCAGTTTTCGTTATATCTTCAATACAATTAGAAAAAACAAGGATTTCGGGTTACTTGTCGAAACCCATAATTATGGTGAATTGTATATTCCGGCTATGCTGCTAAAAATTTTGGATAACCGATTTTTTTCAGATTAGCATTCCTAATTTTACGATTCGGATTTTTTGGATTGCCGCACCCTACATACAATTATTTAGAATCCATCCTAAATTGTGTCGTAAGGCACGAAGTCCCCACTTTTAAATAAGTCAAAACTTGTTCTATTAGCTGATCAATTATGCAACGAAATTCTTCAGACCATTTATCAATGATTTTCCCATCATTATTTTATAATTAATCCTATCAATATGTGCGGATTTACTGTAACAAGAAGCATCATGATTGAGCAAATCAATGAGAACGTTTATATGATTGATACATTGGCCTCGAACCAACCAGGTTATACGTCGGTATTTGTTATAAAGGGTCGTCGTCTTGCAATCTTGGATAGCGGAGTTTCGTTAACAGCGTTAAATATAGTTGAGGATTTGGAGAGATCGGATCTGAATCCAAAAGATGTGGCTTTTATTTGTTTGTCCCACGCCCACTATGACCATGCTGGCGGGGCACATGAACTTTTAGGACTACTTCGCGAACGTGGCAATGATCAAGTTAAAGTGGCATGTACTCAGAAGCATTCACTGTATCTGTCACAAGAAGATAAGCTTGAAAAAATTTTGGCTTCAGGTCTTGTTTTCGAAGGAGAGCTGGCTGGTGTTATGGAGCCCATTTCTGAGCAAGATTTCTACATATTGGAAGATGGGGATACCATTGATTTGGATACGGTTACCATTCGCGTAATCAATACGCCTGGACACGAAAGAAATCATATGGCGTTTGAAGTACCCGAGTCTGACTTTTTATTTGTAGGAGATGCCTGCGGATTTCTGTGCGGTGAAAAAAATGGCAATCCTATTATCTGCCCCACGTCATTCCCTCCTGAATATCGGCATAATATTTACATTTCGACTATGGAAAAAATATCCGCTATTCCTGTCTCGAAAATAGGATTTGCTCATTTTGGGATTCTCAAGGAGGCGGCTGAACCCCTAAAGAATGCTATAAAGACAGCAAATCATTTTTACTCGATGGCAAAACAGATTTCTACAGGTACACAATCTCTTGAGGAAATTACTGTCAAATTAATGAATGAGTACGGTAGAGCTTTAAACTCTACTTTTCCGGATCATATAAAAAGAAACCTCGTCCTTGAGGCGATGATTCAAGGGCTTGTCTTTGATCTCTCCAGATAATCATTTTTACTTAGTTGCGCTAAGAGATATATATTAAATAAGCTCAAGAATAATACTATTGAAAGTTTTGGATTGCGATATGCAATATGTAGAATATCTGAACGATAGATTCCGGCTATAAATCAATCATCCACATAATTTTCACATTGCATTAGCATATCTATCAGATATTTGCCCTTCAAATTTCAGATTATTGATAATTTGCTTGCTGGCTTCGTTTTTTCAAAGCTCCGTTAGCAGGCATTAAACCTATTTCTATTTCTAAAATTATCAAATCAGATTAGGTGGCAATAGCCAGTATCCAATCTTTAGGATCCCGCTCTTTAAGGCAACGATTCTTTAAAGCTACAAACATTAGCATTACAACTTCAAACTGGTATGGAGCAGATAGCGTTAGAACTAATATAAAAACTCACCTATCAACCTCTAAAATTTACTATCTTTTTTCTTTAGAATTTTCTTTAATAGTTTCTTTAATAGTTTCTTTATACTTTCTTTAGAAATTTAATATGCTTATATATATCAATAAGTTATAATCGATTTTTTTCTCATTTAAGACAATTCCTTAATTATTGATTAATCATTTGTCTCAATTAAAACCGCACATTATTTTTTGAGACAATAGTTTATCTGCTCGCGACAAATTTTGTCACGTTCTGGAGTGCGGATGGGCTGTAGGCATCTGCGAAAATACGTAAAGATTTATAAAGTCTCAAGCTCCGTTAAAAAATCATTATCCTCATCAAAAGATGCTGAACTTGAACTGCTACTACCAGCACTTGAGAGGCATGCAACAGAATCGTCGCCACACCCTTTGTTTGAATCTGCCGAAGTGTTAAAAATTTTCTTTAGGTCGTTCAGAATTTGCTCCTCTTCCTCTTCAAATTCATTTCCATTTTCGCCCCTTAAATTCCGGATCTCTTTATTGACTATCTCCAATACGATTTCTTTATCTTTTGTTTCCCATGTGTCCGGGTAGACGTTGATAAAGATATACTTTCTTTCCTTAATAGTCTCTATTGCTATCATGTTCTTGGCTTTGAGCACTTCAACTGCTTTGTATATGCTGCTTCCCATATTCAGTTTTCTTTTTATTTGCCGGAGATTTAGTTCCAATCTAATCCGCCTTTTAAAACCTGTAATATTACGGAGTAAATACAGGTATAGCCGGATAGCTGAAGGATTTCTCAAATCCGACATAGAATACAGACTCTCCATCAATACATGCTGTACCATTGTGAATCTATCCAAATTAAATCTTCCTGATAAATATTTCCTTGTATCATCTATTAATCTTGATTCTTTTAGTGCTTTAAAATAAACACCTTTAAATGCGATTTGTTCTAATTTCATATTTTAAACCTCCTAAATAGAAATTTTTCTTTAATATTTTTTATCATCTCCTTCGTGTTGCCAGCGCAATTTCTCCGATAGTTCTCGCAAACACCTACGCAGAAATCGGCTAATGTTGATATCGTTTTTTCTTAAAATTTCGATTGCCTGTTTTTCTTTCTTGCTTATATGGAAATTAAAGGTCTTGTTCATTTTGTACATAATTTTGAATACCTCCTCGATTATTTCTGTCCATCTATAGGTATTTATATATTTTTAGCGACGTGAAAATCTTGAAGGCGTTTAACAAAAAATATTATGTTTAGATCAAGTTCTTAGATGAGCAAATTAATCACATTTAAAGATTCTGAATTATTACGATTTTTTTGGGGGATGGACCAGATTCTTATAAGTAACGATGTTTGTATTAAGACAGGCTTGAATAAGGCGATCAAAGAGTTCTTTTTCCCAATGCCGATGATTGAAGCGATATACAATTTCAGATAGGTAGGCATGCAGATATTTCTCAGAGATCCCGCGATGTGTTTCTAAAATAACATCCCTTGCATTGGCAATTATACTATCAATCCATGGTATGAGCATATCTGCTGTTTCAGGATTAAGAAACGCTATTTTGTAATACGATAAATTTTCGGCATTCGCCTCCTGTGCATGGGAACTCCAGCCGTCACTGAGTATTTTCTCTAAAAGTTGCCTACCTTCTTTTGTTTTTTTTCCACGATCAACTTTTTGTAAAAAATCTTTAAGCATTTCCTCTGATGGGTGATTTACCACTTCCATGTGAGCAAAGCCGGGCTCCTGGTCACCTTTGTAGTTTTGGTAAATAGCAATCGCACATAGAACCACGTCCTTATGCTCAAGATCTTGCCTTTGCTTAATAGCGTCGGAACTGAAAAACGACATACTTAATTTAATTAATCCTGCGAGCCTGAACCGTTTATCTCTCTTTACCATAGCATTACGAATTTTATGTGCCATAAGCCACGCTGTTTTATAAGATCCAATATTAAGGCGATGTTGTATTTCAGAAACTGAAAAATCCTGGTTTTGTGCAACCATATGGTAAATAAACCAATACCACTTATGCAAAGGCACGTGCGTGTTGTGAAAAATAGTCCCAGAGGTAATGCTTGTTTGATGTCGACAGTCTTTGCACTCATACAGATTGCGCTTAGACAGAAACCATGCTTGTTGGTGCTTGCATTGAGGACAGATAAATCCTCTTATCCATCGTTGTTTAGCCAAATGTTGGCCACAAGATTCATTATCTGGAAAAGCTTTACTAAACTCCAAAAAGCTTAGATCGATATTTTCATTAACCATATCTACCTCCCCCCAGAAATTATACACTAATTTGTATTTCGGAGTAAAGTATATAAGTTATAAACATAAATATAATCGGATATACATTGAACCAAAAGATTTTTACAAAGTATTTTACCAAAGGAGGTAGCATTATGACTGATTTGGTTGAAACAGAAATGAGAGTTTATGGCAAAAGGCAAGACCTGGATAAATTTATATCTAGTATAGACGGCAGTAATAAAGATGAAGTTATTGATTTCAATAAAATCATACCAATGCCGGAAGACCTATCAAAATGGGATAAAGACAACGGTCATTCAGGCGAGTATTATTGGACCAGGGAACATTGGGGCGCTAAGTGGGGTGCATATACCTCGGGGTTAACTGATGAAGGTGATCATTTATATTATCTGTTTCAAACTGCTTGGAATCCACCATTGCCAATATACGAAATTCTAATAAGTAACTATCAAACTTTAGATTTTCATATAATTGCTATAGAAAATTATCTGTTTCAGTGTGTCGATATTAGATCTAGACAAGGAAAAATCACAAAATACATAACGTGGTCGGATAAGGGTTTAGACAAGAATTAAAATACGAAGTAGGAGGAAATGGATTATGGCAGATCAGTTTCACAATTTAATGAAGGTTTATGGAAAAAGAAAAGATTTAGAAGCATTCCAGGATGAAGTAATATTAGATAAGAATTGGGGAATTATTTTTAATAATTTAATTCCAATGCCAGAAGACCTTTCTGGATGGGATTGGCATGGCAGGGGAAAAGGTACAGGATGGTACTTTTGGCAATTAGAAAATTGGGGTGTAGTATGGCCTGAATGGGAGAGCCTTGTAGCTGATATGGGATTTTATTTGGACTTTATTTTCCAAACCCTAAGTGACGCTCCAATTCCAATATTCGAAACTTTAATTGAGAGATATCCTACATTACATTTTGAGATAAAAACTTATGACCCTTATGGTGAGCTGATTTTAGAAATGGTGTCCGAAAAAGGTCAATTAAAGGTATTTACTCGCTTTGAAATCATAAGGATAGGTTTGAAAAATTGTATGTATATTGAAATTGATTACCTAAAACAAAAAACCAAAGTGCTTAAGAAATATCGATAATTCAATTAAAGCCGTACATGCAATTATAGCAAGATGAACAGGGATGAAATGAGGCTTTTACATATCTAACTATGTCTTTCAATCTTTAAGATGTTGAATTTTAATATCCTTTGCTAAGAAAGGAACATAATATGAATCGTATTTAGCAGGACTTTTAAAACAATTATGACCTCAACAGAGCTAACAGAAATATATGGACGATCTATCAAACCAGGTGAACTTGCCAAGTTCCTTAAAATTGACAGAAGGACTGTCGTCAAGTATGCTCCGCGTTGGGGTGGTGTGGAAGTCTCACCCGGTAAACTGCGGTTCTTTGAAAATCGAATAAAGGAGGTGTTAAATGCCAAGTTTGATAAAGAAACGTGGAAAGAACCGTTACCGAGCGAGCGTGATGGCAAAAGGAATAAAAAAAGAGAAACTGTTTCCGGATTCCACCAAACAATCATTCCGGGAAGCTGTAATTTGGGAAAACGAAACAAAGGAAAGCTTAATACAGGAGCAATCCCAGACAAATTTGATCTCTTTGACGGTAATTGAATGGGCAAACGAATATTTGGAAGAAGCTCAGAACAGATTTGTGGACAAAACTTTCAAGGAAAAAAAATCTGCGTTTAAGCGTCTTATCCAATTTGCTGAATTCGAGCCTGGATTTCCAGTTGAGATGCTTTCATTTGATGTTAGTCGCAAATTCCTGAATTACCAATTTAAGACAAGGTCAGGTTATGCCGCAAATAAAGATCGCAAAAATTTAGGAACTGCATGGAATTGGGGTATTGAAAACCTGCATGATTTCCCCGCGAGCAAAAATCCCTTCCTCAAGATCAAAAAGTTCCCTGAAAAACGGTCTGTAAGGTATGTACCCCCTGAAAGTGATTTCTGGAAAGCGTACCTCGTTACTGAAGGTCAAGATGAGGTTATGTTGCTTGCCTTCTATTATCTCGCGGCAAGACGAAATGAAATTTTCCAGCTTAAATGGACTGATCTGGATTTCGTTAACGACCAAGTTTGTTTATGGACACAAAAGCGGGAAGGTGGTGACAGAGAACCGGATTGGTTACCAATGACCCCTGACCTTAAAAATGCATTATTAAGTTGGCGTGAAGAAAGACTGTCTCAATCAAATGTGGACAATGAACATGTCTTTGTATGTTTAGAGAACACACCATTTTGTGAAGATTATTATGGCAAACCTTTCAAGGTTCGTCAGCATTTTATGAAAAAGCTTTGCGATAAAGCCAAAGTTGAGCAGTTTAGTTTTCATTCCATTCGGCATTTAGTTGCAACAATCCTGTACCACAAAGGTCACAATCTTAGTGAGATACAGGCAATTTTAAGGCACAAAAATCCAACTACAACGGAAAAGTATCTGAGAAATCTTGGTCTTAAACACGTAAGAAAAGCTCTTGAGCAAGGTCTAAGCAGTCCTTCTCAAATGATCCCATTAAGAAAAACTCTTGAGGTAGGTTTAAGCAGTCCTGCCAAGATTATCCCTTTTCCAAAACAAAAAACCCTCAGAGGGGCAAGTTCTGAGGGTTAATTTTGTGTCCGGATTTTGTGTCCGGGATAAAGTTATGATGCTTTTATATTTTAACTTGCTGATTTTCATGGTGATCCCAGGGGGATTCGAACCCCCGTTACCGGCGTGAGAGGCCGGCGTCCTAAACCACTAGACGATGGGACCAATTACACTTTTATTCAAAATCGAAAACCTGGTCCTCTGGGCCAGGTCAGAGGTGATCGGCTCTGCCATAGATCAAATCTGTTCGTGGTTTCAGGTGTCAGTAAGTACCGAATCCTGAAACCTGAGCACTGATTTGGTTGCAACTGAAGACAAACACCAGTGAAACAAAGCCCATTTCATGTGCGATTGGGACACGGCGGGTCGAATTCGGTTGCTGAAACCTGACACCCGACACCTGAACACTGCTGGCATAGGTAATCACCCCTATCACCCCTGCGGGGTGGACCAAAGCCGGGCCCTCTGGACCCGGATCTTTACTATTGTGGTGATTCCAACTCGATTTTTATTAGCCTCCGGCTAAGGAACCCGCGTTATCCCGCTTGTGAAGCGGGACGTCCTAAACCACTAGACGATGGGACCACGTGTCATTTTTTGTTGGATTTTAATACAGCAAATATAGATCTTATGTCAAACTATAATTTATTGCTTCTCGAAACAGTCAGCTGTCCATTGCCTGTCGTCCGTCGTTTATCAGTGACCAATTTTGTATGCAACCGCCTAAATTTGCAGGCCCGTCTTTTTGCCTTTCTTGAAACCGAATATCAGATAGATAATAAACCCGATAAAGGGCACAGAGGAGATTATCCACCACAGGGCCTTTTTGCCCGTTGTGCCGAAATCTTTCTGGGCCACATCCACAATGGCCCATATGGTGCCTAAAAAGAACGGCACACACAAACCCACAAATATTACAATTGTTTTTAAACCCATAAATGAAAATGCCTAAAATGAGCTAATCCGCCAAAATGCGAGGCGGACAAGAATGCCTAAATTGCCTAATCCACCAAAAAGCAGGCAGACAAGAGTTAAGGATGTTAAAGATTTTATTTAAATAGAAAAAGATCAGGCTTTCAAACGCTCGGCAATTTTTAGAATTGCTTTCACATAGTATTCGCTATGATTGTAGTGGTAAATGACTTTTTCCTGTTTTTTGCGGCTGATGCCGGGTCGCCAGCCGTGACGCTTGAGGAAGTTGGCGATGCTGGCTATGGAATCGGGATGGGTGAGCAGATCAATGGTTCCGTCATTATTGCCGTCCTTTCCGTAGGCCAGGATATTGCTGGGCATAAACTGCGCGTATCCCATGGCGCCGGCAAATGATCCGGGGATTTCCGCGGGATCGAATCCCTCCTTATAGGCGTGTTTCAAAAAGGCTTTCAGCTCGGCATAGGCCCATTTTGATCTCCGTTTGGCTGTTTTCTCAAATTTCTTTCTGGGGGGCCGCTTCTCATCCGGGATCTTAGTATAGAATTTGCTGCGAACATCCGGGTACATCAAGGCTGCCAGGGTAGAGAGGCTATTGAGGGTGGACCGCTTACCCACGTTCTGTCCCAGGCCGGTTTCCACCAAAAGAATGGCTGTAATCACCCGGCTGTCAACGCCGTAAGCTAATTCAATCCGATTAAGATCCTCTCGGTGGACTTCCATGTATTTTCTGGCTTTACGAATCGACCAGTCGTTGGCGAATTGATCATAGTCCACTTTGGACTCGCTGTAGGTGAACAGGATGGTAACGCCATCGGTTTCAAAAAACACCTGGGGTCGGCTGTAGAGACTTGTAATTTTATCGGAATTAAAGCCGTCTTTTATCAATTTGTCCTGCAAGGCCTGAAATTGATCGGCATTGTTTTTGGCGGTGGCTCCTGCCCGTACCGGCAGCCATAGCCACAGAACAGCAGCACAGATGGTCAAACAAAGGATTCTGGCGGGTATCCGGTCAAAATGTAGCATATGTATAAGTTCCTATTTTGTTGAAATTCACGATTTTATCTGTGAAATATAATCACTAATATTTGAAAATAAAATGATAATTAACCTTAAATGTCCATTCTACAATTTTCACATCTGGTTGCGGCTTGATCCTATCTGAATCACATGCTATTTATAGCGGTTGTCAAAAAAACGTTGCGTTATTCGAAGGTTTTTTTTTACAACCACTGATACCACCCTTCCGTATTTCGAAACTTATTTTCAAAAGCGGTATAATCATCAATAATATCATAAATACCGGTAATTTGCCATTGTGAAAAAGAAAACAAAGACGATATACTGCTGTCAAACCTGTGGTTATCAGACCCCGAAATGGTTGGGCAAATGCCCGGATTGTGGCACCTGGGACTCCTTTGTCGAAGAAAGGATGGTCGCGAGCTCCAGACCGGGAAACGCCGGTGTGTTAGCGGCGGCGTCGACCGCACCGGTCCCTATTGATTCCATCGAACTGGATACCGAATACCGGCTGCATACCAGTATTCAGGAATTTGACCGCGTATTGGGCGGCGGTCTTGTGCC
>Ga0265303_10000427_pt1 | contig 23620 bp, 21 predicted proteins | sample Helome_2_FD_192494 | JGI IMG/M metagenome (GOLD analysis project Ga0265303, IMG submission 192494) | Marine sediment microbial communities from subtidal zone of North Sea - Hel_20160317 (Illumina Assembly) | ecosystem: Environmental > Aquatic > Marine > Subtidal zone > Sediment ... | reverse complement strand
CTGGATGTCGACGGTGTCGATGCCATCTTGATCGGCCCGTATGATCTTTCCGGCAGTCTGGGCAAACCCGGTGAATTAGGTGATCCCGAAGTCCAGGGTTACATCAACCGGGTTCGCAGCGCCTGCCTGGAACGTAAAAAACCCGTTGGTATCATCGGTATCAGTGTCGATGCGGCCAAACCTTTTCTGGCTCAGGGCTACTCGCTGATCGCGGTGGGAATCGACACCATGATATTCGGCAATGCGGCCCGGGATATCTTGACCCAAATGAAAACGTAAAAATGCAAGAAAAAAACGGTGAACATCCCCTTGGCGACGCCGGGCAACTGATCTTATTCGGCGTATTTATGGTCCTATGGATATTGGATTCATTTGTCCTGCACCGATCGACCTTTTTGGCAAACACCATTCCATTGGCACTCCGTTTGATCATTTTGGGCGTGGCGCTGATCACTGCGTTTTACCTATTCAAGTCCGGCCATGTGGTTGTCACCGGTGATCAACGCCCCACCGACGTCGTATCTTCCGGCGCATTTCGTTATGTGCGGCACCCATTATATTCGGGCAGTATTCTGGTTTACTTCGGTTTGACGGTCTCCACTGCGTCGCTGTTTTGTCTTGCACTGCTGGTGGTGATCGTTCTGTTCTACAACTTTATTGCCGGTTACGAAGAAAAGCTGATGGAAGCAAAATTTGGGAAGACCTATGTTGCCTATCAGAAAAACACGGGCAAATGGATCCCGCACCTGGGCAAGAAGGGCTCGCGATGATCCTGAATGGCAAATTATTCAACTTATTTAAGGAAAAAGCCATAGACACCCGTGTCGATTTGCTGTGTCTGGGACTGGGTTACACCGCGGTGGTTACGACAGACGGCGCTATCGGAATGGCCTATACCTATTTCGAAGATAAAAAATCCTGCATGGCGTTAAATGAGACCGTTGATTATGAGGGCCGGCCGGCAGTAGAGCTGCTGGGAAAAATAAAAAGTGAGCACCCGATTGAAAGAAGCATGGCCCTGGCCCTGGTCAATGCAATGAATTATGAAGACGCTCTGAAACTGCCGGAAGATAAAGACAACACCATCCTTTTTGAAGAATTTAACCTCCAGCCAAACACCAATGTGGCCATGGTGGGCTATTTCGGGCCGCTGGTCAAACGCTTAAAGGAGAAAAAGGTCCCCCTGGAGATACTGGATGTCTCGCGCGGTTTGGGTAATCGTAAAGATTTTTACAAAAAGCTGTCCAAATGGGCCGATGTGTTGCTGCTGACATCAACGTCTATCTTAAACAATACTACCGAAGAGATCCTGAGTCACCTTCACAAAAAGGTAAGGACCGCTCTTCTCGGCCCTAGCACCCCCATGGTGGCGGGCGCCTTTGCGCATCTGCCGGTGCATATGCTGGCCGGCACGGTCCCCATTGAAAAAGACAATATTCTGAAAGCCATCCGGCACGGTATGGGCACACCGGTGCTGCACAAATTCAGCCGCAAATCTTATTTAGCCTTAGCATTATTTTATTGACGAGAATACCTACAAAGTGGTATGTCCAATTTGCGTGTATGATTTTCAGACACAAATAAAATTTCCTTATTATTCAGTATGCTATCCATGTATCCCATATTCAAAAGGACATTTTTGCATGCAAACAAAAACACAACTCATCCTAGCTTGTTTCGTATTGGCGATGGTCGCGTATACCGCCGGATGCGGCAGCAGCAGCGACGCGGTCGAGGTTGATTTTTCCAAAACCGTGGTGGTCGAGCAGCCAGGAAAACAACCTTCTGAAAATCCTGCTTTCAGAGTGGCCGTAGCCGCCATGATTTCTCCAAAAGAAACATTTGTCTATTACCGGCAGCTTTTAAATTATATCGGCAGCAACCTGGGCAGAGACGTCCGGCTCATTCAGCGTAAAACCTATGGCGAAATCAATGAACTGCTGGGCAAAGGCCAGATTGATTTAGCTTTTATTTGCTCAGGGCCCTATGTCGACGGCAAGGACAAATACGGATTTGAATTACTGGCCACCCCTGAGATTCAGAAAAGCCATTTTTACCAATCCTATTTGATCGTCAGCAAGGCCAGCCAATTTCAGCGTCTTGAAGACCTCAGGGGACAGGTCTTTGCGTTTACCGATCCGGACTCCAACACGGGAAAGCTGGTGCCCACCTATTGGCTCAGCCGGATGGGTGAGCACCCCGAAACCTTTTTCAATAAAACCATTTACACTTACAGCCATGACAACTCGATCCTGGCCGTAGCCAAAGCGCTGGTGGACGGTGCCGCCGTTGACGGTTTGATATGGGAATATTACCAGCAAAAAAATCCGATTTTCACCGCCAAAACCCGCATTATCCGAAAATCAGAACCCTACGGTATTCCACCCATTGTCGCATCACGTTTTTTAACAGCTGATTTAAAGAATCGTATTCGTCGGGTGCTCTTTTCCATGCATCGTGATCCGCGAGGCCAAAAAATTCTGAATGAACTGATGATCGATCGTTTCACTCCCACCCGCGACGAATGGTACGACAGCATCCGTAATATGGAGCTAAAGATTGCTTCATCGGAGAATTAATTTTATGGGGCCTCAAAGCTTGAAAAGCAAACTCCTTCTGGCGGTTTCGTTGCTGGTCATCGGCAGCGGGTTGCTCATCTCGATACTGGTGACCCAGCGGTACAGCAGCAGCCTTTTTCAATCCATGTCAGTCCAGACCGAAAATTTGGCCCATGCTATAGAGCTCGATGCCACCGACAAGATTCTGACCAACGACCTGGTTGCTCTCCAGAAAATTCTGGATTATAGGATTCGCAGCAATCCCATGGTCGCCTATCTGTTTATCATCCGGGATAACCAGGTCCTGGCGCACACCTTCCCTGAGGGAATTCCATTAGAGTTGCTGGACGCCAATCATGCTGTCCTTGAAAATTACGGCAATTATCAGGAAATTGTGTCTACCGATGGAGAGAATTATCTGGACATCGCCTGGCCAATATTTTCAGGCAAAGCCGGGCTGCTGCGTTTAGGTGTTTCCGAGAAACCGTATCGGGATCAGGTTGCCCAATTGTGGCTGCAGATGAGTGTGCTTACGCTTGCCATTCTCCTGCTGGCCCTGGGTGGAAGTCTTTTGTTCATCAAACGGATAACCGGCCCGCTCGCCGTACTGGCCAAAGCGGCTGAAAAAATCGATGAAGGCAATTTCGATGTTAAGGTTGAATTGAAAAGTCAGGACGAAGTCGGAAAAATGACCGCTGCTTTCACTCACATGGTTGCCCGTATCAAAGACTACACGCAGCGGCTCAAAGAAAAAACCACGGAACTGGATCGCGCCCACCGGCAAACACGCACCTCATTTACCATTGCCCAGGAAATCGGGGCGCTAACCAATCTGCGGGATGTGTGCCGCTATCTAATCAAAGAATTGCAGGATATCGTAACCTGCAAAGATATGTGTCTGCTGGTTTTTAGCAGCAACCGTGAAAATGTCTTCCTGCAAGCTGAAAATGCATCCATAGCCCTGGATAAGACCTCCTTTCAAAAAGCAGCCGCGCTTTTGTCCAGCGTTAAGAAAATGGAATTTCTCGCAGCCGATTCATCGCTCACATTTTTTCTGCCGGATGTTTTTCAAGCCTCAGAAAATTTAGTGACCTTTCCGCTTTACCATGAGGACCAGCTCCAAGGCGCCATGCTGATCGCCTGCCCCGGGAATTGCAATTGTGTCACCAAGGAGTTAGATATCATTGACCTGATATTAAACCAGACTGCAGGCGCGATCCGGCGTTCGGTGATCCACGAAGAAGAAATTCGCGAACTGCGGACCCGGATTGAACATACCGCCGAATTCAGCGGGATCATCGGCAAAGACCCCCAGATGCAAAACATCTATCGATTGATTGAAGATATCGCGCCCACCGATGCCACAGTTCTCATCCAGGGAGAGAGCGGAACCGGCAAGGAGCTGGTCGCCCGGGCCATTCATCGGCAGAGCCCGCGCAGGGATAAACCATTTATCGTCATCAACTGCTCGGCATATCCGGCAACGCTTCTGGAGAGTGAGCTCTTTGGTCATGAAAAAGGGGCGTTTACCGGAGCTCTCCGACAAAAATCTGGACGCTTTGAACAGGCGGACCACGGTACCGTATTTTTAGATGAAATTGGCGAAATTGCGCCTTCGGCTCAGATTAAGCTGCTACGGGTTCTGCAAAGCCAAAAATTTGAGCGCATTGGTGGCGAAGAGACGCTATCCGTAAATGTCAGAATCCTGGCCGCTACTAATAAGAAACTGCTAAAAGAAGTCACAAACGGCAACTTCAGGGAGGACCTTTTTTATCGTCTCAATGTTATCCCGATCCACCTACCCCCATTAAGAAAGCGTCGTAACGATATTCCGCTGTTGGCCCGCCATTTTTTACGCCGGTTTGCCGTTGAACAGAATCAAGAAATTCAGGATTTCAGCTCGGAAGCCATGCGTCTGCTTCTGGATTACCCCTGGCCGGGTAATGTTCGCGAACTGGAAAACAGTATCGAGCACACTGCCGTTTTGGCCAAGCGAAGCACGGTTGAAATTTCAGACCTACCCTCTGCGATTCGAGAAGCCGCTCCGCCTGTTTATTCGGAAGCCCCGGGGACGATCGTTGAAAATGAAAAGAAACTGCTGGGGGAAGTTTTGCAGGAATGCGGCTGGAACAAGAAAAAGGCCGCCTTACAGCTGGGGATCAGCCGTAGTACGCTTTATGAAAAAATCAAAAAATATCAGATTAATAAACCCACGATTCATTAGACTCCGCACAGAATTAAATACCACAATGTGGGATTTTTGCTTGACCCCGCTTTTCAGGAATGCTAATACCTGAATATTGCATGAAAATTAATCCGCCGGAGGCGGACAAGGGTTTAATTCCCCGCCCCTTGGGGCGACGATAAATATTCCGATTGATACCCCGTGCTTGCAGCGGGGTAGTTCGTTGAGAATCATGAATAAAAACGAATTTAAAAAATGCCGCAAGCGGTTGAATAAAACCCAAAAACAAATGTCCGAACTGCTCGGCACATCTTTAAAAGCGATTCACAGCTACGAGCAGGGCTGGCGAAACGTGCCGGTGCATGTCGAGCGTCAAATTTATTTTCTATTATCCAGGGTTGCGAAGAAAAGCAAAGCCACAAATTCATGCTGGATTGTAAAAAAATGTTCACGAGAACAAAAACTTAATTGCCCGGCCTGGGAATTTTCATCCGGCGATCTTTGCTGGTTTATTAATGGGACCGTTTGTGAAGGCGCGGTTCAGAAGAATTGGAAAGAAAAGATGAAGATATGTCGAACCTGTGAGGTTTTTAGCTCTATATTCTAACTGTAACATCCTCTCCCCAGGGCCCTCTCCGAAGAGGAGAGGGCCCTTTTTTTTGAGAAAATTGGATGGCCTCACGCAAAGTCGCAAAGACGCTAAGTTAGCTTAAAAAACTTAAATATTTTAAGGTTTAAAAACCATGAATGAAAACAAACTTTCAGATAAGCAACTCAATTTATCCAAGGAATTTCAATTGGTTGTGCAACGGCTTTTATCGTCATGTAACACGGAAAAATGTTTCCAGCACCTGGATTCAAGTCCAATACCTACCAGAGATGACGTCGCCCAAATTATTCATAAGGCCCGACGCATCCTGTTTCCGGGGTATTTTACCCAAAATGCACTGGCACCCTCCAACCTGGAATATTGCCTGAAAGAAGAGATAAAAACGCTTTATAAGGAACTTTCAGACCAGATTATTTTAGCCACCCAGCATGATTGCCTGCGTTACGATAAGCCGTGTGCTGCGTGTGAGGAATCGGGCCGCACAAAGGCGCTTGCGTTTATACAGGTATTGCCGGGACTCAGAGAAATCCTGGCTAGCGATGTCCGGGCCGCCTTGGAGGGCGACCCGGCAGCCAAAAGCTATGATGAGATTATCACCAGTTACCCGGGTCTTTTTGCCATTGCCGTTCAGCGAATCGCCCACGAGCTATACAAATTGTCGATACCCCGCCTGCCGAGGGCGATGACGGAATATGCTCATAGTTTTACCGGTATTGATATCCATCCCGGTGCCAGAATCGGCAGAAGTTTTTTCATTGATCACGGAACCGGGGTGGTGATCGGGGAGACGACCGAAATTGGAAGTCGCGTCAGACTTTATCAAGGGGTTACATTAGGCGCGCTCTCAATGCCGAAAGAGGCCGTCGAACGTTTTCGCGACAAAAAACGGCATCCTACCATCGAAGATGATGTGATTGTCTATGCAAACACGACGATCCTGGGAGGAAAGACGGTTATCGGCGCACGCTCGACAATCGGCGGAAATGTCTGGATCACGGAGAGCGTGCCGCCGGATACCAAAGTGTATTTAAAAACACCCGAGCTCATCTATTCAGGAAACGGATACCGCTCATCCATCAACGTGCGGAAAAATAAGATTACGTCCCTGTTTAAAGGAAAAAGAAGCGCCACCGGACGCTGACCCGTCACTATCAAGACACCCGAATATGTGCATGCGGCTGAAAAAGGTGTCCGGAATCCGTACACAACTAACATACTAATATAAATAAGAATTAGACATATCGCCAGTTTTGCTGTATTTAATTCGTACAAATCCAAGATAATCCTGCCCTCAAATCACCCCTGTACCAAAAATTATTTTTAAACCCTTACCTTTCTCTCAAAATTATTTTTTACAAGAATTTCAAATACTTAAATTCAATCCTGCCGAATAGATGATCCCGCATTGAACACCTGACAATTGCAAGGCCAGTTTTGGCATATCAATTGCTAGGTTGTGGTATGGAAAACTTTTATTTTTCTTACTAATTTCCTGCCGAGTTCGTTCAAGGAGACCGCGAACGAATGAAAAAATCAATTTTGGTGCTGGATGCAAATAAAAATCAATGCCGGGACCTTTGCGAACTAATGGAAAAGGGTCAATTTACAGCAACTCCATTATTTTCGACCCATAATCTGGAAAAAACCATCGAAGACAACGGATGCCAGGCAATTTTTTGGGACATCGACACCGTTACGGCAGACAATCGAACCGTTAGGGATCTCACTCTAAAATTCCCGGGAGTTTATTTTTTTTGCTTATCCAAACACCCGTTTCACCCCGAGCTAAAAGACGCGATCTGCTACCACATTTATGCCTGTATCAATCGGCCGATCGATCCGGATGAACTTTTTTACTGGTTACGCTCGATTGAAGAAAATCAAGCAAATTCCGGTAAACCTATAACAAATTAATTCTTTAACTATCTTTAAAACTTAAGGAGGTTAAACCGAAGGGAGGTAATATGGAGATGAAACAAAACAAAAAGGAAGGCATGATGAAAGATTTTCTAAATGATTTCAAAATGTCAAGACGATCTTTCATGAAAAAAGCCTCAGCGGCAACGGGGGGGGCAGTTGTACTGGGTACGAGTTTCAAACCCGCGTTGAGAACCCTGGCAGAAGCCAGCGAGACCGGCGGCGCGGGAGCTGGTGAGTGGATAGCGTCCACCTGTCAGGGATGTACGTCCTGGTGTTCAAGTCAAGTGTATGTTGTCGACGGGAGGGCGGTGAAGGTCCAGGGAAATCCGCACTCAAAGGTCAATGGCAAGGCGGGGTGTCCGCGCAAGCATTTGGCCCTTCAACAGGTATATGACCCCGATCGAATCAAAGTGCCGATGAAACGGACCAATCCCAAAAAGGGGCGCAACGAGGATCCGAAATTTGTGCCCATTTCCTGGGACGAGGCCCTGAACACCATCGCCGATAAGATCATGGAGCTCAGAAACAACAACGAAACCCACAAGTATATGCTCATGCGCGGTCGTTATTCGTACATGCGAGATGTTCTTTATGACCGCATGACCAAGATCATCGGCTCGCCCAACAACATCTCCCACAGTGCCATCTGCGCTGAGGCAGAAAAATTCGGCCCTTACTACACAGAAGGATACTGGGGCTATCGGCAATACGATGTGGTAAATGCCAGGTGCATCACGATTTGGGGTGCCGACCCCCTGGCTGCCAACCGGCAGGTCTCTTATTATTCAAGCGCCTGGAGTGACGCGATCGATCGCGCGCACATAGCCGTTGTTGAACCTCGGTTGTCAGCGACTGCGGCCAAAGCGGATGAATGGCTGCCGCTCAAACCCGGTACAGACGGTGCATTGGCGGTGGCCATCGCGCATCTTCTGCTCACCGAAGGGCTCTGGTACAAAGCATTTGTCGGCGACTTTTTTGACGGCGAAAATCGTTTTGTGGCCGGCCAATATCTTGATGAGACGCTTTTTGAAGAAATACACACCCACGGCATTGTTAAATGGTGGAATCTGGAGCTGAAAGACAAAACCCCGGAGTGGGCTGCCAAAATAACCGGCCTGCCGGCAGAGCAGATCAGAGAACACGCCCGTGAAATGGGGCGTGCAGCCCCGCATTCAATCTCATGGCTCGGCGGCGGGCCCTGCATGCAGGTCAGAGGCGGATATGCCGCCATGGCCGTGCACGCCTTAAACGGAATCCTCGGGTCATCAAACAATCTCGGCGGCACCCTACAGAGCAACAAAGAATATACATCGAAGTTTCCGAAACCCGATGATTTTATGGATGAAATCGCCAAAAAGGGTAAAAAGCATAAAAAGATCGACCATCGCGGCCGGCTGGAGTTTCCGGCGTTAAACAAAGGAAAATCGGGTAAGGGCGTAGTCACCAACAATGCAGCCGACGGCATTTTAAATGCGGACCCCAATGAAATCAAAGTGGCCATCGGATACATGAACAACTTTGCCTTCTCATGTCCGCAGCCGGAACGCTGGGAGCGTGCCCTGGCCAAGATACCGTTTCTGGTGCACATCACCACCAACGCATCCGAGTTTTCCTGGTTTGCGGATATCCTGCTGCCCGATACCCATCACATGTTTGAAAAGTGGGGCTATGTCAAAGCAATCGGGAACGGATACCGGCACGTGACCCTCATGCAGCCGCTTATCGAGCCGGTAGGGGATAACAAGATCGATGAGACCGAAATTCCCTGGCTGATCGCCGAAAAGCTGAATGAAAAAGGGTTTAGCAATCTGCTCGATCACTACAAAGCCTACAAGGATCCGGAAACCGGCAAAGCGCCGACCAACGAAAAAGAATTTGCGCTTTATGCCCTTAAATATGCCACCCAGAATCTGTGGGATCCGGCCAAACACAAAGGCGGCGACAAATTCAATGGTTGGGAAGATCTCATCAAAGCCGGCGTCTGGAATTCTGATCCTTATCCGTATCGCAAGAAATGGAGCAATATGAAGACCAAAACCAAAAAGTTTGAATTCTACAGCGAAACGCTGAAGGCGGCCTTAGAAGGGCATGCGGAAAAGCACAACACCACCGTCGATAATGTTCTGAAGGTCTGTAACTACCTGGCGCGGGGGGAAATGGCCTTTGTGCCGCATTATGAAGAAGCGTTTGTTGCCGGAGATGAAAAAGAATATCCGTTCATCCATGTGGACTACAAATCCCGGCTCAACCGCGAGGGCCGATCGGCCAACTGCACCTGGTATCATGATTTTAAAGATGTCGATCCCGGTGACGTGGCCTGGGAGGATGTGGCCAAGATCAACCCCAGAGACGCCAAACCGCTGGGCATCACGGATGGAGATACGGTTAAACTGACATCTCCGAGCGGAAGCCTGACCTGCACGGCAAAATTGTGGGAAGGCGTCAGGCCCGGCACGATCGCCAAGTGCTACGGCCAGGGCCACTGGGCCTACGGTCGGGTGGCGTCCAAAGAATTTGGCAAGGTGCCCCGGGGTGGCAGCAGCAACGACATCATCCCGGCCCAGTACGATCGTTTGAGTGGCAGCACGGCTTACTATGCAACCACCAGAATTAAAATCGAAAAAGTTTAGGAGGTGAACCCATGCCTAAATATGCAATGGTCATTGACCTGCAAAGCTGCGTTGGATGTGGCGCTTGCAGCATTGCCTGCAGGAATGAGAATAATGTGCAGGATGGTATCTACTGGTCCAGCAAAATCACCGAGACCTACGGCACGTTCCCGAATGTGCGGTTCCACTATTTGCCGACGCTCTGCAACCACTGTTCAAATCCCCCATGCGCGAGGGGTTGTCCAACCAAGGCCATGCACAAGCTGGACAACGGCATCACGATGCACGATCCTGACAAATGCATCGGTTGCCGCTACTGCATGTATAATTGCCCTTATGAAGTCATCTATTTTAACTGGCAAGACCCTCACAAATTCTGGAAAGACGCTAAGCCAGTCATTGAGGGTGGCACCAGCTCTCCGAAAGAGATAGCACAGAAAGTCAACAACGGAAACGGAACCCCCTATAGCAATCCTGCGAGAGGCAAAACACTTCCGGAGAACAGACCCAAGGGTGTGGTTGAAAAGTGCACCTTTTGCGACCACAGAATCAATGCGGGCGAAATCCCTTACTGCGTGGTGGCCTGCCCCGCGGATGCCAGGATATTTGGAGACCTGGACAAGCCGGACAGCAAGGTCAGTCGACTTCTGGGAAAATTCAAACCTTACAGGTTGAAGGAAAGGCTCGGCACTCAGCCCAACGTATATTATATTCGCAGTTATAATCCGGCACGCTATGAGCGGACGAAAGGGGGTATATAGATGAAATCAATAAAAATTCAATTGTGGTACGGGTTACTCGGGCTGGGGATTCTGCTTGGCCTGATCACCGCATACAGAGTATTGATTGGCACCGGCTTTGTCCTGTACGCCAAGACAGATATATTGGTTTGGACCATACCCATAGCAGCCTATGTCTTTTTCTCGCTAACCAGCACGGGGCTTGCCTTTGTCTCCTCCATTCCCGTGGTCTTTAATACCCATGGATACCTGCCCATTGAAAAGCGTACGGTATTTTTGGAAATTGCGGTATTGATGGCGGCTTTTACGTGTCTGCTCTTACATCTCGGATCGCCGTGGAATGCCATCTACTTCTTGTTTTCCCCAAACTTTGCCTCACCCCTCTGGTGGCTGGGCATGCTCTATGGGCTTTACTTGATAGTTCTGCTTATATCATTTAGGAGAATGCATACGACCGGGACCAGCAAGGGGCTTGGCATATTTATGTTCATCATCGCGATTGCCACCTCCACGGTGCTTGGATGGCTCTTTGCGCTTCCGGATGCAAGGCCGGTGTACGCTGCAAGCTTTTTGGCCATGTACTTTCCGCTGACCGGATTTGCCAGCGCGCTGGCAGCCGTGCTGTTATTCAGCCTGGCTTACTATCGTTTTGCGCAGATTCCCTTGAGCGAAGGGGACAAAAACCTTTACAACCATCTTAGCAAGCTCTTTGGCGTTGTTATCGCTTTTTCGTTGATTTTTTTCCTTTGGCGAACCATCGTGGCAGGAGTGTCTGGAACAGCAGTTGAATTTGCTGGATTTCGGCATATGCTGAGATCAGGATGGTACCACCTTGCCTTGTGGGTTGGATTGGTCATCCCGCTTGTGTTGATCGCCATGCCGGCGGTACGAAATGCCACCTGGGGCAAGGTTACATCAGCGGCCTTGTTCCTGGTCGGTATGTTTGCCGGGCGTCTGGAAATGGTACTCAGCGGTCTGGTGATGCCCACGGGTCCCAAGGCCGAAGGACAGCCCCTGTTTGCCAGTTATTGGCCCACGATCTGGGAAGTGTTTGTGTTTGTGTCTGCGATAGCCGTCCTGTTGTTCATATACACCCTGGGAGAACGCAACCTGAAGCTGTCAGAATTACCGGAGTAAACGACCACTCGCTATGCGGGTGGCTTGAATTTTCGGTCATAGGCCGAAAAGGCAAAAGCACGTCAGTGCTTTAAACGTTTCGGTTGGAACCGCGTGCGTAGCACCCGGTTTGAAAACAACCAATAAGGAACAACACCACAAATGCGATGCCGGCTGCTGTCGGGCCGGCATCGCTTAGACTCAACTGTACATTTTTTAAGGGACAGGTATGAAAACAAAGAACATGTTGAACCAGGAATCCTCACGAATGACGGCATTTCGGCTGTTGAGCGACTGTTATTTTATTCCGGAGCCGGGATTATCTGAAAAATTAGAAAATCTGGAATCCAGCATGGCCGAAGTATGTGAAACGGCGGCTGAATCAGTCCAAATCATGCGAAAAGAATTTAAAACCGGTAGTTGTCTCGAGTCGATAAGAGTTGATTTTGCAAAACTGTTTGTGGGCCCATTTAAGCTGTTGGCCGCGCCCTATGGCTCGGTATATTTAGACGGCGGGAGAAAAATGATGGGCGACTCGACACTGGACGTAAAAAACAGATACCGGCAAGCGGGCCTGGACACGGCCAAAAATTTTAAAGATGCCCCCGATCACATCTCTGCTGAGCTTGAATTCATGTATTATTTAATCTTTAAAGAAATCGAAGCCTTCGCCGACTCAGATGCAGAAACTGCCATGGGTTTCATTCAGAAACAGAAATCTTTTCTGGAAGACCACCTCATGGCGTGGGTGCCAAAATTTGCTGACAGCATCATCGAAAATGCCGAAAATCCATTTTATCCGAATCTGGCAAAAGCAACCCAGACATTTTTGCAAGAAAATTATCAGGTCGTTTGCTGAATTCTGGATTCCTAAAAGCTTGATTGAAAAAACACATTGAAATAAATTCGCTCCAGGTGTATTGAGAATTTCGCTATCACCTAAATCTTGCATGAAAAGTAACGAGAAAAGGAGCGATCATGTATCTTCCCAAAATTTACGAAAAATTCCAGTCGAAATTTCCGGAGGTATTTAAAGAATTTCAACAGTTAGGCAAGACCTGCCGGGAGTCCGGGCCACTCGAGAAAAAATATCAGGACCTTGCCAATCTGGGTATCGCCATCGGAGCGAATTCCCGGGGGGCGGTGATGTCGCAGACCCGCAAAGCTCTGGAATCCGGTGCCAGCAAAGAAGAAATTGCCCAGGTTGTTTTATTATCATTAACCACCATTGGTTTTCCGAACATGATCGCGGCCATGGGTTGGGTGAATGAAGTTTTTGACGGTTCTTGATCAGTAAAAATTCGATTTTAAAATTTGAACCGCTTATTTTAGGTTTGATTTAGGTCAAAGACGAAACTTCATATTGTAATTATAAAATATGTTGGAGATATTCGAATTTCTGCATTTTTTTTACCGTTCGTTATGTTAATTTTAACATATACCTCTCCAGGTTCGGGGTTAAGAGTTCAGAGGTTCAGGGTTTTGTGCTTAAGAACCGAGCTCCTGGCCTTCTTTCATGTTTTTTAACCTCTGAACCTTTGAACGTTGAACCTTTGAACCTGGGAACTGAAACCCGACACCTGACATCCGGATGAGAAAGGACAACACCAAAATGGAATCCTTCGAAGTCCTTATAGAAAGCTCGGCCGATGTTCACGGCCACCTATGCCCCGGGCAGGTGGTGGGCGTACGCATGGCTATGCTGGGTTGCCGCTTGATCGGCCTGGATGAGCCCAGGCGCCATGATCAGATCAAAAAACTGATCGTCTATGTGGAAATGGACCGTTGCACGGCCGATGCGGTGGCCCATGTCACCGGTGTCAAACTGGGGCGACGCTCACTGAAATTTATGGACTACGGCATTATGGCGGCCACCTTTGTCAACCTGGGAACCGGCAAGGCCTTCCGGGTGGTCTCCACCGAAGAAGCCCGCAGCCTGGCGGCTGCCTATGCACCGGAGATTGCCGAGAAATACCCGCAGCAACTGGCGGCTTACAAACGCATGCCGGACAGTGTGCTTTTTCGCGTCCAGCAGGTCAAGGTGAAAATAGACGACTGTGACCTGCCCGGGCCCACCCGTTTTAAGGCTCCATGCACTCGCTGCGGCCAGGTGGTTCGCGATCAACGCGAGGTCATTGAAAACGGGCAGGTTCTCTGCAGGCCCTGCACTCAAGAAACCTATTTTTCAGACGCCCGGGAGGTGACCTGGCCGGATATGAACTGGGTTCCCGGTAAAAATAATAATCAATCTAAATCAGACGGAAATGCTGAAAAGATGTCGGGCGGGTATAAACCCCGCCCCTACCTTTGCCAATAATTTCGGAACGTAGGGGCGGGATTTACTCCCGCCCGGGAAATCACAGAATGAGGAAGGTTAATGTGACCCACTCCATAGGAGTTCAACGATGCTGAAAAAAATTAAATTAAAAGAAGCGGTCGGAAGCAAGCTGGCCCATGATCTAACCGAGATTCGCCCCGGTGAATTCAAAGGCGCAGCCTTTCACAAAGGGCACACGGTCTGCAACGAAGATTTGTGCCGTCTTCAGAAAATGGGGAAAAACCACCTCTACGTCATCGACCTTGAAGATGACGAAATCCATGAGGACCAGGCTGCCGCCATTTTAGCCGATGCGCTGGCCGGTGACGGCATTGTCTGGAAAGATGAACCGCGGGAGGGAAAGATTAAGCTGCTGGCCGGAGAAGATGGGCTGTTTGGCGTCGACACCGCCGCCCTGGCTGCCTTTAACATGGTCGATGAGGTGATGTGCGCCACCCTTCACAATCACACCCTGGTCACAAAAGGCCAACAGGTCGCCGCCACCCGCGCCATTCCGCTAATCATGAAACGGGCACCTATCGAGCGAGCCGCCGCCATTGCCCGTCAAAGCGGTGCCGTGCTAGCCGTCAACCACATCCGTAAAGCCAGAGTGGGCTTGGTGATTACGGGTAATGAAGTTTACAATGGCCTGATCGAAGACCGTTTTGGGCCGATTTTGACCGAAAAGATTGAAGCCCTGGGTTCAAAAGTGACCGCAGTAGCCTTTGCGCCGGATGATGCCGGCCTGATCCGCACGACCATCCGCTCCCATCTGGACCAGGGCTGTGATTTGCTGCTGCTCAGCGGCGGCATGAGCGTGGACCCCGATGATGTTACCCGTCAGGGAATTCGCTCTGCCGGTGCCAATGAGATGCACTATGGGGCGGCGGTGCTGCCCGGCGCCATGTTCCTGGTGGCTTATGTGGGAGATGTACCCCTACTGGGGGTGCCGGCCTGCGGCCTGTTTCACCGCATTACCGTACTGGATCTGGTGCTGCCGCGGCTTTTAGCCGGAGAAAAAATCGGCAAAGCAGAGCTGGCTTTTATGGGCCACGGGGGGTTGTGCAAGGATTGCGAAGAATGTTCATACCCCCACTGCCCATTCGGCAAATAAAAGCGGCTTCAAAACCACATCTCGCGTCCGATTGACTGCGTTACCAGCCGATTTGAAATGCTCGAATACTTACGTGTATGCTCCACTTTCAAATCGGCTGGCGCCTTGTTCTCGAACACGAGCTAAGGCTTTGAAACCGCTTTTACTGGGTTTTAAATTTAGAAGTTCTTTAACAGAATCACGACTTTTGAACACATTAGTATATAAAATTAAGATGTGAAATCCCGCATTTTGCGGGAGCTCTCGAACACAAATCAAGCGTTTAAAACCGTTTCTCAAAATTATTTTAATTATAAAATTCTTTGCGACTTTGCCTGCCCAGTCGGTCCGGAAGATCCGACCGGGGCGGCTTTGCGTGAGGTATTCAAGTTAATCAAAGCAAAAATGGAACTGTGATAAAATGAATCTAGTTGATAGCTACGGGCGAAAAATTGACTACCTGCGCATATCCATAACCGATCATTGCAATCTGAAATGTTATTATTGCACACCGTTTTCAGGCCGCAGTCATCTGGAACGCTCTGAGATTTTAACCTACGAGGAAATGCTCAAGGTTGCCCGGGCGGCAGCGGCCGTCGGCATAAACAAAATACGCATCACCGGCGGTGAGCCGCTGGTCCGTAAAGGCGTGGTTGAGTTTTGTCAGATGCTATCAGATCTGGACGGCTTAAAAAGCCTGGCCCTGACGACCAACGGCATATATCTGGAGGAAATGGCCGAACCGTTATTTAAGGCCGGTGTGCGCAGAATCAACATTAGCCTGGACACCTTAAGGCCGGAACGATTTGAAAAAATAACCGGATACAATTGGCTGTCCCGCGTGCTGGCCGGCATCAAACGCGCCGAAGATATCGGGATGCACCCCATCAAGATTAATGCCGTGGTCATGCGCGGTGTCAATGATGATGAAATCGAAGAGCTGGCTGCATTAACCCTCGCCAAGCCTTACCATGTGCGCTTTATCGAACTCATGCCCACAAGCGGATCGGCCTACGGCGACTATGAAACGCTGTTTATGCCGGTTGAAGAATTTATGAAAAAGATCCACCAAATTGACCGGGTTCAAATCGAGCCGGCCACAGATTCCTATGGGCCGGCAAGACTTTGCAAGCTTCCGGGTGCGGTCGGCAAAGTCGGTTTCATCGCACCCATTAGCTGGCATTTTTGTGACTCCTGCAATCGCCTGCGGTTGACCGCTGACGGCAAGATAAAGACCTGTCTGTTTTCGCAAGAAGAAATCGATATAAAAACCGCACTGCGAAGCGGGGCTACCCCAAACGAGATCATCGACATATTTAGACAGGCGGTGGCTGCAAAGCCCTCCGGCCACCACTTAAACGCCAAAGACCATCAAAATGCCTGCAGTCGCGCCATGCGCGCCATCGGCGGTTAGTACAACTTATGATTCGGCAAATAGGTAGCCATATTAACATTTTGATCATTATTTATATTTAATTTTAGGACACTACATTTTTAACCACGAAGGGAAAAAGCACACGAAGAGATCTCTTTTGGTCGAAGCGTTTAACCCTTTGTGTCCTTCGTGCTCTTCGTGGTTTTATCCCATTTTTGATAACACATCACCAGGATTAGAATAATGGCAAAGCTCAAATTAAGATCAAGCCAGTGGATTGTGGATGACGACAACAACATCATTATTGGTGAAGGCCGGGCCAAGATTCTTGAGCATATTGATCAGACGGGCTCTATGAATCAGACCGCCAAATTAATGAAAATGTCGTACAAAGCGGTTTGGAGCAAGATCAAAGCGACTGAAAAACACATGAATGCCTGCATCGTGCTTACGGATCGCAAAGATGGGTCGCGCCTTTCTCAAGACGGTAAGCAGCTCCTTAAAAAGTACAAACTCTTAAAAGCGCAATGTATGTCCGCCGACGACAACATTTTTGGTGGTATTTTTAGATAAACATGGAGTTTTTACAATTCACATTTCCCCTTTCCGGGGTTGAGACTTTTATTCTAATCCCGCCGCTGGTGGCCTTCGGCATATCTTTTTTCACCTCCATGGGGGGGATCTCAGGTGCATTTTTACTGTTGCCGTTTCAAATGAGTGTTCTGGGGTTCACCAGCCCTTCGGTAACCGCTACTAACTTTCTGTTCAATGTGACCGGCACACCCGGCGGCGTGTATCGTTATGCCCGAGAGTGCCGCTTCGTGTGGCCGGTGGCGATTTTGATTGTAGCCGGCATTCTCCCCGGCGTCCTAATCGGTTATTACCTGCGCATCACCTATTTGCCGGATCCGAAAACGTTTAAATTTTTCGTCGGCTGTGTCTTGATGTTGATTGCTCTCAAACTCTTAAAAGAAGCATTTAACGGTAAAACTGCGGTAACCGCAGAAAGCTGTGCGCTCACCGATAAGGTGGATGGAGCATCGATCGCAATGAAGACCACCCGTTTTACCTTCAAAGACGTCCCCTATACTTTTACAACAGCGAAGCTGCTCGGACTGGCCCTCGCAGTGGGAATCATTGGCGGCGTCTACGGTATCGGCGGTGGTTCGATTATCGCACCGTTTTTGATCACCTTTTTTGGCCTGCCCGTATATGCCATCGCCGGTGCGGTGCTTCTGGGAACCTTTGTTTCATCGCTGGCCGGTGTGACCTTTTACAGCCTCATCCCGATAAACGGGGCGGTGGCTGCCCCTGACTGGTTATTGGGCATTTTGTTCGGAGCGGGAGGCCTGCTGGGGATGTACCTGGGGGCCAGGGCACAAAAATATGTGTCCGAACGCTGGATAAAACTGATGCTCGGAGCAGTGATACTTATCGTGGCATCCAAATATATTCTGGGTCATTGGGGCGTATAAAAACAACTGTTAGGCGGTTGACTGTTTCCGCTCAAAATCTTCGATAGCCTTGGCCAGTGCGTCGGCGCCCAGGTTGGAGCAGTGCATTTTTTCTTTGGGCAGGCCGTCCAGAGATTCGGCCACTGATTTTTTAGTAATTTTTTTGGCCTCGTCCAGGGTTTTTCCCATGGCCATTTCGGTCACCATGCTGGATACAGCAATCGCAGCCACACACCCAAAGGTCTTGAATTTGATATCGGCAATTTTGTCGTCCTTGACATTGATATAAAACGACATCATATCACCGCATACGGGATTGCCGACCTCACCCACCCCATCGGCATTTTCAATTTCTCCGATGTTTCTGGGATTGGAAAAATGCTCCATCACTTTATCCGTGTACATCCTTTACCTCCTCGTTTTAGACTTTTTATCACCGCAGAGACGCAAAGATCGCAGAGAGTTTAAATCATTTTGTTTTCCGTCCTCTCAACGGAAAGGAAAAAGAAAAAAATCTCTGCGTACTCTGTGCCTCGAGCGAAGCGGGCGGTAAAAAAGAACATATTTCAGTGCTCACACGTGCCCGTATCATACTCCGGAATCTCTTTGCCCCAGATGGGCGACAGCGCGCGCAGTCGATCCACAGCCGGCGGTAATTTTTCGAGCACATAGTCGATTTCTGCTTCGGTGTTGCCGGCATCGATTGTAAACACGCAAGATCCCTGGGCTAAATCCGCCCGCAGGCCGATGGCCCCCAGCACAGGCGACGTTTTCAGAGCTTTGGATGCGCAGGCCGATCCCGTATTGGTATAAATTCCGTTCTGCGCCAGCATGAAAATTAGGGCTTCGCCCTCAATCGCCTCAAAACAAAAACTGGCGTGACCCGGCAGCCGTTTTTGCGGGTGACCGGTATAAGTGACTTTTTCAACTTTGTTGAGGATACCTTCCACCAGGCGGTCTCTTAATTTGCGGACGTGGTCTATTTTTTCAGGGAGCTCCTTTCCTGCCAGTGCGGCGGCCGTTCCCATTCCGATAATGCCGGGAACGTTTTCGGTGCCGGCTCTGCGGCCGTTTTCCTGGATGCCGCCGTGGATCAAGGGCATCAATCTGATCTTTTTATGAAAATAAAGCGCACCAATCCCTTTGGGGGCGCCCAGAGAAGCGCCGGAAAGGCTCAACAAGTCGACATTTAATACATTGACGTCCACCGGGATATTGCCCACCGATGCCACCGCATCGGTGTGGAAAGCAACGTCTTTTTCTCTGCAGATCGCCGCCAGCTCGGAAATGGGCTCGATGGTTCCGATCTCGGTGTTGGCATGCATAATCGAAGCAATAATCGTCTCAGGCCGGATGGCCCGGGCAAGTCGCTTAGGATCAACCAGACCGTTTTTGTCCACCGGCAAGAAGGTGGATTCATAGTCCAGGCGTTCTAAGAAGCGTGCTGAGTTCAAGACCGAATGGTGCTCGATGGAAGAAACGATAACATGCTTTCCTTTTTTTTGCCGGGCAAAAACAACCCCCTTTATAGCCAGATTATTGGCTTCAGCACCGGATGAGGTAAATATAATTTCCCCAGGGTCGGCATTGATCAGGCTAGCTACGTTTGCGCGGGCTTCTTCTATACCCTCTTTGACTTTGGATCCCAGGTCATAAACATTTGAGGGGTTGGCGAACTGTTCATTAAAGTAGGGAAGCATGGCTTCAAGCACTTCTTTTCTGACAGGCGTGGCCGACGCATGATCCAGATAGGCGCCCTTCATCGCGTACTCCTTTGTTAAAATTTTGCTCGCTATGTACTCACCTGGAGTAATTGTTTTCTGTATTCATTACCCAATATTTCACTATTCCATCATTCCAATGTTCCAACATGCTTTACAAGTGATGCAAAACCTTTCAGGTCTCGTCTATTTTTTTCTTTATATAGAACTTATAGTATTCGTCATCTTCCTCCATGCCAATGAACTCATGGCCGCATTTTTTGCACCAATCCGGGATATCCTCCAGCGCCCCGTCATAATCCGTCATCACTTCCAGCACCTGCCCCTTTTTCATGCATTTCAGCTTGTCCCCGGGCTCCAATAAATGCATGGGACACATGCGGCACACCAAATCCAGACTTTCATCGGCTTGGGCGTTCTTTAAAAATTTCATCTCATCCATCCTGTTCGTCTTTAGAATTATGGCCGGAATGCTTTTATGAACATAATCATAAAATGATATTATTACCACTCTGTGGTAGTGTCAAGAGGAAGATATGGAAATTGATTTTCATATATCTATTGTATTATCAAATAATTAAGATAACTTTTCGCAACTGCCACGCAGTGGTTAGTGGATTTGACAATCGCAAGCGTACGTGTCAAAAAGATAATACTTGAATCTTGCATGAAAATTAATGAGAAGATGAAAGCCTCCGACTTGTCCGCCTCTGGAGGACTCGTGCAAAATTCAAGTAATATCTTGAACCGGAGAAAAAGATGGGTTTCCGATTGATGTCTTTCATATTCTATGCCCTGTGTATGGTGATGGTCGGCGGATTAAGCGGCTGCATCGGCGAATCTGATGCCACCTTTGTTGATTTTTCCGAACGCATGCCGGCTGAACGCCCGGGAGACAACCTTGCGCAAAGTTCTAATTTTAAAGTCGCCGTTGGCTCCATGATTTCTGCTCAGGAGACCGTGGTTAATTATCATCAGCTGCTGGATTACATCGCCGGAAAACTGGGACGGAATATTGAACTTGTTCAACGAAAAACGTACACAGAGATAAACGAACTCATCGGTCAGGGGCAAATTGATCTGGCGTTTATCTGTTCGGGGCCCTATGCGATCGGCAAAGAAAAATACGGATTTGAAGCCATGGCAATGCCCCAGGTGCGGGGATCCTATCTGTATCAGTCCTATTTAATTGTCAATAAAGACAGCTCCTATCAAAAGCTGGCGGATCTCAAAGGCAAGATATTTGCTTTCACCGATCCGGAGTCAAATACCGGAAAACTGGTTCCGACTTACTGGTTGAGGAAGAAAGGAGAAGCCCCCGAGACATTTTTCAAGAAAACGATTTATACTTACAGCCATGACAATTCCATTATGGCAGTGGCCAAATCACTGGTGGACGGTGCGGCCGTTCACGGACAAATCTGGCAGTATTACAATCACAGGAATCCGACGTTTACATCCAAAACCCGGATAATAAAAAAATCAAAGCCTTTTGGAAATCCACCGGTTGTGGCTTCATCACATCTGCCGACTCGAATGAAAAAACGTATGCGCCAGTTACTTTATAATATGCACCGGGATCCAGAGGGAAAACGAATTCTAGATGAATTGATGATTGATCGTTTTATTGCGCCCAAAGAGGAATGTTATCATCCTATTTTGGAGATGAATCAGGATGCGAAATCATAGAAGATCAAACCCATGAAGCTGAAAAGCTTAAAAAACAAATTGGTAATTTCGGTATTCGCGTTTGTTATCGGCAGCGGGCTGCTCATATCCTTAATCGAAACCCATCGCTTCAGCAAAAGCCTGCATGACGACACGATCATTCAAGGGAAATATATAGCGCAGGCTGTGGCGCTGGAAGCGACCAATAAAATCCTGATCAACGATTTAATCGCGCTGCAAAATCTTCTCAACCATCAACTTAAAAGCAATCCTTCAGTCGCTTACCTTTTTGTGATGAAAGACGGCCAAATCCTGGCCCACACCTTTTCAAAAGGCATCCCTGTAAGCCTGATTGATAGCAATACTGCTAAAAACAATGAAAAAGGAAATTTTAAGCGAATCGTCACTGACAAGGGTGAATACTACCATGATATTGCCTGGCCCATTTTCGCTGGTAAAGCAGGTATGCTGCGGATCGGATTTTCCGAAAAACCTTACCAATCCAAGGTCGCAAAATTATGGCTCCAGATGATCGCCTTTACCTTGGGAATTCTCTTTTTGGCCATTACTGCCAGCTTTCTTTTTATTAAACGGATTACAAAGCCGCTTTCAGCCCTGGCCGAAGCAGCTGAAAAGGTAGACGAAAAGAATCTGGAACTAACAGTGGAACCGGTGGGACAGGATGAAGTCGACCGCTTGACGTTTTCGTTTAACAAAATGATCGGGCGCATCAGGGACCACACCCGGCGAATTGAAAAAAATACGCTGGACCTGCAACGCGCCCAACTTCAGACAAAAAGTTCGTTTGAAATCATTCAGAAAACCTGGACCCAGAATAATCTCAAAGATGTTTGCGCCTATTTAATTCATAAATTACAGGAAATTGTTGCCTGCAGCGAGCTGGCACTTCTAACCTTGAGCAGTAGCAAAGAAACGCTGTTCGTTTTGTCAGAAGGTGAGCTCAACACTTTCAAAGAAGATGCCTGTGCGTCCGTACTAGCGGTCTTAACACAGCTGGAGGATTTTCGTTACCTGAATACAGATGCATTCAATCCAGCAGTGGTGCCGGCTTCTTTTCAATCCGCAAACCAAATCGCGGCTTTCCCGATTAAGCATGAGAACCGTTTGCTCGGTGCGATTCTGGTGGGCTGTCCGGGCGGATGCAATTGTGAAACCCGGGAACAGGATGTGATTCGTTTAATACTGAATTATTCGTCCGGGGCCATTAAAAGGGCGGTTTCTCATGAGGAAGAGCTGCACAAAATCGCACGTCACGTCAATGTCACCACCGAATATTGCGGGATCGTTGGTAAAGATTCGAAAATGCGGGGCATTTTCAAGCTCATTGAGGATATTGCACCAAGCGATACCACCGTGCTGATACAGGGAGAAAGCGGCACCGGAAAGGAGCTGGTGGCCAGTGCCATTCATCATAAAAGCCTGCGCCAAGGCAAACCCTTTATCGTCATCAATTGCTCCGCCTATCCGGCCACGCTCCTGGAAAGTGAGCTTTTCGGACATGAAAAAGGCGCTTTCACCGGTGCGATTCGACAGAAAATAGGGCGATTTGAGCAGGCCCATGGCGGGACGGTCTTTTTAGATGAAATCGGCGAAATACCGCCTTCATCACAGATCAAACTGCTGCGCGTGCTCCAGACTCAAAAATTTGAGCGCATCGGTGGCGAACAGACGATAGCGGTGGATGTGCGTATTTTAGCCGCCACCAACAAGGATCTGCTCCAGGAAGTCAAAGACGGTAATTTTCGCGAGGATCTGTACTACCGGCTCAATGTAATCCCCATCAATTTACCCCCCTTGCGGAATCGGCGAAATGATATTCCGTTGCAGGCCCGATACTTTGTGCAGCGGTTTGCCGCCGAACAGGGAAAAGATATAGCCGAGATCAGCTCTGATGCCATGCGGCTGTTGCTAAACTATCCATGGCCGGGCAATGTTCGTGAGCTTGAAAACTGCATCGAGCACGCGGTCGTGCTGGCCAGAGGAAAGCATATCGAAGCGCCCGATCTTCCGGACGTGCTTCATGAAGCATCCGGTCAGGATGAAATTTCAGATACTCCGGCGACAATTATGGAAAACGAGGTCAAACTGTTGAAGGAAGTCCTGGATGATTGTAACTGGAATAAAATGGAAGCGGCCCGGCGCCTGGGCATCAGCCGCAACACCCTTTACCGCAAGCTAAAGAAATATCAAATTACGCAGCCAACCATCCACTAATCCCCCAACTTCCATTTTG
>Ga0265303_10000426_pt1 | contig 23655 bp, 18 predicted proteins | sample Helome_2_FD_192494 | JGI IMG/M metagenome (GOLD analysis project Ga0265303, IMG submission 192494) | Marine sediment microbial communities from subtidal zone of North Sea - Hel_20160317 (Illumina Assembly) | ecosystem: Environmental > Aquatic > Marine > Subtidal zone > Sediment ... | reverse complement strand
CTGTGGGATCGGGCCGAGGCCGCCGGGGTGCGCCTGCTGACCGGCGTCGCTCCGGTGGAGCTGCACCGGGAGAACGACGGTTTGCGCCTGGTCCTGGATGACGGGCTGAACATGGGTGTGCGGCTCCTGGTGGGGGCCGACGGACCTGCGTCCTGGGCGCGCGATGCGACCGGCCTGTCGCGGCGACAGTGGTCCTACGCGCAGCAGGGCTTGGTGACCCACGCGCAACCGGAGTTACCCCACGATGCGACGGCCTGGCAGCGCTTCCTGCCGCGGGGACCCCTGGCTTTGTTGCCGTTGGCCGATGGCCGCGTGTCGGTGGTCTGGTCCTGCCCGGACGAACGGGCGGCGGAGTTGCTCGCCGGCAGCGAGGCTGCGCTGGGCGACGCGCTGACCGCTGCATCCGAGGGTGTGCTCGGAGAGCTGCGGCCGACGCGCCCGGCCCGTGCGTTTCCGCTGGTGGCCGCCCATGCAAGCGCCTATACAGGCGATCGTGTGGCTCTGATCGGTGATGCGGCCCACCAGGTTCACCCGCTGGCGGGCCAGGGTGCCAACCTGGGTATAAAAGACGCCGCTGCCCTGGCGAAGGAGCTCGGTGAATTCCTCGCGCGCCCGGGAGCCGACCCTGGCGATCGCCGCGTGTTGCGGCGCTACGAAAGGGCCAGGAAGGCAGACAATCTGGCTACGCTGGTAACCATGGACCTGATGAACCGGGCCTTCAGCGGTGGCCATCCGGCACTGGCTGCGTTAGCCGGTAGCAGCCTCGGGCTGGTGGACCGGGTCAGGCCGCTGAAACGCGCCTTCGCCGCCTATGCCGCCGGTGGGGCAGGCCACAGGTGATGCCGCGCCGGGAACTCCAGGTCTGGTTCATGGCCCTGTTGCTGATCGGGGTCGGGGTATCGCTCACTTACTACAAGAGTCGGACCCTCGGGTTCCCGTTGTTGCCGGACAGTCGCGCCGAAGTCTGGACGGTGGAGGCGACGCTCAGTTTCGAGGCGGGCCAGGGACCGATCAAGGCCCGCATGTTTATTCCCGGCCTGACGCCCGGTTTCGCGATCCTGGATGAGAATTTCGTGTCCCGCGGCTTCGGTGCCACGCCGCGCTATGTGACCGGCGGGCGAGAAGTGCAGTGGGCACGGCGACGTGCGGAAGGGCAGCAGACGCTGTATTACCGAGCGGTGGTCTACGAAGACACGGCGGGCCGCGGTGAAGACACGACCCCACCCCTGCCGTCGTCGCCACTGCTCGCCGAACCGTTCAATACCGCGGCCCAGATGACTGTCGAAGACGTGGGCCGGAAGTCCGCCGACCCGGGCAGCTTTGCCGGTGAATTGCTCCGCCGCCTGCTGGCCCCAGCGGCCGACCAGAACGTAGACCTGCTGCTCGACGGCGCAACGGACCCGGTGGCTATCGCTGAGACCGCCACTTCGCTGCTGGCCGCGGCCTTGATCCCGTCGCGCATGGTGCGGGGTATCTATCTGAAGGACCAGTCACGCCGGTCGGCCATTGCACCGTGGCTGATGGTTCACGATGGCACGACCTGGCTGTACTTTGATCCGGCCACCGGCGAACAGGGCTTGCCCGAGGACTTCCTGTTGTGGTGGAGCGGTACAGACAATCTTGCCGAGGTAGACGGCGGGCGCGATGTGGATGTGCGCATTGCAGTCAGCAGCAACGTCGTTGACCCCGTCAACCTGGCCCGGCGCCGCTCCGAAGTTCGCGAAGGACCCATCGCCGAATTGTCGTTGCTGGCGCTGCCCATCCAGACCCAGGCGGTCTACGCGATCCTGTTGCTGGTGCCGATCGGCGCGCTGGTGGTGGCGATATTGCGCAACTTGGTGGGTGTGCAGACCTTCGGTACCTTCATGCCGGTGCTCATTGCGCTGGCTTTCCGTGAGACTCAGTTGCTGTGGGGTATTTTGCTGTTCTCGACGCTGGTCGCCCTGGGCCTGGCCTTCCGCTTCTATCTCGAACGCCTGCGCCTGCTGGCGATTGCACGGATTGGCGCCGTACTCACGATTGTCGTGCTGCTGATGCTCGGCGTCACCATTCTCGGCAATCAGCTGGAACTGGAATCTGGCCTGTCCGTCGCGCTGTTTCCCATGGTGATCCTCGCGATGACCGTCGAGCGCATGTCCACGGTCTGGGAAGAACGCGGAGCGGGCGACGCCATTCAGCAGGGACTCGGCTCTTTGGCCGTTGCCGCTGCGTGTTACGCGGTGATGGATCTGGAGGTCGTCCGCCACCTGGTAGTCGTATTTCCGGAGACACTGCTGATCGTACTGGCACTGATGTTGCTGATTGGCCGCTATACGGGTTACCGGCTGACGGAGCTGCGTCGCTTCCGGGAACTCGTGCAGCGGGAAGGGACTGACTGATGTGGTCTCTGCCGAGACAGCTGCGCGCGCGCGGTGTACTGGGTATCAACGCGCGCAACACCGATTACGTGCAGCGCTACAACCCGCGGCACCTGTATCCGTTGGTGGATGACAAGCTGCAGACCAAGCGGCTGGCGCTGGATGCCGGCATTGCCGTTCCGGCCTTGTACGGCACCATGGCCACGCCCGGCGAAACGAAACAATTCACCGACCTGGTCGCAGCGCACGATGAGTTCGTGCTGAAGCCCGCGCATGGTTCGGGTGGCGACGGCATTCTTGTGTTTACCGGGCGCAGCGCACGCCGGCGTGGTCAGTATCGGCTGATCGACGGCAGCTTTCTGAGCGATGCAGAAATTCGTTTTCACGCCACCAATATCATCAGCGGCCGCTACAGCCTGGGCGGCACCCGCGATTGCGCAATGCTGGAATATTGTGTGCGTGCAGACCCGGTTTTCGACCATGTCAGTTACCGTGGGATTCCAGATATTCGCGTGATGGTATTTCGCGGTTATCCCGCCGCGGCGATGGTGCGGCTGCCAACACGGGCATCGCACGGCAAAGCCAACCTGCACCAGGGCGCGGTGGGTGTCGGCATTGACCTGGTTTCCGGCCGAACCGTCTACGGCGTGCTGAGCAGCGCGGCGACGGACGAGCATCCGGACACGGGCGAAATGATTGCCGATATTCAGCTGCCAAACTGGGACAAGTTGCTCGAACTGGCGGCAAGTTGCTACGAGCTGACGGGTCTGGGCTACCTCGGTGTCGACATCGTGCTCGACCGCTACCACGGTCCGCTGATACTGGAGCTGAACGCCCGGCCGGGACTCGCAATACAGATTGCGAACCGGATCGGGCTGGCGCAGCGGCTGCGCCGCATTGAGGCAATTCCCGCCGGCGCAGCGGTGGCTGACCGCCTGGGCTGGGTCAGGGAGGCTTTCAGGCAGTCCTGATGGCGATGCTCGCGGCGATCCGCTAGGATTATTCAATCAATCACACGGGTCCGCGGGAGAGAGTCGCCACTCAGGCGGCCGCCGAAGGCGCAACTGCCCGGAAACGCTCAGGCAAACGGACGGCGGACCCGGATTGACTCTGGAGAGCGGCCCCAATCAGGGCCCACCGAAGGGGTGCGGCATCGCGATCTGCGCGGCCCGATCTCTCAGGTTTCAGGACAGAGGGGCAGCAGGCCAGTGCCTGCCTCTGTCGTGTCTGGAACGAGAGTAATGAGCAAGACGACCCCGCTTTACACAAGGCATCAGGACGCCGGCGCGAAACTGGTGGACTTTGGCGGCTGGCAAATGCCGCTGCACTATGGCTCCCAGCTTGACGAGCACCACGCCGTGCGCGGCCATGCCGGCATCTTCGACGTCTCGCACATGACCGTCGTGGACGTGAGCGGTGCGGAGGCCACACCGTTCCTGCGTGGTCTGTTGGCCAACGATGTTGCCAAGCTGAAAGCGCCGGGTCGCGGTCTGTACGGCTGCATGCTGAACGAGGCCGGCGGTGTCATCGATGATCTGATCGTGTACCGGACCGGCGCGGACAGTTACCGGCTGGTCGTGAATGCGGCAACCCGTGACCAAGACCTCGACTGGATCGACACCTGCGCCGCCGACCGCAGCCTCGCAGTTGCCGAGCGTGCCGCTGCCGTGATGCTCGCGGTGCAAGGGCCTGATGCCGTCAGCCTGACCTTGCCGATGGTGCCCGACGCGCTGCGCGAATCCGTGCAGGCCTTGAAGCCGTTCCACTGCCGTCAAGCAGACGGTTGGTTCGTGGCGCGCACCGGCTACACCGGCGAAGCGGGGCTGGAAATAATCATTGATGACGCGCGGGTTGCCCTTGACCTGTGGGACGAACTAATCGCTTGTGGTTGCAGACCATGCGGCCTGGGCGCGCGCGACACGCTGCGCCTCGAGGCGGGTCTTTGCCTTTACGGCCAGGACCTGGACGAAGCGCACACGCCGCTGGTCAGCGGACTTGACTGGACCGTGGCCTGGGAGCCCGCGGAACGTGACTTTGTCGGTCGGGCCGCCCTGGAAGCGCAGCGCAATGACGGCGCGACGGAAGCCCTGGCCGGCCTCCTGCTGGAAGACCGCGGCGTCATGCGCCACGGCCAGCGCGTGCTCACGGCGACGGGCGAAGGGGTGATCACCAGCGGCAGCTACTCGCCGACCCTGGGTCGCTCCATTGCGCTGGCCCGTGTGCCGGTCGATGCGCACGGCCATTGCACCGTCGAAATTCGTAACGCGGAGCGGCGAGCCCGGCTCGTCCCGCCCGCTTTCGTCCGTAACGGCGAGGTCCTGGTGGATCTCGGTGACACATAAGGCGAGACCTCGGAGGAGCCTCGATGACTGAAGCGCCAGACAATCTCAAGTACACGCCGGATCACGAGTGGCTGCGGCTCGAGGACGACGGGACGGTAACGCTCGGGGTGACCGACCACGCCCAGCAGGCGCTCGGCGAACTGGTTTACGTGGAACTGCCCGAGGCCGGCCGCGAACTGGAGCCGGGTGAAGCCTGCGCCGTGGTCGAGTCGGTGAAGGCCGCGTCGGACGTCTACAGCCCGCTGGCAGGAGCCGTCACTGCGATCAACGATGCCCTCGCCGATACACCCGAGCTGGTGAACGACAGCCCTTATGCGGACGGCTGGCTGCTGCAGCTGCGCCCCGCCGACCCGAAAACTCTCGAAGACCTGATGGACCCGGAGGCCTACGCGCGTTTCCTCGCCGAGTCCGAAGACTGACAGCGGAGCCAATATGCCTTTTATTCCCCATACCGAGGACGAAGTTCGCGACATGCTCGGCGCCATCGGCGTGAGCAGCATCGACGAGCTGTTCGATGAAATACCCGCGGAGCTGCGCATCGACGGTCTGAACGGCGTGTTGCCCGCGCTGAACGAGGCCGGCATCAAGCGACTCATGGCGACCCGCGCCGCCGCCGACACCGGCGGTCTCTGCTTCATTGGCGCCGGCGCCTACGACCATCACATTCCAGCCGCGGTCTGGGCAGTGGCCACTCGCGGCGAGTTCTACAGCGCTTACACGCCGTACCAGGCCGAGGCCAGCCAGGGCACGTTGCAGGTCATCTACGAGTACCAGTCCATGATGGCCGAGCTGACCGGGCTGGATGCATCGAACGCGTCCCTGTACGACGGCGCGACCGCGTTCGCGGAGGCCTGCCTGATGGCGGTGCGGGCGAATCGCAAGAGCAAGTCCCGACGCATTCTGACGACCCGCGGCATGAGTCCCGCCTATCGCGCGGTGGCTAGTGCGCTGCTGCAGGGCCAGGGCCTGGAACTGGTGGAGCTGCCGATGGCCGACGGCGTGACGGACCCCCAGGCACTGGAAGCATTGGGCGAGCAGGACTTCGCGGCGCTGGCCATTCAGCAGCCGAGCTTTCTCGGCACGCTGGAGGCCGTCGATGCGCTCACAGATCTGGCCCACGCGCAGAACATGCTGGTGATCGGAGTCTGCAATCCCACCAGCCTGGCGCTGCTGAAGCCGCCCGGTCAGTGGGGCGATGCCGGCGCAGACGTCGCCTGTGGCGAGGGCCAGCCCCTGGGCATCCCCATGTCTTCCGGCGGGCCCTACTTCGGCTACATGGTGTGCCGCCAGGCCCTGGTGCGGCAGATGCCCGGGCGCATCGTCGGGCGCACCGTCGATCTCGACGGCCGGCCAGGTTTCACGCTGACCCTGCAGGCTCGCGAACAGCACATCCGCCGTTCCAAGGCCACGTCGAATATTTGCACCAACCAGGGCCTGATGGTCACCGCGGCGACGATCTATATGGCCTTGCTGGGGGGCGAAGGCCTGCGCCGGGTGGCGCTGCAGAGCCATGCGAACACCCGCGCGCTGGTCGACGGCGTTGCGTCGCTTGACGGCGTGCGCGTGGCCTTCGACAACTATTTTCACGAAGCGGTACTGGTGCTGGACCGCCCGGTGGCCCCGGTGCTGGAGTCCCTCGCGCAGCAAGGCGTGCTCGGCGGCTATGACCTCGGCGCTGACTATCCGGAACTCGGCGATGCGCTGCTCGTCTGCGCGACAGAACAGCGTACCCCCGCCGACATCGACAACTACGTGCGCAGTCTCGGAGACACACTGGCCCGCAGCCGCGCAGCCTGACGGAGAGGATGATGGATAGCCTGATTTTTGAACGCTCGCGGGCGGGCCGCGGTTCGCGGGGACTCGCGCCGGCCAGTCCGCCGGCGTCGGAATTGCCCGCCCAGCTCGTGCGCGATACCGCTCCAGCCCTGCCGGAGGTGTCGGAACTGCAGGTCGTGCGTCACTACACGCGCCTGTCGCAACGGAACTTCTCCATCGACACGCACTTCTACCCCCTCGGCTCGTGCACGATGAAGTACAACCCGAAAGTGTGCAATTCATTGGCCATGCTGCCGGGGTTCACCGACCGTCATCCGTATGCCCCGGCCAAGCAGGGTCAGGGGTTTCTCGCGTGCATGTACGAACTGCAGGAGATGCTGAAGGCCGCCACCGGCATGCAGGCCTTCTCGCTGACCCCAATGGCCGGGGCGCAGGGCGAGTTCGCCGGCGTCGCGATGATCATGGCCTATCACCAGTCGCGGGGTGACACGGAGCGGCGAGAGATCATCGTGCCGGATGCCGCCCACGGCACGAACCCGGCCACCGCAACCATGTGCGGATGCACGGTGCGTGAAATTGCCACCGGGGCCCACGGTGATGTCGACCTGGATGCACTGCGAGCGGCCGTCGGGCCGCACACAGCGGGCATCATGCTGACCAACCCTTCCACGCTCGGCGTTTTTGAGCGGCGGATACCGGAGATTGCCGCGATCGTGCACGAGGCCGGCGGGCTGCTCTATTACGACGGTGCAAACCTGAATGCGATTCTGGGCCGGGCCTTGCCGGCCGCCATGGGCTTCGATGTGATGCACATCAATTTGCACAAGACCTTTTCCACGCCACACGGCGGTGGTGGGCCCGGTTCCGGGGCGGTGGGTGTGAACGCGCGGCTGGCGCCATTCCTGCCGGTGCCGATGGTTGCCCAGGGCGACGACGGTTACCGCTGGCTGACTGAAGCCGACTGCCCGCAAAGCATCGGCCGGCTGTCGGCCTTCATGGGCAACGCCGGCATCCTGCTGCGTGCTTACGTCTACATGCGCCTGCTTGGGCCCGAGGGCATGCGCCGGGTCGCCGACTACGCGACGTTGAATGCAAACTATCTGATGGCCCGCCTCGCTGCGGCGGGATTCCGGCTGGCCTATCCGGATCGCCGCGCGAGCCACGAGTTCATCGTCTCGTTGAAGGACCTGACGAAGGCAACCGGCGTAACGGCCATGGACATGGCAAAGGGACTTCTGGATCGCGGCTTTCACGCGCCGACCACCTATTTCCCGTTGCTGGTGCCAGAATGCCTGTTGATCGAACCCACCGAAACAGAGGCACTCGAAGAACTGGACGCTTTCGCCGACGCGCTGATCGAGCTGCGCGATGAAGCGCGCAGCAATCCCGAAAGCCTGAAAGCGGCGCCGCTGACGCTGCCGGTCCGCCGGCTGGACGACGTGCGAGCCGCTAAGCAGCTCGATCTGGCCTGGCAACCAACGCACTAAGGCGAACGCAATGTCGATACTGATTTGTGGGTCGATGGCCTATGACAACATCATGGTGTTTCCGGGTCGTTTCCAGGACCAGATCCTGCCGGACCAGATTCATATCCTGAACGTGTCCTTCCTGGTTCCCGAAATGCGCCAGGAGTTCGGCGGCTGTGCCGGCAACGTGGCTTACAACCTGCGGTTGCTCGGCGAGAAACCGCTGATCATGGCAACGGTCGGCCGGGACTTCGACGCTTATCGGGCCTGGCTCGAACAGCAGGGCCTCGAACGCCGTTATCTGCAGCAGATAGACGATACGCGGACGGCCCAGGCCTACATCACGACGGACCTGGACGACAATCAGCTCACGGCCTTCCACCCCGGCGCGATGGAGCATGCGCACCTGAACCAGGTACCCGGCGATGCCGGTGTCCGCCTCGGCATGGTGTCGCCGGATGGGCGCCAGGGCATGCTGGACCACGCAGCCCAGTTTGCCGCGGCCGGCATTCCTTTCGTGTTCGATCCCGGTCAGGGCCTGCCGATGTTCGACGGTGAAGAGTTGCAGCAGTTTGTCGAGCAGGCCACGTGGATCGCGGTGAACGACTACGAGGGCAAGATGCTCACGGACCGCACCGGCCTGGGTTTCGATGAACTGGCCGAGCGTGTATCGGCCCTGGTCGTGACGCGCGGTGGTGAAGGCTCGGTGATCTATGCCGACGGCGATCGGCTGGAGATACCCGCGGTGCAGGCGGCGCGCATCAGCGATCCCACCGGTTGCGGCGATGCCTACCGGGCGGGCCTGCTGTACGGTCTGAGTCGCGGCTGGCCCTGGGCTGACACGGGCCGCCTCGCCGCGCTGATCGGTGCGCGCAAGATCGAGCACCAGGGTACGCAGAATCATCGCTACACCCGGGAATCCCTGGCCCAGGAGTTTGTCCAAGCCTTTGGCTATGCAATTGAACTTTAGAATCCGACATCTCGGCGGCCTGCTGTTACTCGCGCTGCCGCTGGTTACCGGCGCCCAGGCGACGTCGGGCAAGTGGCGCGACACGCTGGAACGCATTTCCACCGGCGTGGTGTCCATCAAGGTTGACAGCACCCGTGCCTTCGACACCGAATGGAACCAGTCCGGGCAGGCGACGGGCTTTGTCGTGGACGCCGAGCGCGGGCTGATCCTGACTAACCGGCATGTCGTGACATCAGGCCCGGTGCGCGCCGAAGCGCTGTTTCTGAACCAGGAAGAAGTGGAGCTGACCCCGGTGTACCGGGACCCGGTTCATGACTTCGGTTTCTTTAGTTATGATCCGAGCAAGCTCCGCTACATACAACCTGCCCAACTGCGGCTGAATCCGGCCGGCGCCGAAGTGGGCCGCGAGATTCGTGTGGTCGGCAACGATGCTGGCGAGCAGCTGTCGATCCTGTCAGGCACCATCGCCCGGTTGCGCCGACAGGCGCCGGACTACGGCGCCGGCAAGTACAACGACTTCAACACCTTCTACCTGCAGGCCGCGTCGGGAACCTCGGGCGGGTCATCCGGGTCGCCGGTCATCGACATTGGCGGTGAAGTGGTGGCGCTGAATGCGGGCGGGGCATCCAAGGCCGCGTCTAGTTTCTTCCTGCCGCTGGATCGCGTGCAGCGCAGCCTGGAGCTGCTGCAGCGGGGCGAGCCCGTCAGCCGTGGCACGCTGACCACGGTGTTTGTGCACAAGGCTTTCGACGAACTGCGTCGCCTGGGTCTCGATGAAGCCATCGAGGCGGAGGTGCGCAGTTCGATTCCCGACCAGACGGGCATGCTCGTGGTAGACCAGGTAATTCCCGGCACCGAGGCGGAAGGCCGCCTGCAGGTGGGTGACATTCTCATTCGCGTGAACGGCAAGCTGGTCACCGACTTTGTCCCGCTGGCCAAGCTGCTCGATGCGCAGGTGGGACAGCGGGTCTCGATAGAACTGCAGCGCAACGGCTCGTTCGTGGTCGAGGCTCTGCCTGTGGGCGATCTGCACGCGGTGACGCCGGCGGAATACCTGCAGTTTGCCGACGCGCTGGTTCACGACCTGTCATATCAGCAGGCGCGGCACCTGAACCGCGAAATCGAGGGCGTCTACGTGGCGAACCCCGGTTATGCGCTGGGGTCGGCGGCGATTCCGCGCGGCAGCGTGATCGTCGCAATAGACGAGCAGCCGGTAGCCAATCTCGACGACTTCGAGGCGGTACTCGCGGGCCTGGCCGACGGCGAGCGAACCTCGGTCCGCTTCTTTAGCTTCGAAGATCCGTCTGCCAGCAAGCTGCGGGTCATGCGCATGGACCGGCGCTGGTTTCCGGCCCAGCGTTGCCGGCGCGACGACCTGACGGGCCTGTGGCCGTGCCTGGCCCTTGCCGAAGGCCCGCCGCCAGCGCTGCCGGAGGGTGGTTCGGCACGACTCTTCCGCAACAAGGATGCCCAGGTGCGCGCGGTGGAGCGGAGCCTGGTGCTGACGACCTTCGACATGCCTTATACCGTGTCGGGCGTGTCGGAGCGCCACTACTACGGCACCGGCACTGTGGTCGACGCGGAACGCGGCTACGTGGTCGTCGACCGGAACACCGTGCCGGAGGCCATGGGCGACGTGTTCCTGACCTTCGGCGGTGAGCTGGAGATTCCGGCGCGCGTGGCCTACGTGCACCCGATTCATAACCTGACCCTGTTGCAGTACGACCCGGCACTCATCGGCGACACGCCGGTTCGCGCCGTGCGCCTGGACCCGCGGGAGCCGGCGCCGGGCGAAGAACTATGGGTAGTAGGGCTGCGCGGCGACAGCAAGCTGGTCTACCAGACCACCGAAGTCGCGGCCGTCGACCCCATTTCATTGCCTTTGTCGCGCACGATGCGTTTTCGCGATACCAACCTGGAAACCCTGTCGCTCGTCAATGGTCCGACAGACGTCGATGGTGTGATCGTCGATCGCAAGGGTCGCGTCGTGTCACTCTGGTCGAGCTTTGCCTACCAGGGTGGCGGCGAGCTGAGCCAGGAAAACAAGGGCGTGCCTGCGGAGCTGGTGCTGGAACTGCTGAGCCTGGGCCGTGAAGAACTGGGGCTGTATTCCCTGGAAACGGAATGGCGCCAGATGCCCCTCTCCGCGGCGCGGAAATTCGGCATGTCGGATGAACAGGTGCGGCGCCTGGCCGACCACGACCCCGAGCGCCGGCAAGCCCTGGCAGTGGTGCGGACCGTGGCCGGAACGCCCGCTGCCGAGCTGTTGCAGCCGGGCGATATTCTGCTCAGCGTGAACGGCATCTCCGTCACCCGCTTTCGCGAAGTCGAAAGAGCCGTGCAGCAGCCGCGCGTGAGCCTGGAACTTCTGCGTAACGGTGAGGTTGCTGCTTTCGACATCGATACGGTTCTGCTGGATGGCGGCGGTGTCAGGCGCGCCGTGCTGTGGGCCGGTGCGCTGTTGCAGGCACCGTATCGGGACATGGCCGCCCAGCGCAGTGTGCCGCCTGAGGGCGTCTATGTGGCCTATTTCGCGTACGGTTCGCCCGCTTCGCGCTACGGCCTGTTTGCTGGCCGGCGTATCGTCGCCGTGGATGGCGAAGCGACGTCCGACCTGGATGTATTCCTCGGCCAGGTCCGTCAGCGGCAGGATCGCGATGCGGTGCGACTCACGACGGTCAGCTGGAACGACACCGTCGAAGTGCTCACGCTGAAGCTGGACCAGAACTACTGGCCCGCCTATGAAGTTCGCTACCAGGACGGCGGATGGCAGCGGCTCGACGCGCCCTGACAGTCCTCGTGGCTGCCACGGGACTCGCGCTTGTGGCCGGGCCCGGGCCCGCCCAGGCGGACGCCTATCGTTACCAGGACGAATCCGGTAACTGGGTGTTTACCGATCGACCGCCACCCGCGGACCAGGCCCACGAAACTGTGCCGCTGACCAAGGGCGGTGCGGATATGCCCATGGTAGACGTGCGCCGCAAGCCCGTGGCGGGCGGCGCCCAGATTATCGCCCGCAACGAATGCCTGTGCCCTGCCCAGGTGGCGGTGTGGCTCACGGCCGCGGATAACCTGCAGGGCGAACTGGAAGCCAATCGCTCTGTGGCGGTGTTGCCGGCCGGTGCGGAACAGACGTTGATGGTACTGCGGGCACGCCAGATCGGTGCCCCGTTGTCGTTTGAGCTAAAGCACGGCTTCGTGCTGGGTGACCCGGCTGCCGAGCATCGTCCCGAGCTGCCCTACCTGCCGCCCATTGCGCCTGCTTCCGAATTCCTGGTGACCCAGGCTTTCCCGGACCAGATGACCCACGCCACTCCGGATAGCCGGTATGCCGTCGACATCGCGATGCCGGAGGGCAGCGGTGTTTTTGCTGCCCGCGAGGGCGTGGTGGTGGCCGTGGCCTATGCCAACTTTCTCGGCGGCGAAGATGCCGCGAAGTTTGCCAGCAAGGCAAACCAGGTGCGTATCCTGCACGCTGACGGCACCTTCGCCATCTACGCTCACCTGGCGTGGGATTCCATTCGGGTCCGCCCGGGCCAGCGCGTGGCGCGCGGTGAACGCATCGCGGCCTCCGGCAACACCGGTTTCACGACGGGTCCGCACCTGCACTTCGTCGTGCTGCGCAATGAGGGCCTGCGCAGCGTCGCCTTGCCCGTGACTTTCAGCGACGGCCGCGGCGGTGTGGTAACGCCGCGCACTGGCCAGCAGCTCATCAATCCCTGATGAACTCATTCCGCCTGTATTGAAGACTTGGCAGGGCGCAAGTTGAAGTCCACCGCGGCGAATACCTAAAATCGTCGGGTCATCTGCCGCGTTGATTCATTCGTGACAACTAACCGCCGGAACGCAATAAAGGGCCTGGGTGGCGCAGCGCTGGCAGCTGCGGCACCGTCGGTACTGCGCCTGACCGGCTGCGCGCGGGCGCCGGATGCCGACGTGATCGTGATCGGCGGGGGCCTGTCCGGTCTGCAGGCAGCGCTGTTGCTGCAGGATGCAGGCCTGAGCGTACTGGTGCTCGAAGCGGACGCACGCCTCGGCGGGCGCATCTGGACGCTGGACGGCGTGCCCGGCCGGCCCGAGGCGGGCGGGACCGAAATCGCGCAGGGCTACGCGCGGGTGCGGGACATGATCCGACGCCTCGGCCTGCAGACGACCAACTGGCTCGACTCCGCCGACATGAACTTTGCGCTGAACGTGGATGGCACCACGATACCTGTCAGCGAATGGCCGGAGTCGGAGCTGAACGGCCTCGTGGGGCGCGAACGGAACACCGGCCCCTTCGGCCCTTTTGCCCTGCCAATGATCTACGCGCCGCGCCCGTCGCCCCTGGAGACGCTGGACTCCTGGCTGGCGCCCGAAGCGCAAAAATTCGACATCTCCTATGAGGACTACCTGAGCGATGCCGGCGCCAGCGAAGCGGCACGCCGGCTGATGGCGATGCAAGTTCCAGCCGACACGCTGGATGGCGTGTCGGCTCTTTGGCAACTGCGCATGGCTCGTTTCCAGCAGGAAATGGGTGGTTTGGACGGCCTGGTGCGTCTTAGCGACGGTTCCAGCCGGCTGCCGGAAGGCATCGCCGCGTTGCTCGACGGCGATGTGCGCCTGGGTGTCAAGGTTGCCGGAGTCGCCACCACCAACGACGGTGTGACGGTCCAGGATGTGGCGGGGCGCAGCTATCGGGCCCGTTTCTGCGTTTGCACTGCACCCCTGGGCGTCGTTGGCGAGATTGATTTCAGCCCTTCACTGTCGGCACTGCATGCTGAAGCCGTGGCCAGCATACCCCCGGGCGACAACACCAGTGTGTACTTCCACGTAAAGGAACCCTACTGGGAAGAAGACGGAATGCCGGGTGCCGTGTGGTCCACGACAACCCTTGGTCGGGTCATGAAGTACAGCGGCCGGGACGGCTACTACCTGTGGATGAACAAGAGCGGCGCGGCGAACCGGGAGTTCCGGGACCTCAGCGATGCAGACATTCGCGAGCGTGCCATGGCCGAACTCGTGGCCGCGCGACCGAGCGCAGCTGGCCGGGTGGAACTCACTGCAGTCATGAACTGGACCCGGCAACCCTTCCAGCAGGGACACATCGCCTACCGGGCGCCCGGTGACATCATCAAGTACGGCAACGTACTGGCCGAGCCACACGGGCGAGTGCACTTTGCGGGGGACTACACGGCGACTTTGAATGTTGGGTTGGAAGGGGCGATGGAGTCCGGGGAGCGGGCGGCTTTAGAGATCCTGAATCGGGTCTAGAGCGTGTCGTTTGGCACGGCCGGGACGCGAAGGTGGCTGGGCCGCGCGGGGGAATTCTTCCCTCGCTCAGATGGAAGAATTCGCTCGGTAAGATTTCCCCCGCGCGACCCCCGCACGTTGTGCCCGATTCCCGTATTTCGTGTTGGCGCTTTTTGAGCAATCAGGCGCTGGTGGCTTTCTTGGTCGCCTCGCCCTGAGGGGGAGGGGGCGATGGCGGCTTGTCTATTGGCGTGCCGCTGTCGCGATCTTCGGATGGCGGCCCGTCTAACGGCACAGGCGTTCCAACGATGCCCCTCTTCCGGCCCAGTCAAACTCGTCGCATTCACGCCCGGCGGGTCCGGGCAGGGTTCTCTTCCAGGCGTCGTCCCGGAGGAGCGGAGCCATGGATGGCGGGAGCGACGGAGGGCCGATCCGAGTCCGGACATGGATGTCCGGGCGAGGTTTAGCCTGGAAGAGAACCCTGCCCGGGCCTGTCGGGCGACCACCAATGCTCAGGAGGTACCGTCAGGCTCCAACGCTGCGAAGAAGGCATCCCAGTCGGCCACGGGTTCGCCTTCTTCAGTGAAGACTTCCAGTGTCTTGTTCTGCGCGGCCGGGGACTGCAGCGCTTCTATGCAGACCTGGGCCAGGTCAGCGCGAGGGATCCTTGCATTGTCCAGCAATGGGTCACCCTGGACGGCGACTACGCGGACTTTGCCGCCGGGTTCGTTGATCAGGCCGCCGGGTCTGACGATCGTGTAGGGCACGCCGCTGTCTCGCAAAGCCTGCTCGCCCTGCGCTTTCCAGATCAGCACCTTGCCGAAAAACCGGTTGAGTGAATGGTCCTCGTGGGTGACGCCCATGGAAGACACGAGAACGAACTGCTTGATGCCTGCCGTGGCCGCGGCATCCGCGAGGTTCTTTATGCCTTCGTAATCCACCTTTTCCGGCCGATTGCTGCCGGACGCGGCGGTGGCGCCCACTGCAGAAATCACATAGTCGACGCCGTTCAGAGCCGGTGTGATGGTGGCCGGAATCGTGATGTCACCCGTCACCAGTTCCACCTTACGACCGAGGACTTTGCGCCCCTTCACCGCATCCCGCACGAAGGCCTTTACCGTGTAACCCGCATCCACGAGCCTGGGCACGACCAGTTTGCCGGTTTCGCCGGTGGCGCCTATGACCAGCACGGTGCCAGCGGCAGAATGGCTCCCGGCAAAGGCGCCGGAGCAGCACAGGCAGGCCACTAGTGCGATGAATACTCGACGGCTCAGATTCATGGGGTTCTCCGTTTGGTTTCAGGCCAGCGGCTAGGATACCAATGGCGTCTTGTCCCGGGCACGCCACACCGCCACGGCGACCAACAGCCACGACAGCATGAACAGCGTGCCACCGGTGGGCACGATCTCGCCAATGGCTTCTGGTGCGCCGAGGGTTTCGGCGTAGATCAGTCCGGAAAAGATCAGTATTCCCAACAGCATGGCCGCGCCCGCGAGTTGCAGTGGCCAGGACGGCCCGATGCGGGCGCTCAGCAGGCCGACCAGGATCAGGCCGATCGAGTGATAGAACTGCATATCAACCGCCCAGTGCCAGGATTCCTGCTTCGCCGCACTGATGGTATCGGCGAGGCCGTGAAATCCGTAAGCGCTCAGGGCACCGGCCGCCGTGAGCAACACGCAGCCGATGACGATGAAGCCGCGCTCGATGGTCTCCATCTGAACATCCTCCCCGTTTTTAGCCGGATGCTATTCTAGGCTGCATTGCAGGCGCGGGGGGTCGCTGTGGAGCAGCGTGAAGTGGACAACACCGGTATTTCCATCTCGGCCCTTGGGCTGGGCTGCATGGGCCTGGTGGGCTGGTACGGCGAGCGGGATGACCGTGAGGCGCGGGCCACCATCGATCGGGCCCTGTCCCTCGGCGTCACGCACTTCGACACCGCAGCTGTCTATCAGGACGGCGCGAACGAGGAGTTTGTCGGCGAGTGTATCCGCAGCCATCGCAACCGCGTATTCCTGGCCACCAAGTGCGGGGTCCGGCGGAGCCCGGAGGGCAAGCTGGTGTCGGACAACCGGCCGAAAACCATTCTCGAGTCCTGCGATGAGAGCCTCGAACGCCTCGGCGTAGATCACATCGACCTGTTTTACCTGCATCGCATCGACCCCGAGGTGCCGCTGGAAGAGTCTGTCGGCACCCTGGCTGACCTGGTTGCCGCCGGCAAAGTTCGCTTCGTCGGCCTGTCCGAGGCCAGCGCCAATACGCTGCGTCGGGCCCACGAGATTTACCCGGTAGCAGCGCTGCAGTCCGAATTGTCCCTGTGGACTCGCGAAGCCGCCAAGCCGGCCCTGGATGCTTGCCGGGAGCTGGGCGTGGCCTTCGTGGCTTACAGCCCCCTGGGGCGCGGCTTCCTCACGGGCGCCATTCGCAGCCGCGATGACCTGAGCGCCGACGACACCCGCCGCCTGTTTCCCCGCTTTGACGACGACAACCTGCGCCGCAACCTGCCGGTGGCGGAGCGGGTCGAGGTGCTGGCAGCGCGCTTCAACTGCACGCCGTCGCAGCTGGCCCTGGCCTGGGTCCTGGCACAGTGGCGCGGCGTGCTGCCGATTCCCGGCATGAAGACGCGCGAGCATCTCGAAGATAATCTCGGTGCGCTGGACGTCGACATGTCGGCCGTGGACCTGGATTTCATTGCTCAGTCGCTGCCCGAGAACCTTATATTCGGCGAACGATATCCCGATAGCATGATGCAGACGGTGAATGTTTAGGCCGGGCCGCGCATGGCCGCTCGTTGTCGCTCTGTTCGTTGTCGCCTGCAGTCTGACCCGGCCCCCGACGCAGATGCCAAACATTCGCGTTGCGGCCATCGAGCCCGAAAGCATTGGCATCAATCACCAGGTCTTCTTGCTGCGCGTGGTGCTCGATAATCCAAACGATGTGACACTCCGGGTCGCGTCCGCCACCCTGCGCCTTGATCTCGAAGACTTGCGGGCCGGTACCGGTGAACTGGTGGAGGGTTTCTCACTCCCTGCCGGCGAACAGGGCACTGCGACGGTGCGGGTCGTCACCGACCTGGTGAGCCAGGCGCCGCAGTTTCTGTCGTGGTTAATGTCCGGCGATGCCACGCTGGACTATCGGGTGACCGGGTATTTTGACCTGATCGGTTTGGGTCTGGGGCGTGTCCCGGTGGACGAGAAAGGGCTGGTGCCGCTGCGGCCCGGCCCACGCAGCATGAAGCGAGACGACACCGTTGCGTTGTAGACTGTCGAGACCATGACCCAAGGGGGGCGAAGACCGTGACGACTTTGCAGGAACGTATTGCCGGTGAGCGGCGCCGTCTGCGGAGCGTGCGCCAGAAGTTATCGGCGGCCGTGGAGCAGACAGCCAGGGGCAATGCCGACTGGGCGCCGTTCTATACGGCTGTTGGTGATTACATGGAGGCGGCCATGGAGCGTTTGCACGCCCAGGACGTCAAGATGGGCGACATGATCCGGGCCAAGGTGGAGCAGGTCGACGCCAAGGTGCAACAGGCCCTGGATGAGCTCGACGAGCGGCTGGCGGGCAATCAGCAACGCCTGGACGAGTTACTCAAGGCCCGGGATGCGTTGCGCGAGCAGGGCGCCGCAGCGGTGGGACAATTCGAAGCCGCAGCGAAGGAATTCACCGACTTCATCGTGCGCAACATGGGTCACCATGGCGGCACGACGGACCTGGCGGGCAAATTGTTCAAACCGGCTGACTGGGAGTTCATGGCCGGGGTCTCGGATGAAGCCATGGCCCACGAAGTGAAGCTGTACGAGAAGGTCGAAACCGCGACGCCGGCTGATCTCGAGCTGAAAGAGGAATCCTGACGGTTCAGGCGCGCTCGTCGAGCAGCAGGTCGACGAAGGCGGCGAATTCACGCTTGTAGTTCTCGTGCTCCTGGCCGGTAGCCGGGCCTGGAAACGCCGTGTGTATGCGCCGGACTTTGCCGCGGCGGTCGACGAAAATCGTCGTGGGAAACGCAATGACGTCAGTCAGCATGGGCAATTTTTCAGCGCGGGCCTCGGGGCTCGAGTCGCCAACGTACAGTATCGGGTGTTCGATCGCGTAACGGTCGCGGTACGCGAGCAGCTGCGGTTTCGCGGCTGCAAAATCTTCCTCGTACTCAAACATCAGGTACAACGCTTCCAGACCCTGTTCTCGGCGTGATTCCAGGAACGGCACCAGAAACCGGGCTTCGTCATGGCAGGTGGGGCACCAGGAGCCGCCGAGTATCACCAGGACGACCTTGCCATCGAAACGCCCGCCGGGCAGCGTTACCGGTTCGCCGTCGAGGTCAGGGAACGTAAAGCTGACTTCGTCGTAGCCGTCCTTCAGGTAGGTCAGCGTGGTGGGGTCTTCAAGCTGAAAATCGGGGTTACGCCGCGCCGACCATTCCGCCTGCTTGTAGGTCACGGAATCGAAACTGCCACGCAGCGCCCCATCGGCATCGAGTTCGGCGAGCCACAGCTGCGTGCCGTTGCCGTCGAAGGTGGACAGGTACAGCGAATGACCCCGCGCTTCGCCATACAGGTAACGGTAGTCGCCCACCTGGGTCCACACGGTGCCGCCGACATAGGGACCGTCCTGGGTGAATAGCGCAATCGCCGGCTGGCGAAAGTCAAAATCCGGTACGTAAATCTCGACCTGCCAGCGGCCGCTGAAATCCGCGTACTCGGCAGCCGGTTCGGGGAAGAAGCGCCAGGTGTCGCCGCGGGTGGCCTGGAACGGCAACCGGGTGACGTTGCTACGGCGCTTCAGCCGAATTTCCCCGGTCATCTGCTCGCCGTCGATCTGGGCGCTTAGCCCGGCGGCGTAGGACGGAAAGTTTAGCTCCAGGTTGCCACTGTCATCCGTCAGCACCTGTTCTACGGACATTCGTTCGGGGCCGTTCAGGTAAAAGGCCTGCAGGCCGTCGGGACCGGCAACGAGTTCAAAATTAAACGGCAGGGTACGCCCGAAGTGTTCCACTTCTGCGCGCCACGGGCCCGTGGCGACGGCTGCGCGTGGCGAAGCAGTTGCTGGGAGTTCAGCCGGCGGTTCGCAACCGGCGATCAGCACCGGCAGCAAAATCCAGATCCACTTTCCCATGCCCCGATTCTACACGCGCGTCCAGTTGCGCGTTGTACTCGGCCAGCCAGCCTGGGAACTGCTCTGCCGGCATGGGTCGGGCGATCAGGAAACCCTGGGCGCGTTCGCAGCCGTGGGCAGCCAGCCAGCGCATCGTGGCGCGATTCTCGACACCCTCCGCCAGCACGTCCAGGCCGAGATTGTGAGCGAGTTCGATGGCCGCGCGAACGATGGCCACGTCGGCCCGGTTAGCCGGCAGATCCATCACGAAGGCGCGATCGATCTTTACCTCGTCCACCGGCAAATTCCTGATCTGGACCAGCGACGAGTAGCCGGTGCCGAAATCGTCGATGGCGATCTTTGTGCCGAGATCACGCAGGCAGTCCAGCACGCGCCGCGCATCCTCCAGGTCTTTCACCAAAGCCTGTTCGGTGATTTCCAGCACCAGTTTGCGGGCCGAAAGATCGTGGTCTCGCAACAACTCGGCGACCGCGCAGGGGAGGTCAGCGTTCTGCAGGTCGCGCCCCGACAGGTTTACGGATACGTTCAGGTTCAGCCCCTCTTCCTGCCAGAGGCGGCACTCGCGGATCGACGCGGTCAGCGCCCAGCGCGAGATCATGGAGATGTTGCCCGACTGTTCGGCCAGCGGAATGAACTCGTTTGGCGGCAGGAACCCGAGGGTCGGGTGATCCCAGCGCACCAGGGCCTCGGCGCCGCAGATGCTGCCGTCGGCCAGGTTGACCTTCGGTTGCATGAACAGCTTCAGCTCATCTTGCCGCACCGCTCGCCGCAGGTCGCCCAGAAGCGTGACGTGTCGCACGTGCAGGTCTTCGCGGCCATCCTCGTATACGCGGATGTTTGCATCGGCCGCCTTCGCATCGTTTTTTGCCACCGTGGCGCGCAGCAGCAGTTTTTCCGCATCGGCACCGTGGCGTGGAAAACAGCTGATTCCGACGCTGGCGTCCAGGCTCACGTTCAGGTCACGCACCGACAGACCGACGCTGAGCAGGCGCAACAACTCCTCCGCACAGTCCTGTGCACCGTCGTCATCGACGCTCGGCAGAACGGCCAGGAAAGCGTCGACTTCCAGGCGTGCGAGGATGAATCGCGAGTCCAGGCTCGCCCGCAGCCGCTCGGCCGCCTGGGCCAGCAGCGCGTCGCTAATGTCGTGGCCAAGGGATGAACTGATGTCGGCAAAGCTGTTCAGGTCCACGACCATCACGCTGACCGGCTCGCCGGTCCCGTTGGCGCTGGCGACCGCGCCTGTCAGCAGCTCCAGGCCAAGGAATCTGTTCGGCAGGCCAGTGAGTTCGTCGAATTGCGCCTGGTAAGTGATGCGCTCCTCGCGTTCGGCGATACCTTCCTGCATCGCGTTAAAGCTCACGGCCAGCTCGCCCAGTTCGTCCTCGCTTTTGACGTTCACCGGCGTCGAGTAATCACCTTCGCGGATGCGCCGCGCGGCACGAACCAGTTGCTGCATCGGGTCGCCAATGCGCCGGGCCAGCATGGCCGCGCCAAGCAGGGCCAGCAACGCTGCCAGGGCGCCGACGGCCAGCGCGTGCCGGCGCAGCCTGCGGTACGAGGCCGTGGTATCCCGCACGGATTCCTGCAGCAGGATCGTAATGGCCGCAGACCTGGGAATGAATTCCCGCTGCACCGCCTTGAACTGGTTGCCGAGCAGATCAACGTGGAAGATGCCGCTGCCGCTGAACCGGCCCGCCGCAACTCCCTGCATCAGGGGCTTGAGGGACTGGGGCTTGAGCGTTGAGCCTAGTGCCACTGTGCCGCCCGGTTCTGAGCGATACACCGTGGCGTATAGCCCCGTCAGGGACTGGATTGTCTGGGTCAGTTTGTCGTCAATGGCGTAACCGACCGACAGCCAGCCCACCGGCAGCGGCGCGCGCACCGGCACGGTGACCATTTCGAAGCTGCGTCCGTTGGCGTCCAGGGAGGAGCGCGACAGCCCCTGCTCGGTGGCCCGGCTGACCACGCCCGGGAAGCTCAGGCGCGGCGGGTCCAGCGGCTCGCTGGCGGCAATCAGCCTGCCTTCCAGGTTCAGCAGCACCGCCAGGTCACCAGCGGCGGCGTCGCTCCGTTCGGCAAGGAGTTCAGGCAGGGTAGCCAGGTCGGCATCAGCGACCGCCGCAGTAAATTTGTCGTCCAGGCTCGCCAGCAACACGGTCTGGCGAATTTGCTGGGCGCGGTTAGCCATCAGCTTGTCGAAGACTCCGCCCCGGGCGGCCAGGGACTGCTCGATGCGCGCATCGCTATCCCGGACTGCCCAGAACAGCACCGGCGCCACGGTCATCGTCACCGTGAAGGCCACCATCACGGCGGCGAGGATCTGGATTTTGGTGCGGATCTTGCGCATGCAGGGGCGGGCCGGGGCCGGCGCTCAAAAAGCCGATCAGACCAGCCACTCTATAGACTGAGCCCGCCAGACTATGTGCAATGGGTCACGGACCTGCTGCGGCACGGCGCGGCGGGTAGCTCCGCATTATGTAATGCGCCCCGCAAGCTGCGGAAAACCGCGATGGCCCGGCTTGGACCGCGCCGCCACCATAGGCCCCACACAGCCGGTGGAAACCACGTGACCAAACTGTCGACCATGAAACCTTTCGCGGCCGGGGACATTTTCCTTGGCTGCACCTATCTCTGCGATCCGGATGACGATCACGCCGGAGACGGGCGGATTCTCCAGTTCAGCCGCGACCTGGTCCCGAAGGGCACGCTGTACACGGAGGGCACGACCCACCTGGTCGTCAACCTGCGCTTTGCGCCCGACGGCACGCTGTGGGCCTTCGACCCGTTCGCCCACGCGGTGGTGAGGGCAGGGCCGGACGGTGCGCAGTTGCCCGCAGGGGACTTCGGTGACCGGGGCTGGGGCAGCATAGCCTTCGCCGGCGATGGCTCCTTCCTGCTCTGCGAATACCTGTGTGGCGACCAGCCCTACCAGGGCGGCGCGATGCGCTGCCTGCCCGGCACCGATGTCGTGGGCTATGGCCGCCTCGCACGCTTCGCTGCCGATGGGCAGAAGATCGGTGAATTCGACACTGACCTGTCGCCGTCGCGAACAGGTTTTCACGGCGTGACGCACTGTGCGATGCATCCCGATGGCCGCACGCTGGCGTACATGACAGATCTGGGCGCCCGCGTGATGCGTTTCGACATACAGCTGGGGCAGCAGCTACCGGATCTCTTCGTGGTGCCGGAAAATGAGCTGGCCCAACGACTGTGGACTACCGGTGTCGATTACCTGCGCGATGGCACGCTGCTGCTGCTGAGGGGCAGCCGCATCGACTTTGTCGACGGCGCTGGCAACGACACGCGGCAGATCCAGCTCGATGACTACGGCTATGCAATGATCACCGTGGCGCCGGGCGACACCCATGTGTTGGTGACGAATATTTTCACCGGGGTGATGTCACGTGTGGATCTTGCCAGGGGCACGATTACCGGGCAGATCGACACGGGCATGGCCAAGCCGTGCCGCAGCCTCGCGGGCGTGGCCGAATACCAGGGCTGACTGACCGCCTGTAGCCCGCGCCGACTGGTCGATTGGCCGCGCCGCACTGGCTGTGGACAATGCGCGCATGAATGCCGTGAGTCACCTGCTGGAGCGCCTGGCACTGGACCGGTCGCGATCGTTGCTGGTCGCGTTAATCGTGCTGTGCGCGGGCATCGGCCTGTTTGCCCTGCAGACCCGCCTCGACGCGTCGGGCGACTCGCTGCTGCTGCAGCAGGACCCCGACCTGCGCTACTACCGTGACATCCGGGCCCGTTACGGCTCCGACGATTACCTCGTCGTGGCCTACAGTCCGGCGGCCGACTTGTTCGCCGACGCGTCTTTGGGCCGGCTTGGCCGCATGCGCGACGAGCTGGCCGGGGTGGCGGCCGTAGAGAGCGTGACGACGATCCTGGATGTGCCGCTGGTGGCAAGTCCGCCGCAGCCGCTCGAAGATCTGCAAAAACGCGTGCCGACCCTGCTCAGCGCAGGCACCGACCGCGCGCTCGCCCGCGAGGAGCTGACGAACGGCGCCCTGTACCGGGACCTGCTGTTGAGCCGCGATGGCCGGACCACTTCGTTGCTGCTGACTCTGCGGCGAGATGCCGGCTACGAAGCTTTGCTGGCCGAACGCGACAACTTGCGCGAGCGGAGACTCACGGCGGAGCTGGACGACGCGCAGCGCGCATCTCTGGCCGACCTCGACGCCGAGATCCGGGCCAGGCGTGACCAGGTGGTGGCGGCACAGAGCGCGGGCATCGACGAAATTCGTGCGCTGCTCGACGGCTACCGAGTCGACGGGCAACTGCTGCTCGGTGGCGTGCCGATGATCGTTGCCGACATGCTGGATTTTATCGTCAGCGACATTTTGGTCTTCGGCACCGGCATCCTGCTGTTCCTGATCGTGCTGCTGGCGACT
>Ga0265303_10000425_pt1 | contig 23659 bp, 26 predicted proteins | sample Helome_2_FD_192494 | JGI IMG/M metagenome (GOLD analysis project Ga0265303, IMG submission 192494) | Marine sediment microbial communities from subtidal zone of North Sea - Hel_20160317 (Illumina Assembly) | ecosystem: Environmental > Aquatic > Marine > Subtidal zone > Sediment ... | reverse complement strand
CGGCCGCGATGATAATTGTTGAACTGCACATCCCCAATGCAACCGCGAATGGAAAATGAAGCCTGCAACTGTCCTTCCCTGATCCCTAGCCCGCATCCGTCACCGGCCGGAAAGCGACTGTGCTGCGAAGTACTGAATCATCTGCAGAAACAAACCAATCTGCGCGTAGCGATGGGTTTACACCTTGTTTCGTCGCTTTACTATCCCGGTCCTGGCGGTTTCTCGCGCGCTCCTAGTACTCTTTCAAGAAGATATTGCCTTGTTCAGCGTCCACAGCATGTTTCGCAACAAGGCGTGGCGTGCAGCCAATGGCCGATCCCCTTGGCAAACGGCACAACGCAGTAGCGGGACATGCTGTGGACGCCCTGCGGGTTGGTTTGTCAGCGCCCATGGCGGTGTTACGCCTCTTGGCAAGAGAATGGGCCATTGCCGGCGAGACGTGCCTGGTCATGAACGCTGACAAGCCAACTGAATACGGCAATATCTTCTTGAAAGAGTACTAGAGACCGTAAAGTGCAGGCAGCAACCAGGAAAATGCACCCCACATGATCAGGGTCAACGGTACACCGACACGCAGGAAATCGGTGAAGCGGTAGCCGCCGGCACTCATCACCAACAGGTTGGTCTGGTACGCGATCGGCGTCGCGTAACTCATGTTCGCCCCAAACAGCACAGCAAGTACAAACGGCTCCTCCGGCAGACCAAGCTGACGCGCGATTCCGACAGCGATCGGTGTTCCGATCACGGCCGCGGCATTGTTTGACACGATATTGGTCAACAGCGCCATCATCAGCATCAGACCACTGAGCAGCCATGCAGGCGATGCCCCAAGCGTTGCGGCGATAAACAGCTGCGCGACGTAGTCGGCGGCACCGGTCTTCAACAGCGCCGAACCCAGCGCGAGACTGGCCACGACGATCAGGATGACCTGGGTATTCAGTGCGCGTGCGGCATCGCGCCATCTCAGACAGGAGGTGGCGATCATCAGCAGCACGCCCGCGGTCGCGCTGATCGCAATCGGCAGCCAGCCTATGGCCGCGGTCAGGATGACCCCCGCCATGATGGCAAGGGCCAGCCGCGCCCGCTGGGTACTCGGCAGATCTGCAGTGGCATCGAGTACGAGCACGTCGCCGCGCCGTTTCAATTCCGCAATCTGCTCTCGCGCGCCCTGGATCAGTAGCACGTCCCCGACCCGTAGTTGCGCGTCGTGCACGGGCACGCGCATCTGCTGCAGTTGCCACCCGGCGCGATGCAGGGCCAGCGTGAGCAATTGGTAGCGCTCCGCGAAGCGCGATGCCGCCAGGCTGGTCCCTTCGAGTATCGAGCCCCGGATGACGACCACCTCGGCCAGCTGTTGATTTTCGGCATGCAGCGGATTGTCATCGTCAACCGGAATGTCATCCGAGTAGAGCGTCGCACCGAGCACACCTTCGTATTCCTTCAGCTTCTCCGCCGTGTCGCTGAGCAGGAGCCGATCCCCCTGTCGCAGGGTGGCGTCTGGCAGGGGCATCAGGGCAGACTGCTCTCCGCGCAACAGGCGCGACACCTGCATCGTCCCGCCGGACTTGGCGACCGCCTCGGCCAGCGTCTTGTCCACGGCAAAACTGCCTTCCGTAATCAGGAGCTGCGCCGTAAACACCCTTGGCGAAGCATCGCCCAGGTCGGTCTTTCGTTCAGGCAGCAGACGCGGCGCCACCAGCCAAAGGTAGAGAATGGCGAAGCCCCCGGCAATCGCGACGGGCAGAATGAAGTCGAACATCTGCAGACGGCGGACGCCAAGGTCAAAGGCAACACTGACCACCAGCAGATTGGTCGAGGTGCCTATCGTAGTGCCCATCCCGCCGATGAGCGTGGCAAAACCCATCGGCATCAGTATGCCGGACGCGCGCGTCTTGGTGCGCACCGACACGCTGATCAGAATGGGCATCAGCAGCACCACGATGGGTACGTTGTTGACGAATGCGCTAAGTCCGGCACCGATCAAAAGGGTCAAAAGCAGCGACGTCGACGGCGCCACTCCCCAGGCACGCGCCAGCAGATGCCCGACCGGCTCCAGCGCGGCTGTGCGAACCAGTCCCTGACCCAGAATCATCAGGGCACAGACGGCGACCAGGGCCTGGTGGCCGAAACCGGTTAAGAACGCAGTCGCATGCAGCTGTTCTCCATTGGATACGAAGGGAAAAATCTCGAAACCCAGGGTCAAAATGACCAGCACGAAAAGGCTGGATGTTTCCAACGCGATCCGTTCGCGCGTGAACAGCACCAGCGCGCAGCCCGTCAATACCATAACGGCGACGGCATGCGTATTTGGCGGAGGCAGCAGGTCCATGGGGCTCAGTCGGCCAGCCAGAGAGACCGGTCGTGCAGGGGGAAGTGGGGGGTCATCTGGTCAAGGATAGGTGCAAAGCACGCAATGCACCGAAATCGAGGCCTTCGACGTACCGTTGCAGGCGCTCCCAGCCGATCTGCAGGCGTGCCTCGAAGGCATCCAGATAGCCCAACATGTTTTCATCGCCGAACAGGCGGATGCCCAGGTAGATGAGACCGAGGCCGACTGCGATCGAAAGCAACTTTTTCAAGCCGCGCCCGACGACGCGAAAAACCTGCTCGGCCATCGTTCGCGGCAGGCTCGGGGGCATAACCCGGGGACGGCGACGGGAATCGACCTCTTTGAGCACGCGTTCGCCGAGCTCGCGCAGCACCGCCGCGGGCGACTCCTCGCTCTCTCGCTCCTTGGGCTGCCTCTGGTTCAGTGAAGGACAAATGATCCGCAGGCGCCCGGCAAGCTGACTGATCTCTATGTCCCAGTGGCGGTCGGTCATGGTGGCGGCCTGCAGGCGCGCAAGCCGTGCAATGCTGTCCGGCAGATCGCCGGGGGCCGGCATGTCGGCGCCTCCGACCAGGACCGGAAGCACCTGCTTGCCCTGGGCAAATGCGGCCTCGATCTCGGTACGCACCCAGTCGGTTGGTTCGAACAGACGCGATCCGTAGCCCTGATTGGATTCAGCCGCCCAGTTGCGACCGATCACCACAAGAAGCATGTCGCTGGCCACGATGGCACGGTGTAATACATCGGTAAAATCACTGCCGACGGGGATCTCGATATCGCGAAAAACCCGGTCAGGCCCGAGAATCTCTAACAAGTCATCGGCTAGACGACCGGCAAAACCCTGACTGTCATCGCGACGGTAACTGACAAAAACTCCTGCCATTGCAGACCTTTACCTCAATAGTCGGTGCGCCCGGGCACCCCGTAGTGGGCGCAGATACTACCGCGTTCGCGCACACGGGGCGCGTCAGGGAAAGGTTTCTTGCAAAGGGCTTTGCTCCTGACCACGCCGGCTAGGCGATCAGCGCCTCATACAGATGAAGTACCCCGGTATCGAGCGCCAGCATGAACAGCGTATACGATCCGTTCCAGCGCAGGAATCCGCGCGGATCGATGCCAAAACGCCCCTGCATGCCGAGATGCATACCGGACAGCGGCGAGATCGAGACACCCTGGGCCCATGCCATCAGGAATGTGATACCGATCAGGTTGGGATCGGGTGCCAGGGGCGAAAGCAGGCCGTGGGCCGTCGCGATACTGATTACCGGGTGTACACCGACCACAGACAGCCCGACCATAAGCAGCAACAGCAGGCTGGCCTCGGTTGCGCCGAAATGTATCAGGTCCAGGGTCCAACCCGTGCTTTGCACCAAGCTGCCGATGCCCGCAGCGAGCACCCCGGCCGCAAGGAACAGCAACAGCTCGCCCGACATGCGTGGCAGGCCTTCCTGCACATGGGCGAAAAACCGCGACGGCGCACGCGCAAAATCTCGCACCGGCAGCGCGACCAAGGTCAGCAATACCGACAGACTGCTGATCAGCGTGAGGACCGGCGTCACCGGACTCAGCTGGTGCATGAGCAATACCAGCGACGCCAGCAGGCCGGGGATCCACAAGGCCCCGAAATGCATCGGATAGCCGACAAAATCACGCACAGCTGGCCGCCGTGATAGCTGCCAGGCGGACACCGACAGGCCCAGCACGGCGATTGGCAGCCCCACGCTCGACAGGACCAGCAATTGCGCCCCGGGCGAGTTGCTCAGGGCGATGCCCATGGCGGCAAAGAACGGTGACCAGTGAGCCGCCAGGGCGAAACCGCGCGAAAGCACGGTCGCCTGCAACGGCGTCATCGCCTGGCGGCGTGACTGGCGATCACCCAGGATCATCACGGCCGACAGATTGATCACCGAACCAAACAGGTGAACCCCGAGCAGGGTGCGCCAGAGCGCCGCGGGCCCGCGCGGGTCGGCCTCACCGGCATCCACGGCCGGTACGCTGACCAGGCGCAGGAAGCTGACCCCGGCCAACATGGCCAGCAGCGCCTGATTGCCGACCAGGGCCTTTTCCAGCTGAACCGGGCCACCGCTCAACCAGCCGTACAGAAGCCCTGTTCCGCCGATCAGCAGCATCGCCAGCGTCTGTATTCGCTGCAGCCCGGTCACCCGCTTCGCCAGCAGGACACCGGCCGTCCAGAATGCAGTTCCTGCAAATGACCCCGGCACACCGAGTCCAAATCCGTAGGCCACCGACAGCAGGACGGCGGCCAGAATCAGCCAGCCTGAGGCCCTGCCTGCCAGTTGCGAGATTGCGGATGTCGGGCGGCTCATCGCGCACAGCATATCGCCAGTTTGAAAGGTTTGGGCACACGCTTACCGGCCCTCCGCTATTCGCCGGTAATTTTTGGGCGAACATGGAACACAAAGCCCGTTAAACTCGGCCGCCAATTTGACGAGTTATCGGGCCTCACCGCCGCCCGAGGCCTGAAATCCGATTGCCGAGGAAAGCCGAATGATGACGCCCAATCCCACCGAACTGAACCTGCACCGCATGTCCCGTGTACTCGAAGTCAGCTTCGACGACGGCGCAAACTTCAAACTGCCGGCCGAGTACCTGCGAGTGTATTCGCCCTCGGCGGAGGTCGCTGGGCACGGGCCAGGTCAGCGCAAGGTGCCCTTGGGCAAGGAAGGCGTCAACATCGACCGTATCGAGCCGGTCGGCAACTATGCCGTGGTACTGCACTTCGATGACGAACACAACACCGGCATTTACTCCTGGGAAACCCTGTACAATCTTGGCAAGCATTACGATGACCTGTGGGCACAGTATCTTGAGGAGCTGACGGAAAAGGGCTATGCACGCAAGGAGCCCGCGGCCTGATTCTCCCGTCCCTGCGCCCACCTCCCGCAGCCGTAGGGCCCGCCACCATGGCAGACAAAGAGCAGAATACGCATTTCGGATTCCGTACCGTGGGCAAGGGCGAAAAGGCCGGCATGGTGCGCGGCGTATTCGACTCGGTGGCCTCCAAATATGACGTGATGAACGACCTGATGTCTTTGGGCATCCATCGTCTGTGGAAGCGATTTGCGATCGAACTGGCCGGTGTGCGGCGCGGGCAGCGCGTGCTCGACCTGGCCTCGGGAACAGGCGATCTGGCCGACCGCTTCGCCGACCTGGTCGGTCCCGAAGGGCTGGTCCTGATGACCGATATCAACGCCGCGATGCTCGGCGTGGGCCGCGACCGCATGGTCGATCGCGGGCATGCCGGCAACCTGGTCTATGCCCAGGTGGATGCCGAGGCCCTGCCTGTGCCCGACGACAGCCTTGACCTGATCAGCATAGCGTTCGGCCTGCGTAACGTGACCGACAAGACCAGGGCGCTGGGCGCGATGTACCGGGCTTTGAAACCGGGCGGCCGGGCGCTGATACTGGAGTTTTCCAAGCCGCGGAACAAACCTTTGGAAAAAGCCTACGACCTTTACTCCTTCAAGCTCCTGCCCAAGATGGGCGAACTGGTGGCCAAGGATGCCGAGAGTTACCGCTACCTGGCCGAGTCGATCCGCATGCACCCTGACCAGGAAACGCTCAAGGGGATGATGGAAGACGCGGGGTTCGAGCGCTGCGATGTGCACAATCTCACCGGGGGCATCGTCGCCGTTCACCGCGGGTTCAAGATTTGACGTTAATGGGACGCAGAGGGCACGGAGACCCGCAGAGAGCGCAGAGGATTTTCATGCCCGTACAAAACCGGACTGATGTGTTCATGGCCTTCCCATCTTTGCGTCGGAGCCGGCCCCCGATGTTTGATCATGATACCGCCGGGAAGTGGCCCCACATCAAGAATGAGCTCCGTGACCTCCGCGCTCCTCTGCGAACTCTGTGTCCGCATACTGGTGCCCGCAGATGACCATGCGTGACCTCGCCCTCGAGGCTCTGCAACAGGGTCTCAACCAGCTGATCCAACTGGATCCCGAGGCGAGCCGGCAACTGGCCACGCTGCACGGGCGGGTGATCCGTGTCGATCTTGAAGGTACCGGCATTCAGCTCAATTTCGTACCCGGTCACGACGGCCGCCTGCAACTGCTTGGCAGCATCGAGGGTGAGCCCGACAGCACACTCAGCGGAAGCCCGCTCGACCTGATCCGGGCCAGCGACAGCTCGGAAGGCTCGAAACAGCTTTTCTCGGGCAGGGTGCGCATTGACGGTGACAACCAGAGCGCGCATCGATTCAGTGAGGCCCTGGCAAGTCTGGACATCGATTGGGAAGAGCAGCTCTCGCACCTCACGGGAGATATCGCCGCGCACGAGATTGGGCGCGGCGTCCGAGCCGTCATGCATGAAGGCGAGCGCATCGCGAGCAGCGGCTGCGAGAACCTGTCTGAATACCTTACCGAGGAAGCGCGCCTGCTACCGCACCGGTTCGAGATTGAAGAGTTTCTCGCAGGGGTCGATACGCTGCGCGACGACAGCGAACGGCTGGCGGCACGCATCGCCCTGCTTGAAAAGCGACATCGCGGTGACAAGACGTGATCCCGGTCCGTGAAAGCCTGCGGGTGGTGCATATCGCCTGGGTTCTGGTGCGCCACGGTCTGGACGAGTTCATCCTAGCCGCGCACCTGTTCCGACCGATCCGCTTCTTCCGATTCCTGTCGCCCTTCTACTGGGGCAGCAAGCCGCCGCGAGGTGTGCGCATAAGACGGGCACTCGAGGACCTCGGCCCGATCTATGTGAAATTCGGCCAGATTCTCTCTACCCGACGCGACCTGCTGCCGGACGATATCGCGGTCGAACTCAGCAAGCTGCAAGATCAGGTCCCGCCGTTTCCCGGCGAGCAGGCACGTGCGATCGTAGAAAAGGCGCTTGGTAGTCCGGTCGGTGAATTGTTCGCCGAATTTGACAGCCAGCCGCTAGCCTCGGCCTCGATAGCCCAGGTGCATGCCGCCACCCTGCACGATGGCCACAAGGTGGTGGTCAAGGTGGTCCGTCCGCGGATCGAGAAGACCATCCAGCGCGATATAGATCTGCTTTTCACCATCGCGCGCCTGGCGCGCAAGTATTCTGCTGATGCGCGCCGCCTGCGCCCGGTCGAGGTGGTCGAGGAATACAACAAAACCATTCATGACGAACTCGACCTGCTGCGAGAGGCGGCCAACGCAACCCTGCTGCGCCGCAATTTTGTTGATGGCAAACTGCTTTACGTGCCCGAGATTTATTGGGACTTTACGCGCGAAAACGTGATGGTCCAGGAGCGCATCTATGGCACGCCGGTGGATCAGGTCGATGAACTGATCGCTCATGGCGTCGACCTCAAGGCGCTGGGCGAGCGCGGGGTCGAGATTTTTTTCACCCAGGTGTTCCGCGACAATTTTTTTCACGCCGATATGCATCCGGGCAATATCTTTGTGCGCCCTGACGGCACCTACATCGGCGTCGATTTCGGCATCATGGGCACCCTGACCACCGCCGACCAGCGCTATCTGGCGGAAAACCTGCTCGCCTTTTTCAACCGCGACTACCGCAAGGTGGCCGAGTTGCATGTGGAATCCGGCTGGGTACCGCGCGATACACGGGTCGAGGAGTTTGAGTCGGCCATCCGCACCGTTTCGGAACCGATCTGGGAAAAGCCCATCAGCGAGATCTCGTTCGGCCATTTCCTGTTGCGCCTGTTCCAGACCGCTCGACGTTTCAACATGGAGGTCCAGCCGCAGCTGGTCCTGCTGCAAAAGACCCTGCTGAACATCGAAGGCCTGGGGCGCATGCTCTACCCGCAGCTCGACCTTTGGAGTACTGCCAAGCCGTATATGGAGCGCTGGATGTCGGAACAGGTCGGGCCCAAGGCCTTCCTGCGCCGGGTCAAGGATACCCTGCCACAGATCTCCGAAGACCTGCCCGAGGTGCCGCTGCTGGCGCACCGGGTGCTGCGCAGGGCGGTCGACGGCGAACTCGAGATCAAATGGAAATCGGAGCAGCTGGAGCAGATCCGCGACGAGATCCGAACCGGCAACCACCGCACCCAGCTCAGCCTGGCCGGCGCAACATTGACCCTTGGCGGCATACTGGTGGCCGGCCTGCTCGAAGCCAGTATCGACATCAACCCGCTTTGGCTGGGCGGCGGTCTGGCCGGCGGCGGCATGCTGTTACTGGTCTGGGCAGTCACCCGCTGAGTCTGCGACAACATTTGCACTGAGGTCGTCCTGTGTTGCCCATGCCGCGGCGCCGGAGCAACCACGCCGACCTCCATCCCGCTTTCCGTTTAAACTTTCCACATGCGAAGCACACAAAAACCCCGCAGAGACGACGCAGGCGGGAGACCACCCGAACTGGAGGTGGTCATCGAGATACCGCGTGGCAGCTTCCTGAAACGCGGCTCGACCGGGCAGCTCGATTTCGTGTCACCGATTCCCTGCCCGTTCAATTACGGTTCCGTCGAAGACCTCATAGGTCTGGAGGGCGACCTGCTGGACGCGGTGGTGCTGGGGCCGCGTCTGCCGCGCGGGACCCGGGTGACGGTCAAGGCATTCGCGGCCGTGGGTCTGACCGACCGGAGCATGTACGACGACAAGCTGATCTGCAGTCAACGCCCGCTCAGGCGCTGGCAGGCATCCATGATCCTGGCGTTCTTCGAACTGTATTCCAGATGCAAATGGCTGCTGAACCTGGTCCGTGGCAGGCCGGGCCGCAATGCCTGTGAAGGCTGGGGCGATGCAGCATCGGCCATCGCCAGGGCCTCACCGCGTCCCCAAAGCGGCTGGTCGGGTCCGACCGTCCCTTTCTGACATGCCAGCAATTCATTGGCGCCGCAATTGCGGTAGGATTGCTGGCACTTCGGTATCTTCTTTTTTTCTTCGGAGCATCCTACATGAGACTCGTATTTGTACTGTTGGCCGCCGCATTCGTCGCGCAGCCTTTGAGTGCGGCTGAGCACAAAGACACGCTTGAGCAGATAAAACAAAGCGGCAAGGTCCGCGTCGGCTTCCGTGAGGCCCAGCCGCCGATGTCCTTTCTGGACACGGACGGCAAACCCGCGGGTTATTCGATTGACCTGTGCGTCCGGATCGTCAACGAGGTGAAGAACACCCTCGGGAAAGACGATATCGCCATCGAATATGTCCCTGTTACGTCCTCGAACCGCTTCGAGGCATTGCAGGACAACAACATCGATATTCTCTGCGGCGCCACCACCAAAACCATTTCGCGCGGCAAGCTGGTGGACTTCACCCAGCTGACCTTCGTCACCGGCGCCTCGCTATTGAGCATGAAAGAGACGGGGATCGAGGGTATTTCCGCGCTTCAGGGCAAAAAGGTAGGCGTCTCCAAGGGAACCACAACGCTCGACGCACTCACGGAAAAACTCAGGGAGTCGGTCAGCGATGCCAGGGTCGTGCCGTTCGATTCGACTGCAGCAGGCATGTCGGCCCTGATCAAGGGTGAGATCGACGCATTCTCGGCCGACCAGGTGGTCCTGATCGGCCTCGTGTTGACCCACGAGGGCGATGAGAAATTCGCGATCGCCACCGATATCTTCTCATTCGAGCCATTCGCACTGGCAGTGCGGCGGAATGACTCGGATTTCAGACTGTTGGCTGACACCGTGCTCGCCCAGCTCAATCGCAGCGGACAGATCACACCGATTTACAGCAAGTGGTTCGGCAAATTCACCAAGAAGGTGCCGCCGCTGTTGCAGGCCATGTACGTGCTCAACTCGACGCCCGAGTAGAACGCAAAAGCCCCCGCCACGGCGGGGGCTTTAATCGTTGCGCGACGGACACTCAATGGTCCACCCGGCATCCGGCTACTGCGCCTGTGAAACCTGGCGGCGCACCAGCACCTTCAGTGACTCGATCTCCTTCAGGGGTACGTGAACACTGTATTTTCCGCCATGCAGCGTCTGCCGAACCTCGACCTCACCGTCACCGATCGCATGCAGAAGTCCCTCACGCATCGGCTGACCACGTGGCTTGAGCTGCACCTGCTGACCGACATAGTTCCCGATCTGCGCAACTGAAACGCTTTCGTAGCTGCGCTTGACGAGGATTCGACGCGGTTGGGTCCTGGTCTTGGCCCCGGCCTCGGCGCCTGGCTGCTCGCCGCCGAACAGCGCAGCCAAACCTTTCCCCTCGGGCTGTTGCAAGCGGAAGCGGGTATCGGTGATCGGCTGGTTATTGAGGCTCATCTGCAGCGAAAGGGTATCTGCCAGCTGATCGGGCGGCAGGAACATCAGGCTGAGAAGCCCAACCGGCTGTGCCGGCGCCGCCACTATCTCGAATTCACCCCAATCACGATAAAACTCGCGCACGGCATTGCTGAGGCCCGTGCCCAGTGACAGCCCCTGCTGCTGCATCTGCGCCAGCACCTGTTCGGCGAGTATGCCGCTCCATTCCTGCACCGTAGCATCGCTGCCCATGGCGCAGGTTTTTAGCGCCTGCCGGCCGAACTCCGGCGAGACCCGGACCGAAAAACTCATCCGGCCAAGACTGAACTGGGGTGCCCCGCCCTTTGAGAGCGTTTCAATATCGACATCGTTCATGGTCGCTGCAAGCTGCATGGATTCGATGTCATGCAGATCCATGTTCATGCTGATTTCCAGGGTGCGGCTGGTCTCGTCCAGCCGATAGGACCCATCGAGGTCTACCGCCAGCTCGGAGAAACCGATCTTCTTGAGCAACTCCGGTTGAATGTCGAGGCCCTGCGCACATGGGTCTGCTCCAGCCTCTATTCCGGCCCCGGCAAGAATATCTGACGACAAGGGAAGCTGAACGCCACTCACGCTGTAAGACAGGCTGTTCGGCAAGGTAACCTCGCCCGGCAGGAATTTCGAGCCGCGGACAAAGAACAGCGGATCGTCGCTGGCGAAGCGAACCGAATCGACACCGATGGTGTCCTCGAACCCCAGCGGCTGAACGCTGATCCCGCTGATTGTCACCGCACCGCGCAGATCGGTCGAGATATCACTGTAGCGGATATCGGCCTGAGCGGACGCAGTCTTCACGAATTCGTCGACTGTGCTCTTTGCGTTGTAATACATGATGCCCTTGAGCGCCCCATACACCAGCGCGGGGATCAACAGAATCAGAATCAGCTTGCCGGGCCTGAGTTTCATAAAAATCTATCCTTAAGCTCTCATCAGCGGAGTTTCGACTTCTTCACGCTTATCGGCACCTAGCAGCCTTTCTATAAGGGTCAGGGCAAAATCCATGGCGGTACCAGGGCCACGCGAGGTCACCACCTTGCCGTCGGTGACCACTGCATCCACCAACAATTGCGAATTTTCTGTCATCAGCCCATCGATTACGCCAGGGTAGGCGGTAGCCTTACGACCATCAAGCAAGCCAGCATTTAGCAGCACCTTGGGCGCGGCACAGATGGCTGCCGTGTAACGCTCCTGTTCGGCCATGCGCTGCAACAGCGCATGGATGCGCGGATCGGCATCGAGATAATCCGCCCCGGGCAGACCGCCGGGCAAAACGATCATGTCGAAATCGTCGTCGAGCACCTGATCGAGACTGCGGTCGGGGATCAATACCACACCGCGGCTGGCCGTCACCGGGCCGTCCGTCAGCCCCGCGCTGACCACTTCGATACCGGCGCGGCGCAACAGGTCGATAACAGTTACTGCTTCGAGTTCTTCGCAACCGTTTGCAAGGGGGATAAGGACGCGTGCCATAGCTTTGGGTTCCTTTCAGTTTCTACCAGTTGTGACACCGGTACCAATTGAACCCCCTGGTCGGCAAGCCGGGGTAATTCTTCGGCCAGCACGGCCAGGGTCGTTGGGTAGGGGTGGCCGATACCGATCGCGGTTCCATGTTTCCGCGCCCTGGCGATCAGCACCCCGAGTTGACTGCGAACGTAGTCCGGATTCTGCTGGTTGTCGAGAAATACATCTCGCGCGGCATGCGCCAGCCCGGCGTCGCGCGCATGTTCACGCGCTACGGTGCGCATATCGGTTCGGCTGTCGACGAAATAGAGATCATCGAAACATCTGAGCTCCTGCATCAACCAGCGCATTGCCCCCGGGTCCTGGGTCAGCAGGCTGCCCATATGGTTGTTGACGCCTGCTACATACGGAACTGTGGCCAGGCTGACCCGGACCTGACGGGCAAATTCAGCCCGGCTCAATGCCTGGTGCAGGCCACCCGGCCCCAGTGCCCGGCCGTCGGTCGTCTGCATCGGCAGATGCAACATGACCTCCTTGCCACGCTTGTGGGCCCGCCGCGCGATGACGCTGCTGTATCGCAGCTGCGGCAGTATCGAAAAGGTTACCGCGCCAGGGAGCTCGACCGCCTGCTGACCAAGATAAAGGCTGTAGCCCAGGTCGTCGATAATGATGGCGATGCGCAGCGGCGACTGCGCCGCCGCCGGCAGTGCCAGCAGCGCACTGAGCAGAATGAGCAGACGCAGCAACCGCTGACCCGGCTCAGGCACTGTTGGGACGCAGAATGGCCAGGCCCTTGAGCAGATTCAGCGCCTCGCTGAGCGCATAATCCGGTTCTTCCTCCGGTTTTTTCTTGTCAGCCCCCTTCTTCTTGTCGTCGCCGTTGTCCTCGGGATTCTCCAGGTGACCGGCCAGATCGGCCTCCTTTAATCGCGTGGTGGATTCCTCGCCCTTGGTCAGCTGCACGTTGCCGAGCAGGATGTCGGGCACGATGCCTTCGGCCTGGATAGAGCGGCCGTTCGGTGTGAAATATCGGGCTGTGGTCAATTTGACCGCTGTTCGCTCGTTGACCGGCACGATGGTCTGCACCGAGCCCTTGCCGAAGGTCCGCTGGCCCATGATCACGGCGCGCTTGTGATCCTGCAGCGCACCGGCAACGATCTCCGAGGCAGAGGCCGATCCACCGTTGACCAGAACCACGACCGGCGCCCCCTCCAGGACATCATCCGGTGCGGCCTTGAACTTCAGTTGCGAATCCCTGATCCGACCCTCGGTATAAACGATGGTCCCGCTGGTCAAAAAGGCATCACTGATCGCTACCGCCGCATTCAATACCCCACCCGGGTTGTCACGCAGGTCGAGAATCAGGCCCTTTAGCGAACCTCCGGCCTCGCGCTTGAGTCCACCAATGCCGGTCAGCATGTCTTCCGGGGTACGCGCCTGGAACTGTGACACACGGACATAACCGAAACCGGGGTCCAGCATCCGTTGCTTGACGCTCACGGTCTTGATTACATCGCGTACAACGGTGATTACGATCGGCTTGTCTTGACCCTCGCGCACGATGGTCAGACGCAGCTTGGAACCGGGCTTGCCGCGCATCAGTTTAACTGCCTCATCCAGGGTCATGCCCTTCACCGGCTGATCATCGAGGCGGATGATCAGGTCGCCGGACTGCACCCCGGCGCGCTTGGCCGGTGTGTCATCGATCGGTGCGATCACCTTGACGAACCCGTTTTCCATACCGACTTCGATCCCGAGGCCGCCAAACTCACCACTGGTGCCGACACGCAGTTCGCGATAGTCGTCCTCGTCAAGGTACGACGAATGTGGATCCAGTCCGCTCAGCATGCCCTCGATCGCATAGTTGAGCAGCTTACGGTCATCGACGGGTTCGACATAATCGTTCTTGATCCGCCCAAACACCTCCGCGAAAACCCGCAACTCTTCCAGTGGCAGATCGCTGTCGGACTCGGCTCGTTCGGCCACGGCTGATTGCTGGCAAGCAAGAACACCGGCAAAAACCATCAAGGCGGCCGCAAGTACCGAGGGTAAACTCTGCTTCATATCATCCCCAAATGTCCGTCCCGCCTTTGCGGGCGCGGTATCAACCCACCTTTCCGCCGGTGGGACGTCGACACCAGCGTGCCGGATTTACCGCTCGGCCCTGGTGCCTGATGCCGAAGTAGACACCAGCCTGCTCGCGACCGCCACTGGAACCGACCAGGGCAACCGGCTCATTGACCTCGACCCAGTCCCCGACCTCCTTGAACAGACTCTGGTTGTGGCCGTACAGGGTCATATAACCATCGCCATGATCAACTATCAGCAGCAGGCCGAACCCTCTGAGCCAGTCGGCGAAAGCCACCCGGCCATGATGAATGGCGCGGACCTCCCGCCCCTCGGGCGCTGAAATCATAACACCGTCCCAAACCAGGTTTCCGAGCTTTGGCGAGCCGAAACGGTTGACGATCCTGCCACGCGCCGGCCACCGCAGACTGCCGCGACGGCCGGCGAACTTGACCTGCTGCGGATGTTCGGCCGGGATATCGGCCAGGGCCTGCTCGAGACCGCTGATCAAGGTCCTCAGATCACGCTCGTCGGTCTGCAGGCGATCCAGCTGTTGACCCTGATCGTTCAGTTCCCGGGCCAGACGCGCGACCACGTCGCGACGTTGACCCTGCGAAAGCTTCATCGCCGTTATCTCCGCCTGCTGCTCCTCAAGCAGACGCGCCAGCTTTTGCTCTTCGTCGAGGATCTCACGCTCGGTGGCGGCAAGCCGCTGCATGTGTCCGCGGATCGCCTCCATCTTCTGCACACGCACCCGGTTGAGATAATCGTAGTAGACCATGACCCGGCTCACTGTCGCCGGGTCCTGCTGATTGAGCAAAATCTTCACGCGTTCCTGGCGGCCCATGGCGTACGCCGCGCGAACCTGACGAGCCAGCACATGGCGTTGCTGTTCGAGCGCCTGATGCTGTGTGGCCTTTTCGGCCGCCAAGCCCTGCAGAAGCTTACGCTGGCGCGAAAGACGGCCATCGATCACGCGCAGCTTGCGTGCCAGGCGGCCGATCTGTTTCTCGGCATCCTGCAGCATACGCGAAAGCTCGTTCTTCTCACCGCTTTTGGACTGCATCTGGGCACGCAGACCGCTGATCCGCGTTCGCAAGGCTTCGAGCTTGGTACGCTGCTCCTCAGCCCCCGGCGGCGGCGCGGCTGCCGTCGCTGATACGGCCGATAGCGCGAGCAAGGGGATCGAGAGCAGAGACATGCGCGGAATCCGGACCAGGCTGGAGCTCATGCCAGCACCATTTCAGCGCCACCGCCCGCTTCGCGCAGACAATCTGCTGCGTGAGTGCTCAGTCGGCGTCGGCATCCGCTGCCATTAACAGAGACCGCCCGGTCATTTCCGCCGGCTGTCTGAGCCCCATGATCTGAAGCAGGGTGGGGGCGACGTCACACAGGGCGCCATTATCGATCAGGCCCGGCGCCGCCTTGCCCACATGTATCAGGGGAACCGGATTGAGCGTGTGCGCAGTGTGAACCTGCTTCGATTTCGGGTCGGTCATCTGCTCTGCGTTGCCATGATCGGCGGTAATGAGCATTTCGCCACCAGCCGCCAGCACCGCCTCTGTTACCCGCCCAAGACACTGGTCCAGCACCTCGACAGCCTTCACCGCGGCCTCGAAATTGCCTGTGTGCCCAACCATGTCGCCGTTGGCGTAGTTGCAGATGATGGCATCGAACCGCCCGCTGCCAATCGCCTCGACCAGCTTGTCCGTCACCTCGGGGGCGCTCATCTCCGGCTGCAGGTCATAGGTTGCGACCTGGGGTGAGGGTACCAGAATGCGCTCTTCACCTTCATTGGGGGCCTCCACGCCGCCATTGAAGAAGAAGGTCACGTGGGCATACTTTTCCGTCTCGGCTATGCGCAGCTGATGCAGACCAAGATTGGCGAGATACTCACCCAGCGTGTTCTCGAGTCTTTCGGGCGGATATGCGACCGGTATGTCGAAATCCTTGCTGTACTCGGTGAGCGAAACGTATGCACCGATCTTCGGGTTCACCTCACGCTCGAAGCCCTCAAAATCGGATTCGATGAAGGCGCGCGTGATCTGCCGCGCCCGGTCCGAACGGTAATTCATATTGATGATGACGTCGCCATCAGCGACCCGCACCGGATCACCGACGCGGGAGGCGCTCACAAACTCGTCTGTCTCGCCCCGGTCATAGGCCTGGTGCAGAGCTTCCACGGCAGACGCCGCGCCGTATTCCGCACGGCCCTGGGTGATCAGGTCGTAGGCGAGTCTTACGCGGTCCCAGCGATGGTCGCGGTCCATGGCGTAGTAACGGCCGACCAGGGAGGCGATGCGACCGGCACCCAGCTCTTTGAATACCGCGTCCATCGACCTGAGCGACGGCCCTGCGCTCTTCGGCGGCATGTCCCGACCATCCAGAAAGGCATGTAAATAAACATCTCGTGCGCCACGCGCCACCGCCAGTTTGACCATCGCATGGATTTGGTCCTCGTGGCTGTGTACGCCGCCAGGCGAGAGAAGGCCCAGAACATGCACCGCCGCACCCTTCTCAACCGCAAGATCGACGGCATCGGTCAGGGTGCGGTTGGTAAAGAAGGACCCGGTCCGAATGGACCGTCCGATCCGGGTGAATTCCTGGTAGACGACGCGCCCGGAACCGAGATTGAGGTGGCCAACTTCGGAATTACCCATCTGTCCACCCGGCAGACCCACCGCGGACCCGGATGTCCGGATCGCGGTATGCGGGAAGGATTTCCAAAGCCTGCCCCAAACGGGTTTACTCGCCGTATCTATGGCGTTGTGATCGGTATTGTCGCTCAATCCCCATCCGTCGAGGATCAGGAGAACTGCTGGACGCGCCTTGTTGCTCATGTTCCGTTCTGCTCGGCCGCTGACTGTCAGGACTGCCAAAAACCAATTAACCCTATGAAAAATATAGATAAATAACACGTTTTCAAGGCGATCGCCTTAAGCGGGCGACGGCGTCCGATATTGAACCACTTTCGCTGCAGGCACGCCAGTTTGAGCACCCTCCGAGGCGCCTCATAAAAGAAAATTGGTAAATTATCGAAGAAAAATGCTCGATCTTCGCCGAAGGTTCCTGTACGAATAGAGGTCTATTATTAGATTAGAGGCTAGTGAATAGCCCATTGTAAGGAGGATATTCTTTGAACCTGCACGAGAAGTCGGGTGTACCCATGCATGACGAACCTGATAGCGAACTCACCCTTCTGCAAGGCGACGAAGACATCGATCGCGCCTCGCGGTCTATCAAAGCGATGTCCCACCCCCTGCGTCTGAAGATTCTTTGCACCCTGGGTGACAATGAAGTCAGCGTGCAGGATATCGTCGACCAGGTCGGCACATCCCAGAGCAACATCTCTCAGCACCTTGCGATCTTGCGCGATAAAGGTATCCTCACCTCGCGCAAAGACGCCAACCGGGTCTTTTATCGCGTTGGCGACAATAGGACCCTGAAGCTGATCTGCATGATGCGCGAAGTGTTCTGCACCCATGAACACTGAGTAAGACGCACCGCGTTCTGGCGGGCAAAGAGTAAGTTTTTCTGCGAACTGGCGGGCGCGAGCCCGCCTTTTCGTGGTTTGTTGCGTCGGCGACCAAGCCGGCGGTGGCGAGGAATCATGGAACAACAACTCCTGGAGTTTGCCGGTAATCACACCTTGCTGGTTGCGGCATTTATGGCCGTGCTGACGGCCCTGATCTGGAACCTGGTAGCGGACCCGGGGGGCAAGAACGCGGTGGACCCGCTTACCGCCACTGCCATGATCAACCACGAGGATGCGATCGTGCTCGACGTGCGCTCGATGGCGGAGTTCAAGGACGGTCACATCGTCAACGCCATCAACATTCCCCTCAACGGGCTGGGCAACAATGTGAAGCAGATCGAGAAACATCGAGACAAGCCGGTCGTCACCGTGTGTCGCTCGGGATCCCGTTCCGGTTCCGCCTGCGCCATCCTGCGCAAGCACGGATTCGAGAACGTCAAGAATCTGCGTGGCGGAATGCTGGCATGGGAAAATTCCAGCCTGCCCGTAAAACGCAAATAATCCGCCCTGGAGAATACATTGAGCGAAGAACAAGAGGTACAGCGCCAATTTCTGGTGCAGCGAATCTATACGAAGGACATCTCTTTCGAGGCACCCAACTCGCCACAGATGTTCCAGGTTCAGGAAAAATGGAACCCTGAGATCAACGTTGGCCTCGGCAGCGAAGTGACCCGGATCGGCGACGAAAACCTGGAACTGGTTCTCAAGGTCTCCGTGGAAGCCAAGCACCAGGACAAGACCGTGTTTCTGGTCGAGGTGCAACAGGCCGGCGTGTTCCTGATTCAGGGCTTCAGCGACGAAGAAACCGAGGCGCTGATGGGCGTGGCCGCGCCAAACGTCCTGTTCCCCTACGCCCGCGAGGCCGTGTCGGACCTGGTTACCCGTGGCAGCTTCCCGCAATTCGTGCTGCAGCCGGTGAATTTCGAGGCCGTTTATGCCCAACAGCGCCAGGCCAAGGCGGCGCAGGCCGAGGAAAGCGGAACCGCCCACTGAATTGAACGCGGCAGCGGCAAAACTGGCCGTACTCGGCGTCGGCTCCTGGGGAACGGCGCTGGCGATACAACTCGCGCGCAACGGTGCTGCCGTATCGCTCTGGGGTCATGACCCTGACGAAGTGTCGGCTCTGCTACGCCATGGTGAAAACCGCCAGTATCTGCCAGGCGTGCGGCTCCCTGACCGACTGACCCCGACCAACGACCTTACGGCAACCGTGGTTAACGCCGACGAGGTCCTGATCGTCGTGCCCAGCCACGCTTTCGCCGGCGTCTGTGCCGAGATTGCCCGGGTCCGCCCACAGCTGAAGACACTGAGCTGGGCCACCAAGGGTTTCGACCATGAAAGCCATGGTCTGTTGAGCAACGTCGCCGCACGGCTGTTTCCGAATTGCGATCTGGCCGTGGTCTCGGGACCCACCTTTGCCGGCGAGGTCGCACGTGGGCTCCCCACAGCGATCACGATTGCATCCAACAATCCGATGCATGCGGAACGCGTCGCCAGCTACCTTCACAGCGAGAACTTCCGCGCCTACACGAGTGACGACCTGGTCGGTGTACAGGTGGGAGGGGCAAGCAAAAATGTCATGGCGATCGCTGCGGGCATCTCGGACGGTCTGGGCTTTGGCGCCAATGCGCGGGCCGCGTTGATCACCCGGGGACTGTACGAAATCACCCAGCTTGGTCTGGCACTGGGTGGCAAAGCTGAGACATTCATGGGCCTTGCCGGGCTCGGAGACCTCGCACTCACCTGTACCGACGACCAGTCACGAAACCGTCGCATGGGCCTGGCACTGGCCAGGGGCCTGGACGTCGACGCCGCCAGGAAAGAGATAGGTCAGGAGGTCGAGGGCGTCTCTACGGCGCGCGAGGTTCACCTCATGGCACAGTCACTCGGTGTGGAGATGCCGATCACCGAACAGACCTACCTTGTCCTGTACGAAAAACTCGCCCCGTCCGACGCGGTGAGTAACCTGCTCAGCCGGCAGGCCAAACCAGAATAGACCGGCTCGGAAAACACCCTGACAGGGCGGGGCGTTGGGCCGCGGGCGCTCAGTTTTCGGCGCCGAAACGATTCTCGACCATCACCTCTTCCAGCGCCAGTTGTCCCGGGCGCGGCCAGGGTTCCTTCACGCCCCTGCCGATCACCAGCATGAAGGCGATCTCATGGTCGTCCGGGAGCGCAATGATCTCACCGACCCTGGCGTAGTCGAATCCGTCCATCGGGCAGCTGTCGTAACCCAACTCCTGCGCCACCAACATCAGGTTCTGCGCCACCAGGCCGCAAGACCTCATACCCTCGTCACGCTCGATCTGCGGCTTACCACCGTAGTATTGGGCGATCGCAGGCACCAGAAAATCCTGTACCTCTTTCGGTGCCAGGCGCCAGTACCGCTCGGGGTTGCGCTCCCAGGCCTTGCGATCGAAACACAGCACGAGCAGTTCCGAGGCCTCCTCGACCTGCGCCTGATCCCAGGCCGCCGCCCGGATAGCCCGGCGCTGCGCGGGGTCGGTCACCCGGACAAAGCGCCAGTTCTGAATGTTGAACGCGGTTGGTGACAACAGGGCATGCTGCATCAGCATTTGGAACAAATCCTCGGGCATCTGATGCTGCGGGTCGAACCATTTCACCGAACGGCGTTTCGCTACTGCCTCTTTAACCTTCATCTGCTGTTCTTCCTCTGACTGCTGGGACCGGTAACGCCGAATCCTGGATCTCGATGCGCAACGTCCGGCTGAATATTCGCATACCGGGCGGTTTCCGGCTCACATTTGCTCGGGACAGCGGCATGGAAGACACTGCGATAAAAATGCTTGACTTAGAGTCAACTCCAGCTATTAATATCTGCAGGTAACTAAAGACAGATACCGAACAGATGAACCTGAGTATCAAACAGGCCGGTCAGGAAACCGGGCTTTCTCGAGACACGCTGCGGTACTACGAGCGCATCGGTCTGCTCGGCCCGGTGACGCGCAACAGCGGCGGGCAGCGTCGATACGACGGCGGGGATATAGCACGCCTGCAATTTGTCAAACGAGCTCAGGCCATGGATTTCAGCCTGGAGGAAATCGGCCAGCTGCTCGCATTGCGTGAACAACAGGGCGATGTGCGCGACGATGTCCGTCGCTTGACAGAGACAAAGCTTGCGGCCATCGAGGAGCGCATCGAGTCGCTGACCCGGCTGCGGGACGAATTGGCACAGCTGATAAGCGCGTGCCGCACCAGTGAGAGAAATTGCCCGATCATCGCCCGAATGGACAGCCGGCACGAGCCGGCAGGAGAGCCATCATGAGTTACACCATTGCAGTCGAGAATATCAAATGCGACGGTTGTGCCAGCAGTATCCGCAGCAAGTTGATCGAAAAGGAACTGGTGCGGACAGTGGATGTGGACATCGAGCAGGGAGAGGTTTGCGTTGAGGGGAACCCCGAATGGCGCGGCCAGGTGGTCATGGCTCTGGCCAAAATGGGCTACCCGGAGGTGGGTTCGGTAGAGGGCTTGAAAGCCGCGGCGGCGAAGGCCAAATCCTTTGTCAGTTGCGCCATTGGTCGTATCGACAACGCTACGGCACCCAGGGAATGAAATCGCATCGCCTTTGTGGCGGTCTACTGAGCAGGCCAAAGGACTGATTCTCTGAAGATGATGCAGAAAAACGCAAGGCGCCCTAACGCCAGCCAGGTGGCCGGACGCCTGCTGCTTGCTCTTGCACTCGCATTTGCCCCGCTGCTTGCGACGTCCGCTGGCATGCCAGCGACGGTGACCGCCGCTGACAACGCGGCACAGACCAACTACGACATGCCCTGCCACCCGGCTCAGACCGAGCGGGCGCAACAGGATGCCTGCCCCCACTGCACGGGTGATGGTGCGGCGTCACAATGTCATTGTTGCGGCTATGCCGCACCCGCCGGCCCGGGTTTCCAGGCAGGCACTCCCCCGGACAGCCACCCAAACGACGCACCGCCGCGCATGACGGCGAGCGACCCGCTACCCGAGTCTTCGGGCGACCGCCTTTACCGCCCGCCTATTTTCCACAGCTGAACCTCCTGCATCCGTGCCCGGCACCAAGGCGGTGTCGTGCTGCGCGACTGATCGTATCTGCGTCATTCGGCTGAATATTATTGTGGAATATTGAAAGTGATTACTAACAAACAAACGCTCTCCATGCTCGCCCTGCTGGCACTGACTATCCTGCTTACAGGCTGCCTGGAGTCTGCCTCCACGCCCAGCGAATCGCTCGCCGTGGCCAGCCAGGACACGGCCATGGAGCATGCTGCCAAGCACCTGGACTCCAGATATGTCTGCCCCATGCACTCGCAGATCGTGCGCGAACAGCCCGGTTCCTGCCCGATCTGCGGTATGGACCTGGTCAAAAAGGTGATCGACGCACAGGCAGGAAAGCGCCCCACCGTCGAGATCAGCAATGCGGTGATCAACAGCATGGGGGTGCGCACGGCGCCGGCGGCCGAGCAGACCCTGTGGCGTTACATCCAGACCGTCGGACGGATCGACTACGACGAGACCCGGCTCGCCCATGTCCACCCCAGGGCCGAGGGCTGGATGGAAAAACTGAATCTGCGCGTCGAAGGCGACCCGGTGAAAAAGGGCCAGGTGCTGGGTGAGATCTATTCACCGGAGATCCTCAATGCCCAGGTAGACTTCCTGATCGCGCTCAACCAGTCGGCCGGCAAGGTGCGAATGCAGAAGGCACGCAACCAGCTGCGCCTGCTCGGGGTGCCCGAGGGCACCATCTCGCTGATCCAGAAACGCGGCGAATCGCAGAATACGGTACCGATCGTTGCGCCGGCCTCCGGCGTGGTGACGAAGCTCGGGATGCGCCAGGGGATGTTCGTGAAACCCGACATGGAGATCGTCACCATCGCCGACCTGGGCAAGATCTGGGTATTGGTCGACGTCTACGAGCATCAGATGGACTGGCTGAGCGTGGGCCAAAGCACCGAGATCCGAGTGCCCGCGTATCCGGGCCGGGTCTGGGAGGGCAGGGTCCAGTATATCTACCCGGATCTGGACCCGAAATCACGCACCCTCAAGGTGCGACTGGCGTTCGACAACCCTGACGGCCTGCTGAAGGCAAACATGTTTGCCGAAGTGGTGATCTACGGCGGCCCTAAACGGGAGGTACTGGCGGTACCATCCGACGCGGTGATCGAGACCGGCAGACGCAGCAGCGTGGTGCTCGCGCTGGGCCAGGGCCGCTTTCGGCCCGTCGATGTGGAGACCGGGATGGCCAGCAACGGCATGGTCGAGATTCTGAACGGCCTTGAGGCCGGTGATGAGGTCGTGATATCGGGTCAGTTTCTGATCGATTCCGAATCCAGCCTGCAGGCCAGCTTCCTGCGCATGGCCGAATCGGAAGAGCCCGCCGCAAGCTCCGCAGTCCAGAAGTAAGGGAATCGGCATGTTGAAGAGTCTGATCGCCTGGTCGGTCCACAACCGTTTCCTGGTCCTGCTCGCCGCGCTGGTGATCACCGGCTGGGGCTGGGTGGCGCTGCACAAGACGCCCCTGGACGCCATCCCGGATCTTTCCGATGTGCAGGTCATCATCCGTACCGGCTTTCCGGGACAGGCCCCGCGGGTGGTGGAGGAGCAGGTCACCTACCCGATCACGACCACCATGCTGTCCGTGCCTGGCGCCCAGGTGGTACGCGGCTATTCCTTTTTTGGCGATTCCTACGTCTATGTCATCTTCGAGGACGGCACGGATCTTTACTGGGCACGCGCCCGGGTACTGGAGTACCTCAACCAGGCCGCCGCCGACCTCCCCGAAGGGGTGCAACCAAGGCTCGGGCCGGACGCCACCGGGGTCGGCTGGGTCTATAACTATGCCCTGGTAGACCGCAGCGGTCAGCACGATCTGGCTGAACTGCGCAGCCTGCAGGACTGGTTCCTCAAGTTCGAGCTGCAGACGGTACCCGGGGTGTCGGAAGTAGCCACGGTGGGCGGCATGGTGCGCCAGTACCAGGTGGTGGTCGACCCCGAGAAACTGCGCGCCTTCGGCATTTCCCTGGCCACGGTTTCGGCCGCAATAAAGGCGGCAAACCGTGAGGTCGGCGGCTCGGTGGTC
>Ga0265303_10000424_pt1 | contig 23678 bp, 21 predicted proteins | sample Helome_2_FD_192494 | JGI IMG/M metagenome (GOLD analysis project Ga0265303, IMG submission 192494) | Marine sediment microbial communities from subtidal zone of North Sea - Hel_20160317 (Illumina Assembly) | ecosystem: Environmental > Aquatic > Marine > Subtidal zone > Sediment ... | reverse complement strand
ACATCGCCAGGATGGGAAATAGTGGCACCAACCGTACTGCCCTGTATTTTGAAATCCGCAAGGATGGCAAGCCGGTAAATCCCATGCACTACCTGCCCGGGAACTGATCGGGTTGAATAACGCCGGGCGCCGGTTGACACACTGTCACTGGCGTACAACGAGCGGGGGGGTGCCATGGCAAAGGGCGCCGACGACAACAATAAATCGCGTACCGACCGTCAATCGACAGGCCGTAAGCTGGCTGCAGGCAGATCCACAGCCGAAAGCCACGATCCCACGCGTCTCTACCTGAACGAGATCGGCGCCTCTCCGCTGCTCACAGCGGAAGAAGAGGTGAAGTTCTCGCGCCTTGCGCAGCGCGGCGACGAGGCGGCGCGCAAGCGCATGATCGAGAGCAACCTCCGCCTGGTGGTGAAAATCGCACGTCGCTATCTCAATCGCGGGCTGGCTTTGCTCGACCTCGTCGAGGAGGGCAACCTCGGGCTGATCCGGGCGGTGGAAAAATTCGACCCCGAACGCGGCTTTCGTTTCTCGACCTATGCGACCTGGTGGATTCGCCAGACCATCGAGCGCGCCATCATGAACCAGACGCGCACCATTCGTTTGCCGATACACGTGGTAAAGGAAATCAACACCTACCTGCGTGCCGCGCGCACCCTGGCGCAGAAGCTGGACCATGAGCCCAGCGCCGAGGAAATTGCCGATTTGCTGCACAAGCCGATCAGGGATGTCGAAAAGATGCTGGGCCTGAACGAACGCACAGCATCGACGGATACCACCATCCTGAACGATTCAGGGAAGACCCTGCTTGACACCATTCCCGACGAACGGACCCCGGACCCGACCGAGACGCTGCAGGAAGACGAAATACATGAAAGCATCGAGGAATGCCTGGCGCAGCTCTCCGACAAGCAGCGCGAGGTGGTTGAGCGCCGCTTCGGTCTGCATGGCTATTCGGTGTCCACGCTGGAGGAGGTCGGCAGGGAAATCGGCGTGACCCGCGAACGCGTGCGTCAGATACAGATGGATGCCTTGAAGAAACTGCGCAAGATCCTCGAACACGAAGGGATCTCGATGGATGCACTGTTGAAATAATCAAACCTGCTGGCGTACCGCGCCAATCGGGATATGCGTACATGCCCATTCGGGCCAGTACAAATTCATGAGTCAATTTTCTGCCGGCCAACCAGGGGTATGCCGCGTAATGCAGACGCCATGGCGCACAGTGTCAGGTCACGGAGAAAGTCAGCATACGGTTATGTTGTGATTAACTGAAATTACATGCGTTTGATACAATGCCTTCAACATTCATAAAGGAGATTGAATCGTGGATGTTGAATCAAACAAGGACTTCTCCTGATTCTGTATGTCAAGCAGAAGCAATTCCAAAGAGGCTGTCTTGATAACAATACAATGGAGGTTTAAACATGGAGCAAGCATTACACAGCATTGAGACTGAACCCGAACGCACCGTCGAAATTATTGTGCACATAACCGAAGATTTGGGGGAGCATCAGCGCGGTGACCTGGTGGCTGCACTGCAAGAAAATGGCGGCATCACCGCTGCCGAGTTCTGTCCATTGCGCTACCATCTCATGCTGGTCAGTTACGACGCGAGCAGGTATACCTCACGTGATGTGCTGGACCGCGTTAATTCACAAAATGTCAGTGCCAGGCTGATTGGCCCGGTATAAATCACAACAAGAAAGGAACAGCGACTTAACAAGTTGACACTACCTGCAGGCGGCCTTTTGGCCGCCTTTTTTATTTGCAGGAACGAATAGGGGAAATGCAGTCCAGTGCAGTGCAGGGCGCCGGCGTGGGAAAGTGTTTTATTTGTCCCCGGCCAGGCCGGGCCTGACCGGGGACTGGGGCCGAGTCGTATTATGCGAATGACAAATACAGGCCAAGGAGGGCTGCGGTAATGGCAATGCCGATGAATCCCAGCATTATCGTGAGTAGATGATTATTTCGCCAGCCCCGGATGATCCAGTAGCTTTCCAGGCCAATAAAGCCAGCGGCTGCGCCATAGGCAATGAAGAGTCCCTTGGGTTCGACATCTGTGGACATGATGAAAATCATGTAGAAGACAAACGCAACCCCGATCGGGGTCAGCGAGAATATCCAGTCCTGTATCTCGCCGGGACCCCTGCTCGTTGTTAACAGCTTGTTCAGCTTGCCGGTATTTTCCATATTTCTGCTCCTTTAGAGTTAACAAAAATTTTGGATTGCCGGAAACTACAGAATTCAATTGTTGTAGTCAACCGATGCGCGGATCGGGTAATGCGATTCGCGAGTGAGTATGAAAATGAGTCTCATTACGGGAAAGCGAGGACCTGTCATTGTGATTGGTCATGATCTCTTTGTGAAGATGAGTACACTCTCCCCATGAGTCAGTCCCATAATCGTTACCTGTTGGTGCTCGCCGTCATATTTGCCATTGAATGGACCGTTCTCGCTGTATCGCCGAACGACAGGGCCGACTGGGCGCTGGAAAATATACTGGTTGTTGTATTTGTAATGCTGATTGCGTCCAGCTACAAATATTTTCCGCTATCACGCGTTTCCTATACGTTGATATTCCTGTTTCTCCTGCTGCACGAAGTGGGGGCGCATTACACTTACGCCGAGGTGCCTTACGATGAATGGTGGAGTGAGCGATTCGGATATAGCCTGGACCAGAGTCTGGGCTTCGAGCGAAACCACTTCGATCGCCTGGTGCACTTCTGCTACGGATTGCTGCTTGCCTATCCGATCAGGGAGGTATTTATCCGGATTGCCGATGTGAAGGGCTTCTGGGGGTACTTTCTGCCGCTCGATCTGACAATGTCGACCTCAATGATGTTCGAGTTGTTTGAGTGGGGTGCGGCCGAACTTTTTGCCGGCGACCTTGGTGTCGCCTATCTCGGGGCGCAGGGCGATATCTGGGACGCCCACAAGGACATGGTATTGGCGAGTCTCGGCGCCTTGTGCGCAATGCTGGCGACGGCATTTATAAATATCAGACTGCAGCGTGATTTCGCACATGAATGGAATGAGAGCCTGAGAATAAAAGGCCAATTGCCACTCGGAGAGGATGAGATAAAGAGGTTCCTGGATGAATCAGGTAAAAAATGAAATGCAGCGGTTGCCCTGGCCCTGACTGCAATCAACTGTATGTCTGCTGCTGGCCGCACGCGCGAGTCCCGGCGACGACTTGCGGTCCTGCAAAGGCTTGCCGGCAGGGCGTCTGTATTTTCCGGGTCCAGTGATAGAGGGCATACACCAGGGTGCATGTACGGAGAGGACAGCGGTTACCACTTCCAGTCTAATTTATTTTCGTGGATTAAAATGTTTCTCATCGCCATGTGAAACAATTCTTGACAATTCATAGATTCAATCTGCGGTGCAATGTGTTTAGAGTGGCAGCTGAACAACCACATATAGGATTCACTATAGGGAGTCAGCATGTCATGAACGATATAATCAACAAACTAACCGAGTTCCTGGGACCGGCAGGTTCCGGCGCGCTTGGCCATGCATTGATCGGTCTGGCGATACTCGTAATTGGTCTGTTTATCGTCAAGTTCCTGGTCGGCCTGTTCAAGAGAATGCTGACGAAGGTTTCGGCGCTGCATCGCACCGGTTCCGACGGCACGGTCATAGACCTGGCATCACCGATTGCCTCCCTGGTCAAGGCCGTACTGACTATCTTCGTGCTGATGGCGGTGCTGGAGCATTTCGGGCTGACTGATGTCCTGGAGCCCCTGAAGGAGATGGTGAGCAAGTTCACGGCCGCCGTGCCCAATATTATAGGTGCGGGCGTCATTGCCTATGCAGGCTGGGTCATTGCGAAGATCGTCTCCCAGCTGGTCGGTGTCGGACTCGGCAAGGTTGACGAGCAGCTGGCCGAACGCACCGGCAACGAGGAAATCCGCATCTCGAAATTCGGCAGCGCACTCATGTTTGCAGTCATCCTGCTGCCAATCGTGGTTTCGGCCCTGGGCGTTCTCAATATTCCGGCCATCTCGGATCCGGCGTCAGCGATGATCGAAAAACTGATGGCCGCCGTGCCCAACATCATCGGCGCGGGCATTATCCTGCTGGTGGTCTACTTTGTCGCGAAGTTCGTTGTATTCATTCTCAGCGGTCTGCTCGAAGGTGTGAATATCAACGCGCTGCCACAGAAAATGGGCATACAGGGTCTGTTTACGGAAACTTTCACGCCAACCCGGCTTGTCGGTGGCGCGATCATGTTCTTCTCGATGGTGGCCGCCGCAACGGCTGCCGTGAATCTCCTGGGGATAGACATCATTTCCAATGTCTTCGGCAGGGTGCTGGAGTTCGGCGGCGGGCTGCTGGTTGGCGGCGTGATCCTGATCGTGGGCAACCTGCTGAGTACCATTGCCCACGACAAACTGGCCAGCCACGGCAACAGTGGCCTGGCCAATATCGCACGCATCGCGATTATGGGTCTGGTGCTGGCAATGGGTCTGAAGGCCATGGGCCTGGCCGATGACATCGTCAGCATGGCCTTTGGTCTTACCATCGGCAGTGTGGCGGTTGCCGCCGCGCTCGCATTCGGTCTTGGCGGCCGGGACGCGGCCAAGGTCGTTGCCGACAACTGGGCCGCAAAAATAAAAAGCTAGCAAGCTGCCTGCAGGTAACAGAGTAAGTGGGCCGGCATAGCCGGCCCATTTTTTTAGCATGTCACCCTCTTTGCTGTATATCCCGGCCCGCCGGTGTTCATCGTGGCCGTTAATGCAAGGAATGTGTTTGTCTCTGTGCGCTCTCGGTAACTGCTCCTGCGTCACTCTACCTCGTCCATGGCCCAGGCCAGCCTCTCGATCCGGGCTATGCCTGCGGGCTATGCCCGTAATAACATTCTCACCTCCTCCCTGGACTCGTACCTCCTGCGATGTACATGGACGTACGAGTGTCATGAGAGGGCAGGATGCCCGGAGTGACCATCCCTGTAGTCGTGTGGCGGTATTTTTACAGTTCTACGCAGTGAGTTCATCCCAGCATCAGTGCCAGCACCACGCGCCGGTCTTCGGAGAGCAGTACATTGAATGTCCGACAGGCCGCGTCGTTCGCCATGATTTCCACCCCGATTCCCTGCTTCTGCAGGGAGGCCGCGAAGCGCGCCGGCGGAAAAATCTGGGTTTTGCCCGTGCCAATGATGACGACCTCGGGTTGCAGCGCCGCGCATTGCGCCAAATGCTCTGACGTCAAATCAGGAATGCAGCCGGGTGGCCATTCCTGGACCGTTTCCGCGCAGACCAGCACGCTGTGCGTGATACGCCGGTCATCGATGACGATGCCGTCATCGCTGATGGCCTGGATACTGAAGGTCGAGTTGCTGTTCTCGGCAAAGCGCATGGCGTGAAGATACGCAGGGCAGGGCGAGTAATAAAACAGATGCTTTAAGGGGTTATTACCGGCCCGACCCGGGGACACTGTTTATTGTGGTCGCTTCTCGAGTGCCAGCAGTTCGATGATGAAGATCAGCCCGGCGTGCGGCGGGACGACATTCTGTGCGCCCCTGTCGCCGAAGGCAGCCCCGGCTGGCACGTTGACCAGTCGTCGCCCGCCTGCCTGCATGCCCGTGACGCCTTCATTCCAGCCCTGCATGACCCTGTCCGTACCGATCACGAATGATACCGGTGCGCGTTGGCCGCGCGTGGCGTAGATTTCCCTGCCTTGCCTGCCGCGGTCATCCAGCCAGCCGGTGAAATGTATCGTTGCCACGTCACCCCGTTCTGCGCGCTCCCCCGTACCCTGAACCAGGTCCCGGTAGCGGACACCTTTGCCGGCGGTTATAAAGTGCTCTGCAGCAATTGCTGTCATCGACAGCATGGTGGCGAGTATGAGTAATGCTGCGGTACCGATCGGTTTGTTCATCGCTGTTCCAGGTGGTCTTGTCATTTCAGTTCTGACATTGCGGATCCATGCCGCCCAGCGCGGTCCTGCACCACTCTTTATCTGCCAGCAGTGCATGGCCATCCGTGCTGGGATGGAAACAGTCGCCGCTATTGACATGTTGTGACCCGAACCGGACATCATAAATATCGATATAGCCGGCGTTGGGCAGGTTGCCAGCCTGCACATACTCATCCAGGACATCACGCAGTATCGGGTTATAGGTATCGCGAATGATGCGATGAAATTGCTTGCGTCGCAGGCAGTCGCCGCCGTCACCCGGATCATCGATGTCCGGATCATTCCTGGAAACGCTGCTTGCGCAGTCATCATCGGGGTTATCCAGCAGGTTCTCGCACGGCACGAATCGCCAGGCAAACACCTTGCACCATGAATTATTGTGCTTGGCATTCCACAGCCAGTAAATCGCGGGAATCCCCGACACGTGAATCTGCGCATCCCGGGTGACGGGGCTGGCGGCCAGCACATCGAGGCCGGCGCGGTACTGTGACTCGAACAGGGCGGGATCGGTCATGGTAGCCATGCTGGATGCGCAGACATCATTACTCCCCAGCAAAATGGTGACCCTGCCGGCATTACCCGTGGGTGTTTGTGCGACTGAGGCGATTATATTCTGTGCCTGCCAGACAAAGTCGGCCATGTCAGAGCCACTGTCCGCCTTGTTGAATATCGGGTCCCGGCCGGCAGTGTTTTCATAGTAATCAACAGGCGCGCTACTTTCATAACGTTCGTTGAATGTGTTCACGCTGTCACCGCCATCATAGCCGGTCGACCAGACCGTCTCATGGTATTTTTGTCCGATCACCCCGTTGGCCGCCTCGCCCTCTCCGATGGAGTCGCCGATATTGAACTGGTTGGCAGGCGGTGCAGGGAAGGAATACAAGCCCGTAACCAGGCGGGTAATGACCAGCAGGTCGCCGAGATTGAAATTGCCGTCGGGCTGGGGAATGCCCGTGACGAGCGGGGCAACATCGCCGTGTTGTTCCTGTTCGGTTGTCAGCGTGCGCTGCCCGAGCAATGCCTGGGTGCCCCAGAGCAAGTCGACCAGACTCACTGCACCGTCCATGTTGATGTCTCCATCATGAACGGCGAATGCTGTCGGGGGTGTCAGGCAGTAAATACACAGCAGAACAATCAGCCTGATGCCTGTCTCGTTCATATATAACCGGTTGTCGGTTTGATCGGGTGAGAAAACCCCGGCTGGAGCAGTCATCTCCAGCCCGGTGGATGGATTACAGCATGCAGGGGAGACGGGGTAAACAGGCACTGCCCGGCACAATTAACCGCTAATCAGGCCATCTTCGCAGGCGCCGGCCTGCCCGCGAATGTGTATCGGGCCGTACCTGCGCGCAGGCGAGGCCTCGACGTCCCGTTCTCGCTGCTCGCCCGCTGCTCATTCACGGCTGGCGGTCCGGATTTCCCCTTGTGTCGCCCGGCGCTTTTCAGTAACGTTAGCGCTTCCGGATAGTGACTCTAATCTCTTCATAAACAAAGAAATAAGCGGTTGACCCAGTGATCGAGGATTTTGCCCGCATCAAGCGGCTACCGCCGTACGTTTTCAACATTGTCAATGACTTGAAGGCGGCAGCGCGGGCGCGTGGCGAGGACATCATCGATTTCGGCATGGGCAATCCGGACCAGCCGACCCCGCAGCACATTGTCGACAAGCTGACCGAGGCCGCGCAGCGTGGCGACACGCACCGCTATTCGCTGTCACGCGGCATCCCGCGACTGCGCAAGGCCATCTGTGACTGGTACGACCGGCGCTTCGCCGTCGACCTGGACCCGGAACGCAATGCCATCATCACCATCGGTTCCAAGGAGGGACTGGCGCACCTGGCGCTGGCCGTGTGCGGGCCCGGTGATGCGGTGCTGGTGCCCAACCCGGCCTATCCGATCCATCCCTACGGTTTCGCGATCGCCGGCGCCGACATCCGCCACGTACCGCTGCGTCCGGACGTGGACTTTTTCGCCGAGCTGGAAAAGGCCATCAAGGACTCGTGGCCACGGCCCAAGATGCTGGTGCTGAACTTTCCCGGCAATCCGACCACGCAGTGCGTCGAACTCGACTTTTATGAAAAGGTCGTTGCCATTGCGCGCGAGCACGAGATCTGGGTGATCCAGGACCTGGCCTATGCCGACCTGGTGTTCGACGGTTACAAGGCGCCGTCCATCCTGCAGGTCGAGGGTGCCATGGATGTCGCGGTGGAGTTTTTCTCGCTCTCCAAGAGCTACAACATGCCGGGCTGGCGCGTCGGTTTCATGTGCGGCAACGAGACGCTGGTCGCGGCACTTGCACGCATCAAGTCCTACCTGGACTACGGCATGTTTACTCCGATCCAGGTAGCGGCGATCACCGCGCTGGAGGGTCCGCAGGACTGCGTCCGCGAAATCCGTGACATGTACCAGGAACGGCGCGACGTGTTGTGCGAAGGTCTGAGCGCACTGGGCTGGCCGGTGGAAAAGCCGAAGGCGACGATGTTTGTCTGGGCGCGCATTCCGGATCAGTACCGTGAAATGGGCTCGCTGGAATTCTCCAAGAAACTGCTGAGTGATGCCAAGGTCGCGGTGTCGCCGGGTATCGGTTTCGGCGAATATGGCGACGACTATGTGCGCTTCGGACTGATCGAGAACACGCACCGTACCCGCCAGGCCATCCGCTGTATACGTGACATGTTCAGGCGTGACCTTGAACTCTGGCAGGAAACAGGAGGGTAATCCATTTGAAACCGGTTAATGTGGGCCTGCTGGGTCTGGGTACCGTGGGCGGTGGCACCTTCAACGTGCTGAACCGCAACGCGGAGGAAATCATGCGGCGCGCCGGACGCGGCATTCGCATCACGCATGCCGCTGCGCGCGAGTATGACGCGGACAGCCTGCCCGGCATCGGGGACATTGCCGTCAGCGATGATGCCTTCAGCGTGGTGGAAAATCCCGACATCGACATCGTCGTCGAACTGATCGGCGGTTACGAGCCGGCGCGCGAACTGGTACTGAAGGCCATTGCCAACGGCAAGCACGTGGTAACGGCCAACAAGGCGCTGATTGCGATGCACGGCAACGAGATCTTCGCTGCGGCGCAGAAGCAGGGTGTAATGGTTGCGTTCGAGGCCGCGGTAGCCGGCGGCATCCCGATTATCAAGGCGATCCGCGAGGGGCTGGCCGCCAACCAGATCCGCTGGCTGACCGGGATCATCAACGGCACCGGCAATTTCATCCTCACCGAAATGCGCGACAAGGGACGCGATTTCGACGATGTGCTGCAGGAGGCGCAGGCGCTGGGTTATGCCGAGGCCGACCCGACCTTCGACATCGAGGGCATCGATGCCGCGCACAAGCTGACCATACTGGCCTCCCTGGCTTTCGGCATTCCGCTGCAGTTCGACAAGGTGTACACGGAGGGCATCAGCCACATCACGCGCGAGGACGTCGGTTACGCCGGCGAACTCGGCTACCGTATCAAGCATCTCGGGTTTACCCGGCGCACCGCCCGCGGCATCGAGATGCGCGTACACCCGACCCTGATTCCCGAACGCCGCCTGATCGCGAATGTCGACGGCGTCATGAACGCCGTGCTGATCAATGCCGATGCCGTCGGTCCGACACTGTATTACGGTGCCGGGGCGGGCGCGGAGCCGACCGCCTCGGCGGTGGTGGCCGACATCGTCGACGTGGTGCGTGTATTGACGGCTGACCCGGAAAACCGTGTGCCGCACCTGGCCTTCCAGCCCGGTTCAATCACGGACACACCGGTGCTGGACATGGATGACGTCGAGACTGCCTACTACCTGCGTATGCAGGTATCGGACAAGCCGGGCGTGATGGCCGATATTGCACATATTCTCGGTGCCGCGGGCATCAGTATCGAGGCGATCCTGCAGAAGGAGCCGGCCGCCGGCGCTGACAGGGCCTCGGTGATCCTGCTCACGCACGTGGTTCTCGAACGCCAGATGAACCGGGCGATCGACCAGATCGAGGCGCTCGACACGATCGATGGCCGAGTGACGCGCATCCGTCTGGAACATCTGGACGTCGACTAGGATTCGACAAGACTTCCTCGCGCAAAGCCGCAGAGAGGATATTTATATCAAACGGAATGAGGTTGTCTGTGTAAGTGCCGGACGGGTGCCGAGGCGGGAATCCAGTGTGGAAACTGGTGGTTGCAGTATGAATATTTATCTGGTTTGGGTTGATGTTTAACCGGCCTTGCTCATCATCAAGACCCGATGCCGTTTGTCGGCTGGATTCCCGCCGGAGCCTGTCCCCGCGGAGGCGGGGGCGGGAATGACAGTGAATTTTTTCTCTGCGCCTTTGCGTCTCCGCGCGAGGCTGTTTTTAAGTAAGGTTTATGACTAAGGGTAAACGGTTATTTGTCGACTGGATTCCCGCCTGTGCGGGAATGACGAAGCATTTTTTTCTCTGCGCCTTTGCGTCTCTGCGCGAGGCTGTTTTTTTAAGGAAGGTTTATGAGTAAGGATAAACGCTACACCGGCCTGATCGAGCATTACCGGGACCGTATGCCGGTCACCGACGGCACCCGGGTGATCAGCCTGGGCGAGGGCAACACTCCGCTGGTGAAACTGGAAAACATTCCGGCCGAGACCGGCAAGTCGGTCGACCTGTACGTCAAGTATGAAGGGCTGAACCCGACCGGCTCGTTCAAGGACCGTGGCATGACCATGGCCGTGACGCAGGCCGTCTCAGAAGGCAGCCAGGCTATTATCTGTGCCTCGACCGGCAATACCTCGGCCGCGGCCGCGGCGTATGCCGCGCGCGCCGGCATCACTGCCTTTGTGCTGATTCCCGAGGGCAAGATCGCGCTCGGCAAACTCGCGCAGGCCATGATCCACGGTGCGGTCGTCATCCAGATCCGCGGCAATTTCGATGCCGGCATGGCCCTGGTCAAGGAGGTCGCCGACCATGCGCCGGTGACCATCGTGAATTCCATCAATCCCTATCGCCTGCAGGGCCAGAAAACCGCGGCGTTCGAGATCGTCGACGAGCTGGGTGCCGCGCCCGACTTCCACTGCCTGCCGGTCGGCAACGCGGGCAATATCACGGCACACTGGATCGGCTACAGTGAATACACGGGTCAGGAAACAATGGCCTGTGCGTTCTGCGAAGGCAATTGCAAGTTCGGCGGCAAGGCCGTCGTCACCGGCAAGCGCCCGACCATGGTGGGTTATCAGGCGTCCGGTGCCGCACCGTTCATGCGCGGCGAGATGGTCGATCACCCGGAGACGGTCGCCACCGCCATTCGCATCGGTCACCCGCAGTCCTGGGACCGGGCGTGGACGGTGCAGAAGGAATCCGGTGGCTGGTTCGACGAGTGCAGCGACGAGGAAATCCTTGCGGCACAGAAACTGCTGACGTCGAAAGAAGGCATCTTCTGCGAGCCGGCCTCGGCGACCTCGGTCGCGGGCGCGCTGCGCGACATCCGCGCCGGGCGGATACCGGAAGGCAGTTCCGTGGTGTGTACGCTCACCGGGCATGGACTGAAAGATCCGGACACGGCAATCCGGCAGTGTGGCGACGACATGCTGACCGTCGATGCCGAACTGTCCGCCGTCAAGGATGCGATTCTGAGCAATATGTAAAAACGATGCCAGTCAGAAATATCTTGATAGACAGCGTTAAAAATGAGTTCCTTCTCTCCCCGGAGAAGGACAGGATGAGGGGATATTCTCAACTCAATTAATCATTCTGATCCCCTCTCCCCAGCCCTCTCCCTGGGGGAGAGGGGGCTATTGGGTTGCCAGCGTGGGTAAATCTGGAGAACATATCGTACTGCTGGTGCCGGGCCTGGATGGCCCGGTGTCCGATCACCCGATTGCCGATTACCTCGATGAACGTCCGGCAGCGCTTGACCGGCTGTTGTCGCGCGCGCAACCGGCAACGCTACCCGGCCATGATCCTGACAGTGTACTGCTGCACTGTTTCGGACTGGATGAAACGACACCGGTTGCACCACTGACCTGCAGCGCCGACAGCGGACATGTTCCGACGAATTACGTTATGCGTGCCGACCCGGTCCACCTGCATGCTGATCAGAGCAGCCTGCGCCTGTTCGAGTCGCACAGCTTCGCCATCAGCCAGGACGAGGCCAACGCGCTGGTCGCGTCGTTTAACGACTTTTATGCAGGGCATGACTGGCACCTCGAGGCACCCGTACCGGCACGCTGGTATTTGCAACCGGACAGACCGCCGGCAATCGCCACGACATCGCCTGCGGCGGTGGCCGGCGAGGACATCAACCCGTCACTGCCGCACGGCGAGTCGGCCCGTGAATGGCATGCCATGCTGAACGAGGTGCAGATGCTGTTTCATGCCCATGATGTGAATCTCGACCGCGAGCGGCGGGGGCTGCCGGTCATCAACAGCCTGTGGCCGTGGGGCGGGGGCGTCATGCCGGGGCAGGCCACCACCGACGTGGACCGGGTGCGAACGCATGATCCGCTGGCCGTGGCCCTGGCCGGGCTGGCCGGGATCGAGGTCGAGGATATGCCGGCCGGTATTGACGCCTGGCAGGACGCACCTGGCGAAGGCACGACACTGATCGTGCAGGACGACCTGCACTGGCCGGCGCGCTACAAGGACATAGAAAAATGGCTCGATGCCCTGCACGCACTGGAGCAGACGCTGTTTGCACCACTGGCCGGTGCACTGGCAGCCGGGCGTGTCGATTCCCTGTGCCTGATGCCGTGCAATGGACAGTGTTTTACCGTCACCCGTCGACGCCTGCGCGGATTCTGGCGGCGGTCCCGTCCATTCGAGCAGGTGCTGGCCTGATGTCGACCTCGATTAGACGGCGTGCGATGCCGGCTGCGGCTGCAGCATTACCGGATGAGCTGCATCCGGTGCTGCAGCGCATCTACGCCGCGCGTGCCGTGGAGTCCGCGGACGACGTCAGCTACTCGCTGGAACGGCTGTTGCCGCTGTCGGCGCTGGGCGGTCTGCCGGCAGCGGTCGAACTGCTGCAGTCAACACTGACAGCCGGCGGGCGCATCCTGATCGTCGGGGACTTCGATGCCGACGGTGCCACCAGTTGTGCATTATGTGTGCGTGCGCTGCGCGCCATGGGTGCGAGTGAGGTTCAATACCTGGTACCCAACCGTTTCGAGTATGGCTACGGCCTGACGCCGGAGATCGTCGCGGTGGCAGCCGAACTCGAGCCTGAGCTGATCATGACCGTCGATAACGGCGTCTCCAGTATCGAGGGCGTGGCCGCGGCGCGCCGGCGCGGTATACGCGTGCTGATCACCGATCATCACCTGGCCGGCGAGACGCTGCCGGAGGCCGATGCCATCGTCAATCCGAACCTGCCGGGCGATCCCTTTCCCAGCAAGTCGCTCGCCGGTGTCGGCGTGGCATTTTATGTGCTGCTGGCGCTGCGCGCCCGCCTGCGCGAGACCGGCTGGTTCGACGCGCAGGGCATTGCCGAGCCGAACCTGGCGCAATACCTTGACCTGGTGGCGCTGGGTACCATCGCCGACGTGGTGCCGCTGGACAGCAACAATCGCATCCTGGTGCAACAGGGTCTGCTGCGTATTCGTGCCGGTCGCTGCGTACCGGGTATCGGCGCCTTGCTGGAGGCAGGCAGGCGCAACCCTGCACACGCGGTTGCGGATGATCTCGGCTTTATCGCCGGCCCGCGGCTGAACGCGGCCGGACGCCTGGATGACATGTCGCTGGGCATCGAGTGTCTGCTCGCAGATGACGCGGGGGCCGCGCGGGCGATGGCGCAGCAGCTGGATGCACTCAACCGCGACCGCCGTGAAATCGAGTCCGACATGCAGGCACAGGCTCTGCTGGCGATCAGGCAACTCGATGACAGCGAGACGGACCTGCCAACCGGCCTGTCTCTGTTCGACCCGAACTGGCACCAGGGCGTGATCGGTATCCTGGCGGCACGCATCCGCGAGCGCTTCCACCGCCCGGTCGTCGCCTTTGCGCGCAGCGGGCAGGGCGAACTCAAGGGGTCGGCACGCTCCGTGCCCGGCCTGCATATCCGCGACGTGCTGGATGCCGTGGCCACGCGTCATCCGGCACTGGTGCGCAAATTCGGCGGTCATGCCATGGCCGCCGGACTGACGCTGGCGGAGGCGGATTACGCCGCCTTCGCGGCCGCCTTCGATGCGGAGGTCTCGCGCCACCTGTCGGCGGATGATCTCGCCACGGTGATCTGGTCCGACGGGCAATTGAGTACAGCGGAGCTGTCGCTCGACACGGCGCAGCTGCTGCGCGCGGCGGGCCCCTGGGGGCAGGGCTTTCCGGCGCCGGTGTTCGACGGGGAATTCGAGATACTCGCCCAGCGCGTGGTCGGCGAGCGTCATCTCAAGCTGAGTCTCAGGCCGGTACGCGGCAGCCGCCGCATCGACGGCATCGCCTTCAACACGGCAGTGCTGCCGCCGGGCTGCGGCACGGCCCGCATGGCCTACCGCCTGGACGTGAACGAGTATCGGGGACTGGTGTCGCCACAGCTGGTGATCGAGCACATCGAGAAGGGGCAATAATTGTCATGGTGAGGAATGCAGTGACAAGGCAATCTCTAACCGTCTGATTATGTATCAGGAGTTTGCCGCGCACTGCCCGCAATGAAGCGCATGCTTCGAATCACGGGTGTTGTCTAGTTTCGCCAGTCCAACAATAGTATGATGACGCGCTTGCAATGCCAGCCAGTGAACCATGCCGGACCTGACCGCCATCCGTAATCACATCAAGGACCTCGACGGGCGCTCCGCCGCCCTCAGGGGGTACCTTTGACCTCGATACCCGCACCGAACGCCTGACCGAGGTCACCCGGGAACTGGAAGACCCGGCCATCTGGAACGATCCCGAGCGTGCCCAGGAACTGGGCCGGGAACGCTCGCGGCTGGAAGAAGTCGTGCTGACCCTCACCAACATGACGCAGGGCCTGCAGGATGCCGGCGAACTGCTGGAGGTTGCGGCCGAGGAGGGCGACCAGGAAACGCTCGATGCCATCGAGGACGATCTGCAGTCACTGGAGGCGGGCATTGCGAAGCTCGAGTTCCGGCGCATGTTTTCCGGCGAGATGGACGAGGCCAATGCCTTTCTCGACATCCAGTCCGGCTCCGGCGGCACCGAGGCGCAGGACTGGGCCGAGATGCTGCTGCGCATGTACCTGCGCTGGGGCGAGCGACACGGTTTCAAAACCGAGCTGATCGAGGTATCGCCCGGTGAAGTCGCCGGCATCAAGAGTGCCACGGTCAGGATCGAGGGCGACTATGCGTTCGGCTGGCTGCGTACCGAGATCGGCGTTCACCGGCTGGTGCGCAAGTCGCCGTTCGATTCCGGCAACCGCCGGCATACCTCGTTTGCCGCGGTGTTCGTGTCGCCGGAGATCGATGATGACATCGATATCGATATCAACCCGGCCGACCTGCGCATCGATGTTTACCGGGCCAGCGGCGCCGGCGGGCAGCATGTCAACCGCACCGAGTCTGCGGTGCGGATCACGCATGAACCGAGCGGTGCTGTGGTGCAGTGCCAGAACGACCGTTCGCAGCACAAGAACAAGGCCACCGCCATGAAGCAGCTGAAGTCCAAACTTTATGAACTGGAGATACAGAAGCGCAGTGCCGATCAGCAGGTGCTGGAGGACTCCAAGTCGGACATCGGCTGGGGCAGCCAGATCCGCTCGTATGTGCTCGACCAGTCGCGCATCAAGGACCTGCGCACGGGGCACGAGACCGGTAACACGCAGGCCGTGCTGGACGGTGACCTCAATCCCTTTATCGAGGCGAGCCTGAAGAGCGGTTTGTAGCGGCAGACGCCGTCAGTGAATTCTGTGTTGTCATCCCCGCGCAGGCGGGGATCCAGCCAGAGACTATCGCACACGGCGCTAGACTGGATTCCCGCCGGAGCCTGTCCCCGCGAAGGCGGGGGCGGGAATGACGATGAATGTAGCGCGTATGCAGTTCGCTACATGGTAATTTGATTTACTATTTGCAGGATAACCATGACTGACCAGGACGAAAACGCACTCATTGCGCAGCGGCGCAGCAAGTTACAGGCCTTGCGGGAAACGGGTAACGCCTTTCCGAATGACTTCCGGCGCAATGCAATCGCCGGCGAACTGCATGCCGAGTACGACGACAGGGACAACGATTTCTTCGACGCGAACCCGGTGAGGGTCAAGGTTGCCGGCCGCATGATGGCCAAACGCATCATGGGCAAGGCCTCCTTCACCCAGTTGCAGGACATGTCCGGGCGCATCCAGCTGTTCCTGCAGCGCGACAGCCTGCCGGAGGGGCTCTACCAGGCCTTCAAGGGCTGGGATGTCGGCGACATCATTGCCGCCGAGGGCGTGATGTTCAAGACCAAAACAGGCGAACTGTCGGTCCGCTGCGAGGAATTGCGCCTGTTGACCAAGTCGCTGCGGCCACTGCCGGAGAAATTTCACGGTCTGGCGGACCAGGAGACGCGCTACCGGCAGCGCTATGTCGACCTGATCATGAACGAGGCCTCGCGTGCGACGTTCAGCATGCGCAGCCGCATTATGCAGTACATCCGCGAATACCTGAACAAGCTGGACTTCATGGAAGTCGAGACGCCGATGATGCAGGCCATCCCCGGCGGTGCAACCGCGCGGCCGTTCGCGACCTTCCATAATGCCCTGGAAATGGACCTGTTCCTGAGGATCGCACCGGAGCTGTATCTCAAGCGCCTGGTGGTTGGCGGTTACGAGAAGGTCTACGAGATCAACCGGAATTTCCGCAATGAAGGTCTGTCGACGCGACATAATCCGGAATTCACCATGCTCGAGTTCTACCAGGCCTATGCCGACTACCGGGACCTCATGGACCTGACGGAAGACCTGCTGCGCAACATGGCAAGTGATCTGTACGGCAATACGTCGATCGAATACCAGGGCAGCCATTATGATTTCGGCAAACCGTTCCGGCGTATGACCGTGCGCGAGTCCATCCTGGCATACAATCCCGAGCTGGCGGCGGAAGATATCGATACCCCGGAACGGGCGCGCGCCGTGGCAGATCGACTGAAATTGCCGCTGAAAGACAGTTATGGTCTCGGCAAGGTCCAGATCGAGATCTTCGAAAAAACGGTTGAAGGCAGGCTCGACGACCCGACCTTCATTACCGCCTATCCGACCGAGGTGTCGCCGCTGGCGCGTCGCAGTGACGCTGATCCGTTCGTGACCGACCGCTTCGAGTTTTTTGTCGGCGGACGCGAGATCGCCAATGGCTTCTCCGAGCTGAACGATGCCGAGGACCAGGCCGAACGATTCCGTCAGCAGGTTGTAGACAAGGACGCCGGCGATCTCGAGGCCATGCATTTCGATGCGGATTACATTCGTGCGCTCGAGCATGGCATGCCGCCGACAGCGGGTGAAGGTATCGGTATTGACCGCCTGGTGATGCTGTTCACCGATTCGCCGTCGATCCGTGATGTCCTGCTGTTTCCGCACATGCGTCCGGAGTAGGCCTGCCGATGGAAAAGCTCAAGAATTTTCTGAAAACATCACTGCTCGGTGGCGTGGTCGTCATCCTGCCGGTGGCCATCCTGGTGTCGGTCACCCTGTGGATATTCGACCTGGTGACGGGGCTGATCGAGCCGTTAACGCGGCTTCTGATAAGTGACTCGCAAATAAATGAAAAGGCAGCAGAAATACTGGTTATAATCCTCATCGTGCTGACCTGCTTCTTCGTCGGTGTGCTGGTCCGTACGCGGCTGGGCGATTTCCTGTACCGCTTCATCGAGACGCGCATTCTCAAGCTGGCGCCCGGTTACTCCATGATCAAGGAGACGGTGTTGCAGATTTTCGGCAGCAGGCAGGACTCGCCGTTTTCCTCTGTGGCGCTGGTGCAGGTGTTCGGTAACACAACCCTGATGACCGCGTTCGTCACGGACAAGCACGAGGACGGCAGCTTTACCGTATTCGTGCCGACCGGACCCAATCCGACCTCGGGCCTGATCTATCACCTGGAAGGCCGGTTCGTGCATCCGGTCGACATTCCGGTGCAGGATGCCATGCGCTCGATCATCAGTTGCGGCGCAGGATCGGCGCAACTGATGCAGGGTTTCACCGCGAACCGGCCGTTGCCTGAATAATGACATTATTGGGTGGGGTGCATTTTGCGCACCGTCAATGGTGCGTAGAACGCACCCTACGGATTTCGTGCGCTGCGGTATCAAGGTAGTCAATGGTGCGTAGAACGCACCCTACGGACTTCGTGCACTGCGGTATCAAGGTAGTCAATGGTGCGTAGAACGCACCCTACGGACTTCGTGCAACCTATAAATGCTGAATACACCCTGCAGACTTGCAATAACGAAAATTTCAGCCTGGCTAGCCGCTGCTTGAGCGGGTGACATCCACATACAGGGTCAGCTGCTGGCCCGGCTGGATATATTTGTCTTCGTCGAGTTTGTTCCAGCGCCGCAGCTCGGCGATGCTCACATTGAATTTCTTCGAGATAAGGTAGAGCGAGTCGCCACTGCGGACGGTATAGCGGATCGAGCGAACGTGTTCGTTATTCTTGCCACCCGAACCTTTGGTCCAGATAACCAGTTTCTGGCCAGGCCGGATAACGGCATTCGTGCCGATGCGGTTCCAGCGGGCGACCTGCCTGACCGACACACTGTGTTGCTGCGCGATGTTCCAGAGACTGTCGCCGTTGCGTACCCGGTAGGTGGTCTTGCTGCCCTTGCCGCGCGGGGCGGTATTGCGTTTGAGTGCGGCATAGTGCGTGGCATCGCGTGCGGCGACCGGCACCAGCAGGTGTTGGCCTGCGCGGATGGTGGTGCCTGACAGGTCATTGGCATCGCGCAGGACGGCAACCCTGGTGTCGTATTTCTGCGCAATACCCGACAGTGTCTGGCCCCTGGTCACCTTGTGGCGCACCCACTTGAGGCGGTTTTCCGCCGGCAGATTTGCCAGGTTCCCGCTGAAGACGGTGGCGCTTGATGCCGGCACCAGCAGCCGGTGAGGACCGTCCGGGTGGGTTGCCCAGCGATTGAAGCCGGGATTGAGTCGATACAGCGTTTCCGTTTCCACGCCGGCCAGTTCGGCGGCGATGCCGATATCCAGCTGGCCGCCGGTATCGACCTCGGCAAACGCAGGCGTCGTCGTCAGCGTGGGCAGGATGATGCCGTACCGGTCAGGGTCCCTGACCATGGCGCTGATCGCCATCAGGCGGGGTACGTAGACACGCGTTTCTTTCGGTAGTTTCAGGTGCCAGAAATCGGTCGGTTTGCCGGCCTTGCGGTTGCGCCGAATGGCGCTGCTGACGGTGCCACTGCCGGAATTATACGCGGCGAGTGCCAGCAGCCAGTCGCCGTCGAACTGCCGGTGCAGCTTGCCGAGGAAATCGAGGGCGGCCGTGGTCGATGCAACGACATCGCGGCGCTCGTCATACCACCAGTCCTGTTTCAGGCCATAGATCCGTCCGGTGGCGGGAATGAACTGCCACAGTCCGGACGCGCGGCCGTGTGAATAGGCAAACGGATCGTAACTGCTCTCGACGAACGGCAGCAGCACGATCTCGGTCGGATAACCACGGCGCTCGACTTCGTCCAGGATGTACGCGATATACGGGTCACCGCGCTGCAGTACGTACTCGACATCGCGCGGTGAGCGTTTGTAACGCTTGATGGCCTTGCGTACCTGTGCCTGCCCCGCACCCTCCAGCCTGAATCCCTTGCGCAGGCGGGTCCAGATGTTCTCTGGCGGCGGCGCCGTCGCCAGCCCGGCTGACGGGGGTTGTGCCTGGTCGATCTCCGGTATTGACCCGGGCGCGGTTTGTGCAACCGGCGCTGAATCGGGTGCGGCCGGATCAGTCCCTGCGCCCGACATGGCCCCTGTCTTTGTAACCGGCGGCGCCGCGGGTTCGACCATGGCGCAGCCTGCGGCGAGCAGGGCCGGCAGCAGTACCAGACTGTAATAATTCAGTTTCATTACTGTTTATCGACCTGCCAAAATAAAGGCTTGAGGCGGGCAGTCCTCCCTGCGGACATCTGTGATGCGCTATGCTGACAGCCCGTACCGGTCAGGTCAATAATCTCTGTCACAGTGCTGATTTTATGACGCACGAAATGTGTGAATGCGGTATCATTTCAACACGATGAACGTGACGTTACCGTTATCTACCCGGGCCCGTTCCCTGCGTGCCTGGTATCGTCGGTCACTCGGTCAACAGCTGGCCGATGCCGAGGCGTCCGCGCTCGCGGCACAGCTGACCAACCTGTTCGGTTATCACCTGGTGGTGGTGGATCCGCCCTGGGATGAATGCCGGCTGGGCGACAGCCGCATTGCACATCGCGTGATACAGCGGGTCGGGAACGAACCGCCGGTGGATGCGGGGATGATGGCGGACACTGAGAACTGGCCGATCATGACGGATTCCGTCGATGCGATCGTCCTGCCGCATACACTGGAACTCGCGGGTGACCCGCACCAGGTGTTGCGCGAAGCCGACCGGTGTCTGGTGCCGGACGGCCACCTCATTATCATCGGTTTCAACCCGCGGAGCCTGTGGGGTATTCGCCGCGTACTGGCGCGCAAACGCGGCGAGCTGCCGTGGGACACTCGCTTCCGGAGTATGAGTCGTGTCAAGGACTGGCTCGGTCTGCTGGGTTTCGACACTCTGCACAGCCATTTCCTGTTTCAGCGGCCGCCGCTGCAGAGCGAGCGCCTGCTGGGCAGGTTGCGCTTTATGGAGCCGGCCAACGGTGTCGGTTTCATGCTGCTGTCCGCCGCCTATATTCTCGTCGCACGCAAGCGCACGTTCATCATGACGCCGGTGCGCGAGATACAGCGCACCAGGGCGCGGCTGTTCCCGGTCGGTATACCCAGTTCGAGCCAGGGTAATGTGCGCCGCAGCGAGTGAGACGGAAATCTTTACCGATGGTGCCTGCCGCGGGAACCCCGGGCCCGGTGGCTGGGGCGTGCTGCTGCGCCATAACGGCCATGAAAAAACCCTCTACGGGGCCGAGGCGGAAACCACCAACAACCGGATGGAACTGATGGCCGCTATCCAGGGCCTGGAGAGCCTGACGCGAGCGTGCCGGGTGTGCCTGACCACCGATTCGCAGTATGTGCAGAAAGGGGTGCAGGAATGGATGGCGGGCTGGAAGCGCCGTGGCTGGAAGACGGCAGCGAAAAAACCCGTCAAGAACGTTGACCTGTGGAAGCGGCTGGATGCCGCGACCGAGGGGCATGAGATCCGTTGGCACTGGGTCCGGGGTCACAGTGGCCATCCGGAGAACGAACTTGCAGACGCGCTGGCAAACCAGGCCATCGACGAGATGTTGTAGGAGCGAATTGCTGACACCAGGAATTCTCGCGCAAAGCCGCAAAATTCGCAAAGAGAAGATCAAATCAAAACCATTTGGTCACTCCCTCCCCCTCAGGGGGAGGGTTGGGGAGAGGGGATCAAAATGCTGCTACATATCCCCTCTCCCTAACCCTCTCCCGCGGGGAGAGGGGATAATGCAGGCGTGCGAAATGTTTCTCGTCCCTTGCGGTTTGCAGTGAGAAATTGGCTGGACAAAACCTATGCGCCAGATCGTACTTGATACCGAAACCACCGGCCTGGAACCGTCCAGCGGCCACCGCATCATCGAGATCGGCTGTGTCGAGCTGATCGACCGCCGCCTGACCGGGAACTCCTACCACCAGTACCTCCAGCCCGATCGTGAAATCGATGCCGGAGCCGTCGAGGTGCACGGTATTACCAACGAGTTTCTGCAGGACAAGCCGCGCTTTGCGGATGTTGCCGAGGCGTTCCTCGGTTTCATTCGCGGTGCAGAGCTGGTCATTCACAACGCGCCCTTCGATGTCGGCTTTATCAATCACGAATTCAACCTGCTGGGGCAGGGCGCAGACACCGTCGATCAACAGTGCCGGGTGCTCGATACACTCACGCTGGCGCGCCGTATGCATCCCGGCCAGCGCAACAGTCTCGATGCCCTGTGTCGCCGCTACGAGATAGACAACTCGCAACGCGAGCTGCACGGCGCGCTGCTGGACGCGGAAATTCTTGCCGATGTCTATCTGGCCATGACCGGCGGCCAGGTCAGCCTGTCCCTGGACGCCGCCACGGATGCCCGGGGTGACGTGGCCGCCGCAGTGCGTTCATTGGCAGGCGATCGGCCGGCGCTGAAGGTGATACGCGCCGGCCGGGAAGAGCTCGAGGCCCACGAGGCGCGGCTCGATGCAATCGATCGCCAGTGCGGACAGGCCGCAGTCTGGCGGAGGCAGTAGCCCGGCAGGTCAGATCGGTATCGAAAAGGTGTCCGCGTTGATCCACATGTGGACCGCGATGACAACCTCGCACGGTGCGGATAATTCTGCAGGGACGGACATCGCGTGCGCCGGCGCCGTCGTCCTGTCGTCGGACCTGTTTACGGCTGGTGGCTACGGCAGTGTGCGTGGCTACGAGCCGGCGCAATCGACCGGCAACAGCGGCGCGTCGCTGAATGCCGATCTTTACCGCCAGTTCGATATCCCGGACAGCCGCTGGTATGCACAGACGGGACCGTTTATGGACTGGGGCTATGTGCATAACCGCGTGACGGGCTCGACACTGGAAAACAATATCTACAGTGCCGGCCTGGGTGCTGAAGTGAATTACAGGCATTCCGGCAAGCTGGTCAGCAAGCTGCGTCTTGACTGGGCCCACCCGCTGGTGCACAAGAGTTTGCCCGAGGTTGACGACAATACCTTCTACGCCCGCTTTACCCAGTTGTTCTGAGCGGCGCAAACGTTCTGTTCACATAACCCGTCTGCCGTTCTAACGGCAGACGGGTTTTTTATTGCGACGAACTAGGGATGTGCGGGTAGCGCCAGTGCGACCGGCGTGAAGGCGTCGGCATTGACCAGGAAGTGTACCCAGACGCTGGCCGCGTAACCGAGCATGATGGCCCAGCTCCATTTCAGGTGCGCAAAAAAAGTATAAATGCCGCGTGCCTGTCCCATGACCGCGACCCCGGCGGCGGAGCCGATCGACAGCATGGAGCCGCCGACGCCTGCGGTCAGTGTGACCAGCAACCACTGGCCGTGGTCCATGTCCGGGAGCATGGCCAGCACGGCAAACATCACCGGGATATTGTCGATGATGGCGGACAGGAAGCCGACCAGGATGTTGGCCGTGGTGGCGCCCAGTTCACCGTACATCAGCTGCGAGCCCAGTGACAGGTAACCCATGGTACCAAGCCCGCCCACACACAGGATGATGCCGTAGAAGAACATCAGTGTATCCCACTCGGCACGCTCCAGGGAGCGAAAGATGTTGTAGGATTCGTTGGCATACTTCTGTTTGATCTCCGGTGCCACTGATTCCAGGACCAGGGCCGTGTCGCCCAGGTTCCCCTCCCTCGGGTCAGGGAAGAACATGCTGCGTCGTTTCAGGTAATAACCGAACAGTTTGAGCAGACCCAGGCCGGTCATCATGCCCAGGACCGGCGGCAGGTGCAGGAAGTTGTGCGCACTGACCGCCATGGAGATGGTGACCAGAAACAGGCCGACGATGATCCAGGCACCGTGCTGCAGCTCGGCAGTGTCCGTGACCTCGTCGGGTGACGCGCGCCCCACCGCCAGGCTGAGGAACACGGCCGGCACCAGCCAGTTCACCACCGAGGGAACAAACAGGGCGATGAAGCCGGCCCAGTGGCGGGTGAAGTCCATTATCTCACCGCTGTCTGCGGCAACGGCAGTCAGCGGGCAGGACATTGCCAACAGCATGATCAGGAGTCGTGTCATGGGCATCATGATG
>Ga0265303_10000423_pt1 | contig 23709 bp, 18 predicted proteins | sample Helome_2_FD_192494 | JGI IMG/M metagenome (GOLD analysis project Ga0265303, IMG submission 192494) | Marine sediment microbial communities from subtidal zone of North Sea - Hel_20160317 (Illumina Assembly) | ecosystem: Environmental > Aquatic > Marine > Subtidal zone > Sediment ... | reverse complement strand
CTGCTCGGCCTCGCGCGCACCGGCCGTATCGTCCTGCGCACGCCGGGCGCGCGCTATCAGCTCCCAGTTGCGCGCCTGCTGTGTCTTGTTGCCGGTCGACAGGCTGTTTGATTTCACCGCAAGCTGTTCCGCAGCACGCGCTTCGCCCTGCGACAGGCGCACCGTGGCCAGGTGATGCCAGAGTGCGGGATTGCGCGGGTCGATGCGTATGGCACGCTCCAGTGATGCGGCGGCGGCCTCCAGGTCCCCGGCATTCGCCTGCGTCTCGGCCGTGTCCAGCAGTGCCACGACGGCAGGCGGTTGCGGACGATCCACGGGCGGCTGTACCGGCGTCGGCACCGTCGGCCGGCTTACCGGTGGCGGTGGCATGCGCTCTTCGATGGGTACGCCGGTGCCCTGCTCGATGACCGGCGGCATCTCGCCCGTTGGCCGGGGCGGATAGTAGGTGGGTGTCGTGCAGCCCTGCAGGGACACGACAACCGTTATAACCAGCAGGGCAATAGCCCGGTACGAAGTTACACGTGACTTCAATTGAACAACTCCTCGAACCAGTCAATCGGCCGCGGCCTGTTAGCACAGGGTGCCTGTTCAGTCGGGGCACTGCCGCGTATGAAGGGTAATTGTACGGCATCCAGGCAGCTTTCATCAGCCAGCAGCCCGGTGAGCGAATCGATCCAGTGGTATTCGATGTCGTCGCCCGGCGGCTGGAGACTTGTCCCGCCAGCCTTGGCAAACAGGTCCCGCCAGATGCGCAGTGCTCCGCTGGACCCGGTCAGACCGGTCGGCTGGTTGTCGTCGCGTCCGATCCAGACCACCCCCAGCCGGTCACCGGTAAAGCCGGCGAACCAGCTGTCGCGCAGGTCGTCGGTGGTGCCGGTCTTGCCGGCCGCGGTCTGCTCGGCCGGCATGACGTGATAGACCGCCTGGCCGGTGCCTTCACGCACGACATACTGCATGGCGGTCGTAATCAGGTAATTGGGCGCCGGCTCCACGGCGGCGATCACGTTCAGCGGATAGCGCTGCAGCGGGGTCTTGTCGGCCGCCAGCACTGCGGTAATCGACCGGAGGGGTGTTGAAAAACCACCGCTGGCGAAGGTCTGGTACAGGCGCGCCACCTGCAACGGCGACATCTCGACCGCACCAAGCATCAGCGATGGATAGGGATTGAGCTTCTGCTCCACGCCCAGCCGCTTGAGCGTGCGCACCACCTTGTCCACGCCCAGCGTCAGGCCGAGGCGCGCGGTACTGATGTTGTAGGAATGTGCAAGTGCCTGGTAGAGCGGGACTTCACCGTGATTGAGCTTGTCGTAGTTGCCTGGCTCCCACACGTCACCGTTGCGCGCCGTATAGGTCAGCGGGCTGTCATCCAGCAGCGTTGCCAGGGTGTAATGCCCGGGCTGTTCCAGTGCCGTCAGGTAAACGGCCGGCTTGATCAGCGAACCCACCTGGCGCCGGGCATCCAGCGCACGGTTGAAACCGGCAAATTTCGGATCACGACCGCCGGCCAGCGCAAGCACCTCGCCGCTTTCAGCCGCGGTGACCACCGCCGCCGCTTCCAGTTTCCCGTCCTCCGCACCAAGCGCGGTTTCGAGGTCCTGCAGGCGGCTGGTCATCGCCCGCTCAAGCGCCCACTGCACCTGTGGATCGAGGGTGGTGAAAATGCTCAGACCCTCGGAGGTGATGTCCTCGTCGCGGTAATCGCGCTGCAACTGCCGGCGCACCAGATCCAGGAACGCCGGGAAGGTGTTGATCGCCTTGCGCCCCGTACTGCCGACGCCCAGCTGCTGCGTCTTCGCACGCGCGGCCTCCTCTGCGGTAATGAGTTCGAGTTCGCCCATCACGTCGAGCACCAGGTTGCGGCGCGCGCGGGCACGCTCGGGGCGTTTCCACGGGTTGTAGTAGGACGGCCCCTTCACCAGTCCGACCAGCAGCGCATACTGGTCGACGCGCAACTCGGCCAGTGGCCGTTCAAAATAGAAATAGCTGGCCAGACCGAAACCGTGGACTGCCCGCTGGCCGTCCTGCCCGAGGTAGACCTCGTTCAGGTAGGCCTGGAGGATCTCGTCCTTCTCGTAATGCAGCTCCAGCAGCACGGACATGATCGCCTCGTTGATCTTCCTCACCAGCGAGCGTTCGCTGCTGAGGAAAAAGTTCTTTACCAGCTGCTGGGTCAGGGTACTGCCGCCCTGCACCACTCCGCCTGCGCGCAGGTTGACCCACAGTGCGCGCGCGATGGCCATCGGCGCAACGCCGTGGTGCCGGTAAAAGCCGCGGTCCTCGATGGCGATCAGGGCATCGGTCAGGCTGACGGGCACCCGGTCGAGCTGCAGCAGTACCCGGTCCTCGTTGTGTGCCGGGTAGAAACTGCCCACCAGCACCGGGTCCAGGCGTGCAATGCTTTCCGCGCGTCCGTCCTCGCGGTTGGACAGCGCACTGATCGTCTTGCCGCTGAACGCGATGCGCAGGTTCTTCGATGGCGCCTCGCCGTCCCAGAAACTGAACGGCCGCGTGATGACGTGAAAGGTACTGCGATTGCGCGAATACTGGCCGGCCTGCTGCACCGAGCGCACCGGCCGGTAATGCAGGGCATTCAGTTCGGCGGTGAACTGGTCCGGCGACAGTGCCTGGCCCGTATACAACTCCAGTGGCCGGGCATACACGCGCGCCGGCAGCGACCAGCGCTTGCCGGTGAACTGCGAGGTTATCTGGATGTCCAGCCACACCACGTAGCCGGCCAGTATCAGCAACAGGGCCAGCGTCAGTTTGATCCAGGGAAAGTGTCTGCGGCTTGTCTTGCGACGGGCCTTCCTGCGCCCGCGCTTGCGGCGTTTCGCCATGTATTCACTCTACAGGTCAGTTACGGGATTCTGCAGACATGCCTGCAGAGCAACTCAACCCCGGCGCTATCCCGCTCCCTCCGGGAGAGGCTTGGGGAGAGGGGATAAAATACGGGGTCTGACTGAGGCAATCATACCTGATCAGAGCAGGTATCTACCAAAGACATGCCTGCTTGATGTTCGCGCCTGCAAGCCTGTCCCCGGGGAGACGGGGATGCGCTCCTGCAGAACAATGATCAACAGCGACAGAATTAAAAACTGCCAAACACCTTCTTCAGCAGGTCGGAGGTGCGCGCCAGCGGATTCTCGCGAATGCGCTTTTCCTCTTCCGCCACCATCAGGAACAGACCGTCGAGGGTCTTATCGGTGACGTAGCCGTCCAGGTCGGTCGTGTCTTTCGACAACAGGCTGGTCAGGCCGCCGGCCTTCGCCGTCATGGCCTTGTAGTTCGAGGTCACGCCCGTGCGCGAAGTGGCCTCTTCCACGATCGGGCGCATCTTTGCGGTCAGCGCATCCGAGGTGGTGCGCCGGAAATACTGCGTCGCCGCATCGTCCGGGCCAGCGAGGATACCGCGGGCGTCATCGAGCGACATCTGCTGGATGGCGTCGCCGAAGATGGCGGCGGCCTCCGGCACGGCCTGTTCCGCGGCATGGTTCATGGAGGCGACGAACTCATCCGCCAGCCGGTCCTGGCGCAGGGTGCGCAGGGTCTTCTCGACCCAGGCGAGACTGCTGGGCATCGGAATGCGGACCTTGTCGTTGTCCAGGAACCCGCCGTCCTTGCCGAGATTATCGACAGCGAACTGCGTGCCCTTGTTGAGCGCCTCCTTGAGACCGGCAATCATCTCGCCGTCGGTCGGTGCGCCAGCAGCGGATTCGGCGCTGGCCGGCGCTTCCTGGGTCATACCACCCTTCAGGGAATCAAACAGGTCCGACAGGCCGGCATTGAGCGAACTGCTGGCCAGGATAACAGGCAGTGCAACGATCGAAACCCATCCGGTTCTGTTCATGGTCCATTTCCTTTCTGGTGAAAAAGATATCATGACAAGCATAGCACCGGGAACAAAAAAACGCCCGGCTGCTGGCGGCAGACCGGGCGTGTTTACAGCGAGTTATTAGCTGGATCTGTAAACGACCGTCAATTCTTTCTTGTCCGATCCGTAAAAAAAGCGCCCGGCGGACAAACCAACCGGGCGACAATTTACGGAGTCGTTATACACACCTCCCGGTAAAAAAAGCAGCCCCCCTCGCACTACCAGGGGGCTGATTTACGGAGACGTGGAATTTTGTTTATATCTGCCTGCGGCGTGCGACGCCCACCAGCCCCAGCAGGCCGGAGCCGAACAGCCAGAGTGCGGCCGGCACCGGGATCGGGGACGGATCGCCACCACCATAGAAGAAGGCACTGTTTCTGCGTTTCATGCATTTGCCATGATGGCCATGCTCACGCTCGCCTTCATGATGACCACACTCACCTCCACCCAGGTCAAGGCCCGTGATCAACACCGCGAATTCGTTTGAAATGTCATCAAGGGTCAACCCCTCGATTGAAAACTGCAGAGGGTCCTGGTTCTGGCCCCTCTTGCCAAAGACGAGGACGTCGTACATCAACCGCCAGTCCCAGCCCTTGTTGAGTTTGACCCGCCAGCCATCGGGCAGACCAAAATCACCCCGTGTGAGGAAGTCGCCGGGATCGTAATTGTCTGGATGATGGTGCGCATGGTCTTGTCCATCCTTCTCATGACCGAACATATCATCATTGCCGATGTCCTCGCGACGTGGTTCCTCATGCCTGTCACCGTGTTTTTCGTGTTCTTGCATACACCAGTAACGGTGTCTGCCGTGTCCGATACGGACACCCTCGCCCAGATTGAATGCAAAGGCCTGGATACCGGTATGTTCATTGGTATAGCCTGCCAGTGCCGGCAGTATTGCCACACTTATATTGAGCACATCCTGCGCGGAATCTTCGGTCAGGGACACTGAAACGTAATCAATCCCGTCCTCGAACCGGTTGGACTGGTCCAGTGTATAAGTGACCGTCGCTGCATGGGTTGCTGACGCACATAGCAGCAGCATGCCGGTAACCATAATCTGCATCTTGTTTTTCATTACTCAGCACCTTTTACTGGTTGATATTCGGTACGTAATGGGTGTTATTCATAGTTGCGACGCACACGCCGCACCACGCGCAAATCGCCGACCGCGCTTTTCTCCGGCGCGTCATCATTCGTCGCGTGGATTTTGAAACTGTCGCGAATGGCCTCGACCAGACCGCTGTAGGTCGAAAAGGGTTTCCCGCTATCGCGCTCACCCACACTCTCGACCAGGCCGGCGATTTCATCCGACTGGCCATGCCTGCCTGCGATATGCCGATAAACCCGTACGATGTAGCAATCCATAAATGACCTTTTGTTGTTATGACCTGATTGTTGAGGTTGTCGTCGAGGAGAACAGTAAGGCCCATTGGCCTACAAATAACTTACAGATGTGCAGACACTGCCAATGACCGCATGTATTGGCTGGTTAGGTGAGAAATTCCTGATGTTTTACGTGGGGATACGGCCATGTCGATGACACCCGCCTGCCGGCAGACCGTGTCGTTCGGGGTAGGGTGAATCGAGGCAGGCAGACTGTACCGTCGGCATTGCCACGGCCTGTCAGCCAGCCGGAACCGCGCAGGTCAGCCGGCCAGGGGCGTGTAATGCGAAAGAATGGTCTCGTAGATTTGCCGGGTTTCCCCGGTCGGCTGCAAACCCAGGGCGACACCCAGTACATGCCTGCACTGATGGTAGCAGGCTATCGCCTCCGGCTGCCTGCCGCACTGGTCCAGGCACAGCATCAGGCGCTGGTAAAAGGTCTCGATCAGGTCATCGACCTCGATGCCCTTCTGATAGCAGAACACTGCGTTCGCCGGCAGGCCCTGTTGTTCCCAGAAGCTGCCCAGCGCAAGCATGCCATGGACAAACCGGTTGCGGAGTCGCTCTTCCAGGGATACCGACCAGCAGGTGGATTGGTCACGCGCCAGGAAATGCCCCTGATAGATGCGCATGATCCGGTCGGCACAATGACTGATTTCATTGGCCATGTCGGCATCAATATGACGTGACAACAAACCGCGCAATCTGGTCAGCTGGCGCTCGCATTCCCAGACATCAACCCATACCCGCTCGCTGTTCAGTGTCAGCCTGCCGTCTTCCATGATCAGGTAACGATCGTTACCAAGGTACTTGCGCAACCGGTGCAGGGTGGTTTCGAAGGCCCGCTGTGCCAGGTCACCTTCCTTGTCCGGCCACATGTTGGACGCCAGGTTGGCCGCACCGACCTGCCGGCCACCGGCTGCAATCAGTGCCTTCAGCAGTAGCAGGGGTCTTGCGGGCGATTTACGCGCGTAATGAACCGTTTCGCCATCACGCACGAGCGTAAAACGACCCAGCGTGTATATACACAAGCTGTAGGGTGGGTTAACAGGACCCCCATCGGACGTTGCACTAATGCCCGGGGCACCGGTGTCGGGCAGTGTGAACTGCGTATCCATGCGATAAAACAATCCCCTGAAGTGCAGATATTAAAGCAAATATTAAGCCATATTCTGTATCCATATGCTTTCAATATATATTCATTCGTGCTGGACAGTACGCAGGCAGCGCGAATGTAAAAAATGACGACACTCTATCCGTGGGTAAATTCATCGATAAGTATTATTAGTCCAATATAATCAGCGGCTTGAATAAGAGCCTGAAAATACCTTTCATCTGTAAGGAATTTCATACGCAATTTAACGATTTGACCCGGCTGTCTGCTGCCCCGCGGTCCTGATCAGCCGGCTGGCAAGACCAGTCTCGTCCAGTCGGCCGCGCAACGCGCCGGCCTGTTTACGCACATCGCTGCGCTCAACTGCAAAGATGATTTCGTCGATGCTCTCTTCCTGCCGGTTGACCGTTAAATCGCGCACCGCGACCTGATCCGCGGGCACCGGACAGCAACACGGCAAGACTGGAGCACACCAGGATTTTCAGGGGGTATTCGTTTGCGGGATGCTTCTTTTGTGTTCATGTGTATTCCTGTAAACGTTCGCGGAATGTCAACGGGTTTATATGCATCCGCCAGGCTTGACAATCCGGCGGCCTGACCTAGGTTGTAGGTATGGAAACAGCAGGTGCAACAATAAATGACCTGTTCAACAATGAGGGATTCCTGTGCGATCCACAATCGTGGAACGAAGATCTGGCCGCGTCTATTGCCCGTCAGGACGGGCTGTTGGAATTGACCCGTGAACACTGGGTGATTATCAGGGCGCTGCGGGAACACTATTTGCAGTTCGGTGTTGCACCGCCCGCCTTCAGCCACCTGTGTCTCGCCAACCACATGGACAAACACTGCGTTTCGCACCTGTTTCGCAGCCAGCGGGAAGCCTGGCGCATCGCCGGCCTGCCCGATCCGGGCGAAGAAGCCAGGGCGTACATGTAATACCAGGCCTGCACCCACCCCTGCAGGCAACCCCGAGGAGATGGCACATGAGCACATCTGCAAAAAAGCGCAAGACCGACCGCATCCGTTTCGAGGACCTGAACTGGGTCGCCACGGGTGCATTGGCGAGGGACCGGGAACAAAGTCACCGGCTGCACGAACCGGACCACCTGATCGGCACCATTGACCCGATCACCGGACACGATATCGACAACGTGGCGGATCATCCGTTTATCAGGGATGGCAACCTGACGATCTACTTCGAGAGCGAGGAAACCATGCAGGCGTTTCTGGATACGCCGGTGAATCATCCGTTTGAACATTCACTCGGCAACTTGCCGAATGACGCCGACCGGGGCGGATAAGAACAACAGATCGGACAGGGCGCCCCAGGCGGGTCGCCCTGTCCGGATATAGCTGCGGCCAGCTTGTTAGCCGATACAGTGTTACCGCAGTGCAGAAATTATCCAGCCCCTTTCTCGCTTGACCTCTGTCAATGCCCGGTCATCGAGAATCCCGTAGGTTTGCTGCGATCATGGGGGAGCCTGTCGACCACCAGCCAGTGACCGTTTGCCATGGACACGAAGCCGGTATGCGCGTTTCGCGTAACCGCGAGGTGTTCAGTATTCCACGCCGTTGCGGCACACCCTGATAACCGCGATGTGGGAGCACTTTCACCATGAGGCCGACATCGGGGTGCGCGGCATCGGGCAGACCCGGGAACAGGCCTTCGAGGAAGCAGCCATCGCCCTGACAGCGGTTATCACCGAACCGGATTCGGTTAGCTGCAGGGAGTCTGTCACCGTGGACTGCGAGGCCCCGGATATGGAATTGTTGTTCGTTGACTGGCTCAACGCCCTGGTGTTCGAGATGGCCACACGCAAACTGCTGTTCTGCCGCTTCCACGTCGAACTCGACGGCACGCGCCTGCATGCCACCGCCTGCGGTGAACCCGTCGATGTGGCCCGCCACCAGCCAGCGGCCGAGGTCAAGGGTGCGACCTATACCGAACTGCAGGTGCGCGAGGATGAAGCGGGGAGATGGCGTGCGCAGTGTGTCGTGGATGTGTAGAGCGCGACGTGAGATGCGGGTACCTGTAACTGTGCATTAGTCCTGCGTTATGCCTGCTTTGCGGGTGCTTGGGGGAAAAGACAGTAATGCGGATGATATTTAATGCAAACGATCAATTATGATCCCCTCTCCCCGGCCCTCTCCCTGAGGGAGAGGGAGATAAGGAAGCGTCTTTGATATGGACACATCATCCCTGACACGCGCCTCTGAATTCGAGTGGCACATCGAACCGCACGGCGACATGCGCGTCCCGGGCATCATCTTCGCCAGCGCAGACCTTGTGCGCAGCATGGATGAAAAGGTCCGCGAACAGATCACCAATGTCGCCACCCTGCCCGGCATCGTCAAGGCCTCCTATGCCATGCCCGATGCGCACTGGGGTTACGGTTTTCCGATTGGCGGCGTCGCCGCCTTCGACGCGGACGCGGACGGCGTGATCTCGGCCGGCGGCGTGGGCTTTGATATCTCCTGCGGTGTGCGCACGTTGCAGACCGGCCTGCAACGCGCGGACATCGAACCGGTCGGCGAACGCCTGGCCGATGCCCTGTATCACAGAATCCCGGTCGGCATCGGCAGCCATGGCAAGATCCACCTCGATGAGCCCGGCATGGATGCCATGCTCACGGGCGGCGCCAAATGGGCCATGGGACGCGGCTGGGGCGAGCAGGCCGACCTGGCACGCATCGAGGAGCACGGCTGCATGGCGGATGCCATCCCCGCGGCGGTGTCCGCCCGGGCAAAGAAACGTCAGCGCAACGAGATGGGGACACTGGGCTCCGGCAACCATTACCTGGAGGTGCAGGAAGTCAGCGAGATCTTCGATACGGTCACCGCGGACACCTTCGGCATTGCCGCCGGTGACATCGTGGTCAGCATCCATTGCGGCTCCCGCGGCCTGGGACACCAGATCGGCACGGAATTCCTGAAGACCATGGTGACACGTGCGCACGAATACGGCATCGTGCTGCCGGACCGTGAACTGGCCTGTGCCCCGATCAATTCGGAGACGGGACAGACCTATCTGGGCGCGATGCGTGCCGCCATCAACTGTGCGCTGGCCAACCGCCAGATCATCACGCACCTGACCCGGCAGGTGTTTGCCGATATCCTGCCCGATGCGGCACTGACCTTGCTGTATGACGTGTCGCACAATACCTGCAAGGTGGAGGAGCATGACATCGACGGTGTGCAACGGCGATTGTATGTTCACCGCAAGGGCGCCACGCGCGCCTTCGGACCCGGCCATCCCGAGTTGCCGGCGGTATTTCGCGACACCGGCCAGCCCGTGCTGATCGGGGGTTCGATGGGAACCGCCTCGCATATACTGGCCGGCAATCCGGGTAATGATGTGCTGTCATTCTCCTCGGCCTGTCACGGCGCCGGACGCGCCATGAGCCGCCGCAAGGCCTGCAAAACGTGGCAGGGCCGCCAGCTCATCGACAGTCTGCGCGATGCAGGCATCATCATTCGCAGCCCGTCCGCGCGCGGCGTGGCCGAGGAGGCGCCCGGTGCCTACAAGGACGTCGATGCCGTCGTCGATGCCGCCGACAGTGCCGGCCTGGCGCGCAAGGTCGCCCGGCTGAGGCCGGTTGTCTGTATCAAGGGATAACATCAGGTATTCGATGTATCCCATTGATTATTATCATCCCTGCCCGTGACAAGAGCGCGCGGCAGGATCCAGGTCGGCACCTCGGGCTGGTCCTATGACCACTGGAAAGGCCCGTTCTACCCGGAGCACCTGCCCGCCGGCAAGGCGCTGGACTATTACGCGCAGCGCTTTGGCTGTGTGGAAATCAACAGTTCCTTTTATCGACTCCCTGAAATCACCACCCTGCAGCACTGGTACGCGTGCACACCGGATGATTTCGTGTTCACTGCCAAGGCCAGCCGTTACATCACCCACATGAAAAAACTGCGAGAGCCGGAGCACAACGTGCCGGCCCTGCTGGACAGGATCAGCCTGCTCGGTGACAAGCTCGGACCCATCCTGTTTCAGCTGCCACCGAACTGGCGCTTCAATGCAGCACGCCTGCAGGCCTTTCTCGACAGCCTGGACAGCGACTACCGCTATGCCTTCGAATTCCGCGACCACAGCTGGCTGAATGCGGAGACCACCGCACTGCTGGAACAGCACAATGCGGCATTCTGCATCTACGAGCTCGAGGGTTTCAGGACACCGGACGTCATCACTGCCGATTTCATCTATGTACGCCTGCACGGGCCTGATGGCGCCTACCGGGGCAGTTACACTCACCAGGCACTGAGCCGCCGCGCCGAACAATTTCAGGCATGGGCAGAGCACGGCAGGACGGTTTATTGCTTCTTCGACAACGACCAGTCCGGTTACGCAGCGAAAGACGCGCAGCGACTGCGGAAAATCCTCGCGCAGGTATAACTGCAGGACCGTTACTGTCGCTCGCCCAGGGACTCGTATATCGTCCTGAGTCTTTGCAGCGGAATCCTGATAGCGAACCGTTCGGCCAGCAGCTGCTGCGCGTCCTCCAGCGACTGCGGTGACACGCGCTGCAGGAAGTCGGAAATATCCTCGTTGACAGCCCAGGGATAGATAAGCCAGCGCCACTTGATGATTTTCCTGGCGCAATAGTCGGCCTGGATAGAGGTGCCCGCCTTCTGATGCATCACGGCAGTACGCACGGCAGCTGGCCGGAAGGTCTGCAGGTGCTGTATTGCGACCTGCAGGGTGTCACCCGTGTCATTGACATCATCGACCAGCAATACACGCAACCCCGTGATATCCGCCTTCAACGGGTAGCGAATAATGGCCGCCTTCTGTTTGTTTGCGCCGGACAGGTAATGCTCGACCTTGATACTGGTCAACGCCATGATATGCAGGTTGTCACACAGCAGCCTGGCCGGGACGTAACCGCCGCGCCCGATGGCAATGATCAGATCAGGGAGGTAATCAGACGCCTTGATCCGGCTTGCCAGGTGCCGGCAGCGCTGCTCCACGTCAGCCCAGCTAATCAGTTCACAACGCAGTTGTGCCGGCATCAATGGCCCCTGATGCCGGACACACCTGATGGCCGTGCACGGAGTCGTCCGGGTACTGTGTGATAGGGCTGTTGCTTGACGCCGGTCAACGCACCTCTGTGTCTGTTATGTCGAAATAGCCGTGTGTTCATTACATTGTTCTGGCAGGAAAAGGAATAACTGTCTGCCGACACCCGGCAGCGGTTCAGTCCCCCTCGCGCTCGATGGTACAGCAATGAGCACCCTGCATGTCGTCGGCCTGTTCCGCGCCTGACGACAGTATCTCCCCGGTGACCGGATTGGCGCGGAAGGTCGTACAGCCCTTGAGGCCGGCCTTCCAGGCCTTGCGGTACAGGTCCCTGAATTTATCAAAGGGATAATCTTCAGGGACATTGATCGTCTTGGAAATCGCGTTATCCACAAAGGGCTGCAATGCGGCCTGCATAGCCAGGTGCGCCTCCGGCGGCAAGCTGCGCGCCTCCACGAAGGACGCCGGCAGGTCCGCAGCAGTGTTGCCCTGCTCCCGCCAGTGACGCAATGCATAATCCTCAAGTTCGAACTGCTCGTATTGCCCCTGCGTGTTGAGCAGTTTGCGTGAATAGCGGGCGCCGAACACCGGTTCGATGCCGCTGGAGACATTATCGGCCAGCAGGCTGATCGTTCCGGTCGGGGCAATGGCGGTAAGGTGGCTGTTGCGTATGCCGGACCCGGCAATGCCTGCAGAAATATCTTTCGGCAACGAGCGGACAAACCGGCTGGCCAGGCAAGCGTCCCGCTCGAACAACGGAAAACTGCCCTTTTCCCGGGCCAGCTCGATGGAACTGCGGTAGGCCGCATGACACACCGTTGCCATGACCCGGGCCGCCTCGCGCTGGGCTGCGGTCTCCGCATAATGCAGACCCAGCATAATCAGGGCATCGGCCAGCCCGGTGATGCCAAGCCCGATGCGACGGCTGCCACGGGCCTGTTCGGCCTGTGCCTCGAGTGGAAACCACGAGCAGTCAATGACATTGTCCAGCAGGCGTGTGGCAACCGTGGCAGTCTCACGCACGGCTTCCAGATCCAGTCGCGCACGTGAGGTGAAGGGGTCGCGGACAAATTGCACCAGGTTCAGCGACCCGAGGTTACAGGCCCCGTAGGGCGGCAGCGGAATCTCGCCACAGGGATTGGTGGTCGTGATCGTTTCCCGCCAGGCGAGATTGTTGAATTCATTGATGCGGTCAACGAACAGCACACCCGGTTCGGCTGCCTCGTAGGTCGCGCGCATGATGCGCGCCCACAGTTCATGCGCAGGCAGGCGCGCCAGCACCCTGCATGCAACCGGTTCATCGTGGCCTGGCCAGCGGCGCTGCACGATTTCCGCATCGGTGTCCCGATCGAGTGCGGCAGCCGGATACACCAGGGACCAGTCCGCACCGGCCTCCACCGCCTGCATGAACGCATCGCTCACCTGCACCGACAGGTTGAAATTGCGCAGGCGTCCGGGTTCGCGCTTGGCCTCGATGAAGTCGATGATATCCGGGTGATCGCAACGCAGGCTGGCAATCATGGCGCCGCGGCGTGCGCCGGTGGAAAGCACGGTCGTACACATGGCGTCCCACACATGCATGAACGGCACGGGGCCCGAGGCGATGCGTGCCGCCGACCGGGCAAGCGTGCCGGCCGGCCGCAGGGTGGAGAAATCGTAGCCCACACCGCCACCCGCCTGCATGGTCAGCGCACCTTCCTTGAGCGCCTCGAAGATGCCCTCCATGTCATCCTCGATCAGACCCATGACGAAACAGTTGAACAGGGTTACGCGCTGTCCGGTTCCCGCGCCCGCGAGAATACGACCGCCCGGCAGGAAACGGAAACCACGCAGAATATCGAAGAACTGCCGCTCCCATCGGGCACGCCCGTCCGGTTCCACGGCCGCCAGCGCGCGTGCAACGCGACGCCAGCTATCCTCGATACCGTCTTCCCGTGCCCTGCCTGCTACCTGCCAGCGGTATTTGGTCGTCCAGATATGACGCGCAATGGGCGGGCTGTCTGCAGCATGTCTCATCGCAGTGAACGGTGCATTGCGCCAGTCTGCCCGGCTGTGTCCGGGCGCCTGCTAGGGCGCGGCCCCGGCCGATTCGCGCGAGGGTTGCCGGGTCGGATCCAGCAGTGCCTGGATCTCGTCTGCCTCCAGTATCTCGTGCTCCAGCAACGCGGCGGCCAGGGTGTCGAGCTGCTCGCGGTGTGCAGAGAGGATTTCGTGCGCCCTGCTCTCCAGTTCCCCGACCAGCTCACGGACCTCGTCATCGATCAGTTGCGCCGTATGCTCGCTGAAGTCGCGCTGCTGGGCCATCTCGCGGCCGAGGAATATATGTTCCTCACCGCGCCGAAAGGCAACCGGCCCCAGCTTCTTGCTCATGCCCCACTGACTGATCATGCGGCGCGCGAGCGTGGTGGCCTGCTTGAGGTCGTCTTCCGCCCCGCTGCTGATTTCATCGAAGACGATCTTTTCGGCCAGTCGTCCGCCCAGCATGATGGCGATGCGGTCCCGCAGATAACTCTCCGACAGGGTATAACGCTCCTCTTCCGGCATTTGCTCGGTCGCGCCCAGCGCGCGGCCGCGCGGGATGATAGTGACCTTGGCCAGCGGATCCGTATTCGGCAGCAGGCAGGCCAGCAGGGCATGACCCGACTCGTGGCAGGCCACGCGCTGCTTCTCCTCTTCATTGAGCACGGTTTCCTTTTCCGCGCCGAGGACAATCTTGTCACGTGCCGCATCGAGGAGCCGGGCGTCGACCTTGTCCCGGTTTGCGCGACCGGCCAGCAGGGCCGCCTCGTTCATCAGGTTTTCCAGGTCAGCGCCGGAGAAACCGACGGTGCGGGCGGCAAGATTCTGCAGGTCGACATCAGCGTCAAGCGGTATATCGCGGGCGTGCACCTCGAGTATCTTCTGGCGCGCTTCCTTGCGCGGTAGTTCCAGCGTGATCTTGCGGTCGAAGCGCCCGGGTCGCAGTAATGCCGGGTCCAGCACATCGGGACGGTTGGTCGCGGCCAGCACCACGACCGTCTGTTCCGGCTCGAATCCGTCCATCTCCGCCAGGATCTGGTTCAGGGTCTGTTCCCGCTCGTCATGGCCGCCACCGAGTCCGCTGCCACGCACCCGCCCGACGGAATCGATCTCGTCGATGAAGATGATGGCGGGCGCCTCTTTCTTGGCACTGTCGAACATGTCGCGCACACGCGAGGCGCCCACACCGACAAACATCTCGATAAACTCCGAACCACTGATGCTGTAGAACGGCACCTCGGCCTCGCCGGCAACCGCCTTCGCCAGCAGCGTCTTGCCGGTGCCGGGCGGCCCCATCAGCAGGATACCCTTGGGGATCTTCGCACCGAGTTTGCGAAACCGCTCGGGTTCCTTGAGAAAATCGATAATCTCGTGCAGGTCGCGCTTGGCGTTCTCCAGCCCGGCGACATCATCGAAACCGATCTCCATACTGCCGCGACGGAAACGCCGGGCCCTGGACTTGCCGAAACCGAACAGCTCCCCCGGGCCGCCGCCCAGCATGCGCTCCTGCATCTTGCGCGAGGCATAAAAGAACAGACCGATAATCAGCAGCCACGGCAGCAGGTTGATCAGCGCGCTGGCCCACCAGGCGATCTGCTCGACTTCGGCGCGCACCTCGACTGCATGCCGCTCCAGCAACGGGATCAGGTCGGGATCATCCACCGGCGGCAGGGTGGTGCTGAACATGGCCGGTCCCGCGGCCGGCTCGGTCCTGCGGCGAATGGCTGTGCCGTCGGGTTGCTGCGGGACTGCACCACGCAACTCACCGACCAGCGTCTGCCCCCGGAAGGTGACACTGGCCACCTCGTCCGCGCGAACACGCTCCTTGAAGTCGGTGTAGGCCAGTTCCAGGCGCTGCTGCTGGCCGACCCCGAACCAGTACCAGGAAAAGACCAGCAGCAGGAGGAACCAGACGACATAACGCCACAGCGGCAGCGGTGTCTGCCAGGGGTTCCTGGCAGGCCCGTTCCCTTCGGGCATTGACTGGTTTGCCATGGTCCTGATGCCTCGTCTGCAGGAAAACGATAGTTACCCGCTGTTATTCCATTAGTTCATTCTAGACGCTACTGGCACACTTTACATGATCGACATCAACGACATCTGCATTGACCCGGGCCAATCAGGGATGCTGTACTATCGGAACTATTCCTGAGATGCCTGTTTTATAATCCACAGCAGATATAAAGAAAGATGGTCGGGACACAGGAAATATCGACGGGAGAGCCGTGTCATCCTGGCATACTCATCGCTATCCTGCTGATACTGTCTATTGCTGTTCAGCCGGTCATTGCAGGACAGACTATGGAAACCCTGTCGTCAATCAAACTGCCTGAACCACGCACGGACCACGGCACTTCTGTCGAACAGGCACTGCGCCTGCGAAGATCGGTGCGCAGCTTTTCGTCAAAGCCGCTGCAGCTCGCCGAAGTCGCACAACTGTTGTGGTCGGCACAAGGTATTACCAGCCGCGACGGGCTGCGGACCGCCCCTTCTGCAGGCGCCCTGTATCCGCTTGAGATCTATCTTGTTGCAGGCAATGTGAACGATCTGCCCGTCGGCCTCTGGCACTACCTCCCCGAGCCTCACCGGCTCGAGCGACTGGCAGACACCGACATCCGGATCCCCCTGGCACATGCTGCCCTTGACCAGGCATGGATCCGGGAAGCCGCCGCGGTGGTGGTCTTTGCAGCGGTCTACGAACGCACCGGCCGCAAGTATGGCGAGCGCGCTGCGCGGTATGTACATATCGAGGCCGGACATGCGGCTGAAAACCTGTTTCTGCAGGCCGTTTCACTGGACCTGAAGACGGTCATCGTGGGCGCGTTCCGCGATGATGAGCTACGCGATACATTGCAACTGCCGGAAGATCATGCGCCCCTGATACTCATGCCGGTGGGACGATAATTACCCTCCGTGATTATTGCCATAAATCAATTACTCAGCCGGCTGGCCCTCGCCAATGACTGCTGCAACACGCACAAGCTTGTTTCATCGCGACGTTCGTCTGCGTTTGCATGCACTACACTTATTACTTAATCTCCAACGTTATAAACATGGCATCAGGAGAGACCAGATGACTGTCACAGAGACCGTTCAGCGTTTTCTTGAAAAACATTCAGTTGGCTACGACCTGGTTCCCCATCCGCACACAGGATCCAGTCACGAAACAGCGGAAGCCGCGCATGTGAGAGAAGACCACATCGCCAAGGCGGTGATCGTGAAGGATACAGACGGCTATGCCATGGTCGTGGTGCCGGCCAGCAACTGGGTTGACATGGAGCATCTGCGCAAGGAACTCAACCGGAACATTCACCTCGCCACCGAGGAAGAACTCGCAAAACTGTTCAGCGATTGCGAGGCAGGGGCCGTCCCGCCGCTTGGCCCGGCATACAGTATCGAGACGTTCCTCGACCAGGCACTGACCAGTCTTGCCAATGTCTATTTCGAGGCGGGCGACCATGAGCACCTGGTTCACACGACAGGGGATGATTTTCGAACCTTGCTGGCTGGTGCGCGACACGGTTATTTCAGTCATGACAATTGAGTGGTGAGCACCGGGACTGAGCATCCTGTGTGCTACTTTATCTACCGGGACCTCTCAAGCGCCAGGTCCGGCTCGGCCGCCTGCTGCAGAATCACCTCGCGGGTGGCGTCGCGCAACTTTACCGCTGCGTCCCAGTCCGTACCTGCCGGCTCGAGCGGCTCACCGACATGAACACTCACTGTCCCTGCATGCGGAAGCCATGACCCGGCGCGCAATATTGAACGGGTGCCCCGGATAGTGACCGGCACCACCGGCACCCCGGCCTCGGCGGCGGCCACAAAGGCCCCCATGTGGAACGGCAGCAGGCCCGGCATACGTGTGAAGGTGCCCTCCGCGAAGAACAGCAGGGAATGACCGGCCTGGACCTGGTGTGCGATATGCCGGGCATCCGCCACACCCCGCTGCAGATCGAAGCGTTCCACAAAAACGGCCCCGATGCGCCGCAGAAAAATACGCGTGATAAAAGACTGCTCGAGCTCCGCCTTGGCCACGAAACCGAGGCGAACGGGTAATGTTGCTATCAGGACGATCCCGTCCAGGTAGCTGGCGTGATTGGCAACCACCACACTGGCCCGGTCGCCGTGCAGCCGGTCGACCCCCTGAACATGCAGTGGTATGCGGGCCAGGCGAAACAGCCATTGTGCCGCTCGGCGCATTGCCGCCCAACGCCAGTGCAGGCGCGGTAATAAAACGACCAGCAGCCACACAACGGGGGCCAGCAACCACAGGAGCATATGTGCATAAGCGGCGTAGCCCGTAGCGGACAACCAGTGCCATACCGTGCGCAAGCGCGGCCGTATGGTGGCCAGGGCGAGACGGGCAACCTGCCGCCAGACCGCCTGCGGGCCCTGGCCGAGCCGGCCCTGCTCGTGCAGTTCGCGGATAGCGGCGCGGCGAATCTTGCCGCTGGAGGTTTTTAACAGGGTGTGCGGCGGCGCCATCACCACTTCATCGGGCGGCATGCCCAGCAGGTCCGTGGCCAGCACGTGGATCTGGTCCCGCAACGCTTCCTGTACCGCCGCCTCCGTCTCCCGCGTCTCGGCCAGGACGATAATACGCTCGGTACCGGTGTCCGGGTCGGTGCTGCCGAACACGGCAACACAGCCCTTGCGAACGCCGGGGATATTCCCCGCCGCCTCTTCCACTTCGTAGGGATAAATGTTGCGCCCGGCACGGATGATGATGTCCCTGGACCGGCTGGTCAGGTAGACGTCGCCGCTGGCGATGTAACCCAGGTCGCCGGAATCCAGCCAGTCCCCGTCAAACAGCTCGCGCGTTGCATCCGGGTTGCGAAAATAACCGGTGGTGACCGACGGACCCCGAAACTCAAGGCGGCCTTCCTGGCGCTCCGGCAGCTCATGGCCTGCCGGATCAACGATGCGGATCTGATAACCGGGCAGTGGCTGACCGCAGGCAACGAACTCCAGGGCGTGCGTATCGGCCTCATTCGCCGGGATCGCCTCACTCGATGCTACCAACGGCTCCCGCTGGATGCGATCGATAAGGGGCCCACGGTCATAGGGTGGGAAGGCGAGGCCCACTGCGGCCTCGGCCAGACCATACACCGGCGCCATGGCCGCCGGGCGGAATCCATAGCGGCTGAAGCGTTGACTGAAATGCCGCACTGTCTGCGGACTGACCGGCTCGGCACCATTGAAGGCCCGGCGCCATGAACTCAGGTCCAGGCCATCGATGTCGCTGTCCTCCACCTTGCTCAGGCACAGCTCGTAGGCGAAGTTCGGTGCGGCGGACAGGGTACCGCGGTGCTGGTGGATCGCCCACAGCCAGCGGTGTGGACGGGTAAGAAACGCCAGTGGCGACATCAGCACCAGGGGACAGGCGTAGTACAGGCTGCCCAGCCAGGCACCGATCAGACCCATGTCGTGATACAGGGGCAGCCAGCTGACAAACACATCCGTGGAGTCCGCCCGTACCACCTCGCCCATGGCACGGATGTTGGCCAGCAAATCGGCATGGGTCAGGATCACACCCTTGGGCTGGCCGGTGCTGCCGGAGGTGTACTGCAGGAAGGCGACATCCTCGGGACGGACGCCATGCCGGCTATGCACCGTGCCGGTGGCAAGTTCCTGCGGCGTGACAATGCTGCGCAGTGCCTCCACCTGCGCCTTGAGCAGGCGCGCGACCGCCTGCGCTTCAGGCACCGTGATCAGCAGGACCGCGCGGGCATTACCCAGGATGCCCGCGTGGCGACGCAGGTGGTCCTCGAGCTGCGATGGTCGTACCGGTGGATAGATCGGCACGGGCACGCCGCCGGCCAGCAGCACACCGAAAAAGCTGTACAGGTAATCACGGCCGGTGGGAAGCATGATGGCGACATTCTGGCCGGGTTGCAGGGCCTGTTCCCGCAGACCTGCCGCGATCCGCTGTGCGCCGTCGAGTAGTGCCGCGTAGCTGATCTCTTCCGGTTCATCCGTCTCGCCATACAGGTACACATGCGCACGCTGCGGATGGGCAAGCACATGCCAGTCGAGCGCCTCCAGCAGCGTTTCCGCCGCCCGGGGGGCGCCTTCCGCCTCGCCAGGGGCCGCCACCTTCTTCTTCACTTTCGCGAGCGCACCCGGTCGCCCCGTGGCATGGGCGGCGGAGACCGCGCGCAACAGGTCACGGGGCGTGTCGGCGCTTGCCAGCACCTGCTCCGGCAGGCTGACTGCAAAGGCGCCCTCGATGCGTCGCAACAACTCCACGCGCGACAGGCTGTCAAAGCCGAGGTCGCGATCGAGTACGCTGTCGAGCGCAACCCGGAGGGTGCGTTGCCGCCGCGGATGCAACTCCACTGCCAGCTGACGGACCAGGTCCAGCAAGGCCTCGCCGCGGCTGTCCGGCTGTTCTGCAGGTCCTGTCATTGACGGTCCCGCTCCGCCAGCAGGGCACCGATCGCACGCCACATGGCGCGGCGGTCGATGCCGGAGGGACGTATATCGACATGGGCCAGGCCGTCAATGACGAACAACCTGGACTGGCCCTCGGGCACGGCGGCAGCCAGGGCGATACTCTCCGTGTATGGGATAATGACATCGTCCGGACCGTGCAGCAGGATCAGCCGCGCGCGCAACCTGGAAAGATCCTTGTTGCCGAGGTTGAGTGCGTCCAGCTCATTGCGGACCCCTGTCGGCAGGCCGGCGATCAGGGCTGCTGTGCGCTGCGGGTCGCGATTTTCCAGCAAGGCGAGCACTGCCCGCCCCTCGGGTGTGAGACGCCCGCCGAGGTGATCGACGGCAGCCGCGGGGTCGTCCAGCTTGCGTTTTCCGATGATGCGCAGTGTCTCCCGGTCAAGCGGGTCGCTCAGGCGTTCGACATTGCCCAGTGCAAACACCCATTTGCCGTAACGGTTGGGCTCCAGATACTGCCACTGCCCATCCTTGCGGAAGTAACCGGTGGTGAAGAAGGTCACCACACTGTGCAGATCATGATAACCGCCCACCCCCAGCACGAAGTCCACCCGATCGCGAATCACGGGTTCAAGGGCTGCCAGCACAGCCGGTCCGACTGCATAACTGAAGGCACCGATACCGGCCCGACCGCGATCCGGGAACTCCGGCCTGGACACCAGATGCACAAAGGCGTCCGCCACGCCGCGGGCGTCCCCGGCCCGCACCTTGAGAGCGCGCAGGTTGGGGAGGTCCGGCACCATGACCAGGAAGCGGGCGCGGGCCAGTGTATTGGCCAACGCCATCAGCCGCGGATCGTCCTTGCCGTGTCTCGCCACCCCCGGCACCAGCACAATCCCGGCGCTCGCCGGCTCACCTGGACGGTACAGGTCCCCCTGATAGTCACGCCCCTGGATCTCATAGCTGAACGAGGTGCGCACGGGAGCAGGGACACGCTCCTTGAGCCGGCTCTGCTGTTCCCCTGCAGCCAGGTCCTCCAGTACGAGTGCTGCCTCGTCCTGCCCCAGGGGTACGCACCCCGTCCATATCAGCGACAGCAATGCAAACAGCACAAACACCGGCGCATGTTGTTTGTCCGGATACATTGCCGTCAATCAAACCTTCCCGTCAGCACGCTGACTGTCGGGAGAGAAGCGTAGCTCGGCGATCAACGGCAGATGATCGGAGGCCACGCGCGCAAGTTCCGTATCCGGCACCTCGATATCCAGCACCTCGATGGCCGGATCCACGAAGACATGGTCAATACGTACGACGGGGAAATGTGCGAAGAAGGTGCGTCTGGGCCGGTGGCTGTCCAGCTCGATCTGTGCATCATTAAGACGCGTGCGCAGGCGGCGGCAAACCGGTGAGGACGGCAATGCGTTGAAATCACCGCACAGCACGACCGGCCCGCGACAATCCGGATGTCCCAGCCAGTCGGGCCCAAGCAGCGCCTCCGCCTGCAGCCGGCGCTCGCTCGACGACAGGCCCAGATGGGTATTCAGCAGCTGATACTCGATGCCATCCACGTTGATCGCCACCCACAGGGCGCCGCGCGGTTCAAGCCGGGGCTTGCCGGGCAGGCCCGGCAGTATATCCGCCTTGACCAGACGCATGGGCAAATGGGTCATAATCGCATCGCCGTAACGCTCCTCCTCGATATGCATCGCGGGATGAAAGTGAAAGTCCATCTCCAGGTAGCGTGCGATGAGGTGCGCCTGGTCCATGCCTTCGGTACGCGCCCGGCCCACGTCCAGTTCCTGCAGGGCGACCACATCCGGGGCGTAGCGGGCAATCAGCCGCGCAATGCGCTCCGGGGCCAGCTTGCCGTCCATACCAATACAAGTATGGACATTATAGGTCATGACCCGCAGGGCACCTGCCGTGACGGCACGTTGTTGCCGGTCCGGTTCTTTATGCACGGCACGACCCAGAAAACGCAGTGCGGCATGACGCAGGTCGACGGCCCGCAGACTGGCTTTGCCGTTTAACGGCAAGGGCACGTCGCCAGGTAACAGTGCAAACGCGCTGGTTTCCTCGGGACCGGCGCCGCCGTGCCCGCCATTCTCGGTAACGAAGCTGCAGGGTGTCGCGCCGTCCCGCCACCCGGAGAGAATGAAATCTCCCGCATCCGGGTGATGACACAGGGTAATCAGTTCGCGGGTGGCTTCCTCCAGGAAGGGATGATCGGCACCCAGCACCTCTGCATTCTGCCGCGGCAGGCTGTAGGTGCCGGTGTCGGTCCATGCCGTTACGCGCTCCGGCCCATCCCTGGTCAACACCAGCGGGATGTGTACATCGATGGCCAGAGAACGGGCAACCGCATCACGTGCGGATGCGTCCAGCTCCCGATCGTAATAGACGAAGGCGAGCGGCCCCATGCCTGCCACGGTCACATGACCACTGCGTGCTTCAACCGGTGCAGGGCTACTGACCGGGAACAGGCGCTGGATCCTGTTGCCACCAAGCTGGCGTACGCGCTGTGTCTGGATGCCGCGCGGTGCCGGCACCGGTGCCAGATCGACATTCATGCCAAGACGTTCAAATACCCCGGACACCGCATCCTCGATACTGTGGCCATACAGCACATGATAGGGCTTCACCGCTTCCTGTCCATGATCGGAATAGATCCAGACATCATACTGACGGTGGGCCGAGCGCCGGGCGGCCCGCCAGATACGGGCGATGGCATTGTCGATACCCTTGAGTGTCCAGTGAGCAAACAGCGAGGAAGGGCCGCGGCGATGTGCCTGCTCGTCATAGCCGAGTAAATTGAGGTGGATGACCGGCAGTCCCCTGGCAACGTCGATCTTTGTGCCGATGGTGACCAGCTCACGCAACAGGATGGAAATTGCCACGCGGGTCGGTACGAATTTCAGCTCCTTGACGAGATCATAGCCACCGTACAGGCCGCGCAACATATCCTGGATGGCCAGAACCAATTCGAGCAGCAAAAGGACGACAAGGCGCACAAAGCTCCAGGCATTGCTCAGGATCAGGAGTCCCACCAGCAGCGGATTGGCACGGCGCAGCGACGGTCCCCAGCCCATGGATGACGGACAGAAGTGAGGTTCGGCGGCACCCCCCGTGTAGTTGTTTGCATAGGAACTACCCTCCTGCAGAAGCGGCTCCTCCCCGCTCTCTTCCAGTTCGCGTTCCACCCCGGCCGCGACAGCAGGCTCGACCATGCGCACGACCTTGCCGGAAGTACTGTCCCTGAAGTTGAAACCCGGGACCACGGCCTTTACACCGTAAAACAGTTCGCCCTGGTAAGCGGCGGTTGTCGCCGGCACACCGGCGTATACCCGGTGCTGCCGGTAGTGTTCGCGCCTGACGAGTCTGCGCAGAAACGGCATTTCACCCCGCTCCAGGGCGTTGCCCAACTGGCTGTGGGAAAGGCCGTCAATCTGCACCATGACCAGACCCGGCGAGGCAGGCGGTGCCGTCGACCTCGGCAGGCGCAGCAGGGTTGCCAGCCACTCACTGCGGCTTATGGCGCGGCGCAGTCGCCGCAGAAAGGCGTTGATACGGCCAATCATTTAACAAGGCCTTTCTGTTCAGCCGGCATCCTCATCCACGCCCAGTGCGGCATCGGTCGCGCGACCGATTCCTCTCAGTATCTCCCACTCTACCTTGATGAGGTCCAGAAGGTGACGCCAGCGCTCCTCCTCTGCTGACCTGTCGGTCGATCTCCGGTCACGCAGCTGCGTATAACAGGCCAGCGCCGCCCCGGCCGAGTGCGACATGGAAAAGGCTTCGGCAGTGTCATGCGCGGCCTGCCCGAGTTTACGGACCTGTTCTGCCGGCAGCCCTGCCATCCATTGCAAGGCCGACACAAAGGCGTTTATCGACTTCTCCTGC
>Ga0265303_10000422_pt1 | contig 23736 bp, 24 predicted proteins | sample Helome_2_FD_192494 | JGI IMG/M metagenome (GOLD analysis project Ga0265303, IMG submission 192494) | Marine sediment microbial communities from subtidal zone of North Sea - Hel_20160317 (Illumina Assembly) | ecosystem: Environmental > Aquatic > Marine > Subtidal zone > Sediment ... | reverse complement strand
ATTTTCCGGGCGAGCTCGACACCGAAGAAGTGCTTACGGTGATGCGGGACCTGAAGTCATTCGGCGTATCGGTGTTAATTTTGTCGGGAGGCGAACCGCTGCTGCGCCCGGATATCTTCGAGATTTCACGGCATGCCAGGGAGATGGGATTTTATGTCGGCCTGTCCACCAACGGCACGATGATAAGCGAAGACAACATCGCCGACATCGAAGCCATCGGCTACGACTATGTCGGCGTCAGCCTCGATGGCATGCGCGCTACACATGACATGTTCCGCCGCAAACAGGGCGCGTTCGACGAGTCCATAAAGGGTATCCGTTTATGCCATGACGCCGGCATCAAGGTTGGACTGCGCTTTACGCTGACCCAGGATAATGCCGCCGAGCTGCCTGACCTGTTGCAATTGATGCGCGACGAGGATATCGACAAGTTCTACCTGTCGCATCTGAACTATGCCGGACGTGGTAATCGCAACCGCGCCAGCGACCTGCACTACCAGATGACGCGCGACGCCATGGATCTGTTGTTCGAGACTTGCTGGCAGGATGTCCAGCAAGGCGTGAAGCGGGAATTTGTCACCGGCAACAACGATGCCGATGGCGTCTACCTGTTGCAATGGGCCAGCGAACACATGCCAGAGCACGTCGAAGCATTACGTAAACAACTGCTGCGCTGGGGCGGCAATTCATCCGGCGTAAACATCGCCAATATTGACAATCTCGGTACCGTGCATCCGGATACCATGTGGTGGGATTACAGCATCGGCAACGTCAAGCAACGCCCCTTCTCCGAGATCTGGCAGGACACTTCGGATCCGCTGATGGCGGGCCTGAAAGCCAAACAAAGGCCGCTCGAAGGGCGCTGTGCAAAATGTCAGCACCTGGCCATTTGCGGCGGTAATTCGCGCACCCGTGCCTGGCAGCTAACCGGAAATCCCTGGGCAGAGGATCCGGGCTGTTATCTGAGCGACGCGGAGATTGGTGTGATTGATATGCCACAAAGAGTTGCCGTAACCCCCTACCGACGACAACAGGAAGTGGTTAAGGAACTGCGCTCCTGATCCAGCCAGCCGGCTAGCCTGAACAGATACCGCTCATTGCTTCGCGATCGTGAATCGTGACATTGCGTCCATCGATGGAAACAATCTCCTGCTCATGCAGGTTTTTCAAAATACGCGAGAAGGTTTCGGGTTTTACCGACAGTCTCGACGCGATGACGCTCTTGGCTATGGTGAGTTCAAAGCAATTACTGTCCGCCGGAGCCTGGTTTAACAGATAGGCAACCGTGCGCACCGTACCCGTGTCGAGGCTCAGCGCATCGATTTCACGAATCAGGCCACGCAGCCGGAAACTCATTCCCCCGAGCAACAGGAAACAGGTGTCAATCGATTCGCGCAGCATCGTTTTGAAGTCCTTGCAGTTAATGCCGATAACCCTGCTGGGCCCGATCGCCGTCGCGTTAACCGGGTAGTGCGGATGGTCCATGAACATCAGCGCCTCGGCAAAGGTTGCACCCGTTTCCATAATCTCGACAACCTTTTCCTTGCCGTCGGGAGAAATGCGAAACAGTTTGATTCGGCCTGAAAGTACCAGGTAAAAACTGGTCGCGTTATCACCCTGAAAAAATAGCGACTCGCCCTCGATCATATCGGTGACATGAGAATGCCGCCGGACACGATCCATCTGCGCTTCAGTCAGCTCAGAAAACAGATGCGATGTACCCAACGCTTCGAGTATGCCCTTGGAATCCAATGTCAGCCCCTGGTCGATCCAGTCATTATTGAACGAAATATTGACACGAAAATAATTGATTTGCATCGGTTTTTCGACTTTGTCATTACAGACACACGGGTCACCGCTGCAATAACTCCTGCCGAATAGCCTCGAGCTTGAGCGCGTGATTGGTAAAAATCCAGTCCACGCCGCGATTCAGCTCACGGTAAAGGCAAAAGCGCGACCCGACAAACCCGGTACCCAGTTCTTGCCCCTCGCGATGGTGTCGCCGAATCAGACCCTGATTCAACAACAGGTATTGTCCACAGACACCGCCCAGTTCGCGGGTCAACGCGTCGTGACTGAAATTGCCCAGGTTAAGCACCGCCACCGGCAAGCAGGCCTTGTCACCGGCAAATTCAACCAGTTTAAACAGATCAAACTGCAGCGCGAGGAAGTGATAGTCTTTGGTGGCGGTGAGCGTTGCAAAAATTGCACGCAATCGATCCGCCCTGCCGGCTACCGCGCCCAGTTCATCGCGTTTGAGTTCGACCATCAAATGAGTGGTTCCGCCGAAACAGGCAACGACTTCTTCCAGGGTCGGAATCTCGGGAACCTGTTGGCGCAACTCGCGTAAATCCACTGTCGCCACTTCCAGGTCAATGCCGAAAACCCGTGCCGTGTTGGGATCGTGAATGACCACCGGCTGCAAATCCCGCGTCCAGCGTACATCAAACTCGATTCCCCAGCCGCCTGCCTCGGCAACCCGTGCAAACGCAGCCATGGTGTTTTCCTTAACCTGCCGGTTATCGTGCTCGCCACGATGGGAAATAATCTTGCAGTCAAGCAGGGCCTGCCGCGATGGCCGTCGGCGGGGAATCAACAGGAAGCAGATATCAGTAATTCGCTGCGCAACCTGTTCCAGGGCCTCAAGCAATTGCGCTGCCATTACCAGCACTTGCCGTGGCGGGGTGCCGGGTTTATTGCGTCACGTATCGTAAAAAGCAGCATCGGAGAACTGTAATTGAATCAGCCGCTAATATAAATGACTTCACGGCATCGACCAGCCGTTTAATCTGCTCAAAGTCTAAATCAGGCAACAGGATGACGGCAATGCGAGGCCGGCGTGAAGTTTTAATGGATCGCCCGCAAATCGAAGTCGGGCAGAGATAAACAGGGCGCGCCATCCGTGGCGAGGATGGGGATTCGTGATTAGTTGATATTGGCCTTCTCGCGTACCGATCTCAGCCGCTTTTGCAAGAATCGCAACTCGGATATGAGGTAACGCCTGCGACCGGATTCAAGTTGTGTGGCACCGCTCATGCTGACCTGCTGGCTGATACTGTCTATCGATCGCACCAGCTTGATTTCGTCGATCGCGAGGCCGAGAAATTTCAATACACAGTTCGTCGTCAGCGGATCAATATGAATATTTACCTGGCTCATGGAATACCTCAACTTAAAATTGAAGAGGATTTATAGGATCGGGAGCGGCATTAATCTGTGACTCAATTCCGCTCCAGCCAAGATTTCTTCACTGTCTGAGCGCTCATGGGCCCGGGTTGTGACCATGGTCTAAATTTATCTGGGCACTACGTCACACTTGGTTTGGGCGACCAACCCGGCCTGCGGGTCGATTTTACTGATTACCGAGTTTAACGCCGTTGCACAATCAAGCCTGACCTTGAGCGTTAGTAATTCATCAGCCCGGGTCTTGCCAAGATTAATTGCCGCAATCGGAATATCCGCACGCTGCGCCGCGCGCACAAATCGAAACCCCGAATACACCATCAACGAGGAACCGACAACCAACATGGCATCGGCGTTGGCCAGCGCATTGAAGCACTGCTCGACCCTTGCCGCGGGCACATTTTCACCAAAGAATACGACCTGCGGTTTCATAATCCCGCCACAGGATGTGCAGCCGGGGACATTGATTTCACTTGCATCAAAGTCATTCAGATAAGCGTCACCATCGGGTGCGAGCTGCGCCGATAAATCGGCCAGCAGACGATTTCTTTCAACTAATTGTTGCTGCATCGAGGCTCGCTCGATAGTGGTGCCACAATCAAGGCAAGCAACGCTGTCCAGTGAGCCATGTAACTCGGTAACCTGGCGACTGCCAGCGCGTTGATGCAGACCATCGACATTTTGCGTGACCGTACGCGTTAACCGGTTTAGCTGCTCCAGGCGTGCCAGCGCCTGGTGGGCCTGGTTTGGCCGGGCATGCCTGAATCGCTGCCAACCAATAAATGAGCGTGTCCAGTAGCGCTGCCTGGCGTCATGCCGCTCGACAAATTCACGATACTCCATCGGTTGTTGATGCTTCCAGTTGCCGCTATCGTCGCGATAGTCGGGAATCCCGGACGCGGTACTCACCCCGGCGCCGGTCAGCACGAAGATACGTTCATGCGCGGCGACAAATTCTGTTAGCAATGACGACATAGGTGACAGTCTATCAGGCTGGCCAGCCTTATTAATGATTTAATCTTGCAAGCTTATTCCATTATTATGGCGCGATGAAAATCCGCACGACCTGTATTGGCGCTTATCCAAAACCGGACTATATCGAGATCGGCAACTTTGCCGAAACCGAAGACCAGGATAGCAGCGCCACGCGCGCCTTCACCTATACCCAGGACACGGCCGACCAGGTGGCCGAGGAACTCCTGATCAAGGCAACGCAGGCCGCGATCCAGGATCAACTCGATTGTGGCGTCGACATCCCCACCGATGGCGAGCAGCGCCGGGAAAACTACATTCACTACCATTGCCGTAACCTGGAAGGCATCGATTTCGTCAACCTGACCAACAAGATACACCGTAACGGGGCGGCGGTTGCCGATTTACCCACCATCAACGCCAGAATCGTACCCAGGGGTAATCATTTCCTCGACCGGGATTTTACCATCGCGCAGAGCTTCAGCGACAAACCGGTCAAGATCACGGTGCCAGGACCGCTATCGATCATCGATACCACCGCTAACAATTACTACTCAAGCGAGCGCGAACTCGCTTTCGATCTGGCCGATGCACTTAATTTCGAAATCAGGGCGCTGGCTGACGCGGGCTGCAAATACATCCAGCTAGACGAACCCCTGTTTGTACGCAAGGTCGATGACGCCCTCGCCTATGGTGTCGAATGCCTCGATCGCTGCTTCGACGGGGTGCCCGCAAATGTCACGCGAGTGATGCACATGTGCTGCGGCTACCCTGGTCACGTCGATGACGAGGATTATTTGAAGGCTGACCCCGATTGCTACTTTCAACTGGCGCAGACGATTGACAGGAGTAGTGTGCAGCAGGTGTCGATCGAGGATGCGCATTGTTTGAATGATTTAAACCTGCTGGAAAACTTTACTAGTACCGCCGTGATTCTGGGTGTGGTCACCATCGCCAGCAGCAGAATCGAAAGCAGCGAATATATCGGCCAACGCCTTGAACTTGCCTTGCAACACATCGATGCAGACCGGCTGCTGGCAGCCCCCGATTGCGGTTTGATGATGCTTGGCCGCAAACTGGCGATGGCCAAACTGAAGAATATGTGCGCAGCCACAGAAGCCATTGACTGGCGCTAGCATCAAACGTATAAATCATTTGGTTCGATAAAGTTTAGCGGCAGGGAATTCATATGGCAGTCGATCTCACCAGTAAAAAAATCATCATGATTCATGGCCTGGCTTCCAAGCCCCCGCCAGATTTTACGCATAATTTATGGCGCAGAACCCTGACCGAGAATATTCGCGTCAGCCATCGCCAGCTTGCTCGAAGCCTCGATGCCCATGCCGAGGTTTTCGAATCGGCATACTGGGCCAACGTCGTACCCCACCATATTCCAGACGATGCCGGCTACTGCAAAAAGCTGAAATTGCAGGTCGATAAAGTCATCGACGAACGTCGTGAAATCAAGGATGGGTTCCATGTCGGCATCAAGGAAAAAGTGGGCAGCTTCTTCAAGGACCGCGGTCTCGACCTGGTGAAGCTGCTGGCCGGTGCGTTATCCGTGAAAGACGACGTAATGACTGAATTTTTACGTGAAACAGAACTTTACGAACAGGATCAGTATATCGCCGATCAAATTCGTGCCCCACTCGAGAACGCCCTGCGACGTGCCTGGGACGAAGGCCGCGAACCGATCGTCGTGGCGCATAGCATGGGCACTTTTATCAGCTATGACGTGCTCTGGAGATTCGCGCATCGTAAAACCGCCGACTTCAAAAAATACAACAACAAGCGCGTAAAAATGTTTATCACGCTGGGTTCGCCGCTCGGTGATTCAGCAGTAAGAGATTTATTATTCGCGCGCCATCACCAGGACCATAGCCAGCGACAGTTCCCCACCAATATCGATTTCTGGCACAACTACGCCTGCCTCGGCGATGTCGTGTCGCATCAGAAAAACTTCAACGATATTTTTTATCAGCCGATGCGCGAGCTGAAACTATTTCCATCCAGCAAAAAGTTTCGCAGCATCGACTATGTCGATTTGCATAACCCGTTTGAAGTGGTAACCCATGCGGGCAATCGCAACAGGGAGAAGCGTAACCCGCATAAATCTTACGGCTACCTGGCACAGCCGAGATTAGGCAGCTGGATTGCGGATTATTTGCTCGACCGGTTGCGCTAGGAAATCGAGCCGGGAGGCGTCTTTAGCGTTGCCAGCTGCCGGCAAGCTCAGGCGGTAAAACTACAAATCCGGTTGCGTCCACTATTCTTGGCCTGGTAAAGCGCGATATCGGCCTGCTCTATCAGCAACGTGTTGCTTCTTTCGTAAATCGGCACCATCGCCGCGACACCAATACTGACCGTGACATATATCGATACATTGGAAGTCACATGCGGCAGTTTGGCATCCAGAATCGCCGCATGACAGGCTTCCGCAACCCTGAGCGCCCCCTCAAGATCAGACTCGGGCAGCAACACGACAAATTCTTCACCGCCATAACGTGCGATCAGGTCGGTTGTGCGTTGCATGCAGGAGCTCAATATCTGCGCCACTTTCACCAGGCAGTCGTCGCCGCGCAAGTGCCCGTGGTGATCATTATATTCCTTGAATTTATCCACATCGATCATTAACAACGCCAGTGATTTTCCGGTGCGCGAGCCACGAGCCCATTCAGTCATCAGACGCAGATCGAATTCACGGCGATTACAGATCGATGTCAAGGCATCGACGCGGGCAATGTTATTGAGCTGTTGTTGCGAGCGACGCGCCTGCAAATGCATGTTCAGGCGTGCCTGCAGAACCCTGGGGTGGAATGGCTTGGCGATGAAATCGGCGGCACCCGCTTCAAACGCGGCTACTTCAGCCTCGGTGGTTTTATCGGCAGAAACAAAAATGACGGGTACCGTGGCGTCAAGATCAGAATCTGTCGAATTGCGCCACCAGTCGGTGCTTTCGATGCCGCCGAGCAAGGCTGTATTTACCAGCACCAGGTCCGGCATACCGTTGCTTAACGCGGACGCTACCAACCCGGCAAAATCTTTTGCGACTTCGACCTGCGCGCCGCGCATTTGCTCGATTATCATTTGCAGGCTTTGCCGGTCGTTATCCAGCACCAGGATTCGCTGCATAGCCTGCTGCTCGCCTTCGGTATGCAAAATCTCGTCAGAAATCAGGCTACCGGAATTTAAAAACGCGTCCATCTCGGGCTCGAGTGGAAATCCGACCACGGTCTCTCCCCGATCACTGATAACGATTGGAATTTTGTGATCGAACTCGCGGTTACCATCCCACTCGCTTTGCCAGGTGGACAATTTATCACCCTGTAAAGCAGCGGCCGCAGGCGGGTCGATATCGAGTTCCTTCAATAAATTATCGAGCAGATCCGGTTTGGAGATATCCTCACCATTGATCCACAGGGCGCGATATATCAGCCGGCGTAACTGGATGGCCTTGCGCGGGTGGTTCCGCGCGACCGCGTCAACCAAGCGCGACGCGGGTCCAGAGTTGGGGCGGAACATGGGTACGTTGATCCGGGTTGAAGGGGCTCTGCGACGCACCTCCGCGACCTCGGTGGAAAGCTCACTGAGCAGATCGAAACTGGACTGGTCGCTGGAAACTGATGGCGCGTGCTGGACCGCACGAAATTCAACCTGGTCTTCCCGGTTCAATTCGTGCAAACGTTCGTTTAACGCGTAACAGAATGGACAGTTAAAATCGGCGTAAATAATAAACTTGCTAACGCCAGGATCGTCTAGCTGCTTCCCCGTTGGTGTTGCATTTCCCATGCGCCGGGTTCCGGGTTCTTAATTATTGTAATTAGTATAGGATAAAATTACGCTCATCAAGCGCGCATTATATGCTATTCACAGCCGCTTTCGAAGTACTGATTATTGACCCATGCAAGCCTGCCGTACGCGTTCCGCCGGGATATACAGCTGTTGCAGCAAGTACTCGACCAGGTCTGGCGGGTAATCCTGTTCAGCCAGTGCACGGGACATGCAATCTAGCCATAAATCACGCTCCAGCGCGGTAATATCCAGGTGCTTGTGCACCTGCGGAATCCGGATTGAACCGTATTTTTCGATAAAAGGTTTAGGACCCCCCATCCAGCCGCACAAAAACAGCGCCAGCTTGTCACGCGCCATTTCCTTGTCCTCGGGATGCCAATCGTAAATAGTCGCATATTTCGGATCGCTGCCCATGATATCGAAAAAACAATCGACCAGCTTACGAATGCCGATTTGCTGTCCCGCCGCCTGGTAAGTCGCGTCGCCATTACCGTATTCCACCGGTTGAGTCATCGCCTGTTCCACCGATTGATTCCTGCGTTGAGAAATTCATCATGCCTGCTGCCCATTGTGAAACGTTATCATTTTCTAGCGCAATATCCAGCCCCATGCCAAGGTTTGCAGTGGGTGAGTTACAATAAACCATTAGTCCAATGATTCTTAAACAGCACATCATATCGATCGCAATAATCATCTTGCTTGCACTCGCGTTGTATCTGCTGATCGCAAACCGGCTGTTACCCGAGCCGTCACCGACTGTACTACCGCTTCCGTCTCCACCTGACGCAGAGGAAACCGATAAAAATGAAATCGAGCCAGCGGCGGCAAACCTGACCGCATCATCACCGCAGGCTATCGTCCTGCAGCAAGATTACAGAGCGCAAACCGGCTCGAGGCTGATCGAAATTTTCGGGCGCGTGGTGGATCGGCAGCAACAACCGATCGAGGGCGTGTTGATTACCGAAGAACGCTACTTTTCCAACACCCGTAGCGATGCCCAGGGAAACTACCGGGTATTGCTCGATTTGCCGAGGCATCGCTATCCAACCCTGAATTTTCTGCGCCACGGATTCAACGGCAAACGCATCACAGCGGATAAAACGCAACTACAACAGAAACCCGTAATCGAGATTAATCTCGCGCTCGACGAAAACCCTGACTCTGTCCGGTTATCAGGCTGGGTGGGTAATGATGCCGGGGTCGCGCTAGCAGGTGTACGGGTCGAACTCACTGCCGTGGAAACCGGCAATGGGAATAACTTTTACCTGACCGTATTTACCGATGCGAACGGCAACTTTGACCTGGAAGGCGTGGGCGTGGGTGAGAAGCACAGGCTATCAGTAAAACCAGCGCCCGAGTACCAGGGCTACCAGGATAACGATTTCGTCGTCAGTCCAAATCCCGAGCGGATCAGTATCGTACTGAATTCACTCAAGCTGGTCGACATAGATGGCATGATCCTGAATCCTGAAGCGGCGCCGGTACCCGATTTCGAACTCCAGGTTAGCAATATCACCACCGGTATTCACACCGGCAAGATCGTCAGCGACGCTTCCGGGTTTTTCTCACTCAAACGTTTTCCGCTCGGCGCAATCAGCCTGACTAGCCGCCTCACCAGCCGCGGTGCCGAGTATTTCAAGATCTCGGGCCTGACCCTGACTGACAACGAGTATCGCAACCTGATGTTAATCGTCGACAAGGGGAGCCACCAACTGTCGGGCTGGGTCAGCGATGAAAATGGAATCGGGGTGGCAAAGGCAATGGTGACCATGACTGCGATAATGCGCGACGGTTCGATCGAGTATTTTTCCTATCGCTCACAAAGCACCGACCAGGCAGGAGGGTTCACCTTTGCCAATGTGGGCGGGGGTGAACACCAGTTGTCGGTATACGCGAACGGATTCGACAATCACGCTCGGATTCACCGGTTCGACGCCCAGTCTGATGAAATCCAGGTTAGCCTGACGCGACACAATTAAGCCCGGATATGACCCTACTTCTGCGCTAACTGCAACAGGTGATTAAATTGCTGGGTATTGACCAGCTTGCCGTAACGGTTCGCGGAATTGTCTACCAGGTTTTTTGCAACTATCGGTTTACCGGTATCAAGCGCCATCTGCGCATAGAACAAGGTTCGCGACACATCCGGCAGAATAAATTGCGGACTCAATGACTGGCAACGCTCTATGTAATACAACGCACGGCCATGTCGATTTTCCCGATCCAGTATCTGAATCAGTAATCTCCCCAGGCAGGCCAGGCCGCGCGACGGTCCCCATTCGAAAGCCCGCTCGAACACCGGTTCGATTTCGGTATACGGGGATTGCAGATCATAGCGACTCAAAAGTTGTAGCACCGCCTCGCTATCACGATGAGTCTTGACCATCTGGTAAATCTGGCTCATGAATTTGTCGTGGTCGCGCACCCGCTCCCGTTCGGCGATCAGGGGATCGGTCGCTTTTTTATAACGATAAGCCTCGGCCCTGGTTTTACCATGGCGTTGCAAGATACGCATTGCTTCGATTTCGTCAGTCAGTTCTTCGCTGATTTCCTGCTTACGATTGCCCAGCCAGAGCAGGCCATAAACGTAACCAGCCAACCCCCCGGCGACATGGGCTACCAGGTTTACGCCGCCGAAATTATCCAACGTAAGCATCGCCCAGGCATCGAGTCCAATGTAAATCGCTGCCAGCACCCAGGCCGGCACAAAGAAAGTCTTCCACACGATAAGCCAGCAAAATACCCGCACTCGTGCATGTGGCATCAGATAAGCCGAAAGGCCTATCATGCCCGTGACCACTCCCGAAAAACCTAATGTGGGAATCACCTCGGCACCACTGATGACAGTCCACAAGGAATAACTGATACCGCTTGCCAGGGCCACAAACAACATAACCCCGAGATAACGCAACGAACTCCCAAGCAGGATTTCAAGCGCAGGGGCAAACGCCATGAAGAACAACAGGTTGCCGAACAGGTGCCAGAAGCCCGCGTGAGCCAATGAAGCGGTAACCATGGTCACTGGATTCCAGGTATCGGGATAATACATCAGGCTTTCAGTGATCGGAGCGCCAAGCTGCAGGGAAAAAACCACCAGGCATAAGAAGACCGCCGCGTAACTCATATACGGTGGCCTGCCCAGGGTTAAAGCGGTGCTGTAGGGAAATATAAGCATACAAAATTCTGATTCGAGTCCAGTCCTGAGTGTAGTTTGATATTTACCGGCCTGCGAGCCGGATTAGCTTGAAGATTAAGCATCGGGAGGGTATCAACCTGCCGAAGGGATTTTTCAGTGAGCCGGCGGTTAATGCTATGCTGCGTGTTTATGATTTACCTGAGAGCCGGGATATGGGGCAATGACCCTGTCACGATTGTGCGGCTAAGCCCCTGAACAGATTAATGCAAGCAACCAACGCGACCTGGTCGCTATATATCATTGAAGCCAGCGACAGCTCGTTCTACACCGGAATTACGACTGATGTCGAACGCCGTTTCGAGGAACATCTGCAATGTCGCAAGGGAGCGAAATACTTTAACGGACGCAGCCCGATTAAAGTGGTTTACCGTGAAGACGGGCACACCCGCAGCAGCGCCAGCCGGCGTGAAGCGGAAATCAAAAAACTGTCGCGTAGTGATAAAGAGTCATTGATCACAGGACTGAGTTAATATCGCTATGGACACGCAGAATCAACTGACAGATTTTGAAATCGAACGCCTGCCCCTGGTAGATGCCGATTTACAGCTGTGGCGACGGGTAGACCTGGGCCGACCATACGACTCCCTGTTGCAGGCAATAATAGAAGACACCGCGTGGCGCCAGGAAGAAATCACCGTCTACGGCAAACCTTACCTGCAACCACGCCTGAGTGCCTGGTACGGGGATCTGGCCTACAGCTACTCGGGTATCAGGCTCGAACCCCTGCCCTGGACTTCAACCCTGCTGGACATCAAGCTCCGGGTGGAAGCGCTGGTCAAACATCAATTTAACAGCGTCCTGCTCAATTACTACCGTGATCAAAGCGACAGCATGGGCATGCATAGCGACGATGAGCGCGAACTCGGGCCACAACCGGCGATCGCGTCCCTGAGCCTGGGCGAAGAACGCACCTTCCTGCTCAGGCACAAGTCACGCAAGGATTTAAAAACCGTTAGACTCGCCTTATCCTCAGGCAGCCTGCTGTTAATGCAGGGTCAGACTCAACAATACTGGCGACATGGAATCAACAAGGAAAGGCAGGTTTGCGCGCCACGCATCAACCTGACCTTTAGAACCATACGCTCGTCTGACCTGACGGAGCAAACCAGGTGACATTACAGGACTTATCGATCTGCCTGTTCGGCGTAACTGTTTATAGCGGATTTAAGCAATGACCAAAATCGAATCTATCGAACTCGCCCGCGCCTATGTCGCGCTTTCCAACGCACACCGGGTCGAACTCATTGTGCCGATGTTTGCCGCCGGGTGTGTTTATACTTCATCCGCCGTCGGTAAGTTCACCGGGCCGATCGCGATAGGTGACATGATGCAGGGCTTTTTCGCGCGCTATCCCGACGTTTTCTGGCTCGCGGAAAACTTTCGCTGTGATAATGGCAGGGTGACATTCGATTTCGGCCTGCAGGCGACTGCGGCCGATACGGGCGAACACCTGCAGCGCCAGGGAATCGAACACATCGAGTTTGACCGGTACGGTTTGATCAGCAACCTGGAAGTGAACGCCGACAATAGCTAGCGATGTCACATCCGTTTAGAGTGGTTACAATCAAAAAGATGTGGCGAATTCGAGTTCTAATCGCAATCTGTGTCGCTCTGGCAGGCGAATCCGTCGCCGCTGGCTCGCTTGATCCGATATCCATTACCCCCGCCTTACCCGGTACGAGTACCGGCGAACCTGAACGCGGCATGTTTCTGGTGGCCAGGCGGGCACTCGACGACTCACATTTCGGACAATCCGTTGTCTACCTGGTAGAGCATGGTGAGGACGGCACACTGGGTTTGATCGTGAACCGGTCAAGCGATATCAGCCTGTCCGAAGCGGTACCCGGTATCGAAGACAAGCAGGCAGCGGCACATGCACTGTACTACGGAGGGCCGGTCGGACTGCCAATGATACTTATGTTGGTGCGCAGTGAATCGCCGACAGAGGGAATGGAACATGTTGCCGACGATGTCTATATCAGCTCGGATCGACGCGTACTCGATGAACTACTCGCGGCGAAGAAACCCGCAAGCGAAGTGCGTTTTTACATCGGGTATTCCGGGTGGGGGGCTGGTCAGCTCGACTTCGAGCTCAAGCGTGACAGCTGGCATGTCGTGGCAGCCGACACCGATGCTATCTTCTCCAAAGGCATGGGCTCGCTGTGGGACCGGTTGATCGAGCAATTGGAGCCGAGGGGTATTCAAGTGGATAATCGATCTTCCCTGCCCTTTCTCGCGTGCGCAACAAAACCCCTGTTGCCAATGTCGGTGCGCTGAAGCCTGACTTCGCAGACCGTATCCCGATTGACACCCGCGATTCCAATATAGTCGCCCTGGTGATCAGGGGATGGGTTTGCCTGCAATACGGGCAAATAATTTCCGATAAAAGGTGACGTCTTCGGGCTTCAATTCCTGATGGGTCGGTAAAAACTCGCCGACATCCAGGCCGGATTCCAGTCCCGTGATTCCACTCCCCCTGACCCAGAGCGATTTCTCGACAAATTCTTTGGCATCACCATGGCAACCACCACACTCAGCTTTGAACCGTAGCGGAGAATTGGCCCCGGCTAGCAGCATGTCGTGGATGGTTTCGATCTCGTGGTCGGGAATATAGTGATTGCGCATAAACAGGCTCAAGTTGTCAATGTGGTGCTGTCCTTGCAATTGTCCCTCTATATTCCAGAGATACTTGCCCGCAAACCTGGCGGGATCTCCATGGCATTCTTCACAGCGGCTGTCCCAGATGGCCAGTGCATCGCGCGAACCCACTTCGATCGGAATTAGCGCAAGCAATAGTATAGCGATACTCACTCGGGAAACAGTCATTGATCGTTGGTTTTCAGGTCATCCCCGGGGAAGTGGGGATCTTGCGATAGTGGCACATTTTAAGATTCCCGCTTGCGCGGGAATGACTAGAAAGTCGAGACATCCAAAGACAGGTCCGGGTCGATTGGTCTTGTCCTGAATTGGTGGGCACCTGAAATGGGCGTTATTCGCTTTTGGTTAAAACCCAATACCCTCTAACAATACCTCTTTGTGAATCTCGAATCTTGAAGTCGCCGCTTATCGTGCCATCTTCTGCAACAATCCAGGTACCGGCTCCATCTTTGATCTCGCTTCCCCTGACCTCCAGATAAAATTCGAAAGTAATTTCTTCATCATCAATCTTCCCTTTAAAATCACCGTCTCGATCACCCGAAATTTTGCCCCTGATCTTGTCGCCTTTTTGTGTCAAGGTTAATTCGATTTCGGGGTTGGCTCCAAAGAAAAACCTGCGGTCAGCCATAGGCGTTTGTTTGCTGTAGGAGATCTCAGCCGTATAGGTACCGGAAACATCGATCGGTGCGGCAGATACATTTGCACAAACTAAAATGGCAATAATTCCGAAAACTGCGTTCAAGTATTTCATGTTCAAGATCTCAAAATTAGTTGGTAGCAGAAGGGACCGGATCCCATCATAGTCCCGAATTCGCGATGATCAAATCAATTTTTGCACTGGATCTTGCGAATTTGTTGATGCCGGCACCCCGAATCGAACGCGGGACCTACCGATTTCATATCAGTTGCCCAGGCAAATATTGCAGGGATCTGCACTATCTAACTGTTATACTGCGCGACCTGGCTAAACGTTTATTGGAGGTGTGACATGTTCGACCTGCAAAACATTAAGTGTGCAGCGGTACGGAACAGGAAAGCCGTTGAACTAAAGCCCTCCCTCGCCCAATGCACGGAAATTGCCAAAGCCCAGCTGGGAGAGGATATGCGCTTCGATATTGACGTGGACGGTATCCAGATTAGGGCTGATGTGCCAAAAAAATATGGTGGCAACGGCACGATGCCTGGTCCAAGCGCACATGCCCTGTCCTCGTTTATAATTTGCCTGTTGGTGGGGTACCTGGTGAAGTTTGCCGAGAAAGACATTCCCATCACAGGGATAGGAATGGAGGTGCAAGCCGATTCTGACTCTGCAGTGAAACGCGAATATACAGACGTTCGGTATATCGTGACTGTGGACAGTGATGCCCCCGAAGAAGATATTCAGCGCGCTATTGAGGAAAGTGATAGCGCCAGTTTCGGATTGGCCCTGTTCCAGCAACCCGTAAATACTCACCGCGAGGTGCGCATAACTGCAGGTGCAAGTTAACGCGCTATCTTCACCAATGAACAGCCAAAACCTGACGCGAAAATTGGCCGCCATTCTTTATGCGGATGTCGCTGGTTATAGCCGTTTGACTGGCGAGGATGAAGACGGCACCCACCTCCTTTTGCGTGATTACCTCGACTTCATGAGCTCGTGCATACCTGAGCACCAGGGTACTGTGGTGCATTATGCGGGCGATGCAGTGCTCGCGGATTTCGGCACCGTAACTGATGCTTTAAGGTGTGCAACCGGGATTCAAGACGAACTTCAGATTCGTAACGCCGAATTGCCCGACTCGCGTAAAGTCCAGTTTCGCATCGGGGTGAATCTCGGGGAAGTAATCCAGGATCGGGGGGAAATATACGGTGATGGCGTCAACGTAGCCGCACGCCTGGAAAGCATAGCCGATCCTGGAGGGATATGCATTTCGGACGCGGTGCGTTCGGCGGCTGGAAACAAGATAGCGTTGGACTACGAGTTTATCGGTGAACGCGAGGTCAAAAACATCGCGGAACCGGTGCGGGTTTATAGAATTCGAAGAGATGAGCAGCAAACCGGGGATACAAACGCGACGCCTGGATCGAATGAGCCGGTCGCGAGCGAATTTGATAGCGACGGAAAGCGGCAAAAACCGTCTCTTGTGGTCATGCCCTTCGCGTGCATGTCGGAAGATCGAACACTTGATTACCTGGCCGACGGGCTTACCGAAGATCTGACTACGCTGCTCGCTCGAGTCCCCGGCTTCTTCGTCATTTCGTGCGGCTCCGCTTTCGCTTATAAGGACAAGCGTGGCGATACTCCGCAACTGGCAAAGGATCTCGGAGTGCGATACGTGGTCGAAGGCAGTCTGCGGCCTGTTGGTCAAATGGTCCGGGTATCGGCGCAGTTGCTTGACGCAACAAACCACGCACATCTTTGGGCCGAGCGTTTTGACCGATCATCCGATCAATTGCTCGAACTACAGGATGAGATTACCCAGGCCATCGTGGCGCGCATCGAGCCCGAACTTGCGCGCGCTGAACTGACCCGGCTGCGACGGCATCACCCAAGCAACATGGATGCATGGGAGCTTTACCAGCGCGCGCACAGTCAACTGAGTCTTAAGGGGTGGAGTAAGGACACCTTCGAAGAATCAATCCACCTGTTGAGAGAAGCTGTAGCGCTCGACCCGGATTTCGCGCTTGCGCATGCATATTTATCTCTTTTGCTAGCCATTAGTCACATGTTTCAACTATCCAGAGAATCGCCTCCATTGGACCAACAAGCTATTGATGAAGCGGAAAAAGCGATGGGTCTCGACAGCCAGGATTCATCGGTCCTCGGTTATGTCGGCTGTGCACTTGCTGACATCGGGCATACTAGCCGCGCGCTGGAACTGCTCAAACAGGCGGTTGAGTACGATCCATCCAATGCCCAGGCCTGGGCTGCTTTAGGTGTTGCGCAAATACGGAGCCGTCAGATTCGCCAGGGCGTCGAAAGCCTCAGACATGGAATACGTATCAGTCCCCTGGACACCCGTTTGGCATATTGGGGGACTATTCTAGCCAATGCACTGTTTCGTTTAGGTGATAAAAAGCAGGCTCTGGTAGAAGCACAGCTTGCCTGCCGTCGACACGATAAATTCTCTAACTCCCGCGTTGTACTGGCGATCATCCTGCTTAGCGAGAACCGTAAGCAAGAAGCGATAGCTGCTATCGAGGAAGCAAAACGTCTATCACCCGATCTTTGCTCAGATAGCATCAAAGGTCTGGTAGGCAGACGTGGAGCAAAAATGTTGCAAGATGCAGGGTTACTCATTTAGTTTTTTGGAATAGAATTCAGGTAGAAGTAGCTATGAATCAGGTTAATTGTAACCCTAATACAAAAAAGAGACCGAAATTACTTCTTGATACTCGTTTATCCACATAAAATATGCGAATGCGTTGTCACCTGCTCACGAAGAACCTGTTTTGCTCGCTGCTGTGCTTCGGGCTGCTGAGCTCGAACAATGTTGCCTTCGCCGAGGTGTATAAATCCTACGATGCCGAGGGTAATGTTATTTTCAGTGATAAACCGGCTCAGGGCAGTAAAGAAGTTGAGGTATCCAAACCTAATGTGAGCGATTCATTCGAAATACCGCCACCTCCGCCAGCCGCATCCCCGCTTGAGACTAAACCTGAGATGGAGTCCGCACCCGAACCGTTAACTCAGCCGATTGTGGGTGACGATTCCGCTGACACTAATAATGATGGCAGGATAAGCAGGCGCGAAAAAGAGGAGCAGCGTGAAAAACGACGCAAGATAAAGCGTGAAAAGGCGAAAGCTGCCGGGGGAAATGAGTAGTAAAGCTACCATTGATGTTTTAAATCCGAATGGCTTTCCCGGGTCGTTCCTCGTCCCTGATTATCTGGTTTTAAGGGGCTATTTTCTACACAGAAGATACTGAGTCACACCTGTTAGGCAGCTGCAAACGAACAGAAACGGGCTCCCGTACATAAGGCATATACTCGCTGTAGATAATAAGTCGGGCTTCGACTGCGCCTTCGCCATTGATATTAGGGGTACACATACACGTGGCTACACTATCAACCTCACAAGTAAAGCATTTCAATCAGGACGGGTATCTATTCCTGGCAAACGCCATCCCGGAAGACAAACTGCACAAGATGCAAAACGAATTCGAGCAATGGAAAGAAGAAAGCAGAAACTTTAGCGAGCCTTACGGGAAAACTTTTGACAATCGCCCAAGGTTTGACATCGAACCGGGGCATTCCGCCGAAAAACCAGCACTGCGTCGCATCGCTTCACCTATTGAGATATCCGAGACCTATCTTGATTTTATGCGCAACAATCGCGCACTTGACGCCCTGGTCGATCTTTTGGGTCCAAATCTCAAATTTGAAAATGCCAAAATAAATTCCAAACAACCCGGTGCCGCAACCCAGGTAAAGTATCACCAGGACTTTCTATTCGAACCGCACACCAATGACGATATGATAACAGTGCTTTTTTTTATCGACGACGTCACGGAAGAAAATGGCCCGCTGGAAGTTGTACCCGGTACGCATAAAGGCCCATTGCACGAACACTGGCACAATGGTGTATTCACGGGCGCAGTATCCGACCAGATCGCCTCTGAAATGAAAACGCAGGCTATTCCATGCTATGGTCCAGCGGGCTCTGCTTGTTTGATGCACACCCGAATTCTGCACGGTTCTGCACCCAACCTTTCCGATAAACCGCGCACGTTATTTATTTGCGAATACACCGCCGAGGATTCATATCCATTACAAGCCAATCATATTCCCAGCGCATACATGTATGAAATAGTTCGTGGCAAATCTACAGGACGAGTATGCTGTAGCGAGTACGAAATGGCCTTTCCCGAAGTACCCGAAGGCGCTTCTTTTTTCGAACAGCAAGCTAAGTCAAGTTAAATTAAACATTATCTGCGAGAGCTGGTTTCGGGTCGGTTGTCGCCGCTGACATAACTGGTTTCGGTGTCGACTCTCTCCAAAGAAGGCCCTCGTACAACTCCGGTGGTAAGCAATCTCCGGCCTGGAACGGACCCCTGGTTTGAAAACCAGATCAACCGACACTGACCCCTTTGACTGCAATCACGCGAATGCATGTATAATCCGACAGGTATCATGAAAACAAGTTCAGGGCAGCCGTGAAATTAGTAATCTGGAGCATTTTCGCACTGCTATTGTCGACGACAAGCGGTGTTTTCGCCAGCGATATCGACCTGCTGATCAAGCGCGCGAACCGTTTTTTCGAACCTTTACCCGATGCCATGCCGGGCGCGGAAAACGACACCCCTGAACGTATAGCACTCGGAAAACAACTCTTTTTTGAAAAGCGCCTCTCTATCAATGACAACCAGTCCTGTGCTTCTTGCCATCGACTCGAGGATGGTTTTGCCGGCGTGGATAATCTGGTTACTTCTCCCGGAGCACGAGGCGAGCAGGGTACTCGCAACAGCCCGACAGTGCTTAATGCCGGCTGGCAGGACGCCCAGTTTTGGGACGGTCGTGCCGAAGACCTGGTAGAACAGGCTAAACAACCAATTCTGAATCCGATCGAAATGGGTATGCCGGATGAAAAAACGGTTGAGGAGAAAATCCGCAGCATCGAGGAATACCACAAGATTTTTAACGATGCATTCCCGGGCGAAGAGCCGGTGATCACTTACCAAAATATTGCTGAAGCCATCGCGGCATTTGAACGTACCCTTATAACACCTGGCCGATTCGATGAATTTTTAAATGGCGATGGCGACGCTTTGAACGAGGCCGAGCGGCAAGGGTTGCAAACTTTTCTCAAGCTCGATTGTGATTCTTGCCACGATGGAATACTGCTCGGAGGTGAAACATACGAACCGCTCGGCAAGGAGCACGCTTACGATAACCAGACCGACCAGGGTATTTACGAACTCACCAAAGTAGAAGACGATCGCATGTTTTTCAAGGTGGCCCCGCTGCGCAACGTAGCCCTGACAGCACCCTATTTTCACGATGGCAAAATCGCGACGCTCGATGAAGCGGTGCGTAAAATGGGGAAACTACAACTGGATCTAGAGCTCAGTGACCAGCAGGTGAGTAATATAACGATTTTTCTAAAGACATTAACAGACAAAAACAGGGAACAGTATCTGCAGTAAAAGGTCGCTTGGTAGTGTTTGCTTTCCCGTTAGCTGACACTCAAATCCAGGGCTATAGAGGCGACAAACGGCCAGGAGCCGACACTGGCGAAAAGATGTTAATATGATTACGAGTCAACTACTCACAACAATAATCACCATTAAACAATAACCAATACCCTACAGTAGGAGGTAATAACATGCCAAGATATGTAATCGAACGTGACATACCAGAAATTGGTTCAGCGGAGAGGGAAGATCTGCGTGGTGCGGCAGAAAAATCTAATGGTGTACTTGCCGCCATGAAGGCAGAGCAAAAGAATATTCAATGGGAACACAGCTATGTGGCCGGAGATAAGACATTCTGTATTTACATCGCCGATGACGATGCACTGATCCACGAGCACGCAGAGCGTAGCGGATTTCCCGCTACAAAGGTAACCGAGGTGCGAAAGATGATTGATCCTGTAACGGCGGAAGGTTAATTTTTCGCCTCACTAAGAACCCGGAATAGATCTGGCTAACGTCGGGCCCTCGAAAACGAGGTTTGTGTTAGACACTGGGTTGCATCGATTCTCGCTGCGTATCCGAATAATTTATGCGTTTGCTTACCTGATAGCGGACGCTTATGAGCGAAGTGCAGGCTGCGATCTTCGGCCAGTTTCTGACACTAGGCATCACATAAAAAAACTCTACATTCCTATATACTTTAAAAAATTTGGTGCGAGCTTGCCTAATTGAGTTCGGGTCACTGATATGAGAAAAGTGGATGAAAACCGAAGGATACGTCTATGTCTCAACGAATAAGGGGATGCGTGGCCTGGTAAAAATAGGCAGGATTACTGGGTCTGTAGAGCAAAGGGCGCAAAGCCTAAGCAGTAAAGGGGTTCCTTTTCCGTTTGAAATTGCTTTTAAAATGAATGTTACAGACTGTGTGGCATGTGAGAAATTTTACGGCTTGCGCCGATATTCAAAGTTATCGAAGTCAATGACCGTTGATTGCCCAGGATTCCATGCCGTTACACTAATTCCAACTTTGCCACCAGTAAATGTAAAATCTTTGTACTCACCAACGAGCTTTGAATTAATATAAAGCTTTATTTGTCGGTCTTTGACAGCCACGGCTATCCGATTAGATTCTTTCGAATTGATAGAAGTTGGGGTGTAACTGATTATCATTTCGTGTTTCGCTCCATCAAACCTTTCGAGTGCAAATTTATTGTCTGATGAGATTCGAAATGCGTAGTCCTTACTTGTGGCACGACCAAATAAGAGGCTTACGGATATATTTCCGGGTGTGAGCGCGATAAATTTCACATTCACCGCTAGGTAAAAATCCGTGGAAGGGCCGTAAGGAGCATCTACCCATTGCTCCCGTCCATTTACAAATTCCATGTCCCAGCGATATTTACCTCCTACAAAGTTGAGATCAAAGCGTGGAAGGTGCTCATTCGCATAATTACCCTCTGCCCATCCGGGAGAAATCTCGGTAAATGTTTCTTCTCCTACCAGCGGCCACTGCTTAGGGAGCGTAGTACTACTCACAGGGGGAACTGGAGATGGTGGTCTATTTTTTGGTAATAGGCGTTCTTTCAAATCATTCCATATTATTAATCTACAATTAGTGCTATCCCTAATAGCATCCACAAGGTCTTTTTGTAACAAGCCTCTATACTTTTGATCCTGGTATTTTGCAGCTCCTTCGACGCCTATATTTACCAGTTTACTTATAACTCCGTTCAATTCTGCTTTAGCCTTTCCTGTTAGGTCTACGTCCTTTCCATAGCCCTCTAAAGGAATGTCTCCACAAAATCGTTCCGCGAAGTCAGCTATTATGTTCAATGCATTTTCCTGTTCTTGTAATGAGCTAGCCAATGATGTTTGCGCTAATATCAACAGAAAACTCATTACAAACAATATAGCGAGGAGGTTCATACGTATTAATACTCGTCCCAAAATCATTTCACCTCATTTTTTGGCCTAACAGTGATACAGACAGAATTCATGTTATCAGACTTAGATGGAATCTGTATAAAATGGCTTGCAGAAAAACTACGGAAAAGGGCTATGGCGTCTGATGGAGTTGAAGCGGATGACGGATCAGGAGAGCTAATATTACAAGTACAAAACTAAATAAATATAATACAGATTCTTTGGTTCGATATTGAGGGTCTGCTGTGGGTCGTCTATCGTCGCTGATTTTCAGTGTTTAAGCGGCGGTTTTCTCAAAAGCTGCCGCTCATATTGCCACACTGGGCTACAGGAATCGGCCATTAGCGGACACTCGCAAACATAAAAAACCCCGCACGGTGGCGGGGCTTTAGTTCTTATTACGATTGACTGATTATCCTTAGTCATCGTCCGAGCTTTGTTTCTTGTCCTAATCCTACTTCTTTCCCTTCTTCCCCTTCTTTAGTCTCACAACTTTCGCCTGGACCTTGGCTGGATCGCCTAAGATGGGGCCATCGTCGTCAAAGAAGTTCGTATTGATGGCATAGATGCTGTTGCCGAAACCGATGATGGTCGTGGCGATATTCAACGGAGTGTCTGGACCCTCGCCAATATTCCTGATGAACTCGCCTCTGCTGAGGTCTCCCGAGAGTTGGACCACAGCGATCTTGGTGGGGGGAAAGTTCTGCATAATGTAAAGAGTTCGGCCGTCCAGGTAGAGTCCGTCGCCGTTCACAAACAGTTGCTCAGCGCCTTCGATCTTGATGGGAGATGCGTGACCGCTTGCCGTGTCCACCAGGTAAAGCACACCGGAGGAAATATTCACGATCACGAGTTGTTTGCCGTCAAAATCTCCGACGAGACCGTTGGCGTTGAAACCTGGGAAACCTGGCACCATAAGGAAGCCTGTCATGGGGATCACTTTGACCACAGGGGTCGAGGGAAGGCGTCCGCCCTTCTCAAGGACTAGCTTGTACAAGTCGCTATTGAGCGAGTCCGTGCAATACACGCCCCTCCTGGTGACCAGACAATCGTTGATGACAATGTCCAGGCCATCATCGCGGAGCGGGAATGGAATCTCCCTGATGATGTCGCCGTTGCTGGCGTCATAGACGGTGACGCCTTGATTAGAATTTCCGGCGAGTAAGTCGACGAGGCCTTTCGCGGCGTAGAGATAATCGGTGCGGGGGTCATAGGATAAGCCGCTGACTGGTATGCCTGTCGTCGGGGCCAGAATAGCGCCTTCTCCAGTGCGCAGGTTCCCCTTGTAGATGGCGCCGGCGAAAGCGGACAGCTTGTGATCAATTCCGAAAAACGCCGGGCCGAAAACGCTGGAAAAGGAAAAGCCGCCGACAAAAAATTCGTGCCCCTTGCCCAGTTCGATGCCCTCCGCCTCGAATCCTTCGGGAATCGCAATGGCTTCGGGCCAGTTCTGCTGCGCCGCAGCTCCCATTGAGAGAGTGCAAAATACAACCGCGAGAATACTTGTTTTTAATGCTTTCATGACGTCCTCCTCAAAACTGCTGATGCAGCCTTATTGGTTATTTATATTGAGGGCTATGAGTCTGGTGATCACCAGAGAGCGAAGATGAAAGCCTTCACCGAAACAGCCCATCAACCTTAACTATTTGGTTAAGGCGATCCATGGTCGACTCAGGAAGGCTATGGGTCTGTTGTGAAAACTGCCAAACCGCTCGGATTACCCCTTTTGTAAACAGCGTTAACATTCGGGGTCGATCAATAGATTCCCAAACCATCCTCTTGTTCTTTGAATGTGTCAAGGAACTAAATGTATGAGCTATCGAGAACCATAAATAATGAGAACAAGTGTCTCGATTTGTTGAATATGGGAGTCCGAGTTGGGTCGTTTTCTGCCGCCTA
>Ga0265303_10000421_pt1 | contig 23750 bp, 28 predicted proteins | sample Helome_2_FD_192494 | JGI IMG/M metagenome (GOLD analysis project Ga0265303, IMG submission 192494) | Marine sediment microbial communities from subtidal zone of North Sea - Hel_20160317 (Illumina Assembly) | ecosystem: Environmental > Aquatic > Marine > Subtidal zone > Sediment ... | reverse complement strand
ATGTTGCGTCGACCGGTTGAATCCGCAGCCGACTGCTGCCGTCGGGCACGGATTGAGTACAGAGCGATTGGACAGCCCGGCCACTGGACCCGGGAGTGTCTCAATTGTGTCGGTTGCTGCCGGTCAAGAGATTAGAAAGCTGCCGTCCAGTGAGATTGCCCGGTCAATGTCGGGTAACCATCCCACTGCAGTCACTGCGGGATCAAATCTCCACTGGCCGCTTCGGCAGAGTAGTGTGAATTGGCCTTCCGGCAGCTTCCGAAGTACAGCAGTCGTCCGGATGACTGAACCCAAGGGTTGGCGACCGGCCGCAATTGGCTGGTAGTTGCCCTTCCAAGAGGGCCCCGAAGGTTTGTCAGGCATGCGGCCGCATATGAGATACATCGGAGTGCCACGGCTGACTGGCAAGGAGGGAGTGCCTGTAAATTACCGAACCGAGATTCCCAGATTTCGGATTATTGAGCCGTCTTCCTGCAGGACGGCCTGTTGCTCGCCTGATGAGTCAACCAACACGATTACCTGATCGTCATAAAGAGGTCTTCGCACAAATTGAATCGACCATCCGACGCCTCGCAACTTTGCAAGCGTATTGCGCTGTAATTTGGTCATGCGTGATTTGATGTCGTTCGGTATCGTGTCGAGACCTACACGCCGCTCTATTGGACGTCTCTCCGCGCTCATTGGTATCCGCCTACAAAGAATCAAACACAAACGCCAACCGAACCTATCGGCAGTCAATCAAGAGACTTGACGCATTCAGTCTTAAAATGTTTTTCCTCGAAAGTGGGTCGGTTCTTGGCTGCTGGGAGCGCCCGATGGCTGCCCCAGGCGTGTAAAGCATCCTGACCGCCTCTCGGCGCCGCCTCGGCATGTCCGTTCACGGCAGGGAAGAGACAAAGAAGTCGCCTTGATGCGCGCTGCTTCGCCGTTTGCGCAACGAGTCGGGCAGCACACAGCACCAAACATCGAACTCGGAGAAGCAGATCATCTAAAATTTCACCATGCAACTGATCATCGGCAACAAGAACTACTCCTCGTGGTCGCTGCGTCCGTGGATTCTGATGCGGGCGCTCGGCATATCCTTTACTGAACGACTCATCCGGCTCGATGCGCACGATTTCAAGACTCAGCTGGCCACTGTGTACGACTGCTCGACTGTGCCGGTTTTGATAGATGGCGACGCGGTAATCTGGGAGAGCCTTGCCATTATCGAGTACCTGGCCGAGCGCTACGCCGGACTCAACGTCTGGCCGCAGCAACCGGGTGCGCGTGCGTTGGCGCGTTCGATGTCCGCGGAAATGCATGCCGGGTTCCCCGCTCTGCGGTCCGCATGTCCGATGAACCTTGGTAAGCGCTATGCGGCCCGCGACCGCAGCACCGACTGCGCGGACGATGTTGCTCGTATCTGCTATCTATGGCGCAAGGCACGCGACACTTTCGGTCGACACAGCGGCGAACCTTATCTCTTCGGCGCGTTCACCGCGGTCGACGCTATGTACGCACCAGTCGTGACACGACTGGACACCTACGCGATAGAAGTGCCAGCTGACGCGCGCGTCTACATGGACGCTGTACTCGGGTCAGCAGCGTTCGCTGAATGGCGTGAGGCTGCTTTGCAGGAGCCGTGGATTGTCGAGTATGACGAGGTCGATGAAGTGGCAATCAACGATCTCCGCAATACATCGCGCGCCTGATGGGCACGTACCCCGTCGAGGCAACGTGAGAAAGACAGCTAACGACCGCATCTGGCTGAGAGTGAACGATGAAGCATGCAGCTACCGTCCTGTCACTGTTTCTCCTTTTTTCCGGATGCACATACTGGGAGGTAGACAAGTGTCTGGATCGCGGCGGCAGATGGGATCAGGATAAGGAAGAATGTCAGTTTGAATGACCGCTTCACGCCCTGAGTCATTCAGTCAAGCGGATTCTTGTGATACCAAGTTGGAGCCCCTGCGTTGCAGTGCCTTGAGGTACAGCGATTCGTTGTAAGGAGTGTGTGATTGCCAGCAGCGGTGCACGATGCGTATCCACTTGAAGGCCAGGGCCCGCACTGCGGCGTTGTGGGAGGCGCCTTTGAGACGTTGCTGTTGATAGTAAGCGCCCGCCCAAAATGAGTAACGAATGGTTTTTTCCGCCCACTCAAAAAAGGTCTGTCGGATAAAGCGGGGGCAGGCCCACCGCCAGTGCACCCAGGATGTGTTACCGCTACGCTCGGTGACGGGAGCAATTCCCGAGTAGCGTTGTATCTCGGCGGCACTCTGAAAGCGCTCTCGATCTTCACCGAAAGCGGCGACCAGGCGTGCTGTGTGCACAGGGCCTGCCCCAGGCAAGGAAGCAAACACCGCATAGTCGGGCAGCGTCGGTGCAAGCTCAGCAATAGCGTCATCAAAGCGTTTGATGAGCTCAAGCGTTGTGCGTAGCTGTTCAGCGAGCGCGAGAACCTCGAGGGTGTAAGGCTCAACGACGGCGGGGTCCTCGGTCAGCGGGACCGCAGCCTTAATGGCCTGAATACGTGCTTCTACGATGTGCGGACGCCGCACATTGTGTTCGCGGAAGAAGCGCTCCAAGGTGCTGCGCCTGGCCCGTTTGACCTGTTTGAGTGTCGGCCAGCGGGTGATGAAGGCGCAGAAGACGAAAGTTTCCTTGTGGCTGAACCACTCAACGGCCTGAGGAAAGTACTCTCCAGGAAGCCACGGACCGTATCCGTTGTGGCTTTGAGGGTCTTACGCTTGAGTTCGGCCTTCTTTTCCGCTTTCGCTGTGGCTGGGTCGGGGTTTTCTGCGAAAGCCTTGGTCGCATTGTCACGAGCTTGGGAGTACGACAACTGAGGGAAAGGCCCTATCGTGTATGTCCGTCGCCTCCCTTCGTAGCGATAGTCCACTACCCAGACCTTGCGACCCGTGGGATAGACGCGCAGCTTCAAACCCAGGAGTTGATCAGAGTGAACGTCGTATCTTACGTCCTGATGCTTGAAAATCTTGAGCTGGTTGTGCGTCCAGTTCCGTTTCAACTTGGGGTCAAGACGTCTAGGCAATGGTCGCTTCCGATGGTACGTTTGGACGGCAGAATTTTTGCAGCAACGGCCCACCATCGGCACTCCAAAAACGGCGCCCCACCGCCCGCCCATCAGATTCTCTCAATACCCCATCCACCCCCCTCTATGCATCATAAGATGTTGTTTTTAAGAAAGATTAAAGAAGCCAAGAACTCAATAAAATCATCAACTTAGGGGGCCTAGATCACCGATCAGTCAGAAAGCCCAGTCAGGTTGTAATTTGGGTTGCAAATTTTAACCGAGCATAAAAAACCCCAGCACCTGGCCGGGGCTGTAAGGGTGGAAAAGTTGCCCGCTATGCCCGGCGGGCGGGTGCCGGTTTCGGGCAGCCGCCAGACCCCACCGGCGTGATCAATGCGGTGGCGGTCAATTGGCCGCCGATGACCATCCCGACGGCGACGATCACCGCGGCGATGATGTTGTTCATGCAGCCCCATCCTTCTCTGCTTTAATCTGCATTCCTTCCCGAATTCTTTCTTCAGCAAAACGCCAGGCATCCAGACCTTTCACGTTCAGGGAGTCTAAGGTCACGATGCCCGCATCAATAATCCGCCAAATGAGGAGCGCAGCCATGCCATCCGCAGACGCCTCCCGCCAAATATGTGGTGGAATACGATCCTTCATCCCGCTGTACAGGTGATTGATTCCCGAATGCTGCTGGCGATTGAGTGAGTGGTTGAAATACCCGAGCGCCTGCAATTTCACGCTCATTTTCTTGAGCATATGTGTGTGTCCTAACGGTAAGCATATAGATGCTACCGAGATGACGGCCCAGAGATTTGCCCCAGGCCGCCATTCGCTTGTCCGCCATTCACAAAAACGCCCCGCATTGCTGCGAGGCGCGTGGGCCTGACTTCCGGTGTCTGTGCATCCGTGCATCGGCCGTCTGAATATCCTGCCAGTTTAGCCGGCCGGTTATTTAGATACTTGCTGTAGGACGATTCTGACGCGGTCGATTTGGGGTTTTTCAATAGAATAGGCTGACTACTGCCGTAACGCAGGGAGCATGATGCCTTGTCGTAGCGTACCGAATTTGCCACCGCGACAGTTCCGCTTGGCGAAACTTTGACATTTTAAACGGCGAAGAGTGTTTTGTTTTTTTACATGACACGCTTGGCTTCAATCATCAGAATCCGCAACCTTTTGAAAAGCATGAGTCTTTCCAAATAGGCATGGAATATGCCTGATGGATAACAGAGGAAACAAGTGCCAAATAGGGCCTGAGTAACCTCGAAATTGAGGTTGAGACGATGCAAACGAGTGACAAATTCCATACTGCGCAGTTCATGCGCCTGTGCTACGAAGGGTCGATCCTGTTTTTTTATATGCTGGGTCTGGTTCTGACTGTGGTGCTGAGTGCCTATGGACTGGAAATAATAGGTTCTAAACTCTAGACTTCGAACTGCATGACGGCGGACGTACCTACTAAGGATGGTGGCATTGCGAAGGGCTTTGGGTTGGTTTTCGGCCGTTGTATGGTCCGTCGCATTTTTTCCTGCTCGGGCTCAGGTCGTGGTAAGGAAGGAAACTAGCCCAGCCGATTCTCGGAAAATCCAGCCATCACTTCGGCAGCCGCTGTTCATCCCGCCCGTGTCCGGTCACATCCTGCAAAGCGCACCGTACCTGTCAGTGGCATGGAACTTTTCTGCAGATGCAAGGAATGTATGCCACCTCAGTGGACACTCATCTTTGTTTGACGCCCTTAAGCCGACTGCGCTCATGCCGCCAAGCAACGACACCAGACAAGATTGCAATCAGGACCAGACCGACGGCGACCCCCGGCCTGGGGAGATACTCCGGCGCCAGTAAGACGGCGGTCTCCAGACCCAGCATCATTAATCCCGACACGAACTTGAGGATGCGTCCCATATCCACGAACAAACGTGCATTCGAACGGTCCGTCGATACCTCATGGGCATCCAGCAACAACCAGGGATGTTCGGTGTCAAACCACTCGACGGCGGCCTTGGCATCGATGCAGTGAGGACATGTCTTCGACCAGAAGAACCATAGATGAACCTGCGCCCGGCCACTGGCGTCCGTGGTTGCCCAGGCAGGACCACCGGCCTACGACGCAGACGAAGGCGACCCAGAAAGTCTCGCACTAATACCTTTGCGACTTCGGGCGCTCTGACCGCCTGCGGTATTCCCCATGTTGCCGGCGGTTATGATCTCGTTCGGCCCGGTCATTCTCCCGGTCATGTTTGAAACCCTGCGGCCGCCTGCAGGGCCGTTATAAGACCGGCAGACAGGCCATGCCGCGCTTCCGTTATCCTGCCGGCAAACTCATGGTCGCCGGCGAAATAGCGCGGCATGCACCCAAGACCTTTTCCGCAACAGCGAAAGGACCAAAGAGTTGGCGCCCATCCATAGATCGAAGGCCGCACTGAGTATTACGCCGGCCGAAAGCCCGAGTAATAAGCTGTCTGCCAGGCCACCGAGCAGGGCACCGTAGGCCAGTGGAACAACCCGAATCAGTGCGCGCGAGGTGGCCTCGGAGGACTCATTCGGCAGCTCGTGCGTGTGGCGAGCAAACCGGTCGTGGTGTGCTCTATCCAATGGTGCGACGAACTCATCAACCTCAAGTTCGTCTGTCACAATGGATGCGACTTGATCGACCTGTTTGTCAGTCAGCATGGTTAAACCGCCTCTCGATACTGCTTCATACGGTGGCGATCGTGCACCGCAGTTCTATTAACCCGCCGCGACTGTGTCGATCGTGTTTTATTAATCAGGACCATCAGTTGGTTTGCGCGGACGTCGGCTGGTGCCATGTGGTCGCGTCTTGCGGAAGAGCGTGACGCCGGACAGCCATTCGGTTCAGGTAGTAGGAACGCCAGTCCAGCTGAGCCTGAACGTAATCTTCCGTTATGTGATAGGAATGTTTTTCGTTACCCCGAATCACGCCATCGATATCCGGGCCCGGTGAGAGACCATCGGCGGAACCGGCGGGGGAAAACAGAGATATGAGCGCAAGTGCAAATGCGGTCCTAAACATGATACTGCTCCGTTTAGTGACAAATGATTCAAGTCATAAATGACGTATGCGAAATGGTTCCCGTCAGTCGAGGTCGGGCTTGTCGCACCAACAGGCGTAGCCGCAAAAGAGCAGCGGCCGGATGACGGCCCTGAAACCCTCATCCAGACTGGTGCTGCGCATGCATATGCAACGCCATGTGCCGAGTTTGAGTAACAGCGCGGGTTTTCCAACAGACTTCAACACATCATTAATTCCAACCGGTAATTCTTGAACAAAGCGTCCGAGGGTCACCACCTGTCGCGGGTTTCATTGCGCCCAAACGAGGCATATCTGCCCTATTTTGGTCCGTCACCTTTCGCCCCATGCAAGGTGCAACCCAACCGGCAACAAGCCGCACACTCCCCAAACATTAGCAACGCCTTACATACAATATCCGTGCCACTTGCTCTGCACCAACAAACAACATGCTCAAACGGGCCGCGTTGCTCGAAGGCTCACCTAGTGGGCCAAGCGGGAAGTTCTGTGATGCTCAGAGCCCCGCAGTTGGGCTAAAGCAAGGCGCATCCGGCAGGGAATGGCCGGCCCTTTCCAAGGGATGCAACGCAGCATTAGCCCAGCTGCGGGTCTCCCTTCGGGCCGGTCCACGAGTCTCCTCGCCGGCGTTACGATCGCTTGAATTAGCATCGGCTAGTCCTACGCTCACGTACCTTGTCGATGAGACTCGTGAATCGGCTGAGTGTTACACAACTTCCCGCTTGGCCCACCAGGCCGTCGGGAAACCACGACGCCTATGGCAGGCACGGGGGAGATTCAGGTCAGCTGTGGTCAAGGTTGCTTTTTCCGGCGGCACCGGAATCCCAGGGACGGAGGCAACCTTCTTGCGGCGCCATTTAAGGCTTTCATCCGGGTTAGGCGCCCTGAGAATTCGCAATTCCAGGCAACGAAAAAAAATAATTGAGCAGTGCGTCGCACTTTTGAACAAAGGGGGGAACTTTTTGCCGAGCCGGGATTAGAACGACTATCGGATGGTCTCCGCTGGAGAGGCGCCGCTGTTCGTCCGAGGACAATTGGCAGTGCGATCTGGTAGAGCGCAACTTGAATAGTTGGGAGACGCCAGGCCAGGCCTATCTACCTCTGCAGAACGACCGCACTGACGATCTTGCGCATTGACCCGGCGGTATGGAGCAGCAGATCCAGATAACGTTCGCGTCGATACGCCTCATTATCCGGTGAGCCGGTCTGTTCTTCGCCGCCAATGTCAAAAGAGTCGAGTGCCTTGATATTGACTGCCGCTGTGGCGTTCTCCGTGGTCTTCTTGCTCGCACCGATATGCCCCCTGATCCAGGCCTTGGCCTCCCCTTTTTTCATATCGGCAAACTCCAGCAACAGCTCGTAGACAGCTGCCAGCTCTATCGGATCATAGGCGGTGGGATTGATCTGGTACTTGTAGACATGCAATGCCCTCTCGAGCGATATGCCCAGGTGAACATGATTCCAGAGACAGTCCGCGTGATAGGCGGCCAGCTGTGGATGCAGGTCCCCACGACTAAGACCGATTGAGATACTGCGCAACAGTTCACGCCCCGCCAAGGCATCCCCTGCCCTCGCGCGCTCAATGAGTTCCTCCTCGGACGACTGGCCGATGTCCCGGTCAACAGAATCACCACTCATGCATCCGGCCCCCCGACCCTGGTCGCAGCTCGATTGATCCGATCGGCTTGCCGCTGCAATGCCTTGCTACGCTGCTTCATATGTTCGCCCATATCATCAGTAGACAGGCCCCGGCCCAACCAGGCCACACCTCGGTACCCTCGGGCGTAACCGTGCATAAGGACCCGGATTGTTACCTACTGATAACATAGACAGAAGCCCCTGGAGCCGAAGGTCGCAGGCTCCGAATCGACGAAAATGAAGATTTTTCTTTACTTTCAGTAGGTTCAAATTTAACCCCCAACAGAGCAGAATGGCTTTCGGCTTGCTCCCAGGCGATCTGAGCATACACTGCAGGTACCGATCTGCTGCTGGGAGACTTTTTGTGTACGATTCTGGAGCTGTCATGCACTTTACTCTCCGAACTCTCTGTCTTGGCCTTCTGCTGAGCGCACCCGCGCTTTCTGACGAGGCGGTGGGCGAAATGCTGCAGCTGCTGCAACTCAACCGGGCCAGCCAACAGGAGCTCGGGAATATCCAGGAGCCGGCGCATCAGAACCCGCAGGTAGAACAACTGAACCGCAGGCAGAACACAGAGCAGCAGGTGCTGCAGGAAAGCCAGCGTCGGGAGGTGCTGATGCAGAAACAGCGTGCCAAGGTCGCACCCGCGACCGGAAGGCCGCATCGTCTGCAGGCGATCGACCGCCAGACCCAGTTTCGACTGCAGCAGCGGAATCAGCTCAACCGGTTCCGGATCCAGCAGGGGACGCGAAACCGATAGGCTGGCCGGATTTCGGCAGGCTAACAGCCTGTCGGACTTGACCGTTTGCGGCGAAAATCACTGGGAGCAAATCAAATCGGCTTATCGTCTGAGGAGAATAGCCCAGCTATTTGACGAGGAGGATAAGGCGAGTTGATCGCTATCCAGGGATTTGCAGCCAAACAGTGTTAAGTCCGACAGGCTTGCTAACGCCTCAGATTGATGCTGGCGCCACCAGGTGGACGCGGCGCGCCTGGGCGCGGATGCGGTCTAGGCCGGTAGACGGGAAGATCGGGCTCGTACCACCGATCGATTCGGGTGGGGGCTCGTTGATTCGGCCACCCCGGCCGATGACCCGGTCGGCCGGGACGGTTAATCGGATGGCGCGGATAAACGGTCCGCGGATAGCCATAGCCATAGCCATAAACGGGGCCGCTTGTAGACTGATCAGAAGCCTGCTCCAGCGCCTCCAGTTCGCGTTTTCGCAGATAGTACTCTCTTTCCTGCAATGCCCTTTCCCGCCGTTCACGCTCGAGATTCTGCCGGTTGGCCTCAAGACGACCGAGCTGATTGAGGATGGAATACGGGTCCTGGTCAGCCGGCCGACTCGGGGTGGCAAAGGAAGGCATGTTGAGCTCCTCCACATGCTCCACTTCCGCAGGTGGTGGACGATCGCCGAAATGCATCCTGCCCTCGCTGTCGATCCAGCGGAACAAGGAACTCGCGTCGGCCTGAGGCACATGGCCAACTACAAGCAGGGCTGCCAGGCAAAACTGCCTGAAACCGTGACCGGAAAGTGTCCCGCCCTCTGGATCGACCGAATGTTTCATAAGTGGAACTTTAACCAGCCGGCGCGGTTTGACCAACAACTGTTAATTCCCGGGTATGAAGAATCCCGTTCCGCAGCCACTGTCAACTGTGTCAGGATTCACAGATATCCCGGCGAACTGACCTATTCTTCTCCTCGTCAAGACACAGGAGCCGGTACTTTGCGAAAGTTAACGATTTTAGGATTTGCACTGTTTGTTGCGGCTTGTGGGCCCACACAGCAGACCACCGTTTCAGAGAAGAACAGCGGAACACAGGTCGGGAAATCGCAGCGCTTCGATGGGCTTGCGAGCCTGGCGGAAGACGCTCCACCCGAGCGCAACGGGATCCGCGACCCTTTTCGCTATGACCGCAGCATCAGCGCAACCGACATCGATGGCCTGCGTTACTTTTTCTATGAGCCTGGCCGGCAGCGCTCGGTGGTCGGATTCGCTGTCCAGAATGACGGCTCCGCGAAGATCAACCCGGTCGGTCTCAAGCGCAAGGGCGCCCGTCGTGAATATGCCTTTCATTTCGCGGACCGTGCTAGAGAGAACATCTATCTGGCGGTCAATGATGACGTAAAGATCTCCGGTCGCTTTAGTCATGACAATATGTTCCGCGAGCTGCATTTCTTCCCACGCAAACAATTGCCGTCCATGGAAGTGGATCACAGCGAGGGCGTTATCGAGGTCACCCTGCCGACCGGAGAAGAGGTGATGTTCGATCAGGACAGCATGGAAGTGGTCGGCGGCGCGCTGAGAGAGGCCCCGATCGATTTCAACCGCAGCCGGCATCAGCGCCGCAATCCGGAAGTCCGTTACCAGGGAGAGTTCCTCGCCATCACCGTCGCCCAGCGTGGCGAGGCGCCGCGCCGCGCCAAGGTATGGGGACAGCGCAAGTTTGCAGAAGTCCACTACCCGGCCAAGTACAAAAAGACGTGTAAGCTCTCACCAGGACACATCTGGGATCAAAAGCCCAAAAAGGGCGACAACGACCCCAAACTGACCATGTTGCACAAATTGGATGCCGAGTTGTTTGCGGTCATCGAGCGCCGCTGCGGCTGGGACCTGTCACAGTTGAAAGGCACCTCCGCGACGATCGCCGAAGCAGGCAACTGAAGGGCTTCCGGGCGACCGTTTTGGATCCCAAAACAGATGCGATTGCCGGTTCGCCGGAAAATTGATTCAGAAATTGATAATGAATTGAGGAAGATCAAAGCAGGACTGTCGAGGATCGACCAGACTCTGCTCATACGCCGCGCCTCAGGATCCGAAGTGTGGCGTGGGATCTCACTCCTCCTGACTATTGAGTTTGCCCGTCGCATTGCGGCGGGTTTTTTCTTTTGGCCGCGTAAATGTCTGATATATCAGCGTATTTTCGCTGCATTCTCCGCTGACGCAAGCTTGCTCAGGGCCGCGGCAAGATCATCGCCCAGTTGTGCCAGCGTCTCGCTGAGTGCAGCCACATAGGCGTCATAGCCGCCGCCGGCCGAGACGCCCTGGTAGCTGGCCTGATGCGTCTGCAGGACCTCGCCGCTGCGGTCGGCGATCACAGACCAGGACACATCCAGGTGCACCTCACCGCCCAGGGCGCCATCGAATGCCCGGATATCGAGCGCGATCCGGTAATCGGTATCGGGTACCACGCGGCTGGGGTAGCTGTAGATCCGCTGTGTCCCCAGCCGTCCGCCGATCCGCCGCGCGAGCACCCGGGTGATGTCTTCCTCCAACGCCCCTGCCCAGCGATTGAATTCATCCACGCTCAGCCGGTTGCCACCGACCTGCGTCACAATGTGCGGCCGGTCCAGATACTGCGGCAGATCGACCGGACCGATTGCCACCACCAGTGGGAAACGGACGTCCGCCTTGCCCGGATCGGCCCCGTTGAGCGTGTAAAAGTTTGCCCGCGGCGTCGTCGCACAGGCAGCCAGCAAAAAAACCGCCGCCATAATCGAGACATGGGCTGCGATGCGCAGATTCATGGTCTGACGTCCCCTTTCCCACGGATGAGAGCCTCGGGATGACGCTCCAGATAATCCGCCATGATGCGGAACGATCTTGCGGCCGCGGTCAGTTCACGCAAGGCCCGCTGGGCCTCGGCCTGCAGCGAGGAATTGGGCGCCAACATCTTTTCCGCACTTAGCAGGGTCCTGCGGGTCTGTTCCAGGGTCTTGGTCAATTCAGATACGGTTTCCTGATCCAGCCGGGTCAACAGGGTATTGGTTGCCTGCGTGGTTTCGCGCAGCGCGGCCAGGCTCTGACTGAGATCATCACCCATGCGGTCGAGCGGCAGACGGGCAAGCCGGGTCAGCAGGCCGCGCAGTTCGTCCAGGGGCGTCGACACCGTCGGCAGCTCAGGCACCCCGTCCCCCCAGACAATTTCACGCGGCGGGTCATCCGGGTAAAAATCAAGCTCGACATACAGCGCACCGGTGATCAAATTACCCGTTTTTAGCTGGGCGCGCAGACCATTGCGCACCAGCTGAGTCCAAAGCTCGCGCTCGGCCACCTGAGCGTCCCCCTGGACAGCCGCCTGGAGTCCGAGGCGCTCAGGCTCGATCGACACAGTGACCGGAATTGGCGTTTCCTTACCCGTTGGATCCAGCTTCAGCTGCACATCTTTGACTTCGCCGACACGAATGCCCCGCAACTCAACCGGCGCACCCGGCAGCAGTCCGCGTATCGAGCCCGCAAACGCCAGACGCCATTCCTGGCGGCGTTCATACTTGCGTTCGAGCGCCGACTGCCGGGTCGGGTACAAGAGAAACTCGTCGCCATCCCCGGCCGGCGCGCCAACCTCGGTGTCTGGCGGGACGCCGAACGCGATACCTCCCAGGACCATCGAGGCCAGCGAATCCGTGTTCAGACGAATACCGGTCGCATCCAGCGACAGCTGGACCCCCGAGACATTCCAGAACCGCGTATTGATCCCAACCTTGGCGTCATGCGGTGCATGTACGAACACCTGCACACTCACCCCGAAAGGCTCCTGCAGCTCGTAGCCGATCACGCGCCCGACTTCGATACCACGGTAATGCACCGGTGAACCCACAGACAGCGAACCCAGGGCAGCGACCCGCAAAGTGAAGGTCCTGCCCGGTTCGGCGGCCGTAATGATGGGGGGTGTCTCCAGCCCTTCAAACACGCGTTGCGGTTCGCCGTCGATGCTCAGGTCGACACCAATGTAGGTACCGCCCACCAGGGTGCCAAGCCCGGAGATCTCGCTACCGGACAGACGCGGTCTCACCACCCAGAAACGGGTCTTGTCATTCAGGTACTCGGCGACGTGTGCGTCCAGCCTGGCACGCACCTTCACCCTGCTGAGGTCGGGGTTCAGCTCTATCGCCTCAACCAGTCCGACATCCAGATCCTTGAAACGCACGCGCGTCTTTCCGGCTTCCAGGCCGTCCGCGGTCTGGAAGCTTATGGCCACCAGCGGCCCCTGCTGCGCATAGCTGCGGTAGCCGAGCCACACGGCAGCCAGCACGGCGACCAGCGGGATGAGCCAGACCAGCGAGACCCGGCGGCGGTCATCCGTCAGCGCCTCGGGCAGCGCTTCATCGATGGGCATTTGACTCGACATCGACAGGCTCGGCGTTATCCCATATCAGGCGGGGGTCAAAGGTGCGTGCGGCAAGCATCGTCAGGACCACGACCGCGGAAAAGAACAGGGCCCCGAGACCGGCCTCGACCTCGGCGACCCTCCCCAGGTGGATGAGTGCGACCAATACGGTCACCACGAACACGTCGACCATGGACCAGCGTCCCACGAATTCGGTAAAGCGGTAAAGGCGCAGCCGGTCCAGTGGACGATACCGGGATCGCACCTGCACCGAAACCAGCAGGTAGACCAGTATCGCAATCTTGGTCACCGGCACCAGCACACTGGCCACGAAAACGATGAGCGCCAGCGGCCACATGCCGAGCTGCACCAGGTACTCGGCACCGCTCAATATGGTATCGGACCGGGTCCGGCCAAAGGATGTCACATGCATGATAGGCAAAAGATTGGCCGGCACGTAGAGCATGATCGCGGCCACCAGCCAGGCCCAGGTGCGAGACAGGCTGCGCGGGATGCGCGCATGCAGCGCGACACCGCATCGGGGGCAGCTCAGACGCGACACGGGCGCCGGTCTTCGACTTACCAGACCGCAGCTGTGACAGGACAGCAGTTCATGCGCCGACGCGGTATCCACCCTCGCCGTCATGCGACGCGGTCCCACAAACGGTGCGGATGAACCTGGGTTGCGGCTGCCGCCAGCACGATGACCAGCAGCCCCAGTGCCCATGCCGCCGGCCCGGGCTCGATGGTTGCCTGCTCGGCCAGCTTCACACCGGCAACCAGCACACCGAGCAGAAAGATCTCCAGCATGCTCCAAGGCAACACCGCCTGGACCAGGCGCAGCGCGGCCACCATACCCGGTGGACGTCGCCCAAGCGCCAGTGGCAGATACAGATAGATCAGCAGACCGATATGCAGGGCCGGCGCCAGTATGGTTGTAAACAACACCACGCTGGCGAGCAGCGGCCGGTCCTGCGCGAACAGCTCCCGGATGCCGGCCAACAGATAGGTCGCGTCACGATGTCCCTGCAGCCCGAATTCCAGCAGCGGGAAGGCGTTGCTGAGGATGAACAGAACCATCGCCGTGATGCCAAGCGCCAGAGGCACCACGATCACGTCGCGTCCCGCGTGATGAAGGACACAGCCGCAGCGCCGGCAGCACACACGCCCGCGGCCGCGCTCCGGCGGCAGCCGCTGCAACAGGTCGCACTCCGGGCAGGCGAGCAGATTGTGGTGATGTGGGATGACGGCCGACATGACGAACCGAGACTAACAGACCCACTTCGCTTGCGTCTGCCTTGCCGGTCACTTCGCGAGGATTCGCGCTTTCAATCGCGCGCCCCGGTCGTTTGCCAGGTTGCCGGGGGCCGCAAAATCGCCCGCGGTCAGGCGATATCGATCTGTTCCGAAAGATAGACATCCTGGATCGCGTTGAGCAGGGCCACGCCCTCCTCCATCGGCTTCTGAAACGCCTTGCGCCCGGAGATCAACCCCATGCCTCCGGCACGCTTATTGATTACCGCCGTGCGCACCGCCTGGTGCAGATCGTCCTGACCGGATGGCCCACCCGAGTTGATCATGCCGATTCGTCCCATATAGCAATTCGCCACTTGGTAGCGCACCAGGTCGATGGGGTGCTCCGTGGTCAGGTCCTCGTAGACCTTGGGGTGTGTCTTGCCGAATCCGATCGCTTTGTAACCGCCGTTGCAGGTGGCCTGCTTCTGCTTGACGATATCGGCCTCGATGGTCACTGCAAGGTGGTTGGCCTGCCCGGTCAGGTCCGCCGATTCGTGATAATCCACGCCGTCCTTCTTGAACGCATTGTTGCGCAGGTAGGCCCAGAGCACCGTCACCATGCCTAGCTCGTGGGCACGCTGGAAGGCCTCGCTGATCTCCATGATCTGACGCCGCGACTCAGGCGCACCGAAATAGATGGTGGCACCCACTGCAACCGCCCCCATTTCGAAGGCCTGGTCGACGCTGGCGAACAAAGTCTGGTCGAACATGTTCGGATGGCTCAGCAGCTCGTTGTGATTGAGTTTCACCAGGAAAGGGATCTTGTGCGCATATCGGCGGCCCACGGATCCCAGCACACCGAGTGTGGATGCAACAGCATTGCACCCGCCGGCCATAGCCAGTTGGATGATGTTTTCGGGGTCGAAATAGATCGGGTTGGGCGCAAAAGAGGCACCGCCGGCATGTTCGACGCCCTGATCCACCGGCAGAATGGACAGATAGCCTGTTCCTCCCAGGCGCCCGTGATCCATCAGGGTCTGCAGACCACGCAACACGCCGCCCTTGCGATCGGACTGTGACATCACGCGGTCGACGAAATCCGGACCCGGCAGCTGGATCAGCTCACTTGAAATCGTGTTGCAACGATGGTCGAGGAGGAATTCGGCTTCGTCGCCGAGCAGGCGCTGGATATCGGTCATCTGTCGGTCCCAATAAGAGAATCTTCCTCAAAGATAGGACGCCGATCATGACCAGCTGATGAAAATAGCGGGGCGACATAAAGAAATTTTCCCCGGAGCGGCCAAGTCCGGCCAAATATTACAACAAGATCCATGAATTCAAGCTCCTGAAGCAAAACCCGGCATGATCGCCGAAGGTCCACGACATAAATCTGGGCATGTTCGAGACTGCCACGGTGCTTATCCCACCATGTAACGTCCACCCGCAGCGACCGCGATGGTCACCATCCCGATGGTGGTGTTGATACCGACGAGGACCCGGATTTGAGCCAGACTCTTGGCGCCCGCCGGCCAGTCCTCGGCTGCCACCGCCCGCTTCAGGCGCGCGAAAGCCGCGAAATAGACGTGAAAGAAGATCAGCATCATCAGGATGCCCAACCCAAGCATCGCATGCACATACAGGCCGACCGCGCCCATGCCGCCGAAGACCGCGAAGATCATCCAGAATCCCGTCGCCAGTATCACGACGATGCACGACCAGACCCAGGGGAAAAAGTTGCTGAAGACACCCGCCCAAAGAGTGAGACGGGCCGGCGGCTCGAGCTGAGCGGCCGCAACGGGCCGAAGAAACATATAGGCGAAAAACATACCGCCAACCCAGATCACTACCGCAATCACGTGCAGCAATACTGCAGAACCCATCATCGAAACGCTCCGGTATACGACACAATGCCGCGTATTCTACGGCTTGAACGGGGGATTTAACCCATTTATCTCATCAGGGATCGCATTCCCCTTGTTCACCCTGAGCGGTTTATCATCGAAGACATACCACAACAGGTTATCCGCATGACTAACAGCCACCACCATGTCGCAGTCCTGGGTGCCAGCCCCAAACCCGCGCGCTATGCGAACCAGTGTATTCGGCTGCTGCAGCATCACGGTTACAACATCACCCCGGTGCATCCGCGCTTCGCCCTGATCGAGGAGCTCCCGGTTTCTCACAGTCTGGCGGCCATTGGCGACCCGGTCGATACGCTCACTCTGTACGTCGGCCCCAAACTGCTGGAGCCGCAGGCCGAGGATATCGTTCATCTCAAGCCCGGCCGCGTGATCTTCAATCCGGGCACCGAGAGTGCCGCGGTTCAGGAAAGGTTGACCAGGGAGGGTATCGAATGGTTCGAGGCCTGCACCCTGGTTATGCTCAAGACCGACCAGTTCTGAGCCCGCCAATCGGCATGCAAAACTGGTATCGGCGATAAATGTTTCTCGGCATGGCATTGATGCTTGGGGCCCTGCTCTGGGCCCGCGACATCCGCCGCAGGCCACACCAAGGGCAGCCAAACCTGCGTGGTCCCTGGACCATGGGCATCGTCGGGGCCGCGGTATTCCTTTTCTACCTCTGGCTGGTGACCCACGGGCTGTTCCAAGCATGACACGCCACCGCCCGCCGGCATCGCCGAAGTCGCCCTACATCACCCGCGCCGGGTGGGAGGCCTTGAACAGCGAACAGGACGCCTTGTGGAAGCGACGGCGCCAGGTGGTGGCGCACCTGAGCGCGGCAGCGGCTGAGGGTGACCGTTCCGAAAATGCCGAATATATCTATCGCAAGAAACAGCTGCGTGAGATGGATCGGCGGATTCGCTATCTGCAGAAACGCCTGCCGGCACTCAAGGTCGTGGACGACCGGCCCGAGGGTACCGATCAGGTGTTTTTCGGCGCCTGGATCACGCTGGGAAACGCCGCCGGCGAAGAGAGCCTCTTCCGCATCGTCGGCGCCGACGAATTCGATCCCAAACGCAACTGGATCAGCGTCGATTCACCCATGGCCCGGGCCCTGCTCAAACGCAGGGTGGAAGATGAATTCACGGTTGCCACACCCGGCGGCCGGGTCAATCTGGTGATCCTGGAGGTCAGCTATAGCGAGCCAGGGTGAACTGGAGGAAACACTCTCGTACAGGGCGGGTTGCACCCGCCGCGAACGTCGGGCCCAGGCCGACCTACGACAGAAAAATGCAATCGCCAGCTGGCCGTCAGATCTTCCCCAGCGCGGCCGCGACCAGATAGGCAACGCTGAAGACCACCAGACCGATGCTCCAGACCTGAAGCCAGAGCACCCGGCCGGCACGCCCCAACCACCACAATGCGATCCCGATGATCAGCGCCAGCGCAACGGTGAAATTGAGCATGAAATGCAGACCATCGCTCTGTGAATAGATCTGCATCTCGCTGACCGGCACACCCTCGGTCGCCTCGTACCGCATCAGATCAGTTCCACATCCGCCATTATCTCGACCAGCGCCGGGCCCTCGTAAGCGAAGGCGCGTTTCAGTGCCTCCGGCAGTTCCTCGATAGTGCTCACCCGGATACCCAGGCCGCCACAGCTCTTGGCATAGGCGGAGAAGTCCGGATTGCGCAACGATGTCTGCCAGACAGGCCAATGTCCGGCCCGCTGCTCCTTGCTGATCTTGCCGAGTTCTCCGTTGTTGAGCAGCACATGGGCGATGTTCATGCCATACCGGACGGCCGTGGTGAATTCGCCCATGTACTGACCAAAACCACCGTCGCCGCTGATCGAGATCACCTGACAGGCGCGGTACTTCACATGTACCTGGGTTGCCGCCCAGGCACCCATCGCGGCCGGAAAAGCAAACCCGATCGAGCCCAGGTAACCCGACATCAGGATGCGCTGACCACGACATTCGAAATAGCGCCCGAAGGAGTAGATGTTGTTTCCAACATCGACCGCCATTAACGCGTCGGCGGGGGCCAGCCCTGAAAGAACATCAAACACGCTCGCCGAGTTCATGCCCTTTTCACGATTGCGTTCACGCCTTGACGCCTTCTCATCACGCCAGATCTGCCATCGCTCGGCCAGCTCGGGCCGCTGATCGAGCGATCCGGTGTCCTCAGGCAATGCGCGCCACAACCATTCGGCGGTCAATCCAATCTCACCCAGCACGGGCAGTTCCACCGCATGGAACTTGCCCAGGGTCATAGCATCGAAATCGACCTGGATGATCGGTTTCTTTGACGTGATGCCGGTGTGGTTGGAGAAACTGGCGCCGAACACCAGCAACAGGTCACTCCCGTTCATGCACCAGCTGGCCACAGGCGTGCCGCTACGCCCGAGCACACCCGCCGCAAGCGGATCGTCGTCCGCGATCTGACCCTTGGCCTTGAAAGTGGTCAGCACGGGGGCCTTCAGCTTCTCGGCCAATTGCCTTATGTGTTCCATCCGTCCCAGCGCGCCGTAGCCGACGATGATCACCGGGCGTCTGGCCTCCTTCAGCTTTTCCAGGGCCGCCGCCAGAGTATCGGTCGCCGGCAGCATCGCGCGATCGCCCAGGCGGCCGTCGGGTCCGCCGGCCTGCTCCGCGTCGCCGGCGGGCAGTGTCTGGACCTCGTCCGGGAATATCAGGTGGGCGACGTCACGCTCGACGATGGCGTTCTTGCATGCCAGGTTCATCAGTTCCACGGCGCGCGAATCACGCAATACGGTCTGGCTGAACCGCGCCACCGGGGCAAAGGCCGAGGCCAGATCTATCTCCTGAAAGGCTCCGGGTCCGAGCACCTGCGTATTGACCTGTCCGGTCAGCGCCAGAATCGGCGCGCGGTCGACCTTGGCATCCCAGAGGCCGGTCAGCATATTGGTTGCCCCGGGTCCGGCGATACTCAGGCAGGCAGCCGGCTTGCCGGTCAGCTTGGCATAGCCGGACGCGGCGAAAGACGCCGCGCCCTCATGTCTGATTCCGATGTACTGCAGACGGCCAGCCACTTCCTGCAGGCGCAACGCGTCGGCCAGTCCGAGGTTGGAGTGACCGACCATCCCGAACACATGGGTGATTCCCCAGTTCACCATGGTCTCGGCCATGCGGTCGCTGACCGTCGGCGTATGTACCGAAGACTCCTGGACGGCGACATAGATGCCGTCGTCGCGCGCTTCCACAGGATAGGTCTTGACGCCGTCTTCGTGTGAGCCTGGTGACTTTCCCGTCAGGGGATGAAAATCCCAGCCATGCCAGGGGCAGCGCAACCAACAGTCTCGATCGCCCTGATTGCATTCGATACTGCCCTCTCCCAGCGGCCCTCCCTGATGCGGGCAGGCACTGTCGAGCGCACCAAACTGCCCTCTGTGAAACGTCAGCGCGATGCTCTGGCTACCTGCCTGAACCGCACGTACCTCACCCTCACTCAGCTCACCGCGTTCCGCAACCTTGTACCAGACTCTCTGCAGCCCATCCTGCGCATCCAGCTGTTCCTGCGTGACCTGCTTGTGCGAGCCATCGCAAAGCGGCGGACTGCCCGTCTGTTTGCATGCGCAAAAGAAATAAGTGTCATCTTTTTCGGCCGTAAACTTCATGGGGGTGAAGTCACTGCCTTTGTGCGAACCGTCGCAGAAAGGCTGGCTCTTGGAACGACCGCAGGTACACCACCACACGGTCTCACCGCCTTTGAGCTCCACTGCTTTCGGCTTGGTATCCGCGATGTAGGGTTTGGACATGAATTTCCTCCGGGGTGACTGTTGTTGTTATTACTCTCAGTTCAGGCCTGGGATGGGAATACAACCATTTTTAGCACGCTGGTGGGCAAGATAAACCATCGAGCATGCAGGGTGCCGTTCGGAGGGAGCGCAAAGCCCGATCGACGGGCTGCTTTTTTCTCGCCAATTGACAAGAGAGATTTCTACGTCTTGTCGGTATGGGCATTAGCGGCCTCCCAGCCACAGATCGCCGCTTTTCGGATAGTCCCCCAATGATAGACACCAAATTCGCCGGAACGCCGCAAAATGCGATGACAGGGGATCAGATAGGCGACACGGTTGCGCGCCACTGCCCCGCCCACCGCGCGGGCGGCACTCGGTCGGCCCAGCAGTCCGGCAAGCTGCTGGTAACTGAGCAGGCCCGCGAACGGGACCTGCAGCAGGGCCCTCCACACCTGGATCTGAAAATTGGTCCCGCTCACCCAAAGGGACAAGCGGGCATCATCCTCGCTCTGCGGCGTAAAGACACGGTTCAGCAGTGCCGCACTCCCGGACGCATCCTCTTCCAGGCAGGCCTCGGGCCAGGCCTGGCGCAGTGCCGTGACCGCCAGCTTTTTTTCCTGCGGACCGACAAAGGACAGATGGCAGACGCCGCGCGGTGTCGAGGCAATCAATGCATGTCCGAAGGGTGTCTCTCCAATACCGTAATGGATGGCCATGCCAGCAGCGGCCTGTCTGAACTCGCCCGGTGACATGGCCTCCATGCTCACAAACAGGTCATGTAGCCGGCCGGGACCCGAAAGTCCGGCATCGAGCGAAAGCCCCAACAAATGGGCCGTCTGGCCCATCCGCCGTTTGGCATGTTCAACCGTCAAAAACTGCAGAAATCGCTTGGGGCTGATACCTGCCCATTGACTGAACAGGCGCTGGGTGTGCGATTCGCTCAGGTCGATGTGCGCGGCAAGGTCACGTAGTTCGGGCTGCTCGGCATGGTGCGCCCGCAGAAAACGGATCGCTCGCTCGACCCGGGCATAGTTTTCATCGGCATCCGACATCCGTGATTCGCCGCCGGTAAGTTCGTTGCTGAACATACAGAGACTGTAACCAGCGAACGCGGCACTGCCCACCCGATTCTTGCAACGGGCCTTTCTACAGTCCCAAAACAAAACAGCCCCCGGCGCGCGAGACGCAGGGGGCTGCATAATTCGACCGGCGGCTCAGGACCGCGGTACAGCGTTCGCTACGCGCATTCTCCCTCGATCACCGCCGTATACTCTTCCTCGTTCAGGGTGCCGTTGCCGTCGCTGTCGGCATCGCGAAACTCAGCCTCGAGTTTGGTCGCGGCAAACTCGGTCGCGTCTACGGCACCGTCACCGTTGGTGTCTGCAGCTTTGAAATTCGGCGGCTCGTCTTCCGCGAAGGCAACGCTGGAGGCCAGGAGAGCGGCTGCGGCCGCCACGATCAGTTGGGTTTTCTTCATGGAATTCATCCTTTCTCGTATAAGTTGGGTCGCTCGGCAGCCACCGTTGCAGTCTGGGCTGAACCCGCGTTGGACGCGTAATTTAGGCCAGATTGGCGTCATAAGTCGAGTATTCGAGCCACAATCCAAGCAATTCGCCGCGGATTCGTTAATCTCGATCAATGATTGCGGGCCCAAACCACGACAGGCGCGCGATAAAAAAGACAGTTTACGCGGGGTTAAAGTTCCGAACAGCGCAGCAGATACTCTTTAACGGTAAGCTGTTAGCATTTACGTCCCGCAGCACGGCAATGGCTTACAACGAAGGCAACCATCAACCTTTCGAGGTACCGATGATGCCAAAGGCATCGAACACAAAACTGGCCCGACAACTCTACCTGGCACTGGGGTGGGTGTGCGCGCTTCTCGGCCTGATCGGCGCCTTTTTACCCCTGATGCCGACGACAGTGTTTCTGCTGATCGCGGCCTGGGCCTTCTCCCGATCCTCAGAACGCTGGCACCGCTGGCTGCGAGAGCACGCGCGTTTTGGCGAGACCATCCGCGCCTGGGAGGAGCACCATGCGATGCCGCGCCGGGCGAAGCGTATCGCCTTTGCCGCCCTTGCCGCCTCGTACACCTTCACGGCCTTCATGTTCGGGCCCTTCTCCTGGGCAGCGATTATCGGCGGCATCTGCATCGCAGCCGTTGCGCTTTACATCGCCCACATCCCGGTTTTGGGCAAAACCGTGACACAGACCGCCCGCCCTTGATTTTCGGCGCTGCCGGCCGCACATTCCCGAGCATCCGAATCAACCCTGGAGAACGCCGATATGCTGCGGATCCTTTTGTTTCTTGGCACCAACGTCGCGATCATCGCGCTGATCAGCGTCACCTTCCGCCTGCTGGGCCTGGACGGCATCCTGCAACAGAACGGCGTCGATCTGGATATGAACGCCCTGCTGGTGTATTCAGCGGTCATCGGTTTTTCGGGTTCGCTGATTTCACTGTTCATCTCCAAGTTCATGGCCAAGAAGACAATGGGCGTTCAGCTGATCGAAGCGCCGCAGAGCAGCGATGAACACTGGCTGATCAACACGGTGCAGCACCAGGCGCAGGCGGCCGGCATCGGCATGCCGGAGGTCGGCATTTTCCAGGGAGCCCCCAATGCCTTCGCAACCGGCTGGAACAAGAATGCCGCCCTGGTCGCGGTCAGCACCGGCCTGCTGCAGAGCATGAACCGCGACGAGGTGGAGGCGGTGCTGGCGCATGAGGTAAGTCACGTCGCCAATGGCGACATGGTGACCATGACCCTGATTCAGGGCGTCATCAACACCTTCGTAGTATTCTTCTCACGCGTCATCGGGCACGTGGTCGACCGCGTGGTATTCAAGGTCGAACGCGGACATGGCCCGGCATTCTGGATCGTCTCACTGGTCGCTCAGTTCGTGCTCGGCATCCTTGCGTCGATAATCGTGATGTGGTTCTCGCGCTGGCGCGAGTATCGCGCGGATGCCGGTGGCGCCAACCTTGCCGGCAGACAAAAGATGATCTCGGCACTGCGCAAACTGAAGCAGGCGCATGATCCGCAACCCCTGCCCGATGAGATGGCGGCCTTCGGCATCAGCGGTTCCGGCCTCAAGGAGCTGTTTGCAAGCCACCCGCCGCTGGATGACCGCATCGCCGCACTCGAAAAGGGTGCCTGAGCGCCACTGCCAGAGACCGGGGGAAACCGCTTCTCGGCCAGCACATCGACATCAAGGTGTGACGGAAAGGCGTCCGTATTCCGCTTTCAGATCTTCCTCTGTCAATCGCTCGAAATCATCCAGATCGAACGTCGTTATCGCGCCAGCCAGTTCCGACCAGGCGAAGCCGCCCGTCCAGTCGCTGTGTGCACAGCTGCCCTGCGTGGCCCGCTCCACCACATACATGCATCCGGGGCGGTAAAGCAGATTGTAGGCGTGTCCCGCAACATGCAGCTGCCGCACGGCCAGCCAGCCGACTGGATGTCGGTGCAACATTTTACCGGCAGCGGGTAAGGCTCGTTACCTGCGTTGTGACGCCAGTGCGGCGATTCGATCGGATACCGTCCGCTTGAACGCATGAACATCTGGAAATGCAGGTGGTTGACCGAGGCATAAGCGCCGTACGCGTTGTAACCGAATCCCATCCCCGGCAGGTTCCGGCCCAATTGCAGCGCGATCTCCCAGACCAGGACATGATCATCCTGTGTCAGAGACTGTGGCTTGCAGGCTGAGGGATGCGGTACCAGGAGGCCATGCAGTTCGGCGAACGGAAACTTATTGTACAGCAGGCGCACCGGTGCCCCTGCCAGCTCTCCCTCCCAGAGGACCTCTTTGCGCAGGAAGGGCCTGTTGAAGTGAAAGCCCTCGGGATCGAACGGTTTGTCCAGGCAGGTCACCGCGGCATGACTCATGCGCGGTGGGCGCAGGGCGCGCAGCTGATTGAACTGTACCTCCCAGGGTCCCAGACGTTTCCAGCGGGTCACTTCCAGGCGCTCGAAACCGAGCCGGCGCAGTCGCTCGAACACCTCGACATCATCCGCTGGCGCAGCGGTAAG
>Ga0265303_10000420_pt1 | contig 23756 bp, 12 predicted proteins | sample Helome_2_FD_192494 | JGI IMG/M metagenome (GOLD analysis project Ga0265303, IMG submission 192494) | Marine sediment microbial communities from subtidal zone of North Sea - Hel_20160317 (Illumina Assembly) | ecosystem: Environmental > Aquatic > Marine > Subtidal zone > Sediment ... | reverse complement strand
TGGGAAAAAGCCATTGCTCATGTTCATTAACCTTAATTCTGACAGGCATGTCAAAATCCTTGACAATATTGGTGTATCTGTATTTAATTATACCTTCCTTAAGGCTAAATTCCAAAACCGGAATTTTCGTTGTACGTAAATATTGATTGAAAAATGCAGTGAGATCAATTTTTGTTTGTTCGCTGAGGTAATTTTCAATTTGTTGTGTTGTGACCGTTTGATGATAAAATTCTTTATTTAACCCACGCAGAATTTGCCGCCATTTTTCGTCATCTTCCAGGAGTTGTCGAAGTGTATGCAGCATATTTGCTCCTTTGTAATACATATCCCCTGATCCTTTATAATTAACTCCATATACCCCAATAATAGGTCTGTCGTTCCGAATTCTGTTTCGGGTCCCAATAACATATTTTGCTGAAACTTCAGGACCATAATAATAATCCAGATAGAGATTTTCGGAATAGGCCGTAAAACTTTCATGAATCCACATATCCGCAATATCTTTATAGGTAATATTATTGGCGAACCATTCATGACCGGATTCATGAATAATAATAAAATCGAATTTTAATCCCCAGCCACTCCCCGAAAGGTCAGTTCCAAGATATCCATTCTGGTACTTATTTCCATAGGTTACCGAACTCTGGTGTTCCATCCCCAGATAAGGGACTTCTACCAATTTATATCCATCTTCATAGAAAGGGTAGGGGCCAAACCAATGTTCAAAGGCTTCCATCATCAAGCCTGCTTGTTTAAACTGTTTTTGGGCTCTAACCAGGTTATCTCTTAACACATAATAATCCATACTCAAAGGTCCATTTTCTCCATTATAAGTTTCTCCAAAATAGACATAATCACCTATGTTTACGTTTACCCCGTAATTATTAATAGGATTGGCTACAAACCAATGGTAAGTATTAGAATTCTCACCTTCTTCAATTTCTCTTAATCGGCCATTGGAAATATTCATAAGATCTTTGGGCACAGTTACGCTTATGGCCATACTATCCACTTCATCATACATGTGATCTTTATTGGGCCACCAGACACTAGCGCCCAGACCCTGACAGGAAGTAGCTACAAATGGTTTGCCATTTTGATCTGTGCTCCAGGAGAACCCTCCATCCCATGGGGCATTAATAGCTTCTTGCGGACTACCGGAATAGGACACAATTAGTTCATTATATTCTCCTATTTTCTGTGGTTTTAAAAGAGTTACCCAATGTGCATTTCCTATGGAATTAAAAATAAGATCATTACCGTCCTGAGTTATTTTTGTTATAACTAGCGGGGATTGCAGGTCTATTTGAATAACCTGATTTTCACTCAATACTAGGTATCTGATTGTATTGCTTCCTGAAATAGATTTCTCCTCCGGATTAACTTCAATGTCGAGGTCGTAATAATTCAAATCCCACCATGCCCTTTCAGCAGTAATACTTCCCCTAAGGGTGTCTTGCGCAGTAAAAAGTGGTGCCTGGCAGTATAGAGGTAAAACTATGAGAAGTACGATAGCAAGAAGTAAAAATCTATTCATTTTAAAAAGTTTATAAACAATAGTTATTTTCAATGGCTATTTTATAAAGGCCCTTTTAGTTGTAGCAGTTTTTAATTCTACTTTACTTTTTTCTACTCATATACTAATATTACCTAAAGGGAGAATGGCACGTATATTATATTTGCTTTTATAATATAAGAACTAATGAATTAAAGGTCCTTTTCAAGAAGATAAGCATAACCACTTCCCTTAAGTATAAATATAAAGTCATTTGTGTTTAAAAGCTCAAATACTGCCTTTTGCTTATCTATAGCAAGTTGGTAATATGATTTAGAAATCAGGTAACCCACCGTATATCCCAGATCATGGGGCCTGTCATCAATTGCACCTCCGTTATACAGCCATTTGGAATTGTCCTCGGAAAACAAATCGTTTTTTAGGTCATTCATTATTCTCAGCTCATTTTTTTCATCACTAAGATACATAAGATTGGAATTATTTAATTCTTCCCCCGAACACAATTCAACAAGGAAATCACACACACCCTCTCCGATCACCTGGGCCAGCACTGTTTCATTATTTTCAGCATCCTGATAATTTTGTTGAAAATGCATTAATTCATGTATAGTAAGTCCAGGAAGGTCTGAAACCTTCATGATAGATTCTTCTTGCCAACTGGTTAATCCTGCAGTAGGCATTGAGTCAGATCTGCCATACATATCACCTCCAACAAACATTCCCATTTCAGTTGCTGTTCCACCAGAGTTTAAAATACCCGGTACCACAAATACCTTTGGAAAAACGGCTTTAGGGTAGATATTTTTAAAATTACGCATCCATCCGGCAGTTTTCGATTTTAAGGCCTTAATACTATCCGGATTAAACTGATTTTTTAAGTAATGGTAATAATCTGGTGAGCCATTTATCATTTGTCCATACATGTTATTCAAATTTATGTAGCGCACTACATAAAAATCACGTAACTCTCCAGGACCTCTAAAAATATATTCTTTAAAGATATCTTTCGCATTGGCAGTATCTTTTGCCGCTCTTTCAAAATAGTCCCAAAAAAGGGTCATTGAACCCATTTCCATGCTGTAATGAGAAACGTCCTGAAGCCGCAGTTGTATGGAGTCCAATCTCATTTGCAAGTCCCGCCATAAAGGAGTATCCATATTATTTTTTACACCACGAAGCTTTGAGACTATTTTTGGGTTGGCCATACCATTATCTATAGCCTTATGTAATAAAATAGCTACAGAATCTGATTGCCCGGCTTGAGCGTATAGCGACGCCGCTTCTACGTATAATTCCGAAGATTTCAGATCTCTATTGGCATTTACCAGTCTATATGCAAAAGTGTTGTAGGCCCCAGTACTGTCTAGTCGCTCATAATCTTCATAGAGATGGTTTAAATCGGGTAAAAAAAGCCTTTTAATTGCTTCCTTGTCCGTTTCTTTTCCAGGTTTACAAGAATTCAAAAAAGGTATGATCAAAATGATGAAGATAATGACACGGGGAAGGTTTCTTCTATACATGATGTTTTCTTATTCTCTAAAAATTCGATTTGGAAATACAATAATACTTTCATGTCCATTTGCTCCAACGGCCGCAATACCAAAAAAGGAATTATCAACGACAATTCCATCAAGTGTGAATGAATTAATATTGCCAACATAACGACTGTGATCCCAGGTAGGTGATGTGGTATCGCGCCAGTAAATCTTGTAACCAGTGGCTCCTTCAGACTTGCTCCATTTTAATTTTACCGAAGCTTGTACAATACCACCTATTTGCACTTCCTCCGGAGCAGGGGGAGCAGAGGCAATTGATGCTAAATTTATGGCGTTAACTGCTGTTAGTTTTTTTGCATAATTAAAATTAACATGTTCCAATACATCGCCGTAAGCTATTCCATTTTCCATTCTGATATCCTGATGTTGCTGCGTATAATTTTCATGTGCTTCCATTATTCGGATACCTGCAAAACCGTCATCATTAAATGGTATGTGGTGTCCACCTCTTCCAAAACGATCTAGTCTGTAAATTAGTATTGGATTCATTTCCGGCATATACATTTTGGTAGTTTTATAAACAAATCTTGCAAGTTGTCGGGAAATACCATCTACTTCTCCCCCATAAAATCTTCTTGCTTTACGTTGCTGTTCTGTTTCGGTGGGAGGCACAGGTTCTGAAAAAATTCTAAAATCACGATTACTGACAACCCCGTCTACTCCACTTATATTACCAATCATATCATTATTTAATATTCCTAAAATTTCCCAACCGCTTTGTTTGGCATAAGCGGCTAGACCTTTACCACCAAATAGTCCTTGCTCTTCACCCGATAGTCCTGCATAAATAATACTGCTTTCAAATTTGTAATTGCTCAAAACCCTGGCGGCTTCAATAGTTCCTGCCATACCACTGGCATTGTCATTTGCTCCGGGGGAATCTGAAGTAAAATTAGTGGGATCGCTAACCCTGGAATCAATATCTCCACTCATTATAATAAACTTATTGGGGTATTTGCTGCCCCGTTGTATAGCCACAACATTTACCACCCAAACGTCGTGGATAATTCGTTGGTTCTCGCCTTTTTTCACTAAATCTTTTTGGTAAAACACTTCCAGGCAGTTGTCACAACTATCAGAGATTTTTTCAAATTCACTTTTTATCCAGCGTCTTGCAGCGCCTATGCCTCTGTTAGTTGAGACTGTATCACTAAGTGTATGCCTTGTCCCAAAATTAGTCAGGGCTGTAACATCATTTCTTATACGCTCTGAAGAAACATTATCTATGATCTCATATAAGCGGGAATCACTTTGAGAATGGGTAAAAGTTGAAAAGACTAATAGCAAAAAAGTAGAATATATTTTCATAGACTATGAAACTTACGAGGGATTAGTTTCCAATTTATTCAACTAAAATACGACTAGGATCAGGAATTTTTACAAATTAACTATCCTAATAATGTTAAATCTAAAATTCACTCAGAAAAGATATATCTGCTTTTTGTATTAAAACCACATATGGAATAGATATAAAAGGAAAAGTAAGTTTTATCAAATTATTACTTCCATGATTTCACTACTACATGACATATAAATTAAGACCTATATAGTATAATTAACACTAAATAAAATTTTTCAATAAACTTCGTACTCGCGAAACACTTTCAATATAATATTTAGCCTGGGTATTTTGCATCCCTACTTTAATGGTCACTGCCTCTTCAGGAAGTTCCTGAAACATAAATTCATCTGTCCAATCATCCCCAATAGCAAAAATAAAGTCATAATCCTTCAGTGCCAGTACCCGCATAGCTGCCCTGCCTTTATTAACATTACTACTTTTGATTTCCATTACTTTGTTGCCATTTAGTACGCTTATATCGTCATTACCAATAAGACTTGTAAGCACCGTATTTAACTCTGTGGCCCTGTTGGCTCCAAAGTCGGGATCGGTATTTCTATAATGCCAGGCCAAAGAATAGTTCTTTTCTTCTATAAAGGAACCAGGGGTTCTGTCTACAAATGATTCCAATACCGGATATATTTTTTCCATCCAGTCTTTTTTAACATTTTCCAGCATTCTAAATTCTTCGCCTTGTTCTGAAATCCAAACTCCATGTTCCACAATCATATTATATTTTTTATGCAAAAACCAGCGACCAAAAGTTTCTTTATCACGTCCACTTATCAAATAAATATCGTTTTCTTCCTTTTCGTTCAACTGGTCTAATAATTTAAATAGCGATTCATCCGGGCTTGCTTTTTGTGGATCAATTTTAAAACCTGTTAACGTACCATCATAATCAATAAAAAAAACTCGCTTTTTGGCCTCGCTGTAATTTTTAAGAACACCGGTTAGTATATTTTCGGTAAGGCGTTTTGAAACATTAGCCTCATCACGGTCTTTTTGCTCTCTGAGCGAATTCATAAAGTCATTAGCCCATTTCTCCACATTATAGCGCTCAAGCCGCTTTTGAAGTATCGCATTTCTTCTTTGCTGTTCTAATTCGGGCATATTTATTGCCATGAATAGGGTGTCGGCAATCTGTTCAAAATTATTGGGATTAATTTGCAAAGCTTCGTTCATTTCATTAGCAGAACCGGCCATTTCACTCAAAATAAGAACCCCGGTTTTATCTGTTCGTGTTGCAATGTATTCTTTCGCAACCAAATTCATTCCGTCCCTTATCGGAGTTAACCAGGCAATATCACTAGAAGTGTATAAATCAATTAAGTTTTCAAACGGCACCGATCTGTAAAAATACCAGATAGGGGTCCAGCTAACCGTTGCTAATTCTCCATTAATTCGTCCTACGAGCTCATCAATCTCCTTTTTTAAAAGTTGATATTGGGGGACGTTAGATCTTGAGGGTACTGCCAATATTATAAGTCGGATCTTTTCTTTGTATTGAGGATATTTATCCAGAAAGTATTTAAATGCACGTAACCGTTTGGCAATACCTTTACTGTAATCCAGACGATCAATAGACAATATAAACTTGTCATCCGGACTTGATTTTTTATGAATATCTAGCCTGCGCTGTAAATCAGATTGCTGCGCCTCGCTATTCTGATGGTGCACTTTAGCGGCCTCACTAAATTTTTTATAGTCTATACCCATTGGAAAAGAATCGACCTTTACAATTCTGTTATCAACGTAAATATCATTAAAACTAACTTCTGCACCCAATAACCTTCTCGCGGAACTCAAAAAGTGGCGTTCATAATCATAAGTATGAAAACCTATTAAATCTGAACCTAATAATCCTTCCAGAACTTCATCACGCCAAGGCAATATCCGGAATATCTCATAGGAAGGAAAGGGGATATGCAGAAAAAATCCAATGGACAAGTTAGGGCGCTTTTCTCTAACCATTTTAGGCACCAGCATCAATTGGTAATCGTGTATCCAAATGGTATCATCATCACCAGCCTTTTCAATTATTGCATCTGCAAATTTTTGATTAACGGACTTATAGGCCAACCAGTAATCCAATTCAAATTCAGCATATTCCAGAAAATAATGAAATAAAGGCCAGATGGTACGGTTGCTGAAACCAAAATAAAATCCGTTTACCTCCTCCTCACTCAGGTTAACCTTCGAAGAACCGTGCTCCTCAAGTGCACGGTCTATTTTGGGGACGAGTACCTTTGGAATTTCTTCATCGGTAAGGCCGCTCCATCCAATCCAAAGACTGTCTCCCCCCGAATGTACAGATTTCATTCCGGTGGCCAAGCCTCCTACACTTGGTATTGCATTAATACTTCCATTGCCAATTTGCAATTGAACGGGCAGTCTATTTGAGATTATGATAGTTTTGCTCATGTATTGTATAAAATTACGGGGAATTGATTTTTATTTTTCTAAATTTCGGCAAATTGCAGTTCAATAACAATTAATAAGGAACTTTTAGCGGATAATTCAATTATGGACAATTTAGATTATGGTATTATCGGAAATTGCAGGAGTGCAGCATTAATTTCCAAAACCGGTTCCCTGGAATGGTGTTGTTTGCCTGAATTTGATTCGTCATCAGTTTTTGCAAAGATATTAGATGAGAAAATTGGGGGTAGTTTTGAAATTCATGTTTCAGAAGAATACACTATAAGCCAGAGATATAAGAAAAATACAGCTATCCTGATCACAAGTTATTCTGATGGCGACAATGCCTTCGAACTTCATGATTTCATGCCCAGGTATTACGTTGAAAACGGGGACTATCACGCACCTCCTGAATTAGCACGGCATGTGAGACATATTAAAGGGAAACCTAAATTTAAAGTGCTATATGATCCAAAACTGGCGTATGCGATAGGGGAGACCCGGTCTTATGTAAAAAAGAATTTTATTGTTAGCGTTACTGACAATGAAATATTTGATACTGTCTTTTTTTATACTTCTTTCAATAAAAATGCAGTCATGGAAGGAAGGGAGTTAGAGGTCACAAAAAATGGGTATTTTTTACTGACTTATAATGAGAAGATATTACAGCCTGATTCAAGGAAGATTTATTTAAACCTCGAAAATACAAAAGTCTATTGGCTCAATTGGACCAATAGAACGCCGAAATACAATCAATATAATAAAGAAATTACAAGAAGCGCCATAACGCTTAAACTATTGAGCTACGATAAAACTGGTGCGGTCCTGGCAGCTGCAACCACTTCTTTACCCGAATCCATAGGTGAAGTTAGAAATTGGGATTATCGTTTTTGCTGGATTAGGGATGCCTCTATGGTTATAAGAGTCATGGCCCAATTAGGGCATAAGAACGTGGCCGGGAGGTATCTCCAGTTTATTATTGACCTTATTCCGCATAAAGACGAGAAACTTCAGATAATGTACGGCATAAACAAAGAAAAAAAGCTTACCGAGAAGACTCTAGATCACTTAAGTGGATATAAAGGTTCCAAACCTGTGCGTGTTGGTAATGCTGCTTATGAGCAAAAGCAAAATGATATGTATGGCATTCTAATGGATGTTATTCACGCCCAGTTGGTAAAATTTAGCACTAATATAGAGAATGGGGAAGAATTATGGGGTATAACCAAAGGCATTGTCTGGATCGTGGCTAGGCACTGGAAAGAGGCTGATAAAGGGATATGGGAATTGAGAACTGAAGAAAGGCATTTTACTTTTTCTAAAGTGCTTTGTTGGGTGGCAATTGACCGGGCTATAAAGGTTGCCAGGATACTTAAAAAAACCCGGAAACTTGAAAAATGGTTAGAATTAGAACTGGAAATTAAAGAAGATATTTATTCAAATTCCTGGAATAACGAGGTGAATGCATTTACTCAGTCTTATGGATCTGGCCAACTGGATGCTTCTGTTCTATTGATGGAAACTTATGGATTTATTCATGCCAGGGACCCTAAATTTGTAAGTACGGTATTAGCAATTGAAAAAGAATTAAGTAATGATGGATTGTTATACAGGTATAAGAATGCGGACGATTTTGGTTTACCTTCATCCTCATTTACTATTTGTACATTCTGGTTTATTAACAGCCTGTTTAAGATAGGAGAAGAAGAAAGAGCACAACAGCTTTTTGATAAGTTACTGAGCTATAGTAATCATTTAGGGCTTTTTAGTGAAGATATTGATTTCAAAACAAAAAGGTTACTGGGGAATTTCCCACAGGCCTACTCGCATTTGGCCTTGATAGAGTGTGCTATTAATTTTGCTAACAAGGCCAGTGAGGAGAAAGTATTGGAGTCTATGCGCTAACAATTAGCCGGGAAGAAAAGCGTTATGTCCTTTTGAGTTAGATGAATTATACATTTAATAAAAGAATAGCTTTTCTTTTAATATTTTCGAGCAATTCCTTAAAGTGTTTTTCATTGGTGAATGGATTCATAATAGTAGCCCTCAGGTAAATAATTCTTTTAATTTTTGTTTGCACAATATAGAAATTACCTTCTTCAAGGAGTTTTTGACGAACTTTTGCATTGGTCATATTTAGGCTGTGAAGATCCTTGTCTTTATTCATAAATCTGAAACAAATGATATTTGACATTGGTTTTACTGCTATTTCAAAGAATGGATCATTTTCTAATATCTCACCAAACTTTTGTCCCAGATCATAAAGTGTTGTGACGAACTCATCAAATAATTCTTTACCATAAATTTTAAGTAAGGTATACCAATGAAGGCTCATCATATATTTGGTGCATTCAAAAGTTCGCTTTGCAAGATTATACCAATCTTCCTCCTGCGACTCTTGTAGTAAATAGTCTGCTTTTTGCCTAAAAGTATTATGTGAGTCCTGACCTTCCTTAAACAACAAAGCCGTTGTAATTGAAGGCATCATCATCATTTTGTGTCCGTCTATAACAATAGAGTCAGCCTTCTTCATTCCCTTTAGCAATGTCTTGTATTTTGAAGAATATATAGCTCCGCCGCCATGCGCTGCATCAATATGGAACCAAATTCCTTTCTCCAAAGCAAAATCTCCAATAGCATCCAGGTCGTCGTAAATACCGGTAGCGGTTGAAGGCGCACTTCCTACAATAGCTATAATTTCATACCCTTCATGAATAGTCTTGTTGTAGGATTCTTCTAAAAGTGCTGTGTTTAAAGCAAAATTTTCGCCAACAGGTATTTTTACAATTCCTTTTTCCCCTAATCCCATGATTCTGACAGCTCTGTCTATGCAGTAATGTGCTTCCTCCGATACCATTATGGCCAATTTATTGGAAATGCCATTTTCCCATACATCATTCCCGGCTCGTTTATTACGGGCACTTAGGAGCGCTGTAAGATTTGCTAATGTACCTCCTGAGGTTAAAAATCCATCTGACTTTTTATCGTATCCAATTTCCTTACATAATTGATCAACTACAACACGCTCCATCGCAGTTGGGGCCATTCCCATTTCATAGATCCCCATTCCATTGTTGAGTATTGCATTTAATAAACTTGTTAGGCCGGTAACTGGTGCAACCGGACTTATCTGATGTCCCATATAATGAGGATGATGCAGGTGTATGCTCCGCTTAAGGATTTCATTATTCAAGTCGGATGGTTTTCCATTTAATAGAAAGTTGTTCCAGAATTTGTATTGTTCCGAGGGTATTTCCCAATTGATAACTTTTGATGAAGTTTTATTCCTGGTTTTATTCAGATGATCGGCTAAAATATCTACTAATTGATGCCCGTTTTCTCTAAAATCCTCCGGAGAATAAGCAGCTTTTAAAAGTTCTTTGTCCATGCTTTAAAATTAGAAAGTTAGTTTTTGTTAAACAAGCCTACCATTTATAATTCACAAGTTAAGAAAATGAATATCAGACATAGAAACTTGTCTCTGACAAGTATAACAAATCGGTAATGTTTCGTAGATTTGTAAGATTAAATTAAAAGGTATAAAATCATGAAATTGAAACATGTGGTTAGTAGTTTTCTTGTAGTATTAGTATTATGGTCTTGTAAGGAAAAAGTAATGCCAGAGGAGACTGCGTTAATCACATCAAAAGAATTTGAATACGAAGTAGATCAGTTCGCAGACCTGAAAGTATTACGTTATCAGGTTCCCGGTTTTGAGGAATTAACCCTGAAAGAAAAAAAATTGGTTTATTATTTAACGCAGGCTGGTTTAGCCGGTCGTGACATAATATGGGATCAGAATTACAGGCATAATCTCGAAGTAAGGGAGGCATTAGAAAACATTTACACCACCTTTGCGGGTGATAAATCGACCAATGACTGGACCTCATTCGAAGTGTATTTAAAACGAGTATGGTTCTCCAGTGGAATTCATCATCATTATTCCAACGATAAAATAAAGCCTGGTTTTTCTAAAGAATATTTAAATTATTTACTTGCAGAAACAAATACGGATTTCGAGGGAGAGGCCTTTGAGGTTATTTTTAATGAAATGGATAGCAAAAAGGTGAACAAGAAAAAAGGAGTTGATAATGTGGCCTCTTCAGCGGTTAATTTTTATTCTCCCGATATCACCGATGCCGATGTAGATGAATTTTATAAAACGGCATATAAAGGCCCTGAGGGTCGTCCAATAGAAACTGGCTTGAATTCTACTCTGGTAAAGGAGAACGGCAAATTGGTGGAGAAGGTATGGAAATCGGGAGGTTTGTATGGTACTGCTATAGACGAAATAATCAAATGGCTGGAAAAAGCTCAGACTGTGGCCGAAAACGAAAAACAAGCCAAGACTTTAGGATTACTGATAGACTATTACAAAACAGGCAGTCTAGATGCATGGGATATGTACTCTATAGAATGGGCGACTTCCACTCAAGGAAATATTGATTGGATAAATGGCTTTATAGAAGTTTATAATGATCCTAAGGGTTATAGGGGATCTTACGAGAGCATAGTTGAGATAAACGATTTTGATATGTCAAAAAAAATGGCTGTACTCTCAGAAAATGCGCAATGGTTTGAAGATAATTCTCCCTTAATGGAAGAGCATAAAAAGGAGAATGTAGTTGGTGTTTCCTATAAGACGGTTAATGTTGCCGGAGAGGCTGGTGATGCCTCCCCAAGTACTCCTATCGGTGTGAATCTCCCTAATAATAATTGGATCCGCCGGGACCATGGCAGTAAGTCTGTATCATTGGGAAATCTAGTTGATGCTTATAGTAATGCTGGAGGTAGTGGAAGATTAAAAGAGTTTGCCAATGATGAAGAGGAAATCAGGTTTGAAGAAAAATACGGTAAACTGGCGGATAAATTACATACCGCATTGCACGAAGTAATAGGTCATGCTTCGGGTCAAATAAATCCGGGTGTTGGGCAACCTAAGGAAACCTTAAAAAATTATGGATCTACAATAGAAGAAGGCAGAGCAGACCTGGTAGGACTGTATTTTGTTATGGATCCCAAACTAGAGGAATTGGGTCTTGTAGAAAATTGGGAAGAAACATCTAAAGCCTCATATGATGAATATATAAGAAATGGTCTGATTACCCAATTGGTAAGATTAGAATTAGGAGATGATGTGGAAGAGGATCATATGGTGAACAGACAATGGGTATCAGCCTGGGTATTTGAAAAAGGTAAGCCTAACAATGTCATAGAAAAAATAACCAGGGACGGTAAGACATATTACAATATCAATGACTATGAGGAATTACGTGAATTATTTGGAGAATTATTGAGCGAAACTCAAAGGATTAAGTCTGAAGGTGATTTTAAAGCTGCTCAGGAATTGGTAGAAGGTTATGGAGTTAAAGTAGATCAGGCATTACACGCGGAAGTGTTGGATAGAAATGCCCAATTTAAGTCTGCTCCCTATAGCGGATTTGTTAATCCTGTACTGGTCCCAAGTGCTAATGCAGAAGGTGAGATTATTGAAGTTGAAATTGTTCAGCCAGCGAGTTTCGAAGAGCAGATGTTAAACTATTCGGCTAGCTATGGTCTACTGAATTCACAGAATTAAACAAAAGCTATTTTAGAAGATTCTAAAATAGAAAAACCGCTCAATTGAGCGGTTTTTCTATTTCAAATAAATTGAACTGAATTAATCAAAACTATAGGCATTATCTGAAGCCACCTTTTCCGCAATTTGCATTCGGAGCGACGCAACATTAGGCTGATTAGTGTACTTGGTAAATCGTTTTAATCCCATAAGCATCATACGTTGTTCATCGCCATCTGTAAATGAAACTATTGCTTCCTTGCCTTTTTGAATCACTATATCTACCGCATTGTATAAATACAGCCTGGACATTGCAATTTGTGTAGCCTGGTTCTCTTCCCCAGATCTTTGGGAATTTTTTTCAGTTCTAAGGATGGTAGATTCGGCCATATATATTTCTATTAATATGTCTGATGCAGCCAATAACACCTGCTGGTGTTTTTCCAGATCAGTGCCAAACTTTTGTACTGCACTTCCGGCAACCATAAGAAACACCTTCTTCAGTCTCGCTATCATATCGTTTTCTTCTGAAAAGAGCTTGGAATAATCAGGAGTATCAAAAGAAGGTATTCCCATAAGTTCATCAGCCACCTTAGTTGCCGGGCCCAATAAATCTACATGGCCTTTCATTGCTTTTTTCACAAGCATACCAACCGCTAACATCCTATTTATTTCATTAGTTCCTTCATAAATACGTGCTATACGGGCATCCCTCCAGGCTGATTCCATTGGGGTATCTGCGCTAAAACCCATTCCGCCAAAGATCTGGATACCTTCATCTGTTGTTTGTTGAACGTCTTCTGATACTGACACCTTTAGTATAGAACATTCTATGGCATACTCCTCAACACCTTTTAGTTCGGCTTCCTGGTGTGAATTACCTTCAGCAACACGAATGGCTATCCTGTCTTCAATATTCTTAGCAGCCCGATAGCAGGCAGATTCTCCCGCATAGGCATTCGTAGCCATTTGCGCAATCTTTGCTTTGATAGCACCGAAATTTATGATTGGAGTTTTAAATTGAATCCTTTCGTTGGCATAATTAACCGCCTCACCTATCACTCTCCTTTGAGCTTCAAGACAAGCTGCAGCTAACTTAATTCTTCCAATATTCAAAGCGTTCATTGCAATCTTAAATCCATTCCCTCGCTCAGACAACATATTTTCAACAGGGACCTTGGTATCGCTAAAAAATACCTGGCGGGTGGAGGATGAGTGAATACCTAATTTTTTTTCTTCATCTCCCATGGTAATACCATTTGAAGAATCATTTTCAACGATAAAGCCCGTAATGTTTTTATCGTCTTCTATTCTGGCAAAAACAATAAATAATTTACAGAAGCCTGCATTGGAAATCCACATTTTTTGCCCGCTAATATGATAGTGCATTCCATCTTTGGATAATACAGCCTTGGTTTTTCCGGAATTCGCATCTGAACCCGCACCGGGTTCCGTAAGACAGTAGGCTCCGAACCATTCACCTGAGGCAAGTTTGGGTACATATTTCTTTTTTTGCTCTTCTGTTCCGTAAAGGGTGATTGGCATAGTTCCTATTCCGGTATGCGCTCCAAAAGCCGTACTAAATGAACCTGTAGCGCCAGAAATATAATCACATACCAACATTGTGGAAACGAATCCCATGCCCAGACCACCATAGGCCTCAGGAACAGCAACACTCAACAGGCCTAATTCTCCGGCTTTGCGCATGCACTCTTCGGTAAAGGCATAATCCTTTTTTTCAAATCTTTCCCAATGCGCCCACAGTTCACGATCTACAAAATCCTTGGTGCTTTCACGCATCATTTTTTGCTCTTCGGTCAGATCTTCAAGCGTAAAAACATCTTCACAATTTGTTTTTTTAACCAAAAACTGGCCACCACGTAAGATATCTTTGTTAATTGTTTCCGTACTCATTTTATATTTCTTTAATTGATATTAATTTAAAAACTCGTAGATGCCAGCTGCACCCTGGCCTGTACCTACACACATGGTTACCATTCCGTATTTACCTTTCATGTCTCGTTTGCGCATTTCATCAAATAATTGGACAGAAAGTTTGGCTCCGGTACAACCCAGAGGATGACCCAGGGCAATGGCTCCCCCATTTACATTAACCAGATCCTGATTAAGGTTTAATTCCCTTATAACTGCGAGGGATTGAGAGGCAAAAGCCTCATTTAGCTCTATCAGGGAAATAGCATCCTGTTTTAAACCTGCTTGTTTTAACGCCTTAGGGACTGCCTTTACCGGACCAATTCCCATGATGCGCGGTTCTACACCGGCGGCCGCATAATTAACCAGACGGGCAATTGGTTCTAACTTTAACTCCTTAACCATTTCCTCACTCATCACCATTACAAAAGCTGCACCATCACTCATTTGTGAAGAATTACCTGCAGTAACACTACCATTTGCTGCAAATACAGGTCTTAATTTGGCAAGAACTTCTTTAGAAGTATCTGCTCTTGGCCCTTCATCTTTATTAACCGTATATGTATTTGTTTCTTTCTTGCCTGCAGAATTGATAAAAGTGTGTTCTACTTCAATAGGCACAATTTGTTCCTGAAACTTATTTTCCTTTTGCGCTTTTAAGGCTTTCATGTGAGAGTTGTATGCAAAATCATCCTGATCCTTTCTTGAAACCTTAAATTGTTTTGCAACAGCCTCTGCTGTCAATCCCATACCCCAGTAATAATCTTCATGTCCTTCTTTGGCGACTTCGTAATCGGGAGTTGGCTTGTATCCTCCCATTGGGATATAACTCATGCTTTCCGCACCTCCGGCTATGATACAATCGCCCATACCTGCCTGTATTTTGGCAGTGGCGATACCTATAGTTTCCAGTCCAGATGCACAATAGCGGTTTACTGTAACACCGGGAACATCATCTATTTCTAATCCCATTAAGGATATCAGGCGAGCCATATTAAGTCCTTGTTCCGCTTCAGGCATTGCATTACCTACAATCACGTCATCGATTCTTTTTTTATCCAGTTGTGGCAATTCTTTCATCATATGTGCAATGGTTTCTGCCGCCAGTTCATCAGGTCTTTTAAAACGGAATAATCCTCTTGGTGCTTTGCCAACTGCTGTTCTGTAAGCCTTAACGATATATGCTGTTTTCATTTTTTTTAATTTCTAAGTGGTTTACCAGTTTTTAACATGTGCTGAATTCGTTCCAATGTCTTTCTCTCAGTGCAGAGCGATAAAAAGGCTTCTCGTTCCAAATCCAATAAGTATTGCTCACTCACAAGACTTGCTTCAGATAAATCTCCACCGGCCATTACATAGGCTAATTTATCTGCAATTTTTTTATCGTGTTCACTAATGTAGTGACCTGCTTCCATAGAATCTGTACCTACCAGGAACATGCCTAAGGCCTGTTTCCCTAAAACCTTTACATCTTTTCTTTTTATAGGCTGGGTATAACCTCCTTCAGCTAAAATTTTCGCCTGTGCCTTGGCTGTTGCTATCTGACGGTCTTTATTTACTACAACGATGTCCTTTCCTTTTTGCAGGATCCCTAAATCATATGCTTCATAGGCCGAAGTAGACACTTTGGCCATTCCAATAGTCAGAAAATATTCCTGCAACACATTTAATTCTACATCATTCTTTCTGAATATGTCAGATGCCCTTAATGCCATTTCTTTAGAACCACCACCACCCGGTATGACTCCAACTCCAAATTCGACCAAACCAATGTAGGTTTCAGCTGCTGCAACAACTTTATCTGCATGAAGTGATAGCTCACATCCACCGCCCAAACACATTCCATGGGGAGCTGAGACTGTCGGGATAGAAGAATAACGCATACGCATCATTGTATCCTGAAAGAATTTAATAGCCATATTCAATTCATCGTATTCCTGTTCTACGGCCATCATGAATATCATTCCGATATTGGCTCCTACAGAAAAGTTAGCCGCCTGGTTACCAATAACAAGTCCTTGAAAATTCTTCTCAGCAAGATCTACTGCTTTATTTAAACCAGACAATACATCTCCGCCGATAGTATTCATTTTAGATTGGAATTCTACATTGAGTATTCCATCACCAAGGTCTTCTATAACAACGCCACTATTTTTAAATACTTCATTGGACTTTCTTATATTATCTAAAATAATAAAGGCATCCTGGCCGGGTACCTTAGACATAGTCTTCTTTGGAATATCATAAAAGTATGTGGCTCCTTCTTTAATACTATAGAATGAGGAGGCACCTGAGTCCTTAAGCTCCTTAATCCATGCTGCCGGACTATGACCCTCTTCTGCAATCATTTTCAAGCCATTTTCCAAACCAATGGCATCCCATATTTGGAAAGGCCCGTGTTCCCAGCCAAACCCGGCTTTCATGGCATCATCAATTTTATATAATTCATCTGTTATTTCAGGGATGCGGTGAGAAACATAGGCAAAAAGTGCAGCGAAGCTTTTGCGGTAAAAGACGCCGGCTTTATCCTTGCCATTTACCAAAACTTTGAAACGATCAATAACTTTATCTATGGGTTTGGTAATTTCCAATGTGGCGAAATTCGCTCTCTTTTTTGGTCTGTAATCCATAGTATCCAGATCCAGACTAAGAATGTCACTTTTCCCCGCTTTGGTCTTTACCTTTTTATAAAAGCCCTGACCTGTTTTACTCCCCAGCCATTTATTATCCGACATGGTCTGGATAAATTCCGGTAATAGAAATAATTCATGTTGTTCATCATCCGTACAATTTTCATGGATACCATTGGCCACATGTACTAAAGTGTCCAGACCTACAACATCCACGGTTCTGAACGTTGCAGATTTTGGTCTGCCAATTACAGGCCCCGTTAGCTTATCTACTTCTTCAACAGTGAGTCCTAATTCTTTGACCATATGAAATAAGCTCTGAATGCTAAAAATTCCAATTCTGTTACCTATAAAAGCAGGGGTGTCCTTTGCTATTACTGATGTTTTCCCAAGAAATTTTTCACCATAACCATTTAAAAAATCCAGCACAGATTGATTCGTTTTCGGCCCAGGAATGATTTCAAAAAGTTTAAGATAACGAGCGGGATTAAAGAAATGAGTGCCACAAAAATGTTCCTGGAAATCATCGCTTCTACCTTCACTCATGAATTTAATTGGAATGCCAGAGGTATTGGACGTTATAAGTGTTCCGGGACTTCGATGCTTTTCGAGGTTCTCAAATACCATTTTCTTTATGTCCAGGCGTTCCACTACCACTTCAATAATCCAATCTACCTGTCCTACTTTCGCTATGTCATCTTCAAGATTTCCAGTGGTAATTCTACCGGCGAAACCTGAATGATAAATGGGAGATGGCTTTGATTTTAAAGCCGCTGCCAAGGAATCATTTACAATTCTATTTCTAACGGCTTTATCTTTAAGTGTAAGTCCTTTTGATTTTTCCTTTTCATTAAGTTCCCTGGGAACAATATCCAGTAACAGGACTTCAACTCCAATATTTGCAAAGTGACATGCAATTCCGCTACCCATTATACCAGAACCTATAACAGCTACCTTTTTAATATGCTTATTCATTGATGATGATTATTTAATTTTGTATTCCTACTATATATTTTTTTCTCAGTAATAAGGTTGTTTATGATTTCCATAACCTCAAAAAAGTTGTTCAGCTGCCCTTCATCAACATTTTGCCTAACAACATCATTAAATCTTAAAACAACATCTTTTGAATCTTTACGCTTTTCAATACCAAAAGGGGTAAGATGTATTAAAACGCCTCGGCCATCATCCGGATTGGGCTTACGAAGAATCAGCCCTTTTTCCTCCATACTTTTTAGTATGCGGGATAGGCTAGTGGCCTCCATTCCCATTTTAGGGCCTAAGGATGTAGAAGGTGTACCGGTTTTAGGATCTATGCTTAACAGGGTAAAACCAACAGCCATTGTTGTGCCAAAATGTTTAGCTTCTTCATTATACATTTTAGCAACGGATTGCCAGGTAGCACGCAAGGCATAATCTATTGTAATATCCTTCATAAAATCTTTAATTGTACCTCAAAGATATAAAAATTTATTATGCATGCATAATAAATTTACAAGAATAGCCTGTTGATTTTAAAAAGAAATTTAGGTCAAATGAAGTAGTGCTGATTCCCTTAAGAGGAAGCATCCGGTATTAATGCTCATATATTTGATTATAGAGAGTCATATACTTTTCTTTAATAATCTTTCGGCGAAGTTTCATAGTAGGGGTGAGGTGGCCACCGTCGACACCCCAGACATCCGGGGTAAGTCTAAACTGTTTAATTTTTTCCCATTTAGCGAATTTTTCATTGGCATGATCAACTTCTTCCTGATACCTTGCCAGGACTTTCGAATTTAAAACAGTTTCGGCATTGGTTCCCAGTTCCACATTGTGTCTAATAGCCCATTCCGCTAAGAATTCAAAATTGGGTTGGATCAGCGCAGCGGGCATTTTCTCACCTTCGCCAACAACCATAATTTGTTCGATAAATCTGGATTGTTTAAATCGGTTTTCCAATACCTGAGGTGCCACATATTTGCCCCCGGAAGTTTTGAACATTTCCTTTTTTCGGTCTGTAATCCTGAGGAAACCATCGGCGTCCATTTCACCAATATCACCTGTATGAAAAAATCCGTCCTTTAATACTTCAGCGCTTTTTACATCATCTCTGTAATAGCCCATCATCACTTGTGGCCCTCTGATGCAAATCTCCCCATCAGCTTCAATCTTTACTTCAGTACGACCAATAGGTTTACCTACCGTTCCTATCTTAAATCCATTATTACGCATGTCATTTACTGAGACAACCGGAGAAGTTTCCGTTAGTCCGTAACCTTCCATAAGACCCATTTCAGCAGCATTAAAAATTCTGGCCAATCTGGGTTGTAATGCCGCACTTCCCGATGCAATAAGATCAAGATTACCACCAAGTCCGGCTTTCCACTTGCTAAAAATTAATTTACGGGCCAGTTGGAGTTGTTTTTCATACCACCATCCGTTTTGGCCATATGGTTCGTATCTGAGTCCAACTTTTACCGCCCAAAAAAACAAGAATTTCTTAATACCTTTTAAGTCAGCACCCTTAGCAATTATCTTATCATAGACCTTTTCTATAAGTCTGGGCACAGCAGTCATGACATGGGGCTCAACTTCTTTTAAATTTTCACTAATCGTTTCCAGTGATTCAGCGAAATATATAGAAACACTTCTATACTGATACAAATACATTAGCATTCGTTCATAAATATGGCAAACCGGCAAGAAACTAAGCGCTTTAACCGCACCGTCAACAATTGGTAATCTGAACGAACTTTCCAGGGCATTACTCACTATGTTTTCATGGGAGAGCATAACGCCTTTTGGCCTTCCCGTGGTTCCTGATGTATAAATGAGCGTTGCCAGATCTGTAGGCTTTACACTTTCCTTAATTCTCTCAACTTCATCCTGGTTGGCTTCATCTTCTCCAAGCTTCAACAATTCTTTCCAGTTCTTACAGTCCGCGAGTTTATCAAAAGAGTAAATTTCCTTTAAGGAAGGAACTTTATCCTTTACCGCCTTAACTTTCTGATAAACCTCGCTGCAGGACACAAAACAATAAACACATTCTGAATGGTTAAGAACATAGGCATAATCTTCTTCTGAAATTGTAGGATAAATTGGTACATTTTGGACTCCTAACTGTAAAATCCCAATATCCATAATATTCCATTCAGTTCTGTTGGTCATGGAAATCAGAGCAATTTTGTCATTTGGTTTTACATCTAATCTTAGTAAAGCCCTACTTATCGTATTTGCCTTATCTATATACTCTCTAGTAGATGTGGCTACCCACTCCCCATCATATTTCGATACAAGGGAATTCTTAAGATCAAATTTTTCTAATTGATAATAAGGGAAATCAAAGAGGCGGGTTATATTTTGCATACTCAGTTTCTGAATGGTAATTGCAAAATAAGAAAAGGTAACGGTATTATAAAGCGGGATTACTAAAAAAGGACCTTAATTTCTAATAATTTGATAATAAAACATGAACTAATATTAAATATAATCTTAAAAGGTTATTTAATTATTTGGTGCAAATGAAGTTTCATTCCTTTATGGGATGCAATGAACCCTAGTTTTTCATAAAATTTCACGGCGGTATCTCTTTTTTTATCCGTAGTAAGCTGCACTACATGTGCTCCTCTTTCTTCAGCACGATCTATGGCCCATTTTATAAGTTCCTGTCCAATTCCCTTATTCCTGTAATTCTCATGCACTCTAACAGCTTCTATTTGTGCCCTTATACCTCCCTGATAGGTTAGATATTGAATAAAGCTAAGCTGTAAAGTGCCAATTACATCCCCTGTCTCGTTTAACCTGACCATTAATTCCTGATTTTGGTCAGCATTAACCTTGTCAAATGCATTTAAGTACTGCTCAGGTAAAGGTGTTTTGAAGTTTTCTCTTAACCTGCCTAATTCATCGTTAGCTATGAGTTCTACAATGGCAGGTACGTCCTTTTGTTTGGCCCTGCGAATAATCAAGATACTTCGTTTTGGTTTTCTATCCATTTTCTGGCGTTAGTAAACGCCTCTAGCCAGGGAGATATTTGATCGTTTCTATCCTTTGGGTAATATGCCCAGTTCCATGGAAAAATAGAACGCTCTATATGTGGCATGGTCACCAAATGCCTTCCTGTTTTATCGCAAATCATAGCAGTATTAAAATCACTTCCATTGGGATTAGCGGGATAGTCACTATAACCATATTTAGCAACAATATCGTAATTTTCTTCGGTCAATGGAAGACTAAATTTCCCTTCACCATGTGATATCCACACCCCAAGAGATGTTCCTGAAAGAGAAGCAAGCATTACCGAATTATTTTCTTCAATCTTTACAGAGGTGAAACTGCTCTCATGCTTGTGCGAATCGTTAAAAGTCATTTTTCCATGAACTTCATGTTCAGGATTCACTAATCCTAGTTCCATAAAAAGTTGGCATCCGTTGCATATTCCAACTGATAAAGTATCTGTCCTGTCAAAAAAGTCCAGAAGTGATTGCCTTGCTTTTTCATTATATTTAAAAGCACCTGCCCAGCCCTTGGCACTTCCCAAAACATCAGAATTGGAGAATCCGCCTACCGCACCTATGAAACGAATGTCTTTCAGGGTTTCCCTCCCCGAAATGAGATCGGTCATGTGGACGTCCTTGACATCAAATCCGGCAAGGTACATTGCATTGGCCATTTCACGTTCAGAATTGCTGCCTTTTTCTCTTAAAATTGCTGCCTTCGGACGTTTTATATTTTCTGAATTTCTTTCAGGATGATGATTTTGAAAATATGCAGGAAAGTTAAAATTCAGAGGTTGTTTTTTGTAATTTTCATATCTTGATTTAGCAAGATTATTAGAGGTTTGTCTTTCGTCTAAGAGATAGGACGTTTTATACCAGATATCCCTTAAACTGTTAATATTCAAACCTATTTCAACTTCTTGATTTTTTAATTTCAATTCCGGTTGTTGGATAACTTCCCCAATTTTCTTATAATCTATTCCAGCCTCCTGCATTTTTAATTCTAACGAATCATCTTTGGCTTGAAAAACCAGTCCGCAATTTTCAGCAAAAAGTAATTTTATAGTATCTTTTTCATCCAGACGTGAAAGATCCAAAGAAGCACCCGTATTAACATCGGCAAAACACATTTCCAAAAGTGTGGTTATCAATCCGCCTGAAGAGACATCATGGCCAGCTACAATTTGTCCGTCTTTTATCAATTCCTGAAGTGTGTTAAACACTTTAATTACATATGCCGATTCTTTGATTGTAGGGGCTTTATCACCAATTCTGTTGAGGATTTGCGCAAAAGAAGATCCTCCTAACTCGTATGCATCCTGCGAAATGTTGACATAATAAATACTTCCGGCACTAATTTGAAATACAGGTTCTACTACCTTAGTAATATCCGTACAATTTGCTCCTGCGGAAATTATTACTGTTCCCGGGGCAATAACTTCTTCACCCTTGTATTTTTGTTTCATGGATAATGAGTCCTTGCCAGTGGGGACATTGATCCCAAGTTCAATAGCAAAGTCCGATATGGCTTTAACTGCTTCATATAATCTGGCATCTTCTCCTTCGTTTCTGCATGGCCACATCCAATTAGCAGAGAGAGCAACCGATTTCAGGCCGTCTTTTAGGGGTGCCCAAACAATATTTGAAAGTGCCTCGGCAATACTGTTCCTACTACCTGAGACCGGATCAATTAATCCGCAAATGGGGGAATGACCAATAGAAGTGGCAATACCTTCCCGGCCCTTAAAATCCAATGCCATGACACCACAATTATTCAGGGGTAATTGCAAAGGTCCGGCACACTGTTGTTTGGCAACCTTGCCACCAACACATCGGTCTACCTTATTTGTTAACCAGTCTTTGCAGGCAACGGCTTCGAGCTGAAGGACTTGTTCGAGGTAGTCGTGAAAAAATTCTATTTTATAATCTGTTTCCTGATATTTCCGGTGGACTGTAATATCATCCATAATAGTTTTTGGAGAGCTGCCAAACATGTCGGAAAGTTCAAGGTCCATTGGCTTGATTCCTTTTGTTTCGGATTCAAAGGTGAATCTATTGTCTCCGGTAACATCTCCTACATCATAAATAGGAGAGCGTTCCCTATCTGCAATTCGATGTAAAAAACCCATATTTTCGGGACCCATTACCAGCCCCATGCGTTCCTGAGATTCATTCCCTATAATTTCCTTGGCAGAAAGAGTAGGGTCTCCAATGGGGAGCTTATCCAGATCAATTTTTCCTCCTGTCTCTTCCACTAATTCTGATAAACAGTTTAAATGTCCCCCGGCACCGTGATCATGAATAGAAACTATGGGATTCTCCTTGCTTTCCACAAGGCCCCGTATTGCATTAGCCGCGCGTTTTTGCATTTCCGGGTTAGATCGTTGTACGGCATTTAATTCTATGGAAGAACTAAGTGCACCGGTATCAGCGCTTGAAACGGCAGCACCACCCATTCCTATACGGTAATTATCACCGCCAAGAATAACTATTTTATCTCCTTTTTTAGGAGTCCCTTTTAGGGCCTGGTCTGCTTTGCCATAACCAATACCTCCGGCAAGCATAATAACCTTATCATATCCTAATTTTCTGGAATGTTCTTCGTGCTCAAAGGTCAACAAAGATCCTGCTATTAGGGGTTGACCAAATTTGTTACCAAAATCAGATGCACCATTGGAAGCTTTTATAAGAATATCCATTGGGGTCTGGTATAACCATGGTCTTTCCTCCATACCATGCTCCCACGACCTGTTTTTCTCCAGGCGTGAATAAGAGGTCATGTATACGGCGGTTCCTGCTATGGGTAATGACCCTTTACCTCC
>Ga0265303_10000419_pt1 | contig 23773 bp, 16 predicted proteins | sample Helome_2_FD_192494 | JGI IMG/M metagenome (GOLD analysis project Ga0265303, IMG submission 192494) | Marine sediment microbial communities from subtidal zone of North Sea - Hel_20160317 (Illumina Assembly) | ecosystem: Environmental > Aquatic > Marine > Subtidal zone > Sediment ... | reverse complement strand
GTCGTCGGCGCTTGGTGCGCTTGGGCTCAGTCCAGTTAGCGTCGCGGCACCGGCCAGGCCGGTGCCGGCCAGGAATCGCCGCCGATTGAAAACCGCTTGTCGTCTCATTTTGCGTCCCCGCGAATCCAGCATGTCTTGTCTGCCCGATCAATATGACCGAAGGAGGGTCGCTTTTCTACACGGCGTCGCAGGCAGAAAGCCGAGTTGTTGAGAGCCTGCTCTAACCGGCCTGTACAGTTTCAAATATCGGTAGTTGATCTGCACAGATACAGCAGCTTCGGGTGACTCAGCGCATTGTCAGGCGGTAGAACCTGCAGGATCATTGAGACGCGCGGGTGTCGTCTAATGGTAGGGCCTCAGCTTCCCAAGAACCGGCCTGAGGTTCTACCATTGAACTGCACCCGCACTACTGCCTATTTCCGTTGTTCGTTTTTCGACGACATCGAGCGTGGACCATCTGATCATCTACGTTCCGCTAGTTCGCGCTCGATCTGACTGACTTTGTCGTCACTGAGCCTATAAAAGAAAATAGCAGCTGCGCTAAGCACAGCCAATACGGCCGGGAACACGCTAAACATCAATTTGATGCCCATGATCGAACTGGCGCTCTGAACCTGGTTAGCCACGAACCCGAACAGGGAAAGAAGGTAGCCGGACAAGCCAGCACCAACGGCGAGGCCCATCTTTTGTGCGAACTGCGATGCCGAGAACACCAGCGCGGTCGTGCGGCGCCCCGTTTTCCATTCGCCGTAGTCGGCACAGTCCGCGTACATCGACCACACCAAGGCAGTTGTCGGTCCTATGATGAGAGCACCAACGATGCTCAATGCCACCATCAGCCAGTACTGATCGGGCGGGATAACGTAGAACAAGGCCATCGCGACCGCATTGCCCAATGTCAAAGCAATCATCAGGTGACGCTTTTCGAATCGTCTGCAGAGCGCTTCGGTCATCGTGAGTCCCGCGATAAAGCCGAACATACTTAGCGACAGGAAGACGGCCGTCTTGTCGAAGATCAGAAAGATCGGCGTGCCATCATCACCGACGTAGTATTTCAGGTAAAAAACCGTTGAGCCGGCACGAATCGCGACGTTAGTCAGTGCAAAAATTGCCGAGAAGAACAGCGCGATCCATGGGCCGTTGCCGAGCAGCGCGCGGAGGTCAGAACGGATGTCCGAGCTTTCCTGTTCCGGATGCACTCGCTCTTTGGTAGTCGCAAAGCAAATCCAGAACAACGCGATAGAAATTACTGCAAAAATACCCATGGTCAGGCGAAAACCGATCTCTTCGTCGCCGCCGCCCAGTATGTTCTTAAGCGGCGTGACGAACGTGGCGATAAGCCAGCCAGCTGTGAAGGCGCAGATGAAACGGTAAGCGGACACCTTGGTGCGCTCCGTAGATGAGGGAGAGATCACGCCCATCAACGCCGAATACGGCACATTTATTGCCGTGTAGGCGAGCATCATCAGGGTATAGGTCGCATATGCATAAACAAGCTTGCCGGTCGCCGACAAATCGGGTGAGACGAACATTGCGTAGCCGAAAAGCCCGTACGGTATGGCGGCCAATAGCAGATAGGGTCGAAACTTCCCCCAGCGCGAGTCGGTACGATCCGCGACCAGCCCCATGACCGGATCACTGATCGCGTCGACGATCTTGGTTACAAGAAACATGGTTCCCACGGCAGCGGGTGCCAGACCAACGACGTCTGTGTAGAAGTACAGCAGAAACAGATTGAATGCCTGGAAGAAGAAGTTCGACGCCGCATCGCCAAGGCCGTAACCTAGCTTTTCCTGAAATTTGAGCGAAGCCGTATCAGCCGGCATGTTTGTTCCTTATTCTTGCCGCGGACAATAGAAGCCCTATTCAAGGTACTCCCGAATACGAAGAGTAGGCAAGCCTGGGTGGATAACCCCGCGAATAAGATGCGATTGGGGTAAGAGTAAGGTTTTGGGTGCCAGGCCCGGGGGAGCCGTCCGAGGACCAGACTCGCGGAACTACGGGGAGTTGCCGGAGGTCCACTCGGGACCCGGAACGATGGGTGGGGAAGTGGAGCGGTCGAACGGAATAGAACCGTCATCTTTGGCTTGGGAAGCCAAGGTCATAAACATTATACGACGCCCGCCTGTGTGGCTAGACCGTGGTGTGGCCGAATGTAAGCCTTTGCTTTCCGATCAGAAATTTTCTGATCTCCGCTAGCTTCAACTGCGTAGCCGTACCGTTAATGGGCATAGTCACAACCCGTGCCCCAAGATACTAGGCCCTCAGCTTTGTAAAGTCAGAGCCTACCGATGGCATGTCGCAGTTCCCGTCGAGTAGCGATGGTGTGAATCCTGACTGGTAGAGATTGGAGAGGGTGAAGGGAATCGAACCCTTGTTATCTGCTTGGGAAGCAGAAGTTCTACCATTGAACTACACCCGCCTTGTTGTCCACGCGCTGCTCGACACGCTGGAGCAGCGCGACCACTCAGAGGACCGTGCACGCGCGAGGCGTTATTGCATTACTGAATGTCGAAAGGCTTGCTCATTTGGTAAGCCTCATTAAACCAAACGCCACGCTCGTACATTTGAACCATTTTGCCGAAATCCCAAGACGTTGGTGAATTTTTGTTTGGTATGACTTTTATGATGGCCCTGTTAGGTGTGTGCACCCCTTTAAACGCCGCCTGACGAAGCTCTTCGTTGCCTTTGAGGTCCCACCAGTACTTATCGATAATTGCCCAATGAACTTTGGTCATCAATTCCTGATCAAAAGATACCTCTGCTTTGCCAATTATCTGAATCGATTTTTGACGTTTTGCGTTTGACCCATCATTACTGATGCTGACGGATATCTTCGGATTGGCGATCAGGTGGTCTATTTTTTTGCGGTACTTCTGCACGCTACTGATATAAACGTGATTGTCTTCCAGAACCACGTAAAACATAGGGGTAACGATTGGGTAGCCGTATTGAGATATGTGCGCCATGTGGCAATAGCAATTATGTTTGTAAAGTATCTCAAACTCATCCGGCTCCATCGGATAATCTTTGTTTACATTGACTTGCTCAAGTGTAATGGGATCAAAATTGGGTTTTTTTGCGGTCTCTTCTGACATTGCGCTGCTCCGTTGTGCTCGGTCTAGTAATTATAACCCCGTTGCCGGGATTTTAGGCGGGCGCAAAAATGACCGCAACTCGTGTCAGCTATTACATGTAGCTACCTTTTGATTCACAGGCTCTGTGGCAGGCTTTCGCGACACTGACCGGGACTTTGGCCAGATCTTGCAAGCCTGGTGGTGACTGAGGTGTATCAGGAACGCCGTTGTAGAAACACAGACGCTATCGTCATAGCACCCGCTGCCAAAAGACAGTAGAAGCCGAAAAACATCATTTGCGCCGGCAGGCCTATGCCTCGATCGATCAAAGTACCTGTCAGGCCAGGCCCGGCGGCCGTTGCCAGAACCGCTGCCGAGACGGCAACTGAGCGGACAGCTCCGAGATTGACGATGCCGTAGATTTCCGGCCACAGTGAGCCGAAGAGCGTAGATGCTATGCCGTAGCTGATTCCGAGCAGCACCATCATGATGAACAGCGTTATTTCCGGTCCGCTGTAGGCCAATACGAAACAGGCGCCCGATAGCGGTAGCAGAAAATAGGGCAGAATCGAGGTTGCCCCAAGCCGATCGATCGCGGCACCCGTAATTAGAGCGCAGCCGACGGTGGTAAGCGCCATAACCAGCAACGACATCGAAAAAAACTGCGGCGGCCAATTGTGCAACACCGTCAAATAATTCTGATGATAGAAGATCGTTGTGCCAATGAACGCGGGCGCCAGAACGCCCGTGAGGAGTACCCAGAATATGGGATCTCTCAGAACTTCCCGCCGCGTCCAGCTGCGCACCTCAGGCGACGTCTTTGTCTCCATTGACGGCTGCCCGTGAGGTACGCGCGGCTCGCGGTAGCACCAATAAGCGAAGGGAAGACCGACGACAAGCAATGCGACGGCGGCTGCAAGCCAACCGACACGGTATCCATAGGCAATCGTAAGCGCCGCAAACGCCAATGGGATCGTGGCCTCGCCTCCCTGGTGGCCCAGCACGACAAGCGATACTGCCCGACCCCTCTCGGCAACAAACCATCGCCCGGTCCAGGTCAGCGCTATGTGCGTCATCATGCCCTGACCGAACAGCCGCAGCAGAAAAACGGCGACCACGAGTATTGGCAGGGAGGATGCGTAGCCGGCAAGTAACGCTGCCCCGGTCAAAACAGGTACCACCAGCGCTATCATGCGATGGGCCTGCACAACGTCTACCAGCCTGCCAACAAGCGGAAGACAAAGTGCGCTCGCCAGCGTAGCGAACATATAGATTCGCCCAAATTCGCCATGAGTCAGCCCAAACGCGGCCTGCCATTCTGAAACAGACGCGGATATGAAATACGTTTGTCCAAAACTGGAAAAGTACGTGAGCATGAATCCGCCGGCGATCCAACGGAAGTTGCGCCTTATGAATTCAAGCATGGAATCTCTGTCTGAATATTTAGACGGAGGTAAAAACGGCAGACCAGGCCATCGATATTGCTACCAGCGGAGGAAAAAGACGGATAGCCGATGACATCGCAGCCGACGAAGTGTTCAAGCCAATTGCGGTTGATCCACTCGGTAACAGATCAATCCCTTAGCCGGACTCCTCTTCAAACACTGCGATTTCTCAGCGTTCGCGAGCGAAACAGACCGGATTGTAGCGGCTTTGTATCGGCTCGCCCGGGCCGACGTCGGGCATAAACTTGCGCCAATCTCCCGAGATAATCGTCGGAGCGGGAACGACTCTGGCCCCGTCTTCGAAATAGGTCGTTGCCAGTACCATACGAGATTCCGTCGTGTTGTTTGGTCCCGCCGTGTGAAAGGACAGGCAATGGTGAAAGCTGATCTCGCCTAACGCGAACGGCCCGTCATCCAAAACCACGCCTTGCTCCGCGAAAATATTGCTGATGGCGCGGTCGTAACTCGGGTCGAACCTGCTGAACGGAACGGATTCGACCAGCCGGTAGGTATCCATTCCGACCGCGAACGCGAGAGGACCCATGTTTCGGGGGGTGGCCTGGAGCGGAATCCACACGGTGCAGACATTCTTGCTCGCGATGGGAAAATGATCTTCGTCATAGTGCCAGGGTGTGCGTCCACAACCGGGCTCCTTGGCCAGCGCATTGTCATGGTAAAGCCTCACGCGTGAGACGCCCAGCAGCGCGGCGGCGATCTCAGCGATGCGCGGACTGAGAACGAACTGCCGGAAAATTTCGTTCGTAAGCCACATCATTTCACCACTGCGAAAATCCAGCCTGGGATTCTCGCCAAGATTGGCCCGCAGACTCGCTTCCATCTCCAGCCGCAACAGCGCGAGCGCGCCGGGCGAGAGGACCCGCTTCAGCTTCACATAGCCATCGCGGTTGAAACGCATAATCGCAAGTGGGTCGAGTTCGTAGGAAGCGGTGAGCTCGGCCTCTAGATCAGCCCGATTTGGCAATGGCCCGCCGTCGGAAGACACCGGAGTCTGTTCAACCGAAGGACCGGATGCGACGGCAATCTCATTGTCCGCACTGGCCATATACTGATTCCACCACTGCTGGTTGTCGCCATCCCACTCCTTCGAAATCTCGTCATCGCGGACATGGTCCTTCTAGGAAAGATCGTCCCTCATTCAATCGACTCCAGATGCGTTGGCATCGCGCAATGCGAGGCCGGCTTCCGTGTGAGAAAAAACTGTCATGCCGACGCGCTGTGGGAAGCGATACTCACCCGAAGCCGGGTCGTGACAAGACGATAGATAGCCCGCCAGTGGTTCACGTCGCTGCATTTCATCGAGGCCGAAAGTGTCGTCGAAGGCGCAGCGTTGCAGATAAGACTCGAGCAGCTCCGGCCGGTCCGCGGGCACCACCGTCGTGTAATCAAGTACGCGGGTTCGTACACGCATGCCAAGGTTTCTCAGCGCCGCTTCTACCTGCTCGCCATCGCTGTATGGCGTGCCATGTCCGTCGAACAGACTTGCGCGATATTTATCATAAAAACCGACGTAATGACCGTCGCGCAATCCCTGCGCGAGGAACCCGAAACCGTCACGCGAAAGCGCGCTGCACATGCGGGAAAGCGCCTGCTCGAGTTCCCCGACGGGCACGCAGTAGAGTGCGTGCGTAGCCCATGCGATGTCGTACTGGCCAGGTTCTTCATCCCAATCCTGTAGCGTGCAGCAGAACTCGACCCCCGCACGGAACGGAGAAGTCAACGCTTGTCTGGCCTCACGCAGGGAAAACAGGCTCGGGTCCAGCAAGTCGTAGTCGAGCTTAAAGTCGGTGATTCGCGCGAGATTGGCGACGCCGGCATAGGTCAGCAGCGCTTGCGGAAACTTTCCGCTGCCGCAAGCGATGTCGATCAAGCGGACCCCGCTTTTTCGGCCACCCAGAGATTGGAATGCGTCGGCCCAATCATAGGCCTCAGCCAGATACCGGTAGTCAACGCGGGCCAGCTCGTAAAAGGTCTCCATCTCATCGCGTCCCGCGTCACTCCAGTGTTCGCAGCTACGCTCAAAGGTATCGGCGCGCACCGTCATCATCGCTCCTGATTCGTGGGGGTCATGCCCGCGTGGATGTACGCAGACCGCGCGGAACAATCGCCCGCTCGGCCCATTCGAACAGCAATTGCACCACGATGGCAAGGCCCGCCGCCGGCACAGCGCCTTCCAGAATGAGACCAACGTCGTCGAGGCGAATGCCGGTCAGAATCGGTTGGCCATACCCACCGGCACCGATCAGAGCACCGAGCGTGGCCGCACCGATATTGATGACGGCTGCGGTCTTGATTCCGGCGAGTATCGATCGTGCTGCCAGCGGCGCTTCCACCAAGCGTAAGCGAGCGCCGGTGGGCAGACCCAGCGCCACGGCGGATTCAATAAGTTGCGCAGGAATGCCAGTCAAGCCAGTGTAAGTGTTTCGCACGATTGGCAACAGGCTGTAAATAAATAGCGCGATGACCGCCGGACCGGCGCCGATCCCGAAAAGCGGAATCATAAAGACCAGCAGCGCCAGCGCCGGGATTGTTTGTGCGATGCCTACGACGCCGAGGATGATCTGACCGAGACGGGGCCATCGCGCGGCTGCAATACCAAGCGGCACTGCGGTCAGGATCGCAGCGACTAGTGAAACCGCTACGAGTGCAATGTGTTGTCTGGTGTTACGTAAAAAGCGCTCGATGCGAGTGCTGGACCTGGCATCGACGTCGATTCCGAGATGTTCGCGTAGAAAATCGGCCGCAACCAGAACCTCCTGTGCGCCGCCCAGCTTGACACGCGAATTCATCGCGATCATCTGGTCTTCATCGATCAAGCTCTGCATGCGGAGCACGGCAGCGAGAGCTGCTGGCTGTTCTTGCGCGAGTTCGGCCCGGTACAGAAGTACTGCCTCGTAAGGCGGGAAGTAGCCCAGATCGTCTTCGAGTGTGCGCAGATCGTAATAGGCGATTTCGGCGTCGGTCGTGTAAAGATCGGTCAGGTCGACGTCGCCAGCCGCTAATCCTCGGTACGCCAAATCGTGCTCGACGCCGAGAACATCCTGCTGCGGCAAGCCATAGTGCCGACGTAAGCCAGGCCAACCGTCGCCGCGCTCCATAAACTCCGTGCCGAAACGGAAGACAAGTTCCGGATGTGCGCGCAGGTCTGATACAAGTCGGATGTCGAGACGCTCGGCAACACGCTCGCGCATACCCAGGGCAAAATTGTCGCGAAAACCGAGCGATTTGCTCATGACGAGTCCCGACTCCGCGAGCAGGTCTCGCAGGTCCGCGTCTGAAGCAGGTTTGCTCTGTGCGAAAATCTCGTGCGTGAGCGTTCCCGTGTACTCCGCGTAGATATCGATGTCGCCCGATACGAGCGCGTTGAAGACCAGGCGCGTGCCACCGAGGGCCTGACGATGCTCGACACTGGCCCCGGCAGACGCCGCCATCGCACGAATGAGTTCCCCGAGAACCACGCCCTCAGTGAAGTTCTTTGAACCGACTACGATGGCGCGCTCCTCAGCGGCGAGACAATTCCCCGCCAGCAAGAGCCCGCACAAAATTTTGATCGCAAAGCGGCGGGTCAACCGGGTATCTCCATGGTTTCGAGTGGCGAGCGCTGCGCCTGAACGAATCGCCGCACAAAATCATCCGCAGGTTCACGCAACAACTGCTCCATTGTGCCTTGCTGCACGATTCGACCATCGCGCAGAAGGACGACGGTATCCGCGAAGAAAGCGGCCTCGCCCAAATCGTGCGTCACCATCAACACCGTCTTGCCGAGATTTGTAAAGATTTCGCGCAGATCGGTCTGAAGATCAAGACGGATCATAGGATCGAGCGCACCGAGCGGTTCATCGAGCAGCAGCACTTCAGGGTCCAGCATCAGGGAGCGCATCAAACTTACGCGTTGTTGCTGCCCTCCGGAAAGTTGGATCGGAAAGCGATCCAGGGCATCGACGGGGAAGTGCGTGAGCTCGGCGAGTTCGGCAATGCGCGTCGCGATACGCACATCCGGCCAGCGCAAATATCTCGCCATCAGCGCTACATTGTCGCGCGCACACAGGTGTGGGAATAGACCCCCATCCTGGATCACATAGCCCATCCGTTGACGCAACGCGGGCAGGCTGTCCCGTTCGAGGCGCTGCCCCGCGAAATGGATGCTACCCTCGTCAGGTGTCTGCAGGCCAATGATTAGGCGTAAGATCGTGGACTTTCCGCATCCAGACGGACCGATCAGGATTGTTGTCTGCCCGGATGCAATGGATAAGTCACAACGCTCAAGCGCGCAGACATCAGCGTAGTTCTTGGAGACCTGCTTAAGCTCAAGCATGCAATGGCCGGTCACGTAATTGCGGGACAAATATAAAGTCGTTATGAATATCAAAGATATCCGGCAGGAGCTGGCGCTCCTCAATCATGTCGCCCCACTGGAGGGGCAGCGCTATGCAACTTGCCTTCACACCTACGAGGCCGCCAGCAATCAGCGCGAGCTTATTCTCGGATGGTTCACAGACCATGTGATTCCGCAACTCTCCACGGATCGTGCTTCGTTTCTGAGTGTCGGATGTGGCGCGGGTGATCTCGACGAAAAGATCCTGACCGCAGGAAAAGAGCATGCTTCGACCGTTTCCTACGTGGGTCTTGAGCCGGATTCCCGGCAGTGTGAACGATTCATATCTCGTATGGTATTCGAGAACGACCAAAATATCCGGGTAGAGGCGCATAACACCTGCTTCGAACAGTTCGCTGAACAGCGTCGCTTCGATCTGGTTCTCATGGTGCACTCGCTCTACTATATGGATGATCCCAAACTGGCACTCGAAAATGCCCTGAATCTGGTCAACGAGTTTGGTCGACTCGTGATCCTGATCGCTTCGAACGATACTCTGAACGAACTTTCCTCCTCGTTCTGGGAGCTGGAGAACGGTGGTTCAACGTGGTTCAGTGAGGACCTGAGCGGGCATCTCGAAGAACTCGGAATTACGTTCGAGCGCAAGCGCATCGAGGCAACGCTCGATATCACGTCGTGTTGCGAGCCCCACTCCGAGCAGGGAACTCGCATTGCGGACTTCGTGGCGCAGGTACCCACTGGAGAATTGCCGCTGCGCCTGCGTCGAATGATCTTCAGCTATCTTGAGGCAACGTCGCACCGCGATGGCGACATGCGCTGGCTCCCGCACAATGTCGACGCTTTTATAATCAAGCCAGGTCAGACAGACCTGAAAAGTGGGCTTGTGGCTGGAGGATCCAAGGATGAAGAGCTTGCTAAGCTTATCGAACAAAAATTATGTGCCTGACTCAAAACGGGATAGGTTAAATCGCTAACAGCCGAAACAGGATTCCTCTGCCACCCAACCGTGACTCGTCACACCGTCAGACTGTAGAATCTCCGGAAACCAGGCAGCTGGCGGGTGTCGTCTAATGGTAGGGCCTCAGCTTCCCAAGCTGATGACGTGGGTTCGATTCCCATCACCCGCTCCAATTTGTCGAAGTGGCAGACCTTAACTTGATGGGTGTCGAACCCACGTCATCAGACAATAGGGTTCGACTTCCCGACGCACAGGGATGTGCAAGTGCCGCGGAGGACAGGATGTCCGAGAGCGGCCTTCACCCGCTCCAGAAACCAAAGCCCCGCCAGGGGCTTTGTTGTTTTCGCCAGGGTGGGCGGGGTTGAGCCCAGTTAAGGCAGACAACATGGGTTCACAGTCTTCGGCTAGGACAATTCGTTTGCCTGGTACCACGCCTGGAACATGAGCACGGCCCAGAGCGCGTTCGAATGATTGCGCCAGCCGCATAAATGTTGCCGCCAGAGTGTCCTCACGCCGTCCGCGTCGAAATAGCCAACGGCTTTCAGCGTGTGTTCGGATACCAGGTCTTCCGCCCAGTCTCGCAGCGGGCCGCGTAACCAGTCGTCTATCGGCACGCCGAAGCCGCGCTTGGGCCGATCGGTGTATTCACTGGGCACGTAGCGTTCCAGCACCTGGCGCAGAATTCTCTTGCCGCCTTTTTCATCCATCAGGAACTCATAGGGCAGGGTCCACGCAAACTCTGTGATGCGGGTGTCGAGAAGCGGGCAGCGCGCCTCCAGGCTAACGGCCATCGTCGCCCGGTCCACCTTGACCAGGATGTCGCCGACCAGGTAGCCGGAATAATCGAATTGCAGCATGGACGATAACGGGTCTATGCCCCGGGCCCACATGGCCGGATCGTTCATGTTGCTGATGCCGCACTGGCCGTCGATGACCAGGGTTTCCGGCCGGTGGAGCCGGGCGAAATGGTTGGCCAGCAACTCCTGGGGCGACGTGGCACCCCAGTAGCGTGTCTTGCGCGGCAGCTTGCCGGCGGCCCGTCGCCAGCCCGGCAGCCGCTGAGCGGATCGAGGATCTCCCGGCTTCAGTAACTTCCAGCTCGCGTTACTCAGGGCCGTGGCGGTTTTCGCCGCAGCGCTGCGCAGGCCTGTGGGTATGCCCGACAGTCGGGCCCAATGGGCGAGGCCTTCCGAATAATGCTTATAGCCGCCGAAGGTTTCGTCGCCGCCGTCCCCCGACAACACCACGGCGACGTGCTGTCGCGCCATGTGCGCAACCAGGTATGTGGGTATCTCGGAGATATCTGCGAAGGGCTCGTCGTAGATGGCCGGCAGCTTTTCCACTACGTCGAGGCAGTCCTGTGGCGTGACGTAGAGCTCTTCATGTTCGGTGCCGAGATACTCGGCAATGGCCGCTGCGTAGGTTGCTTCGTTGTATTTCTTCTCTCTGAAACCAATGGCGAAAGTTCGGACCGGCCGCGTGGAATGCCGCTGCATCATGCCGACCACGGTGCTTGAATCAATGCCGCCTGATAGCAGCGCGCCGAGGTCAACGTCGGCCACCATGCGTTCGGTGACCGCCGCTGTAAGAATTTCGTCGAGCTGGTTGCAGGCCTGGTCGAAGGAGCCTTCGAAGGGGTTGGCTCTGGCACTCTCCATGACGTCTCTTGAAGACCAGTATCGCTGTTCAGAAACTGTCCACGGCGGTGAACCCGCAGTCACCGTGATACAGGCGCCGGGTTGCAGCTTGCGTATGTGCCGGTAGATCGCCAGCGGTTCCGAAATCCACCCGTAGCGGACGAAATGCGCCAGGGCATCACGATCGATGTCAGGGTCGAACTCCGGGTGCACCCGGAGTGCTTTCAGCTCCGAGCCAAACAGAAAGGCGTCGCCGCACCAGCCGTAATACAGGGGTTTCTTGCCCACGCGGTCCCGCGCCAGGGACAGCTGCCGCTGTTCCCGGTCCCAGACAGCAAAGGCAAACATGCCGTGCACGGAATCCAGGGCCCTCGCAAGCCCCCAGCGCTCTACGGCAGCCAGCAGGATTTCAGTATCCGAATGGCCGGTGAACGGGTATCCCTCTGCCGCCAACTCCTCGCGCACCGCGCCGGCGCCATAGATTTCTCCATTATAAACAATCACATAGCGGCCACTGGCCGAGCGCATGGGCTGCGCCCCCGCTGCGGAAAGATCGATGATGGACAGTCGCCGGTGGCCAAGCCCGATGCCCCGCTCAGCATCGGTCCACGCGCCACCGGCATCCGGACCGCGGTGATGGAGGCGGGCCGCCATACGGTCCACGATTTCGCTCAGTTCACCAGTGGCCGGCCGCCGCTCACGGTAGAGAAAACCCGCAATTCCGCACATGAAGGATTCGATCCTGGCTTTTCTTGCGCGCGGTGGAAGCTCGCCCGCCTGGGCCAATGATACGGGCATTTCCCTGGAGTGCCGTCGCCCGGCTCAGCTCGCCGAGACTCCTCGTGGCTTTCCGGCCGTTCCGGGGGCTGGCGATCCATCGGTTTTCGGCTTCGGGCTACTGCCGGCTGGTTCCCGCTATGATTCGAATTGCGGGCATTGCGTAGTTGTGCCAAACGCTGTTCGCTGACACCCGGAGACCACTGCCAGCCGATGCCTTGAATAAGAACACCCGCAATTCCGTGGCAAAGCGAATCGCTGTGCTGCTGCCGTCACTGGCTGGCGGCGGTGCCGAGCGGTCGATGCTGAACCTGATCGGCGTATTTCTCCGGCAGGGCCGCAATGTAGACCTGCTGTTGTTCCGGCGTGAAGGCCCGTACCTGAACAGCGTACCGGACGGTGCCAGGATCATCGAGCTGGCCGCCGGTTCGGCTTTGCGCGGGCGCTGGCTGGCGGCGCGGGCGGATCCGTCGGGTATTGGCTCGCTGATCAGGCCCGTGCTGCTGACCCGCAAGACCGACGGCGACCTGCGGCACATCGCGTCTCTGGCCGGCTATCTTCGTGAGCATCCGCCAGACGTGCTGCTTAGCGCGATGACTTATACAAACCTGGTTGCCCTCTGGGCCCGGAGCCTCGCCGGCGCGCGGGTGCCCGTGGTCATCAGCGAGCGTATCTCCCTGTCGCATCACATCGAGAGCAAGAGTGCGAAGAATGCCTGGCGCTGGCGCCACCTGCTGCCTGCGGTCAGTCACGCCTATGCATCCGCCGACGGCATTGTCGTGGTGTCGAACAGCGTTGCCGACGACCTGGCAGCAAATACCCATCTCACACGGAGCGCAATCCGCACGATCTACAACCCGGTGGTGGATGAGACCTTGCACGAAATGGCGGCCGAAGCCCTCGATCACCCATGGTTCCAGCCCGATGCGCCGCCGGTTGTCCTGGGTGTCGGCCGCCTGATTCCGCAAAAAGACTTCGCCACGCTGCTGCGCGCCTTTGCGATCCTGAACGCCAGGCGTCGCACACGGCTGGTAATCCTGGGTGAGGGCAGGCTCCGGCCGGCGCTGGAATCCCTCGCCCGGGAGCTTGGCATTGAGGACCATGTCGACTTCCCGGGATTCGCAGAGAACCCTTATCGATACATGTCCAGGGCGGCCGTGTTCGCCTTGTCGTCTATCTACGAAGGCCTGCCCGGCGTGCTGATCCAGGCGCTGGCCTGCGGATGCCCGGTGGTCAGCACCGACTGCCCGGGCGGTTCCGCGGAGATCCTCCACGGTGGCCAGGTGGGCAGGCTGGTGCCGATGCAGGATGCGGAGGCCCTGGCCGACGCTCTGGACAACACCCTGGCGGAACCGGCATCGGGGCATGACTTGCGGGAACGCGCGGCCCGCTTCTCGGTGCAGCACATCAGCCGGGAGTACCTGGATTATCTGGATGATATTGTCTTGGCCAAGCAGAATAGTGTCTGAGCTGACCAGGCGGCCTCTACCGGGCCGCTTGCCCCAAGAGATGCACCGTGAAAAATTTTGAGCTGCTCGAATGGACGCCCGAAATGGTGACAACCTTTTGGCACTAAGAGTCTCGGGTCCCCGAGCAGCTGGATGAGCTCCTCGCTAACGTCAAGAAACTGCTGCGACCGGCCGCCGTTCAATCCAATCTGGAGTTCTTTTCCAGCGCGGCATATTTTGTCGTGATGCGCTGCAGTTCGGAGTCGGGAGGTATTTCTGGTGGCGTGCTGACGGCCGGCATCCAGCCATAGTCGAAAGCGGCGTAATAGGCGTACAACACCTGCTCAATGTCGCCGGCGCTTAGCGCTGGTAGTGTCAGCTGCGCGGCGAGCTCGCGGTAGAAGATCGACGCGGCGAGGCTATTGGCCGCCTCGGCCCAGTGCGCGTCGTTGTCGAAATGCCAGTCGTCGTAGCTATAGTCGGGGACGTTGACGTCAAACAGTTCATACAGGTCGATAACAGGAATGTCCGCCGGAATGAGATCCTTGATCGCATTCCCGTTGCCCGTTGGCAGCAGAACGACGGAAAATTCTGCGCCGTTCGCGCGCGCCAGTTCCTGCCAATCGCCCAGGATCGCCTGAAATATGACCAGGCTGCGCGTGACGTCGGGGTTCTCTTTCCCCTCGAGCATGCTGGCTTCAACCGACTTGGCCCGGTCGGACCGCATGCGCTGGCGCACATATTTGTCCGCGTGCTTTTCCTGGAGCACCCGCGCATCGAAGCCCTGCCAGGAGTTTTTGCGCGGAAAGAGCCGGTTGTAGCCATCCTGCAGCAGGTAAGTCAGGTGGAGACGAGAAACCAGCTTGATCCACCATGGCGTGGCAAGGGCCGGGTTGCGTTGCAGTTCGCCAGCATCGTCCAGAAAGAACAGGTCGTTCTCGTAGATGTTGCGTATGTCATTAATGCAGAACACGTAGAACACGTGATCGAGCTCGGCGTTCAACTCCGAGTACCGGTAGGCCAGAAATGATTGATCCGTGCCGTAGCCGCTCTGGCCGAAATTCAGAACGTTGAAGCGCCGGCCGCTCTGATTCAGCAGGTAGTCGAGCGGTTCGGTAAACGAATACGGTCCCGGCATGCCCAGATTTTCCATGTAGGAGTCGCCGAAGAAGCCCACGTTTACGGTCTTCGCCAGTTCACCGGCCGAAAAATCGCGATGCTGGCGCATGCCGTGATTATTGTAGATGACCAGGTGCGGCCGGCCATTGTCGGGATGGTGCACCGTGTGACGCGCATTGGCAGGGCGCGTGGTAATGCGCAGGCTGTCCGGCTGAAACTGGGCCTCTGCTGCGAACTCGTATTTCGGGTACACGACCCGCAGCGCGACCTCCGCAACGACAAGTGTTACCCCGACAGACAGGACTGTCATCAAGAGGTTCTGAACCCACGTTGTCAGCTTGCTCGAGGCCATGTTTGTCTGCCGCTGCGGCCGGCTGATGAAGCCGCCTGTGCCACCGGGGTCGCAAGTATACTTGCGCGATGAATTCCCCCGGTACCGGCCCGAAGCTTTGCATCGCAACGCCGCTGTTTTTCCCGACCTACGGCGGCGCCCAGCTGCGCTACCTGCGCTATCTGCCGGGCCTGCGTGAGCAAGGGCTCGACGTCAGTGTCTTCACAGGTACCGCGACACCAGTGGATTACACCCCCGACGACGTGTTCGCCAGCTGGAGTCACTATGCGCAGGGCACCATGCTGCCGGTGGAGATGCTCAACGGGGCCCCTGTGCACAGGGTGCGGCTGCCGGAACAGAGCGGGGGGCGTCGCCGCCTGATGTTCAATCGGCAGCTGCTCAAATTCTGTCGAAACCCCCAGCACCGGCCCGACGTGCTGCAGCTGCTGGGGACCATCCGAATTGGCAGCGTTCCCTATATCAGGCGCCTGCGACGTCTGGGCATCCGGGTGCTGTACTCGGTTACCACGGCTTCGAAGGTCATGCGCAAAAAGTCGGGCTTCGACTCGCGGCTGTTCCGTTTCCGGCTGATCTACAATTCCACTGACGGCATCGTGTGCAACACTGAGCCTTTGCGCCAGGCCTTGCTCGACATGGGCGTTACCCGGCGCATCGACGTGATTCCGAACGGTGTAGACCTCGCCCGGTTCCGGCCCGCGGAGGGCGACAGTGAGGTCCAGGCCCTGCGACATCGCTTCGGTGTCAAGCCGGGCGAGCTGGTCATTATCGCGGTGGGCGGCATCATGGCCCGCAAGGGCAATGACATTCTCGTGCAGGCCTTCAGCCGGCTGCACGAGCGGCGCGGCAATACGCACCTGCTGTTTGTCGGCCCGCGCCAGCCTGGCCTCGAAGCGCACCATCTCGAGTTCCAGCGCAAACTGGATGGCCTGGTGGCGTCGTCGGGCGCGCCCGACCGAATTCACTTTGTCGACCTGACGGACGACGTGGCCGACTATATCCGCGCCGCCGACATCTTCGTGCTTGCGTCGACCCGCGAAGGTCTGCCGAATTCGGCTATCGAGGCCATGGCCTGTCGCAAGCCGGTGGTGATCACGCCCTTCATCGGCCTGTCCGGCGACCTGGGCCAGGCCGGTCGCGAGTACCTGCTGACCGAACGCAACCCGGAGGCCCTGGCCCATACGTTTGAGCAGCTGGTGGATGATGCGAAGCTGCGGGACGAACTGGCCGGCCGCGGCCGGCAATGGATCGAGACCAACATGAGCCTCGAGAAAACCATTGAGACTTATGCGCAGCTCTACAGAGAAATTGCCTCCGGTGGTGGTTCGCATGGCCAGTCCGCTGCCAGGATGCTTAGATGAACGATTCGCATCACAGTACTGACGCGCCGGTGACGGTTGACGGCAACAGGGTCCCGTTCCGGCAGAGTCTTGCGGGCCGGATACTGTTGTATGCGGGGTTACCGTCGGCCGCGATCATGGCCCTGGTGATGACAATTGTGACCACCAGCCTGCTGGGCAATCAGCGTGCGGCGCTGGAGGATTCCCTGCAGTTGCTGGCCACCCAGGTGGCTGCAGAGGTCGAAAGGGGCAACACCCGGGCAACCATGGCCGTGCGCATCATGGCCTTCGCGCAGCAAAACGGGATGTTCGGCGACCGCGTCGAGTCGTCGGCGTATGCTCGTCGTGTACTCGAGGCCTTCCCTGAGTTTACGGGCGCCTACTTTGGCTATGAACCCAACGCCGACACCGAAGACGCTGTTTTCCGGAACAGCTACGAGTCTGCGTCCATCGCATCGGCCCTGGATGAAAGCGGGCGGTTCCTGCCGTATTGGTACCGGGACCAGGCAGACAATACCAAGGTGTTGCTGGAACCCCTGGTGGATATGGAAACCAGCCTTTATTACCAGGGTGTCAAAGACCTGTACCTGAAGAGCGGGCAGCCCCAGTGGCTGGTCACCGAGCCCTATGTTTACGAGGGCAAGATGATCGTGGAGCAGGTCTACCCCATCGTGGTAGGCGGCCGCTTTGTGGGCATCGCCGGAGTCGATCGGGCGCTCGACGACATCGGCAACACTCTTAAGCATATCCGGATGCGCGACGGAGTGGAGCTGTTCCTGATCAGCCGGACCGGCCGGGTGATTGCCGCCAGCGGCGAGACCATCGACGATCTGAAGACCCTGGCAATTGCCGACACGCCCTATGCGGAGATCCTTGGCGGGCTCTACGCTGAGAGCGACATAGCCCAACTGACCAGGGCCGCCGATCCGTTTACCGGCGAGTCCCACTACTTCGCCTCCTCTCCCATACCTACCGGTGACTGGATGCTCGTGGTCTCACGGCCGGAATCGGACCTGGCTGCGCCGCTCCGCGCGACCCTGACGCCGATCATTGCAGTGTCTGCCTTCGGCATCCTGGCGATACTGGGCATAGCGTTTCTGATTGTCAGGCGGGCCGGCAGGCGCATAGGGGAGGCCGTGCAGGCGGCCGACCTGATCGCAGCGGGTTCGTCCACCGGCGGCGTGCTCTGTGACCAGCGCGGCCGCGACGAGGTCAGCTTACTGAACAAGAGTTTCAATCGCCTGCTGGGCGGCTACCGCGATATGGTCGGCGTGTGCCGCGCCATTGCTGAGGGCGACTATACGCAGAAAGTCGCGCTGCGCTCCGATCAGGATGAACTTGCACTCGCCATCAACGAAATGGCCGACAAGCGCGAAGCGGCCGAGCGCGCGCTGACGGAGAGTGAAGAACGCACCCGGCTGCTGCTGGAGTCAACGACGGAAGGCTTCTTTGGGGTAGGCACCGATGGCCTGATCACGTTCATCAACGGCGCCGCGGCGGAGACCCTGGGATACGAGCGCGCCGAGCTGCTTGGCCAGTCGGCACACGAGCTCATTCATTACGCGCGCCCCAATGGTGCTCCCTATCCCGCGGAAGACTGCCCCATGTTGCGGTCCTACACGGCGGGCCAGCGGTGCCGGATTGCCGATGAAGTGTTATGGCGAAAGGACGGTTCTGCCGTCGACGTGGAGTATTCGAGCGTGCCAATTCAAGAGGGCGACGAGATTCTTGGCGCCGTCGTGGTTTTTCGGGACATCAGTGAACAGGCGGAGCTGAACCGCAACCTGGTCGCCTTGCTTGAGAACGCCACCGAGTACATCTACGTAATGAACCGCGAGCGCCGTTTCGTGGCAGCCAGCCAACGGGTTGCAGAGGCAGCCGGCAAGAGTTCCTGGCAAGAGCTCGTTGGCAAGACGTGGCATGACCTGATGGGCGATGAATTTGGCGATATGGCCGAAGAGGGTGCGCTACCCGTGATGCGTGATGGTGCGGTGATTACCGGCCTGATCGAGGAAGCTCCCCCCGGCCCCGAGGGCGAGGAGCGTTTCGTGCGTTCCAACATGGCGCCCGTGCGCGACCGTCAGGGGCACATCGTGGGCATGGTTGGCATCAGTGCCGACATCACGGAAGAAAAGCGGCTGGCCGAAGAGCTGGCTGCCGCGCGCGACGACGCGGAGTGCGCGAATCGGGCCAAGTCGTCTTTCCTCGCCAATATGAGCCACGAGTTGCGCACGCCGATGAACGCCATCATCGGTTACAGCGAAATGCTGATCGAGGAGATTGAAGAAGAGGACGGTGAAGACTACGTCGACGATCTCAGGAAGATCAGTGCCGCAGGCAAGCACCTGCTGGCCCTGATCAACGATATCCTCGACCTGTCGAAAATCGAGTCGGGGCGCATGGACCTGTACCTGGAGCGCTTCGAGCTCAAGACGATGCTGGATGAAGCCGCCACCACCGTCGCACCCCTGATGGCGAAAAACAATCTGCGCTTCGATGCCGACTACCCGGACGATCTTGGCGTCGTGCGGGCAGATCTCACCAAGCTTCGCCAGGCCTTGTTCAACCTGTTGTCGAATGCTGCCAAGTTCACCCATGACGGGGTAGTCACTTTGCGGGGCCGGCGCTATAGCGCTGACGGCCAGGAGCGCATTAAGATTTCGGTCATCGATAACGGTATCGGTATTTCGGAGGACAAGATTGCCGACCTGTTTGACGAGTTCACGCAGGCTGATGTCTCCACCACGCGCAAGTACGGCGGCACTGGCCTTGGGTTGTCCATCAGCCGGCGTTTTTGCCGAATGATGGGCGGCGACATCTCTGTTGCAAGCGAGGTTGGCAAGGGCTCGGTCTTTGCCATCGACATTCCGGCCACAGTCGACGCACTGGAGGCAGCGCGTGCAGCTGTGGCAGAGGAGCAGCCGGAGACACAGCCGGCCGTGGAGGTTCGCGATGCGGTGAGCACCGATGGCAGCCTGGTGCTGATCATAGAAGACGACGCCGATGCCCGTCGGCTGCTGGGCCGGACCCTGGAAAAAGAAGGTTACCGGGTTGCGATGGCGCCGGATGGTGACACGGGGCTCGAGCTGGCGCGAACCTTGTCACCCGATGTCATCACGCTCGACGTGATGATGCCGGGAACCGACGGCTGGGCGGTATTACGTGCCCTGAAGGCCGACGAGGCATTGCGCCATATCCCGGTTGTGATGGTCACCATCGTGACCGACAAGGGCATGGGCTACGCCCTGGGAGCCGATGATTACCTGACCAAGCCGGTGGACCGGGAACTGCTGCTGCAGGTTCTGAAAAAATATACGGGCACCGGTGCCGGCCGCGTGCTCATTGTCGAAGATGACACCGACGCCAGGGACTTGCTGCATCGCCTTCTGGAACATGCAGGTATGGCTGTCATCGAAGCCTGCAATGGCCAGGAGGGCCTGGAGCGCGTCGCAGATTCTGCCCCGGACCTGGTCATGCTCGACTTGATGATGCCGGTGCTGGATGGTTTCGAGTTTCTGACTCGCCTGCGCAGCGCAGGGAAATACACAGAACTGCCAGTGATTGTGCTGACTGCAAAAACTTTGACCGACCGAGAGCGGCAATTCCTCGAGGGCAGAGCCAGCCAGGTGCTCACAAAGACGGCTCACTGGCCAGATACCGTGCTCGCTGAAATCCAGGAGCTTCTCTGAGTGTTAAACAAATGAGCCGACGGGACTCGCGGCGTGTTTCCCGTCATTGCCGGCAAGTGCGTGACGTCATCGGCCCGTCGACTCAGGCGGCTTCTGCAGCCGGCGCCGGCGTTTCACGATTGCCGACAACTTCTGATTCCGCCACGATCTTGGCAACGCGTTTAGCGAAATAATAGATTCGCTTGAAGTGCTCTATCAGCTGGCTCTCAGCGCGGTAGGCAGATGTTCGGTGCGGTTCCTCGGCGACCAGCCGCTGGACCAGTCGCTCACTCACCCGGTCTGCAAGTTCGTTGACGTCTCTTTTTGCATCAATCACCTTCAACGCCAGCTGCCGGTCGCCCTTATCAACGGCCTCGGTCGTGGTCTCAAGGGCCCAGATCACCTGCTTCGCCAGATTATTCAAGACCTGTTGGGTCTCACGGCTAACCCGCACGTTGTGCGTGAGGCGTTCCCTGCCGACATGGACCAGATCAGTTTCTACCACGTCGCCAATGCTTTCATACAGGGTCGAAATCGTGAGTAGTTCGTTTAGCGTCTCTGCTTCTCCTGGCGTCAGCTCCCCCCGCGACACCTGCCCGAGATACTTGAGGATTGCAGCCTGAAGAATATCCACGTCGTTGTCCCGATTGTGCAGGCGGTCAAGATCCGCATACGAGCCGGATAGCACTGCCGGGCTGGCGTCTCGAACCATCGGCAGTACGTGGCCGGCCAGCCTGACGACCTCCATGCGCGCTGCGTCCAGCGCCAGCGCGGGCGTCTCGATCAGGGCTGCATTGAGAAAGCGAGGTTCAATAACGCCGGGGCCGGCCGGTGGCTTTGCGGGTACGAGCTTGCTTGCAAACCAGGCGAATGTACCGGTGAACCAGATGAAGACCAAGGTATTCCCGACGTTAAAAATTGTGTGCGCGTTGGCAATTTGCCGGGGCATATCCGCCGCAGCCTTCTGGGTCCCCGAGAGCTCCTGTGAGGAAGGCGACAGCCACCGGGCCAGCTCCGCCAGTTCGTCGATGAATCCGAACCAGAGCAGCACGCCGGCGACATTGAATGTCAGGTGGATCACGGCCGGGCGTAACGCCTCACGCTGCTTGCCAATGGTGGCCAGCAGGGCCGTGATACAGGTGCCGATATTGGCGCCCAGAACCAGCGTGATGCCCTGTTCCAGGGAAATCAGGCCCTGGCTCCCCAGCACGATAATTACGCCAATCGTGGCCGAAGAACTCTGAATGAGCGCCGTGAAGCCGGCGCTCAGCAGGATTGTCAGCACTCGGTTGTCCATCTGCGCCAGCAGGTCGATGAAGGGCTGATAGGTGCGCAGCGGCCGGGTCGCATCGCCCATCATGTTCATGCCGTAGAACACCAGGCCCAGGCCCAGGACCATTGTCCCGTAACGCTTCACGCGCTCGTTCTCGAAAAGAAACTGCATGACGAAGCCAGTGACCACGGCTATCAGCGCATACTTTGTAATCTTGAAGGCGATGATCTGCGCGGTCACCGTGGTGCCAATCTCGGCGCCCATGATCACGCCAATGGATTGCTGTACGGACATCAGGCCCGCCGACACGAAACCGATGACCAGAACCGTGGTTACGGACGATGACTGGATTACTGCCGTAGTGAAGCCGCCGGCGGCAACCGCTTTGAAGCGATTGGTCGTGACCTGGGCAAGCAGGTCGCGCATGCGTGCGCCGGCTGTTGCCTTGAGCATGTCGGTGAGTTGGTCCAGGCCGAACAGAAATATCGCCAGGCCTCCCAGGAGGTTGATGACAATTGTCCAGATATCAATCGTGTTGCTATCCACTGCTATTCCTCGTAGAGCACCAGCGGTGCTGAAAAAATCTTTTTGACGCCGGCAGGGCGCCGCTAGTCGACGAAGCCGGCCGCGAGTAGATCCGTATACATACGGTCCGCAATCAGGCGGTTGCCACGGTCGTTGTAGTGAATCGGGTCGTTGTAGATGCAGTCTGTCACGTCTTCGAACATGGCCCGCAGGTCAACGAAGTGAACGGCTGTTTCCTCCGAATAGGCTTGCTCGAGCTCCCGATAAACCTTGGCGTAGCCCTGGAAAGCCGCCTGCATGATCTCGATGTATCTGGCTTCGTCTATCGTCGGGCCTAGCCGCCCCACCATCATTTTCGTATCCGCTGCCCGTTCACAGCTGAGGTCCTTGTACTCCCATGGATGCGGCTGCAGGTAGCCAAGATACCGGCCGCCCTGCCGCGCCACCCAGCCAGCGGCAATATCCAGGTTGGTCTTCAATACCGACTGGAAATGCGGATCGCGCTCTGCAACCCAGTTCGACAAGGCACGGGCCGGGAGTTCGGCGTACATTGCGGCCCGCCGCTCACGCAGTGATGAATCAGCGGTTTCGCCGAGGGCAGTCGTTACCAGCAGGTAGGCGTAGGTCATCAAGGGCGGCGCCGGCCGCAGGTTGCCGCGCAGGCTCGCCATGGTGTCGAAATACTGGTAGCTGAAGTCGGCCCAGTTCATCAGCGGCGCGTCCAGTTCCGCGCGCAAATGCTCGAGGTTCGAATAATGGGCGTCGTTGAACCCGTCGAGCATGATCACCGCATCCGCCTGCAGGTAGGCGACCTCGGTAATCAGCTTCGTGAGTTCGCCGTAAGAGTAGTTGCCACCCATACCGAAGTTCAGCACCTGGAAACGCGAGACGCCGCCCTCGTTCAGCAACAATTCCAACTGTGCGGCAATGGTCTTGTCGTTGCCGCTGGCCGTCGCACCGGCCGCGCTGCTGCCGCCGAGCAGGACAACGCGTTTCAGTGCCGGCGGTTTGTCCGGGAAGTATGCCGGCTCGTTGTCGCCGTTCAGGATGAAGCCGTGGCGGCCGACCTTCAGGTCAGAGAAGCGCGCGTTGGCACGAAACGCGTACTGGGTGGGCGGCAGGAAAAGGTACTCGCTGTCCGTCTTCACCCTGGCAACGTGCCGATCCGCCAACGGGTGCTGGCCGAGGCGCAGGGTCGCGGCCTGGCCCAGCGTGATGTCTTCGGCTGCAGCCGATCGCCAGACCAGCACGCTGAAAGAGGCGATCTCCACCAGGGCCAGGGTCACGATGAGAATGATTGCGTACTGTCGGATGCTTTTGCCCAGGTCGCTCATGTCATCTGGTTCCAGACGTGCTGGTGCCCGGCGAAAATTGGTGCCGTGCCTGCAGACACCCGAGGATTCTAGTGCATGGCCCCCCAGGGCAGAGGCCGGTCTTTCCGTCGCGGGTTCTTGGCCTTAGACTCCGGCAGCCTGTATGAACACCATGAATCTCAATCCGCCGCCCCTGTTGCGGTCGCCGCATATGCAGACGCTGCTGTCCAGTCGCCTGATCCGGGGCCTGAACGGCAGGGCCCTGGAACTGCTCGGGCATGCCAGTACGATTATGGTGCCCTGCCGTGACGGTGTGCGCCTGCAAGCGGTGGTAAATGTCGACCGGCCGGGCGCGCCGCTGGTCATCGTAGTGCACGGCTGGCTGGGGCAGGCCGACTCGCCTTACGTCTGCCGCGCGGCCGATGCGCTGCACAGGGCCGGGTTCAACGTGGCGCGACTGCTGTTGCGTGACCATGGCGGCACGTCCGGC
>Ga0265303_10000417_pt1 | contig 23820 bp, 18 predicted proteins | sample Helome_2_FD_192494 | JGI IMG/M metagenome (GOLD analysis project Ga0265303, IMG submission 192494) | Marine sediment microbial communities from subtidal zone of North Sea - Hel_20160317 (Illumina Assembly) | ecosystem: Environmental > Aquatic > Marine > Subtidal zone > Sediment ... | reverse complement strand
AATCCGACGGGTATGCGGGGAAGGCGTCCGCGAGTTCAACAACGGCGCCGCGGAGCTGGCCGAGGACGGCAGGGTCCTTGCGCTTGCGAAGGATCTCAACGATCGCCGCTCCGAGTGTGGTCATCTGTTCCTGCTTCATCCCGGCCGTCGTGACGGCCGCGGTGCCGATGCGGATTCCCGACGTGATGAAAGGTGAGCGTGGATCGAATGGGATGGCATTGCGATTGAGCGTGATGCCCATCTCATCGAGCAGGTTCGATGCCTCCTTGCCTGTGAGGTCCTCATCGATCGACCGAAGGTCCGCAAGGAACATGTGATTCGTCGTCCCACCAGAGACAACGCGAGCGCCAGCGCCGATCATCGTGTCTGCCATCACGGATGCATTTCGGACGATCTGTTGCGAATACTGCGCGAACTCAGATGTGCCGGCCTGCTTGAAGCACAGCGCCTTGCCCGCAATTTGATGATTGATCGCTCCGCCCTGGGAGAACGGGAAGACCGACTTGTCGATCGCTTTTGCATACTCCTCGTTGCTGAGGATCAGGCCTCCCCTGGGGCCGCGAAGGGCCTTGTGGGTCGTAGCGGTGACGATATGCGCGTGCGGCACCGGGCTGGGGTGGACGCCTCCGGCGATGAGACCGATGATGTGGGCCGCATCCACCAGGAAAACTGCACCAACCTCATCGGCGATCGCTCGGAAGGCTGCCCAGTCGACGATCTGGCTATATGACGAGTATCCGGCGACGATCATCTTCGGCTTGTGCTCAATGGCGAGCGCTCGAACCTCATCCATATCGATCAGTTCGGTTTCGGGATCAACACCGTACGCAACGACGTTGAAGAGCTGACCTGAGAAACTCACTGGTGACCCGTGGGTCAGATGTCCACCCTGGTCGAGGCGCATACCAAGGATCGTGTCCCCTGGCTCGAGCACGGCGAAATACGCGGCCATGTTCGCTTGTGAACCCGAATGCGGCTGCACGTTGGCGTGCTCCGCGCCGAAGAGCTCCTTGCCCCTCGAGATGGCGAGCGACTCGATCTCGTCGATGACCTCGCATCCCTCGTAGTACCTCCGGCCTGGATAGCCCTCGGAGTACTTGTTCGCGAGAACGGAACCCGTCGTCTGCATCATCGCGTAGCTGACGAAGTTTTCAGATGCGATCAGCTGAATCTTGGAGCGCTGACGATCGGCGTCCTTTCCAACAAGAGCTGCAAGTGTTGGGTCGACCTGATTCAGCGGGGTCATGTCCGTCATAGGGCTCCTGTGCTGTTCTGCGGGGCGGAATCTAGTGGGCGACGCGATGGCAAGCGTCGAGACACCCACATGCGAAGGGATCTAGGCCCGCGCGGATGCCTCATCCCAGGCCAGAGACTTGGCAAACACGAGAAGCCTGGTGGGCTTCGGATAGAGCTCCTCGATCACCTCAAATCGTTTCTCGATCTCCGCTTGGAATGTCGCAAGGTCGTACGGGGCAGCCTCCGAGGATCTTGATGTGCCGATCAGTTCAACCATGGGGTCGGTCGGCAGGACGAACTCGATGAGCGCGTACCGGGTCAGCATCGCGGCAAGGTCGAGTGATAGCGGCAAGGGAATGCCGCCCGTGATCGTCAAGTGATGCAGAACGGCGAGCCACAGGCCGAGATCGCCCGTCGCCCTGTCGAAGATCGAGGCGCGCTCACTGTTTCGCCACCCGGTCGCCGGAGTGGGGTTGAGGAGGTCAACAACCAGTGGAGTAATCGATGTGTTCCCCTCCGAGGCCAGACGCCGGTAGAGAATGTCGACCGCCGACGGATCGATGTCCATCGCAAGAACCGTATCGAATAGTCCTGAAGCCGCTCTCGAGAACGAACCGGTATTCGCTCCCACATCGATGAGAACACCTCCGCCGACGGACCGAGCCGCCCTCTCGACAAAGACCCGCTTCTGTTCATGCTCGTCATCGGCGTACGGAACCGCATCCTCGTAGTCGGTCCACTCCCCCACCACGGGGCTCTCGAGTCTGGCGATCAGCTTGCGCAGTTTCACGATTGTCGCCTTGACCGCCTGTCTCGGGAGTTGGGTCGCCGCCACCTCGGTGCGACGTTCGGCGCCATATCCAGACGCCGAACGTTCCAAGCGACTTCTGAGAGCCACATGAGTGAGCACGCCTTTGCGCCTGCGCGACGAGCCACGCAGCAAGGCATTCATCTCAGCCACGGGAATGCCCTCGACTGTTCCTCGAAGCCGTGGCTGGAACGCCACGCCCGCGTACGCCTCGAGGAAGAGGGGCGAAACGAAGTGATCGACGAACTGTCCATACGCGGACCAGATTCCCTGTTCTCCGATGCGTTCCACTGATCCGTGATCGAGAAAGATCGGCTGCGCTCCCTTGAAGGTGACGTTGTACGCGGTGGCATCCTTGAGGATGAACCCATGGTCAAGCAGCTCTGCATTGATGTCTAAGGTGAGCAACGCTGCATCCTTGAGCATCGAGAACGACCATTCGGGCGGCGTCGAAACGAACGGGAGCGTCTCTGGGCAAATCACAAGAGCGCTCGGCTGAATTTCCGGCACGGAGCTTGGATCAACGGTCGTGTAGGCGACAAGCTTCCCCCGGCCCACAAGCGCTGCAACGACGCCCGATGCTTCCGCCGCGAGGAAGGTTTCGGCTGAGCGTTCATCGAAGCCGCGCAAGAACCTCGATTCGGCGACGAACAGTCGACTTGATTGGTCCCGGAAACTCGACGGCTCAGTCGTGGTCAATCGGCGAGGCCTCGCTATCGGGTGCTTCGGACCTGGGGGATTCGTCTTCTGCCTGTGCATCCTGGCTCTCGTCACTCGTACCAGCTGAACGTTTGAAGAAGGACTTGATCGAATGCCACTTGAGCTTGACGACAGCCGCTATCCCCACCGTGCCGGCCAGCACGAGCTGCATCAGAGTCGCGCCCGTTCCCGGGTCAATGTACGCCGTAATCAGGCCCATTGGACAACCTCGCATTTCGTGTGTCAGAGCTGTTGTGCGCTCACAGGACTTCGGCAGAACTGCGACCGGACTTGAGATCTAGCGATGCTAGCAATTTCAGCGGAATCGATCGTGGTTCACCGTCAAGCGGTCTACGGCAACTCGCCGATCGGAATCCGAACAGCGACCATCTCGCTATTGATCTCGGTCTCCTGGGGTACCACGTAGAAGTGCTCCGAAGTCTTCGACAACTCTGCACCCAGAAGGCACGCGGTGAGTTCGCGGAGTACGCCGACGGGTGATCGGCGTTCTTCGACGATTGAGCACCGATCAGGAACGCGAACTGCGTTGAGTATGCTCATCCGCTCCCACAGCTGGTCGTGGGAATAGCCACCTAGCGGTTCGTCCCACTGGAACTGACTATCTGGACCGTGATCGCTGAGTAGGACGACCACTGTGGACGGATCCTCCTCCATTATCAGCTCGAGCTGCTCCACGACGATTGCGTCGACACATGCGATCTGGTCGGCAAAGGCAGACCGACGCTCGTCGTTGAACTCGTCGAATGCCGATGCCCCGTAGAACCGGCGCCACTGAGCATCTACAACTCCACAATTGGCGTCCACGTGGACCGGACCGTGTGGCAAGGCAACGTGAACCCAGGTGAGGACGGGAGCGTCTCCGTTGGCCGCGCCCAGGTGGATCGCCGCCAACGACTCGAGTTGACCCATCGAGGTATCCGTCCACGGGTGGATGAGAACATCTGGGGCCAGCGGCGCGAGAGGCGTTCGCCGCAGAAGCCAGTACCCCGTGCTCCTCAGGAGCCTGACGCTCGCACATTCGTCGACGAGCGGACCGCAGCGACTTCCGTTCCACGCCGATGGCGCCATGGCGACGCGGTATCCGGCCCGCTTGAAGGTGCGAAAGAGTTCGCCATCCCCCCCGTTCGCGCCTCGGGTCAAGGGAACCGACTCCGTCACGGTTGCCTTGTCATCCACCAGCGTATCGAGAGCCAGCATGGACGATATCGACGCAAACGACTGGTCGTAGTTGGAAACCGCAGAGTTGTTCACCGAGAAGCCCATGGCCCCAAGCTGTGAGACAAACGGCCTGATGTCTGCTCCAAGGAATGCCGCTGCCGTATCGACCCGCGGATGTGCGTCAAGCACGACAATCAGAACATCGGGCTGCTCGTGCGGCGGATCGATGGACGTGACCACGGATCCAACAGCCTGTGACTCCTGCTTCAACTTCACAGCGGAGGAGACCTCCACAACGACGAGGCTTGTAACAACAACGCCGGCGGCAACCGCGACCACAATCGATCGACCCATCCGCGTGACGGCGTACCACAGAACTACAGCGATTCCAACGGTGAGAATCGTTGCAAGCCCCCCAACTCCCATGCGAGCAGTGACTCCGCGCAGAGTTGACCACCCAAAGACCGTGAGCACCGAAAGGAAGCCAACCCGGATGGCCCAATCGAATCGTCTGCTGGCCGCATACACCACTGCAACAACACAGACAGCGAAGACCACCAGCAGAGCAACGGCGCTCCAGAAAGCCTCCCATCGCAGTGCATGGATGGAAGTGTGGGCCGTCTGAAGACTCAGGGCCACCACGACTCCCAATGTCCACGCTATCCAGACAATCGAGGAAACTGCCGAGGGCATCTCGCCCATCACGAGCACCTCGGACTCCGCAGCGGTTACCGAGTCGCTTCGCACCGTTCAACGATAGCTGTGAACCGGCCAGTTGCCGTTGACCCGCTCCCCGGTGGGGCACCTATTGGGGGGTGGTCTCCGCAATGACTTCGCGGCCGCGGTCATACGCGATGTCGGCAAGTCCGAGGGGTCCAAAAGTCACGAGCGGCATCACGAAACCGTAGACGCCGGAGTCCACTCCAAACACCCAGACCATTGCAGCCGCCACAACAGCAACAGCTGCCAAGCGAGACCAGAACCGAACCCCATCGTTTCTGGGCGCCAATGCATACGCACCACCAATTCCTGCGCCAAGGATCGGGGACGCGACCACCAGTGCCTCGATATCGGACACCCAATACGCGAGGAGCAACAGGCTGGTGGCGCCAAGAGCAACGAGGGAGCTGCGGAACCCCGTGGTACCGATGTCCTGTGCACCACTGAAGCCAGCGAGCGCATACATGGCGAAGATCAACCCGACCGCGATGATCGCTATCCCAGAGCCACGGTTGGCCCCGATCGAGATGAAACCAAACCAGCACCCGATCGTCCACACAAGCGTCGCGACGACGATTGCCAGCCAGCGGCTCGCCTTCACAACAACACGGGACCCTGTCGCAAGATCATCTCCGATGGTTGCGTGAGATCGACCAACGTCGACGGCTTGCCTCCCCCAGCCTCACCTGGCAGAAAGGTCAGGACATCGTCGACAAAGAGCGCCTGGGCTTCTTCTGCCGAACCGACCGGCTCGGCATCGGAAGGATTCGCCGACGTCACGGCGAGGGGTCCTGTCTCGCGAAGAAGCTCGATTGTCACGGTGTGATCGGGACATCGCAGCGCTACGGTGCGTTTCCTGGTGTCACCGAGCCACGTGGGCGCGGTGTCGAGCCGCGGAACCACGAGGGTGACCGCACCCGGCCAATGGCGGTCAGCAAGCTCAAGGGCGCGATCAGACATGGCACCCAACGAGAGACCCTGGTCGAGATCGGCCACAAGAATTGCAATGGGTTTGCCCTCCTGCCTTCCCTTGATGTCGTAGAGCTTGTCCAACGCTGCCTCGTCGTAGGGATCGGCTGCCAAGCCGTAGACGGTGTCGGTAGGGACCCCGACGATCTCACCACGTTTGATTGCTCGGGCAGCTGCAGAAACGTCCAAGGATCCTCCATCGCGAGCTGTGCACGCTACTCGAATCTGGCGTGAGCCACGACGAATCTGTGCTTACCGTACATGTCCAGGTGCAGGGCAGCGTCCATGGTGGAGAACAGACCGAGGGTGCGGGTCGAGTCGAACTCCGAGATCTCACAGACCATTACGCCACTCGGTGCAAGCCACGAAGGCGCAACACGTGCAATTCTCTCAAGGACCTCCGTGCCCAGCGGTCCTCCGACCAGCGCCATCGCAGGCTCCCATTGGACATCCTGGGGAACGTCAACCAGTTCAGCCTCGCTGAGATAGGGAGGGTTGGACACGATCAGATCGATCCGGCCCCGAATCTCAGCAGGAAGTGGGCCGAAGAGATCACCGTCAAGGATCGTTGCATCGACACCATTGCCCTCGACGTTCGCGCGTGCGAGACGAGCCGCGTCTGGTGAGATCTCAGTCGCATACACCCTCGCGTTCGGAAAGGCTGCTGCAAGCGCGACCGCAAGATTCCCGCTGCCCGTGCAGAGGTCAACGATGATCGCTGGATCGTCCGCAAGATCGCGGGCAACGTGGAACATCTCCTCGGTCTCTGGCCGCGGGATCAAGGCTCGCTTGTCCACACGGATCGACACGGAGCCGAATGGGACATCGCCCTCGATGTACTGGAGGGGCTCCCCTTTGACGCGACGTTCCTCGAATGCGCGGTACACCGATACCTGGGCATCTGTCAGAGTGGTGCCAGCGACGATGTCGGGGCGTCCGCACCCGGTTGCGGAGACGAGGAGTCGAATGGCTTCGTGCGCAGGGAGTTGGGAAGCCTTGGTGAGCTCACCCGAGGTGGAGCTCAAAGCTCTTCGGCGAGCTTGCGGGCGATGTCGTCTGCAACCAACGCGTCATGTATCTCCCCGAGGTCACCATCAAGAACGGCTGGAAGTGAGTGCACGGTGAGACCAATCCGATGATCGGTAACGCGGTTCTCCTTGAAGTTGTAGGTTCGGATCTTTTCAGAACGGTCTCCGGTTCCGACCTGGGACCTGCGTACCGAGGCCCGCTCCCCCAGTTGATCTTCGAGCTGGATCTGATAGAGCCTCGCACGCAACACCCGCATCGCCTTGAGCTTGTTTTGGAGCTGTGACTTCTCGTCCTGGCACGACACGACGATTCCCGTCGGTTTGTGTGTGATCCTCACCGCAGAGTCTGTGGTGTTGACCGACTGACCGCCTGGCCCCTGGGAACGCATCGTCTCGATGATGAGGTCGTTGTCATGCACGTCGACTTCGACGTCCTCGGCCTCCGGGAGGACCGCAACGGTGCCAACCGATGTGTGGATCCGTCCCTGGGATTCCGTCTTGGGAACCCTCTGGACACGGTGGGGGCCCGCCTCGAACTTGAAGCGCGAGTAGGCGCCCTTCCCGTTGACCGCAAACGTGACTTCTTTGACTCCCCCACCTTCGTTGTCCGCAACGTTGATCGGTTCAAGGCCCCATCCCGAACGCTCCACGAAGCGTTCATACATGCGATAGAGGTCGCCTGCCCACAGAGCGGCCTCATCACCTCCGGCGGCAGAGCGAACCTCGACGATGACATCCTTGTCGTCGTCCGGGTCCTTGGGAACGAGGAGGATCCTGAGATCCTGCTCGATGGAATCGAGCTCCTCGGTACGGCCGGAGATCGTCTCGTTCAGATAGTCGATCATCTCCTGATCGGTTTCACCAGACCGCAGCTCGGTGGCTTCCTCCAGTTCGGTGGATGCAGCCAGATACTGCCGGTAGGACTCGACGACGGGCTTCAGCTCGGAGTGCCGAGTCGTGACCTCGCGGTATCGGTTCTGATCGCCGAGGATCCTCTGGTCCGCCAGTTGTGTGAGCGTTTCCTCGAAGGCTTCCTCGGTTGCTGCAAGCCGCTTGAGAAGTCCGTCATCCATCAGGGTCACCGAGGTCGAACTCGGCTGATAGCGCCGCAGGTGCGACAGCCCCTCGGGCTTTGACCTCGGTTACGGCTTCGTGATCAAGCGCTGCGATAAGGGACGCTATGGCTACCTCGACCTGGTCATCTGAAGGTTCCTTTGTGGTGATCGACTGGATCCATATTCCAGGTTGGGATGCCCATGCGAGCCACTTCGACCCTGCCGCTGCGCGAAGCACCTCATACGACAGTCCGGCGATCACAGGGATGAGCAGGATGCGGGAGATCACCTGCCACGCAAAGGGCAGGGGGGCGAGGAAGAGAAAGACCACGAACGCCACCATTGCAACGATGATGATGAACGAGGTGCCACACCGCGGGTGCCGAGGGCTGTAGCTCTGGATCGATGCGATGTCGAGTGGGTCGCCGTTCTCGTAGGCATGAATGGTCTTGTGCTCGGCTCCGTGGTACTGGAACACCCGTTGGATGTCCTTGTTCCGGCCCACGAGCCAGATGTAGCCAACGATCAAGCCGATGCGCAGAACGCCATCGATGAGCACGAAGAGCAGGGCGTTGCCACCGACACCCTCTTTGATCCAGTTCGCCGCGAACGCAGGCCCGATCACAAAGATGAGCAGCGCGGCTGCGATGGCGAAGACCATCGTGAGGATGATCTCGCGCCGACCGATCTCCTCGCCTTCCTCGCCCGCCTTTTCCGCTGACCAGGAGAGCGCGCGGAAGCCAAGCGAAAGGGATTCGATCAGGACGAAGATGCCTCGTATGAACGGGGTGGTGGCGAGCTTGCCTTTGCTCGAGAGCGGAGGGAGCTCGTGGCGTTTTGCCTCGATGACGTCGTCTGGGCGGCGAACAGCAACAGCCCAGGCCTCGGGAGCACGCATCATCACGCCCTCGATGACTGCCTGGCCGCCGACTGAGGCGCCAGGAGGTCTACTCAACTATTTCTCCGCTGGCTCGGCAGCATCCTCGGTCTGTGCGCTGGCTGCGGACGGCTGTCCGTAACGCCTGCGGAACCGCTCGACGCGACCGGTGGTGTCGACGAGGATCTGCTTGCCGGTATAGAACGGATGGCTCGCGGACGAGATCTCAACCTTGGCGAGGGGGTAGGTGTTCCCGTCCTCCCAATCGATCGTGTCAGACGTATCGATGGTGGACTTCGTCAGGAACTTGAAGTCGGACGATGTGTCCTGGAACACGACGGTCCTGTAGTTCGGATGGGTATCGGGCTTCACGGGCTCTCCTGGTTTCTGTGTCCGGAACTGTAGTGCTGTTCCTACTGTCCGCTCTTGGCGACGGAATCGAGGAACTCATCGTTGGACTTCGTGCTCTTCAGCCTGTCAATGAGCAGCTCGAGTGCAGCGCCTGACTCGAGAGCCAGGAGCACTCGACGAAGCTTCCAGACTTCCTGGAGTTCGTGCCGTTCGAACAGCAGCTCTTCACGGCGGGTGCCAGACGACTCGATGTCGATTGCCGGATAGATCCGCTTGTCGGCAAGCTTGCGATCGAGGCGCAACTCCATGTTGCCCGTGCCCTTGAACTCCTCGAAGATCACCTCATCCATGCGGCTCCCAGTCTCAACGAGCGCGGTGCCGATGATGGTGAGGCTCCCGCCCTCCTCGATATTCCTCGCAGCTCCAAAGAACCGCTTCGGCGGATAGAGGGCAGTCGAGTCGACACCACCGGACAGGATCCTGCCCGAAGCGGGCGTGGCAAGGTTGTGTGCTCTGGCGAGTCTGGTGATCGAATCGAGCAGGATGATGACGTCTGTGCCGGACTCCACGAGGCGCTTCGCGCGCTCGATGGCAAGCTCAGACACCTGGGTGTGCTCTTCGGCGGGACGATCGAACGTCGAATAGATGACTTCGCCCTTGACCGACCGCTGCATATCGGTGACCTCTTCAGGACGCTCGTCCACGAGCACCACCATCAAATGGCATTCGGGGTTGTTTGCAGCAACCGAGTTGGCGATGTCCTTGAGGACCGTCGTCTTTCCTGCCTTGGGCGGGGACACGATCAGACCGCGCTGTCCCTTACCGATCGGCGAGATTAGGTCGATGATGCGGGCCATCATCAGATCCGGGTGTCCCTCGACCTCGAGGCGGAGCCTCTGGTCAGGGAAGAGAGGCGTGAGCTTTGCGAACTTCGGACGATCTGCTGCCTCTTCAGGATCGACACCGTTGACCTTCGCAGCACGAACGAGTGCTGGGAACTTCTCTTGGGCGCGAGCGGGGCGGATCGGGCCTTCGATGATGTCACCCTTGCGCAGACGGGATTTGCGAACGATGTTGGCTGCGACGTAGACGTCCTTGTCTCCAGGGAGGTATCCCGTGACGCGGAGGAAGCCATATCCCTCGGGAAGGATGTCAAGGATCCCTTCACGGACTTCAAGCTCGGATTCGTCAATCGGCTCGCGGCTTCGGTTGCGATTCCGATTGCGTCGGTTCCGGTTGCGGTTCCGACCTTGCCGATCGTCGTTCGAACCGTCGCCATCCCTGCCGGACTCACTCTCGGACGAAGCCTTGTCGCCCTCGGCAGAAGCCTCGGTAGCAACGACAGCAACCGTCTCTGGTGCGTCTTTCGGAAGCATGGATGGGTCGAATGTGTCGGCTTCGAGGATCGCTGCGATCAGCTTGGACTTCTGGAGTCCGTCGTGATCGACACCAACCGCTGTAGCCATGTCGCGTAGCTGTGGAAGCTTCAGTTCCTGCAGCTTTGCCCTCTCGGTGTTCATCTCGGCTGTGCCCCTTTCGAGATGCAGAATGGGTTTGGCCTGACGGCCAGGGGATACGGCGCATCACACATAATGTGCGGGTGGGCGCCTGGGATGCCCACGCATCAGCCACGAGGGCCTCGGGGTGGGAATGCAGGCAGTATAGGGCAGGAGACTGCAATAGCCGCCCTATTCCCCGCGATTCTCGCGTGGTGTCGCCTGTCGTGCGCTACGTCCGCAGGTGGCAAGGTCAGTCGAAGTCGAAGGTCTCGCCCGTTTCGAGTCCTGGGGATGGCGACCCTTCCTCGAGTTCGAGTTCCTCGATCTTGGTGCCGCGAGCCGAGATCTTGTTTGCCGAGATCCGGATGTCCTTGATGTCCCGGTCCGCTTGGTCGAAGTGTGTTTCGAGTTTGAGGACACGGTCCATCAAGCGCTCGACATCCTTCAACATAACGGCGATCTCGACCTGGATGAGACCCGCCTGTTCACGCATCCGCACGTCACGCAACACCGCACGCACGGTCGTCAAGGTTGCCATCATCGTCGTTGGCGACACGAGATAGACCTTCGATCGGTGGCTCAACTCCACCACATCGGGATGGTGCGCATGAAGTTCGGCGTACACCGCCTCCGAAGGGATGAACATCAAGGCGCTATCTGATGTCTCTCCGGGGATGATGTACTTCTCAGCGATGTCCCTGACGTGCTTCTTGGTGTCGTGACCCAGCTGTTTGGCGAAACCGGCACGTTGCGCGGCATCAGTGGCATCGAGCATCGACATATAGGCGGTCAGGGGAAACTTTGCATCGATGACGATCGGCCCAGGCGGATTGGGAAGCGCGATGACACAGTCCGCACGCCTGGCATTCGAGAGCACGACCTGGAAGTCGTAGGCACTCGGAGGAAGGGCATCGACGACGATGTCATTGAGCTGTACCTCACCGAATGCGCCACGTGCATGCTTGTCGTCGAGCACGTGTTGGAGGGTTACGACCTGCTCTGAGAGGTCGGTGATGTTCTTCTGGGCCTTGTCGATCGTCTCGAGTCGCTGCGACAGCTCGCCAAGCGACTTGGCAGTGGCCTTTGCGGAACCGGTGAGGTTCTCCCCCATCGCCGATTCCACGGCATGGAGGCGCTCGTTGAGGCCCTTCGTCAATTGTTGCTGATTCAGGTTCATCGTGTCGGTGAGGGCCTTCGAACTCGCGACCTGCTGCTGCGATACGACGTCGATCTTGCCGACGAGCGCCTGCTGAGAAGCCATCAGGTCTGCCATCCGATGGTCCATGACGTCGGACCGCGGGTCCGGTGCCTGCGATGAACGCACAAGCGCAAACGCCAGCACAACCATGCCCGCCAGGGCGGCCACGACCACGGCGACCAACAGATACATCACGTCAACAATCCTTTCCTGACTGTTCTGCTATCAGCGTAGGACGAGGGTGTGACAGAAAACGGATTTGGCTCAACAGCGACGGTTCCCGACTGCGCTCACGCGTGGCAGTTGTCCGCCGAAGGTCGACCCATGGCCAAGGTCACGGCCGATGAAGGAGGAGGAAGCACAACGCGCACCGTCGGCTCGGAACCTCCACGGCTCCAGGGGCACGGTCTTGGGTCAGCTCTTCGCTGCGGGAGCGACCGGCACGGACCGCAGACCGGAGGTCGAGGCGCCAGCCGAGCCGGATTCGTGGTACTCGGCATCCTGGTTGACCACCCAAGGGTCGTGGCGACGCTCGCCGGCCATGATGTTCTCAGAGGTGAGCATGGCGGTCATGATTGCGTGATCCTGGTTGTTGTACTTGTGCATCCCGTTGCGACCGATGAGGTGCAGCGTCGGATACGTGGACGTGAGGTACTCGCGAACCGTCTCGACGTTCTGCGCATACTCGGCGTCGTACACCGGGTATGCCTTGCGCTGGCGGATGACGTAGCCATCCTCGATCTCGTCGGGATCGGCGAGCCCGAGCGCAACCAGTTCCTCGGTCGCCAGAGCAATCAGGTCCTCGTCCGGAGTCGCCCAGAAGTCCTCGTCGTCACTGCAGAAGTACTCGAGCCCGTAGCAGTTCGTCTCGGGGTCAGGAACCATGTCGGGGGACCATGACTTGAAGTTCTGGATGCGGCCCACCTTCACAGAGGGGTCGTGGACATAGATCCAGTTGTCCGAGAAGCGATCCGCCCCTCTCACGATCAGCGAGACAATCAGGAAGTCCCGGTAGCGGAGCCTCGCAGCAGCTTCGGTTACCTCATCGGGAACATCGGGAAGGCCACGGATGAGGCTACGGATGGGCATGGACGAGATCACGTCGTCTGCCTCGATCACCTCGGTCTCACCGTTCGAACCTTGCGCCTCGACGATCCACGTATCACCGTTGGGTGTCAGCGAAACGACCTTGCGGTCCATCGTGAGCTCGCCACCCTGGTCGTCGATACGCCTGGCGGCTTCCTCCCACATCATTCCCGGGCCGAATCGCGGATACCGGAATGATTCGATCAGTGTCTTGATGACGTCGCCATCCTTCGGGGTCTTCTTGAACCCGTTCACCACGGCCGAACCCAAGGACAGGCCCTTGATCCGCTGCGCTGCCCAGTCCGCCGAGATCTCGGTGCAGTCCATACCCCAGACCTTCTCGGTGTAGGTCTTGAAGAAGATTGAATAGAGACGACTACCGAACTGGTTCGTCACCCATTCCTCGAAGTTCGCGGGATTCTTGTTCGGCATCACCTTCACCTTGGCGAAGGATGCTCCGCACCGCATCGACTCGACAGGGCCGAGCGTCTTGAAGGCCTCGAGTGGCTTGAGGGGGTAGGCGAAGTACTTGCCGTCGTAGTAGATGCGAGACGAACGCGGACGATCAAGCATCTCGTCACCGAGGAGGAACGTCCAGTAGTCCTCGACCTCCTTCGACTTGCTGAAGAATCGGTGTCCTCCGATGTCGAAGCGATAACCCTTGTACTCGACGGTCTTCGAGATACCGCCGACGTACGTGGGATCTGCCTCGAGGACCGATACGCCGACTCCGTTGCGCGAGAGCACCTCGCCCGCTGTTAGGCCAGCAGGACCGGCGCCGATGATTGCCACATCAGTTCTATGCATGGAGTGTTCTTCGGTCGTCACGGCGGCCGACCTTACCGAGAAGTGTCCGGCCTAGCCGGCAATGACGGAACAATCGTAGAGCACGAACGAGTCGACCAACACCGCGGGATTCAACACGGTTGGGAAGCCGCCTGAGATGGTGAACTCGGGGATGGGCACCGGAGACACCCATGCTTCACCTCCAAGATCGTCCGCTTGCCTGCGAAGCAGAAGATGGGTCGGCCCATTCCGGTTGCGGCATGCCTCGACGATCGACTCCGGCGTTGGACGCACCCGGTCCGCATACCCCACGATGCCTTCCTCGTATTCGAGCGCCCAAGGGACTCCCACTGACCCTGCAATTACACCTCGCCGGTAGAACTGAATCGCGAGGTCACGAGAGAAGGCAACTCCAGCTGCGCCATAGTTGGAGTAGTACGTCGGTCGTTGGAGGAGCATCACCATGGCAAAACTGTCGCCGGTGTCCTCCACGAGCACCAGCGAGTCCTCCGGAAGGTCAAAGATCGGTTCTTGGAGCGACTCGCCAAACTGCTGCCATTCCGAACGGTGGTCCCACACGGCGATGCCGAACACGATGAGCCCTGCGAGCACGCCGAGCGCGATCACGCGGATAGCCACACCTCCCCTCGTGACGACCTGGCCTTGCGCTATGAGGCTCAGGAGCACGATTCCGAGGCCTACGGCAACCGTGGCAGCCGGAAGCGATGCGCTGTACCGGGACCAATCGATTGCATCGACTGCATCGATCGAGAAGACCCGAACCACGGCACCCAGGATCTGGGCGATGATGAGTCCCACCGAGCTGGCGACCATCACCATCGCAATTGGTGAGTCCACAGCCATGCGATGGATACGCCAGCCGGACGGTGCGACGTACGGAATCGACAGCAGCAACTGGACTGCGAACCACAGCGCCGGAACCGGCACCCCAACAGCCGCGACGAGGCCAACGGCTGCAATGGCCCGAAGGAAGTTCTCACGGGATCGACGTCGGTATGCAGCGACGAGAATGTCGACAAACGCTGCGAGCGCTGCGATGTGAAGCACCCACAGGGTCCGCCACGGCTGCAGCTGAACGACGAGCGGACTGACGAAGACCCACGCAAACACCACGGACAGGGCGAGCCCGACTGCTGACACGATGATGGTCGCAGCCGCAAAGCGTCGAAGGCGTTCCGCTGAACGGGTCACCAGCGGAAGCGAACCCATGATGAAGGCGAACAGTGTCAGCATCCAGCTCCTCACCCACCACTCACCCGGGAACACAACGAATGCGCGGCCAGCAATGATCTCGGCCCACTGGGGATCGAACGACTCGGTACCGGCGATTCCGAGGGGATCAACAAGGGCAGCGACCACTGCGACGACCCCGCCAACGATCAGCACGGGGACGAGCCATCGCCACCGGAACGCTGCTATCACCGCAACGATCGCTACGGCTGGGAGCGCTACGAGCGGATGAACCAGCATCGCGGCACCAACCAGCGCTGCTGCGAATCCAAAACGGTGAGCGAGGGCAAGCGCGATCGCAGCGATCGCAAGCCCCTCCGCGAGCGCTCGCGGGGCTGCGAATGATTCCGCAAGGGCGAACAGCGGGCCCCAGTGGGCAGGAAAGGCAGGCGCCATGACCACCAGCACCCACCAGTCCCGTCCGAACAGCGTCCGGCCGAGCCCCGCGATGCCAGCGACCCACGCCACGAGCCCAGCCACGGTCGCCACGATCGCCGCTCCAGCGATGCCAAAGGCGTTGAGAAGCGGCCTGAGCAGTAGCACATAGACCGACCTGCTCATCTGGTTGTCGTTGGAGATCAGGAGGTCGTTCGCCTGGAAGCTCGGGATGTCGGAAAACGCGGTGAATTGGAGGTACAAGCGAGCGTCATGCACGATTCCCCGATAGGGCCGCATGATCAGCCAGGCTGCCGCCACCGCCATCCACTGGGACAGCCAGGGCCGGAGCCATGTGGGGAGCGATGAGGAATCAGCGGCACCAGCCTCGCTGAGCTCACCATCTGAGCGCTCGGTGGAGTCCAGTGTGACTGGGTCTGCCACTCCGGCTCCTTTCGTCGATGCGACCGGTCGATACTACGTGCAGAATGCGCAAGTCCACGGCCTTGTGAAAGCAATCTCGCAAGCGCACGGCTTCTTTCGTACGCGTCTCATGCATCGGTCGGACCGCGCTGGTGCTGAAGGAGGCGCTGAACACGCGGGTTTGGCGCCCACCGTCGGTTCAGACGGGGCTCGCTCCAACGAGTCCGGCGGCTATCGCGACAGCATCGCTTGTCGCCGCAACGGTCTCGGGGAAGGTGATGTCTGAAGTTGCGGTCTCGGGATCCTTGAGGCCATGGCCCGTAACGGTGCATACGACGGGCCCGTCGGGCAAGTCGGAAGCAAACTTCATGATCCCGGCAACTCCGGCTGCCGATGCAGGTTCACAGAAGACGCCAACCTGACCGGCCAGGAGGTGGTAGGCACTGAGGATTTCGTCGTCGGACACCGCGTCGATGCGACCGCCGGACTGATCTCTGGCTGTCACCGCACCGGTCCAGGATGCCGGATTCCCGATGCGGATGGCCGTGGCGATCGTCTCTGGCTCGTCGAATACCTCGCCATAGACGATCGGGGCGGCGCCAGCCGCTTGGAAGCCCCACATCGCTGGCGATGTCCCAGCCTCCACGTAGCCCTTCCAGTACGCCGTGATGTTGCCAGCGTTGCCAACGGGAAGCGCGTGCACGGCGGGGGCTCTTCCAAGGTCGGCGAGCACCTCGAACGCTGCGGTTTTTTGCGCTTCGATGCGATAGGGGTTGACCGAGTTCACGAGAGCGACGTCGTGAACGCTGGCCAGGTCGCGCACAATGCCGAGCGCATCGTCGAAGTTCCCGTCGATGGGGACGATCGTGGCGCCGTGGATCATTGCCTGGGCAAGCTTGCCGGCTGCGATCTTGCCAGCAGGCAACACCACGATGCACGCAATCCCAGCGCGTGCCGCGTACGCGGCGGCGGAGGCCGATGTGTTGCCTGTCGAAGCGCACGCCACCGCGGTGGCGCCTTCCTCGACTGCCTTCGACACGGCGAGTGTCATGCCCCTGTCCTTGAATGAACCCGTCGGGTTCATTCCTTCGAACTTCAGGAGGACATCCCTACCGACGATGTCGGAAATTGCAGGAGCGGGAATCAGCGGCGTTCCGCCCTCGAGCAGCGTGACCACCGGCGTATCTGCCGTGACCGGCAGGCGGTCGCGATGCTCCTCGATGACCCCACGCCATCTCACGGTGTGTCGCCGAGTACGCGGATGACCGACCCGACCTCGATCACCTCATCGATGGACTCGATCACAGCAAGGGCGGACCGCTGGCTGGACTCTGCCGCCCCATGGGTGACAACGATGAGTGCGGCTTCGTCGTCGACGCCCTCCTGCCACACCGAACGTATGGAGACCCCCACATCCCCGAAAGCTGCGGCGATCTTTGCGAGGACGCCTGGCTGATCGTCGACCTGGAGGCGAACGTACCACCGCGTCAGGACATCGGAGAATGGCACGATATCGCCAGGCGAGAACCTGATCCTCGGCGCTACCTGTGCGCCAGCCAGTGTTTCCCTCGCTGCGTCGATCACGTCGCCAAGAACAGCAGTTGCCGTCGGCTCTCCGCCTGCCCCAGGACCAGCAAAGAGCAGCGAGTCGATGGAAGGTCCCTCGATGAAAACAGCATTGGTCGCTCCGCGGATCGCCGAGAGGGGATGATCGGCGGGGATCATCGTGGGGTGGACCCGCACGCTGACGCCGGTGCCGATCCTCTCTGCGATACCGATCAGTTTCACGACATATCCGAACTCGGCAGCAAGGGTGATGTCCACCTTGGTGATGCCCTCGATGCCCTCGGTGAAGACATCGTCTGGTCCAACCCAGGATCCGAAAGCAAGGGAGGCAAGGATGGCAGCCTTTGATGCGGCGTCGGCACCGTTGACATCTGCGGTCGGATCAGGCTCGGCAAACCCGAGTTCCTGCGCGTCGACGAGCGCCGTGTCGTAGGACTGCCCGTATTCGGTCATCTGGGTGAGGATGTAGTTCGTTGTCCCGTTCACGATGCCCAGGATGCGATCAACCGACTCTCCAGCCAGCGTCTCAGACAGCGGGCGGATAATCGGTATGCCGCCTCCAACGGCAGCCTCGAAGAGCAGTGGGACGCCGCGACGCTCGGCGGCGGCTATCAACTCGGGCCCCCTCGCTGCGATCAACTCCTTGTTCGCCGTGATCACAGGCTTACCTGCCTCCAGCGCAGCCAGGATCACCTCGCCTGCCGGTTCCAGTCCACCCATGACTTCAACGACGAGATCAACGCTGTCATCGGTGACGACTTCATGGGGATCGGTCGTGAGAAGCCCCTCGGTCACATTGAAGTCCCGCTGCCGATCGAGATCACGCACAGAGATCTTGCGCACGTCAAAGGTGAGGCCGGTTTTCGCCGCGATCGCGTCGCGGTCGCCGACGAGCCTCCGCACGAGCGTGCCGCCGACGGTCCCGGCTCCCAGGAGTCCAATTCCGATCGTTCGTTCCATGATCGGCGACGATAGCCACGGTGCGCACCGAGCAGTCACAGCGGCATCAGCCGGAAGCCACGAACCGCCGATGCGCGTCCCTTCAGTCGCCTGCGAATGGTGCCGAAAACACTCCTATGCCAGTGGTCATGGGTCGGAGACGTTCGCTGTTCATCGCGTTGGTTGTCATAGCCGCGCTCTGGGCAGCGAACGCTCCTTCACTGGCATCCGGGGATGAGGGTGGAGCCGAGACACCGCCGCTCGACGTACCGCCTACCACCGTTGTCGACGAGCCGCCAAGCGAGGGACCACCTCCCACCGGCGACGTCGTTCCTCCGCCAACACCCGCCGAACCTCCACCTCCGAGCAAGGAGGATCCGGTGTCGGAGCCCGATGTCGACAAGCCAATCGACAAGCCAAAGGGACCGCAACCGACATTCACCCCAGTGAAGCGATATGACGTCCTCAAGGAACTCGTCTTTCCCATCGCCGGGCCAGCGAAGTATCACGCCGCGTTCGGAGACTGTAGGGACGCGTGCACGAGGGAGCATCACGGCATCGATATCACGACCCGCGGTTGGAAGGGCCTTCCGGTCGTTGCAGCGCACGACGGCACGGTGGTCAAAGTCACATACAACGAGGGAAACGCCGGTTGCTCCGTTCGCATACGAGGTAGGGACCGCTGGGAAACCCGATACCTCCATCTGAACAACGACGACCCAGGCACCGACGAAATCGGCGCGCCTTGCCCTGCACCCGGGATCGAGGTCGGAGCAAAGGTCCTCGCGGGACAGGTCATCGGCTACGTCGGTGACAGCGGGAACTCCGAGACGACATCACCCCACCTCCATTTCGAGCTGAGGAATCGAAGCGGATATCCCATCGATCCGTACCGGTCACTCAATGAGGCCGAAGAGATCAGGTTCGAATGGCTGCCGATCGATGCCCAAGCCGCAACCGTTGCGCTGGCCGGCACCTGGCGGCCAGATGGAGCAACCCCGCTGATCGTGATCCCGGCAGACGAAATGGCGATGATGACGCCCAGCGATGCCGGCACCCTGATCCTCCAAGCGCCGCTACTGGCGTTTGATCGTTCGAATCCAGCGGCAGGACTTGCCGAGATCCGACGCCTTTCCCCGGATCGCATCATCGTCATGCGCAACACCACGGCGGACTGGCTCGACGAACTCCTGCGTGGAGGCGCCGCCATCATCGACACGGCAACACTCCCAAGAGCCCAGGTCGACACAGCACGGCGAGAGCCGGATGCGATCGAGTCCGAGCCGTACGAACACAATCGACAAGACCGGTTCATGACCATCATCGCTGGCGCTGTCGACCGCATACGCAGGAAAGCCAGGCAGACCTACGAGTCGTACATCGTTACCCATCGAACCGTGGTCCTGGCAAGCGATCGGTGGGCACGGCGCGGGGCTGGCCACATGAACATGACACGGCCAGGCCGCTACAGCGACCGGAGCCTGGTGTGGTGGCTCACAGCTGACGGCTGGATCGGCACCGAGCCAGCCGATGACGCCCCCATCGCTGGAACGGCATACGTCACCGAACGTCGGGCCAGCGCAGCAACGCTCAATCACCTCGGCAGCCTCGCAGAACTCCCTTCCCACCCCCTATGGCGCTCATGAGAGGAGCGAACATGCACCAGATACACAGGCCCACTCGGCGTATCCTCAGACCATGAGATTCCGCGCGACTCCCGCAGTGATCGCAGCCGCGCTCATGGTGATAGTGACGATCGCTCTTCCCATCTCGGTTGGCAACGCGGCCGAAGGTGGGAACGCGTCCGACGCGAGTGCCGGGCCTGAAGAAGAAGTGGACATGACGCACCCCGACGACGACGCCTGGTGGTACATGGACGAGTACAACATCGGGTTCGATCCAACCGATCCCGATCTCGTCTTCCGAGAAATCGTGTTCCCGGTGGTTGGGAAGGTCGCGTTCTCAAAGGGCTTCGGCAATTGCCGTGAAGCTTGCTCGAGGCCGCACAACGGCATCGACATCATGACATATGGATGGAAGGGCCTTCCGGTCGTCGCTGTCACCGATGGCGTGGTCACCTACGTGGGAACCGATGGAGAACTCGCTGGCTGCAGCGTGAGGATCAAGGACCCGGACGGCTGGACCTCGCACTACATGCACCTCAACAACGACCGTCCGGGGACGGACAGGGAAGAGGATCTCTGCTTCGCACCAGGAATCAAGGTCGGCACTCGAGTGACAGCAGGAACTCTTATCGGTTGGGTCGGTGATTCAGGCAATGCAGAGACCACACCGCCACACCTCCATTTCGAGATCCGAAACCCTGACGGCATACCAATCGACTCGTGGGTGTCGCTCGATCCCGCCCCACGCATTGACTACGCACTCATCAACACGCAGGACATCTATGACCTCGGCGCCGCCTTGTACTCCGGCTCAGCAAACACTGTGTATGTGATTGAGGATGCTGGCCTCATCGGCGCTGTCCGGACTGCGGCTTCCTCATATGACTCACCGATCATCCCGATCGATCCGCTGGATGCAGAGCCTGCGCTCAGAGCGGTACGAGAACTCGCTCCGGCACGCGTCTTCGTGTTCAGCGAGCTTGCCGAACCCCACTACCTCGACGACCTTGAATTGACCGTGCCCGTCGTCGAGGTGGCAATGTTCTCGCTGCCCGAACCCGAAGAGGAAGAAGTGGTGGAGGACCCCACAGGGTCGGAAACCACGGTCAGGCGACGTCCGGTCTACATCCATGAAGCTGTGGAACCCTGGATGTTCACGGTCGTTGCCGACAACGACACGGCCGCCCTCGATGCCATGGCTGAGGAGTCCGATCGACTCATTGCATTCAGCACATCTGCCGTAGTTCCCGAGGACCTTGGAAACGTCACAGGGGGCCGCCCAAGCGAGGAGGCCAACCGGGATGGCTTCTGGTGGCCATCAGCTGACGGCTGGTTGTTGAGCGAGGACATCCCAGAGGTAGCGAAGCTCAGGGTGGCCGTGGTCAGGGATGTCGACGACGAGGCGACCCTGGCATTCCTCCACAGCGCTGCGGAAGCTCCCTTGATGCCTCTGTGGCACTACCGGCCGTCGACCCGAACCTTCCACGCACAGTAGGCACCCGACAGCGCGGTACGCGAATCAACGGTGTTACCCCAGGCTGCAATCTGGGATAACCTCGTCCCATGATGCCGCGACGCACCCCGAAACACCTCGCTCTCGTCCTTGCTGTGTGCGTTGCACTCATGGCACCAGCAGCGCTTGCAGACGAGACGGGGGAACCAACCGAGCCCCCAGCCCCAGAGGAAACGGCGACCACGACGACCCTGCCTGTGACAGACCCGCCGCCGGAGCCTCCTGGTGATGAGACGTCGGAGCCGGTCGAAGAGGAGGCCGCAGCCGAGCAGGAGGCCGCAGCCGAGCAGGAAGCCGCAGCCGAGCAGGAAGCCGCAGCCGACGAAGAGCCGCAGGAGGACGAGGAGATCGAGTTCGATCCGCTCGATCCCGAGCAGGTGACGCGTGACATCGTGTTCCCGATCGTCGGCGCCTCGGCGTTCTCAAAAGGCTTCGGTGATTGCAGGGATGGATGTCGGCGTACCCACAACGGCATCGACATCCTCACCCATCGATGGAAGGGCTTCCCCGTTGTTGCCAGCCACGGCGGGAGGGTGACACTGACGCGCACCGGGGGCGAGCTATCTGGTTGCGCTGTGGTGATCGAGGCCGAGGACGGCTGGACATCCCACTACGTGCACCTCAACACAGACCTGCCAGGGACCGACACCGAGGGTGACCTCTGCTTCGCACCAGGCATCGAGGTCGGCGCCGAGGTTGCGGAAGGAACGATCCTTGGCTGGGTTGGCGACTCCGGCAATGCAGAGACGACTCAGCCACACCTGCACTTCGAGATTCGCAATCCGGACGGAATTCCCGTTGATGCGTGGTACTCGCTCGACGAAGCTCGACGCATCGAGTACTCCTTGGTCGACGCCACTGATCTTGTCCTACTCGGCACCGCCTTGTTCGGAGAGGACACGACGACAGCATTCATCGTGGACGTTGCCGACCTGTTCACAGCTGCCGACGCAAGCACGACCTCCTACGACTCACCGCTCATCCCACTCGACCCATTGGATCCGAATGCCGCCTTTGTGGCCCTCGAATTGATCCAACCCGAACGCATCATTGTGTTCACGGCCAACGACGAGGCCACCTACCTCGCGGATTTGCGCGCCTACGCTCCCGTCGTCGAGATCTCCGAAGTGTTTGTGCCGAATGAGCAAGCCTCATCCGACGAGGCGACAGCAGGTGCCGATCGGGCCACCGTCGAAACGCTCGATGTGGACGTGCTGCTCGACGCTGCTCAACTTGAGGCGGTCCCAGAGGTCCCAGAAGACCAAGAGCCAGTACATGTCCACGAGGCGGAGGGGCCTTCGACGATCGTCGTGGTCGCAGACCGCGGCGCAGGACCGATGGATGCGCTCATGGAGGAGTACGAGCAACTCCTTGCGTTCGTATCACGCGGTCGCATCCCCAAGGACCTCGGGTTCACCGTCGGCAGTCATCCTGGAATCGAGGCAAATCGAGATGCCTTCTGGTGGCAATCTGCCGACGGGTGGCTGCTCACCGAAGAACTGCCAACGGACCGCCCCATGACCATTGCGGTCGTACGCGACCACGAGGACACAGCGACGCTGACGTTCCTGCAAAGTCTCTCTCGGTCACCGGCGATACCGCTGTGGCATCATCAGCCAACGTCCCGAAGTACCAAGTCGCTATAGGCCTCGCGCTCCACCACAAGCCTTGCCTCTCCAGCCATGGCAAACACCACTGGTGGCCGCAACACCTTGTTGTAGTTGGATCCCATCGAGTGCCCGTAGGCACCGGTCACTGGTGTGACGACGACGCCACCGACAGCGGTTTCGGCGGGAAGAAACGCATCCCGAATGATGACGTCCCCGGACTCGCAGTGCTTGCCGACAATGCGGACGTCCAATGGCCTATTGGCGTCGATGTGGCTGGCGAGGGCCGCCTCGTAGCCACTGCCGTAGAGCACCGGCCTGGGATTGTCGGACATCCCGCCGTCGACCGACAGGTACGTTCGCACACCTGGCACCTTCTTGATCGTTCCGACGGTGTATGCCGTCACGGCTGCCTGGGCGACGACCGACCTGCCAGGCTCCGCAGTAACCCTGGCGGTGATTCCGGCCTCCGCTGCGACTGTTCGCACGGCTGCGCCCCATTGGGTGATCGAGCCGGAGGATTCACCCTCGACGTAGGCAACACCGAGGCCTCCGCCAATGGAGAATTCCTCGGCTCCTGCCGCGTTGACAACGGGGGCAAGCGAATGCACCGTCTGTGCGAAACTCTCCACGTCGAAGACCTGGCTCCCGACGTGGACGTGGATGCCGCGGAAGTTCATCGCCGACGAGGCTTTGGCGCGAGCGATCGCAGATTCCGCTAGTCCTTCAGCCAACGGCAGACCGAACTTGGAGTCCACGACGCCCGTCTGGAGGAACTGGTGGGTGTGGGCCTCGATTCCGGGGTTGAGTCGAATCAGGACGCTGGGTCGCGCAGTCCCAGGAGACACAAGTGCCTCCAAGCGGTCCATCTCATCGAACGAATCAACCACAATCGTGCCGACGGCTTCTTCGAGTGCCATCTGCAGCTCGGCGGTCGACTTGTTGCTGCCATGGAACACGAGACGTTCGGCCGGTATCCCTGCAGAACGGGCAACGTACAACTCTCCTCCGGTTGCGACGTCGATGGACA
>Ga0265303_10000416_pt1 | contig 23822 bp, 45 predicted proteins | sample Helome_2_FD_192494 | JGI IMG/M metagenome (GOLD analysis project Ga0265303, IMG submission 192494) | Marine sediment microbial communities from subtidal zone of North Sea - Hel_20160317 (Illumina Assembly) | ecosystem: Environmental > Aquatic > Marine > Subtidal zone > Sediment ... | reverse complement strand
GAGAAATAGGAGCCGCAAGCTATGGTCGAATGTTACGAATGCGGGAAAGAGATTGACAGTGATTTTTGCGCTGAGTGTGGTGTTGATCACAATGGCAACACAGAAGATGAGATCATCAATTGTTGCTTCCCAGATTGCGGGTGTGACGGTGTGCGCCTGTGCATGGCCAAGAATGGCGCTAGTGATCGGGCCAACAGACAGAATGTCGAGGGCATGTGGAATCGAAACAAGATCAGAGACCCCGTAGAGCGTTGGCGGGCGCGGAAGGCTGTGGCAGACTTGTATAGCGATGTGATCAAAGGAATATAAAAGGAGCCGTTATGAGACCGCAGGATCGCGCCAAGTTCAATATGGATTTCTTCGGCATACACCAACGCCGCTGGAAGCGCGCGATGTGGGACGCCATTCAAGACGCGGCTGGCAACAATTCGATATATGCGAACAAGGTGCTCCCTATACACGGCCTCCGGGCTATCCGGTTTTTCGAGGAAGTCAACGGCGTCGAGTTCGATCCGTTCAACAGGTGGCACCGTGAGACAGTGTGGGACTGCCGCCCGTTCTTTGCCCGCATCAACTACCACAAGGGTGTGATTAAACATTGCGACACAATGCTGAACAAGATGGAAGAATTGAGAGCCAATATTTAGGGAATTTAGTTCATGAAAAGCGATACCAGCCCATTTTGGCGGGTGGTAGGGGAAACGAGGTCACTTCTTTCCGGGGACGCCCTTGCCCGCTTTGATGTCCTGCTCAAGGAGTTGCCTTCCGACTTCTTTGAGGTCCGGCTTATGCCCGCAGGAGGGGCAGATGACGTAGAGGGCGCGCTTGTCGTCTTTCCGGGACCGTATCTCCAGTCCCTCGTGGCTGCACTGTGGCACGTTTCAATTGTTATCGAATAGGGGGCCGATGATGGACATAAATGATTATCAGCTTGAACGCGAAATTGCGCGGCGCAAGTTTAAGAGGGTTAACGCTGGCCGCTTCCTGTGCGAAGACTGCCAAACCGGTGTTGCCTTTATGGGTATGCGGTCCCACATCGTCAATTGTCCGGTGAAGCCTGAAACAAGACACCTTAAACAGGAGCCCGAAGTATGAAAACAGGACAACACACCAATAAGCACGGCGTCAGGGTAACAACGCATATATGTGATACTTGCGGGATTGAGTTTACTCTTTGTCCCGGCGTTGATGACTGGCCCGATTGCCTTAGCGAGGATTGTGCCAGCTATGACCCGGATAGAGAGGTTGATTTGGATAATCTGGAACCAACAACCGGGCCTAAGCAGATATTCCATTAAGTTATAGAAGATGGGGGGGGCTGAGCCGCGCTTACCGGGGGTCGTCACTAAACTCAACCTCGTGGCTTGCTCCGAAAGCTGAAATAAGCTCCATCAAGTCACTCATTTCTTTTTTGCTCAGATCTGAGGACCGCGTTCCGAGATTCACAAACCCTGTTCCGTCGATATTTGGAACCATGCGGGTCTCTCGGTTCAAGGCATCCATGAATACAATCTTCCAATCATCCGGCGCGAGTTTTATTCCGTGCCACTGCAACTGATCGGCGATGTCTGTAAGCATGGCCCACATTCTATCGTTCTGTGGAACGGACCGCCTAGAGGCCTTGAATGTAACCCTGGTTCCTTCTGGAGCTTTGTCTATCCACCCATGAGCGCGCGCCTTGTGAGCGTCGTTATCTAGTATGAGGGTTGCGCGTCCCACCCACTGCGCCCCTATCTAAATTCTGGAGCAAACGGTATAGAATCGTCTAAATCAACTGGCCCACCCTGCTCTTTAGATTCTGCCTCCTTCTGTTCAACGGGCTCCCAAGATAAGCTCATAAATGTTTGTCCGCTGTTTGATTTCTTTATCCATGCGGCCAATCTCCCCCCCTGGCCGTTAAAGTTAAACGGCCCTGTATAGTCTGGTCGTTTTTCATTCCCTTGCTTATCGGCCTTGAACAGGGCTCCGCGATTAGTCTCGTCAAAATCGCTCATATTTGCTGTCCTTTCAATTCATCCATTCTCTCTTCGAATGCCTCACGAAAATGTGCTTGCCAATTGTCAGGCATGCGTTGGATTTCGTCTTTACGGGCTACGCCCCAATTGCGAAGCGCATCAGAGCTTGTAACGGATTTCATTTCTTCGATAAGTTTTTCGTAGTCTCCATCTTTGCGGGATTGGTATGCAGACTTTTGATTCTGCGTCTTGAAATTCTCTGCCTCTTCTTCTGAATAGACCTCTCCATGAAGGTCAAGAAGCTTCAGAATAACACGATCCTTGCCGCGCTTCTCAGCCATCGCCCAAGGATATGCTGCCATTTTTGGTGATGTCTTGTAATTATGTGGAGAGGCTTCACCAAATGACCATTCGGTACGCTCACCTAGAGTGCCAATAACACATATGGTTGCCAACTTATTTTCACCGCTAGATTCAATAACGGCAGGTCGATCAAACACTATCCCAGCCTTTGCAGCCACACGCTCAAGCCATGAATGTTTAGCTATTAATTGTCCATGACAATCCCACAAATCCTCTTTCGGATTGCCGCCGTATTTCTTAAATATGGCCTCAAGTTCTTTGCTTATTTTCATTTGTTTTTATCCTGCAATTCATAGCCAAGCCATGAATTAAATTCCTTTAACTCTTCAAGAGCGTTCATTGCAAACATAACCTCAGCCAATTCATATATTTTCCGTTGGGCTACACTAGCGCGGTATTCTTTTTCTGAGTCGCTCATCGTCCCATCCTGTCGGTTATGGTGCCCCCGCCGTCATTTCTCTTGGTGGCCCGCATATCCTTTTCAGGCCGCTTCCCGGTTTTCGCGTAATGCTCTAGGGGGCTGAGCGGGTCCAAGGCGAAGCCTTCGGGAACAGGCAAAGAAGCAAGGCCCCACTCGATTGCAGTCATGTAGCCTTCACGGATTTGGCTTGAAGAAAGCTCGTGATAATCACCCGGCTCCCCATGCCCGTTCTTGAAGTAGAAATTCCTGGCAATCCACTCTTGCTGTTCAGGGCTGTGCATTGGGGGCCTTTCATATCTCCCTTGCAATAAAACCATTATGCACATTAATCACAGGCTGTCAATTAAAAAATTGACTTTGGGATGAATATGATCATAATAAAAACACTCAAAAATACGGAGAATCACATGAACTGGACAGATGACAAGACCATAGAAGCGCTAGAGATGTGGGAGGCTGGCATGCCCGCTAGCCGCATCGCTGAAAATCTTGGCCCATCATTTACTAAAAGTGCGGTTATTGGAAAAATGCACCGCTTGCGAAATCAAAAAGATAAAAAGGGCAACCGCGTTAAAAGGATGACACCGCATACGCCAGCAAAAAAAACAAAGGAAAAGTTCAGGGGGCGGTTAAAAGAATTAGAACGCTTACTGAACGACACCTCAATTCCAATTACAAAAATCAGTGAGTGTTTTAATTCTCATTACAAAGCTGTTCTGTCAGTTGCGGCTTATTATGAAATAGACTGGCCATCAGATGAAAAGAGAGGTTATTGGCGCGTCCGTGATGTGCTTGAGATAACCGGTTCTAAAAAGATTCCAACCTTAAGGGCTCCCGGAAGTGATCCGTTTTTGCCAAAGCCAATTAAAGGGCCATATATAGAAAAACACTCCAATCCATTAGAATCATCAAAGCCATGCGGACTAATGGACCTTGATATTGGAATGTGCAAATTTCCCCTTGGCGACCCCTCTGACTCCTCGTTTGCTTTTTGTGGTGCGCCGTGTAATGGGAGCTATTGTTCTGCGCATCACACAATATGTTATGGAGTGTAATATGGACAAAGATATGTGGTTAGGTGTTTTAGAGCGGACAATCCTAGACTTAAGGGGTGACCCTGGCAGCTGGGATACCAGAACAAGAAACTCCAGAAAGCATCAAGCCGAGCTTGAAAGAGCAAAGCGTGAGGCCATAATGTTCTCCGGTGCAACTGACGGTCCGTGGGCGCAATCCAGGGGAGACGTTTGTCACGCGGCGGGAGTGGACCCGGACGCCTTCCGAGAGTATGCGATTAAAGAGGGGCTGGTTGACAAGAAGCTTTTAATGGTGTATCTTGGAGAGGATGAAAAAGATTCCCGTCAAAAGGGTCGATGAAATCTTCTCGAAATGTATTCGGGAAAGAGATGATTGGCGCTGTCAGAAATGCGGTCATAAACCAGAATCAAAACAAGGACTAGATTGCTCTCACATTTATGGACGTGCTAAATATTCTGTCAGATGGCATCCCTTAAACGCAAAAGCATTATGTGTAGGATGTCATAGACAATGGCACTCTCACCCGATAGAGTCAACAAAATGGATTCAGTCTTATCTTGGTGAACAAAAATATCAAGAGCTTCAGGCCTTAAAAAATCAATTGGTCAGGTTTAGGGATAAAGACAAAAAAGAAATGATAGCACATTTCAAACATGAGCTTGCTAAGATGGAATCATTGCGGCAGCTTGGAAAGACTGGACGTTTAGAGTTTGAGTCCTGGAACATGATGAAATGAAGATGGCCCGCCAGCACAAAGGCCAGCGGGCCGGGCCACTTCGAACACGCAACGGGGGTGCGCGCCCTTGGTGACTAAAGTAAATCACATTTACATTAGTTTGTCAAGTGATAAAACCCCTTTTTGTGATACAGGCTGCTACAGCCGGTGAGCCAAGTGTAGCTGAACTAAAAAATTCGGGCAATCGTTGGCCACTCGATCCCGACCCTTGGTGATCAAGGTTTTAATTAAGCGTCTAACAGGGCCAGTCAGGTAGCGTCAGGCTGGTTGTATCAAGGACGTCATAAATATTGATACAGGGATGAAGGTCCACGTGGTTGGACTAGAGACGCATAACGAGTACCCAAGGCCCGGCTTGTAGCTGACCAAGGGGAAAGTGGCTAACTATGACCGGAGGCCGGAATGAACATAGTCCAACTCAATCCCCAAACAGTCACATTTGAAGATTGGTGGGAACGTCAAATCCACAAGACAGGGAAGGCGATTTGTCAAATGAAGTGGAATGCCATCACTTCAGAAGAGGGCTACAGGACAAAAATGCTTGACAAGTCCACCGGAGATTATGTAGAAGTTCATTTGAAAGCCACTCCAGAGGAAATCTTTGAGGGGCAAAAGAGACAGAATAAGGAATTCTTCAAGAGCGGTGAAGACCGGAAATTCCTTCGAAGACCACAACAGTGGTTAAACCAGGGCGGTTGGATGGATGGATGAACGGACCAGAACATAGATGGCGTAAACGTTTGGATGCTAGGGCAAGTCGTCGCCGTCAGAAGCCGAAGAAACCGCCACGCAATCTTTTGGCAGAGCAGGCCCAGCTGCAGCTATCGATAGAACAGATACAGGCGCAGCATTTGGCAGAGGCGATGCGGCCCGCTAAATCAGGAGCAATGCCCGTTTCATTATTGCATGGTGTGCTTGGCAGGTTGTTTTGATATGAAACCAGGATTCGAAAATCAGCGAGAGCTTGCTGCTGTAGGCGTGGACAACCCTTATCGAAAGGGCGAGAAAGAAACGGTTGTCAAGAACCTACGGGAGTCGAACGCCCGCACTCTTAGGTTAGGCCCAGCTCAAACCCTAGCTTATGACCGAGTATGGAAGCTCTACTACATGATGGGCCATTGGAGGAATGGAGCTGTTGACCCTTCTAATGAACCGGTTGACTGTCAACAGGTCGTTGACACGCTCCCAGAAGCCGCTGCGCACGCCTCTCAAGAGGTTAAGGCACTTCGTGAAGCCTTAGGAGACGATTGGCTGCTAATCGAAGCTACGTGCCTCTACGGGCTGGGGTTTAAGGAGATGGCGAGAGTACTGTTCGGACAGGACAAGCGGACAAACTGTGATGAGGCTAGGTTCATGGTGAAAGCAGCCTATAATAAGTTGTGTGTGGAAATGGGATTGAGTGGGACGCCAAGCCTATACACAAGGCTCAGGGCCTACTGTGGAGGGAAGCCGGGGGTTGATGAAACATGTTGGGGGTTGGAGAAATAAAAGGAGCCCTAAATCACAACATATAGCACGAACAAAAAATAAACCCCACTAGGGGTTGACAGTGCACACTGAATGTGTATAATGATCTAATTCGTGATAATTGGGTTTTCCGGATGATGACAGACAGCGAGCGGTCAATTCTTATGGGATGGCACGGAGCAAACTTCGAGACAGCCCCTCCTGAGTTAACCCTCTTGGTTGAGAGCGCCCTCGGTGGCTAATTTCTTTACCGCTGTGATTTTGTGGGTGGTATTTGTTCTTATGGTGGGGTTATACTGCCAACCTTAAGGCTGGGCGTGGTTCCCCTAGTGGGATTTCATGCCATTCCCTGCTTAGCCTAATCCAGGCCGTTAAGGGCCGCAACGCAGCGATAAACCTTGCGGCACGTTCTGGTGTGTCGGTCATACGGAGTGAGCCGCCATTCCGTTGATAGATTTCAAACTGGTACATTTTCATGTATTTTCTCCTGAATATGTGCCCCACAATACATGAATCTGAAAATATTGCAACCTAATTCGTTGATTCATAGAGGGAAAAGCGATGTTTTTTATCATTGTGTTCATTGGCGGCGTGTTTGTCGGGTGGAAGTTCGGCGACAAGATAGAGGCTAAGATTAAGAAAAAGCTTCAGGATAAATGAATATCATATTGACAAGCATAGTTATTTTGATGTTTGCCACGCTTTGGAATTTATCTGCAAAACCATTATCGTATGATGAGATGGACGGCAGTCCGGTAGAGTTAGTCATTGGTGGGGGTTGGACTTGTTAACCTGCCCAGCGGCATTTTACAGAGCAATGGATTTGTGGTTTTGATTTGTATCGGGAGCTGAATTCTCTTCCGCAATTAGCACATGTTTTTGCTGATTCACAGCGATATGCTTTCCATATTAAGCGGTATATTTCATCATCATCGTATTGAGCGGGGTTAGACCTTTCGAAGGCCATCATGTTTTGTTTTATGACAAGCCTAATCATGAGAATAGTGTATAGCGCATTCATCATTATGTCAATGGAATATTTATGGCACAGCAGAAAAAGACAGACGGTATATCTACGGGGTTGCCCAATTTAACAGACAAGCAGATGTCTTTTGTCCAAGGCGTTCTGTCTGGAATGACCGCTTCGGACGCCTATAGGGCAGCATACAGTACAGAAAACCAGCCTGATCACCAGATTTGGCGCGACGCGAGCGTCCTGAAGAGCAACCCTAAGGTGGTCCAATGGCTTAATGCCGCAAAGATTGAGCAATTAAAGACAGCACAATACGGACTAGAGGCCCACTGCGCAGAGCTTGACGAGCTAGTGCAGTTAGCTAAAGAGACTGGTAACCTGGGAGCTGCGGTGAATGCTACGGTTAACAAGGGCAAGGCTATGGGCATCTACGTAGAGAGACACGAGGACGTCTCTAAGGGAGACCCTGTACAGACACTAGAGGATATAGCTGCAATTTCCCAAGAGTTAGCTGTAGGCCTTGCCCAGCAAATGGGAATAGATTGGCCGCCTAAGGGCAAGTTGAATTGAGCAAGGTAGTCGGGATACACGGGAACACTCCTGTATCAAGGGAGCCTAACGAGACCGTCATCAGGGAATTAGAGCGTATATTGGAGATGGCTAAATCAGGTGAGGTTGTCGGGTTCGCTGGCGCATTATTGCATGCTGATAAGCTTTCCACTGTAGCTTATGGAGGATTGCTAGGAACCTACGGATTAGTGGGCGCCTTAGACGTCGCAAAGGACCACATAAAGAAACTAGTTGAAGGGGAATGACCACTAATTTAAAGGATATTTCTCTTATAATTACAACGGCGGTCATCTTCGCAGGTGTAGTTTACGGGTATGCTACCCTGAATGCCAAGGTAGACGAGATAGAAAGATCCACAGGCGACATATCCTCAGACCTTGAAAGACTAGAGCTAACAGTAAGGAAGATGGAACTCAGGCAAGCTGCGTCGGGTTCTGTGGCGGGTAAGAGATGAAAAGAGAACGACTCATAAACCTGTACAATACCTTAATGTGGGACGCCTATCAGAGTGACGAGTTCCTGGATGCTGTATACGTCTATGAGAAGAACCTCAGGAGATGGCTTAACGCCAAAGTGAAGTGGTCTAAGTGACAGGAGACAAAAATGTTGTTTGAGGGCTGCAGACTGATTTAGGGAGAATAGTGGCTATGAACCCACACTGTAGGATAGGACGGGTAACCTCGATCAAGGGGGCGAATGATAAGGAAAGACGCCTTAATGAGGTGGCCCTACTTTATGATCTGAACTCTTTCGCCGAAAAGCAGAAAGCGATGAAAGATGACGGTAGACAGCTAGGCAGTTCTCGTATGAAATGGGCCGAGTTTGCTGATGTCGGCTATTGCAGGTAGACTGGTTGATGGGGATAAATAGCCCCTACGGGGGAGGGTTTTAGCAAAATATATGTGGTTATAACTCATTGTTGATATATCTTAGTAAATTAGCTATAAGCTGTGGACGTTTATACAAAGTGATAAGAGAGGACTAGAAACCGCTTGTGTGTTTCTCCTCCCCAAACAGAACCACGCACTTGCGCAATAACCCATTGAACGTACACGCTTTGTTCCCTTTTATTCACCCTTTGTCCCTGGTATGCAGTGCAATATAACCAGATAATCCCCCCTCCTGGTACATGTATAGGGATATCAACAGGTTAGCATTGGGGTAATTTACCATATTGCATGTTATGCGAAGTGCGGTGCACCATATTAACCCTTTGTTCTTGTTGTGTTTCAGGGTTGAGGGGGTGGGGGACACCCCTTCGGGCTTGCGTTAGCGCTACTAGTCCCCATCATTCATCCAGCCCACTTGAAACACTATGGCTAACAGGACTGGCTAACAGATAATGTGGCTAACACACTATGGCTAACAAAACACCGGAAACGGTAGCTAAAAAGATACTCGCTCAGGGCGGGCAAATTCTTTTGCCGTTCCATCCCGATGAATCTGACACGCAGATTGTTTTTGTTCGCTCCCAGTTATTCAAGTTAATCGTCGAGGCTCTGAATGAATAACTGCCCCCAATGCGGAAAGAATATGGACCTTGTTGGAAGGCAGCACAGGTGCATAGTTCCGAAGATTCCGGATATGGAGCCAGGAAACAGAACAGACGGTTCAACCTATCGTTATCGTGACCCAGAATCTCGCAGGGTCTACATGAAAGAATACATGAGGAAACGCCGTGAGCAAAACTAACGCTTTTGAGAATGCCGTTCTCGCGCTGATTTTCAACGCAACTGCAATTGCGGACTTAGCAGAGGACGACACTTCTTCTCCAGCGACCACGTTGACGGTCTCTTTGCATACTGGCGACCCTGGAGAGGCTGGATCAATGCTAACCAGTGAAGCGGCTTACACCGGGTATGCGAGACAAACAGTCGCCAGAACCGGCGCGGGCTGGGTGGTAACGGGCAATTCTGTTTCCCCCGCTGCGATTATTACTTTTCCTGAGGCCACCGGTGGAACAGAAACAATAACTCACTTCGGAGTAGGAACAGGGGTTTCAAATAATCTCATGTACAAGGGAACTGTAACCCCTAATATTTCCATCACAACGAGTGTCACCCCCAGAATCACAACCTCTTCTACGATAACTGAAGAATGATTGGTAACTATATTGGCCGTGCCATTGGTTGTCCTGGTGCGCGAACACAAGTTGTAGACGCTACAGGTGTTTCCGCAGGTGTAGCCACGGTTACTGGGCTTGGTAATTCGCTCTTTTCTGGTGTTGGCTCTTCTGCGGGCACATCAACGGTTTTGGGCGTTGGCGACGCGGTAGGGGTTCAATTCAGAACAATTACGGACACGGTAACCTATCTCCAAAACCCCGTTGATTTCTTTCTTGCGGGAGAGGGAGAGGAAAAACGCCGCCAGCGGTCTCGTGGTCAAATGACTCGTACGACAATGAAGAATATATTCAGGGAATAAGATGCCAGCTGTTAAAAATCTAATCCAGGAAACGTCCTCTACCACGGGAACGGGCAATTTCACTATTGCTGCGGTTTCCGGAAGAGTCAGGTTTTCTGATTCGACTTATGGGTTTGGTACAGGTGGATCGGATGTTTTTGATTATTACATATCTAATCGCGACGCTTCAGAGTGGGAGCGTGGAACCGGATCGATGTCCGATGCGAATACTCTCGTCAGAGACACGGTAATAGAAAGCTCAAATTCCGATTCCCTGGTTAGCTTCTCCGCCGGGACAAAAGACGTCACAAACGATGTCCCAGCTGAAAAACAAGTTCAGACTGATCTCTCTCAGACACTAACGAGCAAAACCCTCACCTCGGCAGTTTTGAATACGGCAGTAAGCGGTACGGCAGTGCTTGACGAAGACACCATGTCTTCTAATTCTGCTACTCAAGTAGCCACACAACAGTCAATCAAGGCGTATGTAGACACTGAAGACGCCAATATAGCCTCTGATACGCTTACTTTCACAAACAAGACTTTTGCAATTGGCTCAAACACTTTCAGTGGAACAACCGCTCAGTTTAATACCTCACTTTCTGACGGCTCTTTCGCGACCTTAGCGGGGACCGAAACGCTTACAAATAAAACATTCGCTATCGGTTCAAATACATTTAGCGGTACAACGGCCCAATTTAACACAGCTCTTTCTGATGGCTCATTCGCTACTTTAGCGGGGACTGAGACCCTAACGAACAAGACTATTGGCGCGGTAACAATTTCCGGTACGGTGTCGGTTGCAGATAATATTGTTGACCAGCCTCTATTAAGAGACTACGGCGAGGATGTCAACGCAATCGGGTCTACGGGCGGTGGCACTCAAAAGATAAACATAGAGCTGGGTAATGTTGTTTCTGCTACAGTAGATACGAGTGCTAATACATTCACGTTTAGTAACCCGACAGCTACAGGTGACGCTTGTTCGTTTACTCTTATCTTGACTAATGGCGGGTCACAAACCGTAAACTGGCCTGCATCTGTTGATTGGGCAGGAGCAACCGCTCCCACACTCACGACATCTGGAGTGGATATATTGACATTTGTTACTATTGACGCTGGGACCATTTGGTATGGCTTTGCGGCTGGATTGGATATGAGCTAATGGCTTATTTCAAAGTTGAAAAGAATAAAATTGTAGGTGGTCCATACCCCAAGCGGCGCTGTTTTCACAAGAATACAAGCATCGGGGAAAATACGACCGATGAGGAACTGAAGGCTCTTGGCTTCCTCCCTCAAGTAAAAATAGGAGAGAATGACCCCGTCGACCCCGGTACTGAAGTAAAGGAGCGGATTGGAAACAAGCTAGAGGCAGACAGAGTCACAACGACCTGGAGGGTTCGCAAACTGACCCCCAAAGAAATTAGCGATAGAGACAACGCAATTACCTTAGAAAAACTAGAAGTTCGGGTGGCTGCCTTAGAAATCCAATCTAATCTGGCTTCGAGACGCGCTTAATGCTTGCAACTCGCATGAGACAAGCCACTTCTGGCGCTTCAGGCGCTGTTTTAACTAGTACCTATCAGTCTACAGCGGTATCTACAAGCGATACTACTTCTTATAGTTTTTCAAGTTTAGGAATAGGAACAGCAACATCAGATAGACATGTAATGGCTGTTTTGTTCTCTGGCGGGTCTTCTGCGGGTGCGGCGTTGCCTCTATCAAATGTTACTATAGGCGGCTCCGCTGCAACGGAACTTATCGCATTTGACACTACAACACCATCGGCGGCGGCAAGTATGTGTGCGATTTATTATCGCAAAGTAACAACTGGCACAACGGCAACAATTGCTTTTGATGTCTCTACTACTGCCAGGGCGGCGGGTGTCGCTGTCTATACAATTACAGGGGCTGACGGAATTTCATTGCATGACAGCCTTGATGTCTCGATAGGGGCTGCTTCTTTAATGTCTGGAACAATTGATACTGTTTCTGGCGGTGTTCTTATTGGCGGCGTCGAGCAGCGTGGGTTGAATCGCACAATGACATGGGTGGGCATTGATGATCCGCCTGATATTGAGACATTTATGCAGACTGGACAAGAGCAATATAGTGCAACGAAAGAAAACGTAACCTCTACCGACACGGGTAGAACGGTTTCTTGTACTCTTTCTGGCAATGGAACTCAATCGCAAATGAGCGTTGCATCTATTGTAGCTGCATGAGTATATTATTTTGCACGCCAGCATATGGTGGGCAGGTGTTCGCTCCGCACTTTAAGTCCTGCATGCAATTAAAAGATGCTTTAAACGCAACAGGGCTAGACCACGATTGGCTTATCAGGTGGAATGAATCTCTCGTCCACCGCGCCAGAATGGGTATGACGGCGGAATTTTTGAAAACCGAACATTCTCATATGATGTGGTTGGATGCGGATATTGAATTTACTCCAGAGGACGTAGCAAAACTCTGGAACCTGGACGCCGATATTGCAGTGGGTGTATACAGGATGAAAACGGAGGATTCGAAATACGCGGCATGGGTAAACGGAAAATTGGTAACAGATCTGGATCAATTTGAAAAACCAATTGAAGTTGACTATGCAGGAACTGGTTTCATGATGATAAAGAGGGAAGTCATCGAAAAGCTAAGTAAAAAGGTTCCAAAATACGAAAATGAACTTCCCAATATTCCAGCATTATATCAAACACCTATAAGGGATGGTATTCTTTTGAGCGAGGATTATTTCTTTTGTGAACTTGCTAGAGAAAACGGAATTAAAATAACCATGGACCCCTCTGTTAGATTAAAGCATTGGGGCATTACCTCTTATGACTAGGCTGGCGGTAGATAATTTAGGATATCCAATCCCGGTTATTTCTCCGGGACCAACGCAAACAATTTCAGTTACCGGGACATCTGCGGCCATTGCAAACGGCATGGCTAGCCCGACTAAGATTATAAGAATTGTTAGTACGACTGATTGCCATTATAAAATAGGGCCCTCACCTACCGCCACAACGGGCGACACCTTTTTGCCTGCGAAGGTAGTGGAGTATGTTTCAATTCATTCAGGAATGAAAATTGCCTTCATTCAAAATAGTGCCAGTGGAACGGCATATGTCACGGAGACTAAATAGATGAACCAATGGAAAGAGATGCTAGCAATAGCGGCGGATGCTTCCAAATTCCAAAAACAATTAAATGAACTCGCGGCAGCATCTCAAAAGGCAGACGCCTCCAAAGCGCAGGCCAATAAAGAATTATCGGAATTAAATACAAAGCAAAAAAATCTTGATAATCGCTCGGGTGCTTTAGACAAAAAAGAAAAAGAGGTTAGCTCTATGATGGCTGCATTGGAAGCAAAAGAGGCTTCCATGACAGAAAAGGTTAAAGTTGCCGAAGAGAAATTCCGCGTTGCTGAAAAAAATCTTCAAAAGGCAAGTGCTTCAGAGTCAAAAGCCGCAGCGAAGGTGGCTGAGGGGCGTCAGATGATGTCAGAAGCTGCCGGAATAAAAAAAGAATACCAGGCCAAAGCCGAACGATTTCAAGATTTTATTAAGGGTGAATAAAGGGGCTTTAGGGGAGAATTAAAATGGCTATGGAAGATGCCGACTGGTCAATCGACAGGGCAACAGGCAACATACGATATATAGGGGATGACCACACATTAAGTGGCGGCACGCCGTCCTACGCAACGGTTATTCAATTTCACAGATGGTTGCAGGCGTTTGCCTATGACGAGGCATTCACCAATGACGATGAACTGGACATCATTGACAAGAACCCGTCGAACCGCTCGACTGACAACATTATTACGCTCGTCAATGGGTTCAACGTTGATGCAACCGCAATTGAGCATCTCTACGATGGCACGATCATCCAAGGGTCGGGGACGACCGAAGAGCGATGGGATGGCATTGTAAACTTTGGTCCGCCCAATGCGCATATTCAGATCACCCAAGATGGCTCAGTGATTGCTGATGATTTTTGGAATTATGGCCATGAAGCTGGCACACACACTGGCGCGGCAGATGCGGCTGTTTTGACGGATTCGACACTTGGCGCTACTGTTGATGAATTTATTGGTTATACGATCAAAAATATTACCGATGGCTCACAAGCTCTCATCACTGACAATGATTCCACAACGGTGACCGGGGTTCTATATAACGGCACCGAAAGTGACTGGGATAGTGGTGATGTGCATCATATTGCCGTTCCGCTGAATGGTGATGCTGCCCAAGGTATTAGCCACCGGTTCATGGTCAAGACGCGAGATAATGGTGTTGACATCGACCGCAGGCGCTTGATTGGCAGTACAAGACGCTATGGAAACACATATGCAGAATTTAAGATCAATGGCACAGCACAAGGCAACAATGTGCTGGCCTTAACGGATTCGACTGATCTGAATAATACAACTGCGTGGGCAACGATTGATGCCATAACAGACATTACGAATACTGAAGGTTTCCGCAGTATTGATATTTCGGGCGACGGAACGGACGAAGAATATTATTCGGAATGGACGCGCGGCGCGCAAACCATCAATACGTTTTACGAATATCTCAAGGCGGAATCGATGGATAGTTCGTCGGCAACGCTCAACGGCCAGAATGGTGAGTTGCATCGTGGTGTTACCCATTCGGTGACATACGATACCGAGACCGGTGCTCCGGCAGCTCTCACAAATGACAAATTCGTTTATGGGACTTATGTAAATCACGGCACGGTTACGGGCGGTCCGTTTACTGTTGGCGAGGCGGTTCACGAGGATACGGCAACGCCGGTATGGAAGGGCCGCGTATTATCAGTAGATGGCACCGATACATCACTAATTATCGATGTTGAGGAAGGAACGGTCGGGAATACCGAGAGCTTTACTGGTCAAACTTCTGGAGCCCAGGCCACGACTTCGGCAGCGCCCACTGGTGAAGAGATTCAAAACGCGGCGGGTGAGATAGCGCTATTTGCGATTGACGACCAAGGTGCCAATGGTGTGTTCTATGGTCAGGTTACTAAGGGCGTTTCCATGATCGACAACACCCGCCTTTATGATCCTGCTGATCATACCGATTATTATACTTGTGATGCTGCCGCAACTGAGCGGACAGTCTCAACGCCGTTTGTTGGCGTTTCTACTGGCTCAGCTCTGATCGGTGCTTATGGTCTTGGCATGGTGGCTGGCGATACCGCAGCGGCGGACACCTTCTTTGATCTAAGCAATACAGCAATTACGCCGCCGAACAATGTCACGTTTACGATCTCTGGGGCGGAGAACGGCGACCGCGTGCTTTGCACTAACAATAACGCTGGCGATATTGATTTCACGCAAATGGCATTGAATGCCACATACTCGGCAACTAACGTTACAACGATTTCGGTTGCAGCTATTCCTGCGGACTGCCCGTCATCTGGTACAATTAGGATTGAGCGTGACGATGGTCTTTATTCTCGGCATCCATTCTCAGCAAGAGATTTGGGCACAGATGATTTCACTATAACCCTGCATGATTTCAGCACTAATAATGCAACATCCTCTAACAATGCTTTTATTAGTTATGTAGATAAGGCAAATGCTGGCGGCGCTGATGAAACATTCAACTACGTTTATGACGCTGATCGAACGCACTTTGTAAGGGTAAGAAATGGCGGTGCCTCGCCAATTCAGACAGCGGAAACCACGGGTGTTATGGGAACGAATGGGGGATCAGCGTCAATTAATCGCATTACTGATGCGTGAGCCCATTATTGTTTCGGTACCGCATACAGGCACGCGATTTTTGCAAGAGCGTCTCGGGGTCAAGAAGTATATTCATACAACTTGCCCCTGGGATGCCTTGTTAGAGCGTGTAAAAGACAAGAAAATCATTTCTCCATTGCGCCATCCTTCTGATGTCTGGAAGTCATGGGCGCGAAGAAAGAATCCTAAAACAGAGCCATTTCCATACGCGCTCTTTATAGGCGCCTGGCATACCCTGCACACGCTTGATATGATGATGGATGTCGATTTTATCTGCGTTGACAAATGTGCCGACCCTAGAATTACCGATTGGGGGCCTGTAGGGGACAAGGATTATGGTCCGTATGACCTAAAGCAAATTGATTTGCGTTCTATTTTCTCGTTACCCTTCGTTAATAAGCATTATGGGTCCTGGCAGAAATGATCGAGGCTGCCGGGCTGTGGGAATTAGGCTGGTCTGCGCCAATTACTGAAGCAGTACTATGGGAATACGTCATGAGGGAGTTTGGTGTCGAGCGATTGAACATGGCACCTGTTAGTGGTATCGATAAGCGTTGGATCTATGAGTATGAGAATGTAGAGCTTTTGTTAAATGATCGCTCGCATCTGACGCCTGTATTCGTTGATGAGAATGCAACGACTGAGTTACTAGAATTTGATCATCCTAATGATGCTCTTTATTTATTTGGCAAAGGAACGTACTCGCCATTCTCGGCTATGGCTGAAGAGCATTTATCATTAAAAATAAAATCAACCAAGCCGGGCCTGATGTGGCCACACCAAGCGCTTGCTGTTGTCATGTACGATAGGGTTAGCCGATGACGACAACTTTTCCAACAGACAATCGCACCATTGTTAACGAAAGTGACAATACAGGCGATTGGACGGCTACGGACGGTCCCACGGCTTTTTCGTCTTCACCATCCCCCATTGAATCCACCAACTGTATGGGGATGAATGTCAGCAATACTACTGAGGATGCTTATGACACGATAACATCTGACGATTGGTCTAACGGTTCTTTATTCGTCTGGATGCGTCCTTTTGGAACGATGGATACAACCGCTAATGGCGGCGCTGCAATTCAAGTAGGTGACGGCACAAATCGAATTGCTTATCATGTTGGTGGTTCGGATGTAACTGGATTCCGTCATGAGTCTGGACCAATTGAATGGTCTTGCTTCATTCTTGACCTTGGCAATAAGCCCGCCAACAATACAGCTTTAGCTGGAACAGAGGGAAATTTAAACGAAGCGGCAATCACTCAGGTTGGAACGTATTTTACCACTATCGTCAAATCTGTGGGCGGTGTTGAGAACTGTTTTTGGGACATTATCCGTTGGGCCAATCCTGGCGATGATGTGGTTATGCAAGGTGGCACTACTTCTGGCGCGGCAGGCAACGGAGCCGAGGCGGCTGTTGTTGACCGTGGAACGGGAAACCAGCAGGCTTATGGTGTAATTCGCGAGCTGGGCGCGGGTGTTTACGGAATTCAGGGCAATTTGACGATTGGTAATTCTGCAAGCGCTTCCGATCAATTTTGGGAAGAAACAAACGTAACTTATTCATGGGAGGATCGCGGTCTTTCCTCAACGAATTATTATCGTTTCAGCATAATTGGCTCTAGCACTGCAACGAATTGCGAAGCATCGTTTACAGCATCTACTTTTGTTGTGCCTACCGCTGCGTCGGCGTCTTTTGATGGCAATGGAGCTGATTTGACTGTTTGCAATATGATTGGTTGCACTTTTATCGGATTCGATCAAGGCATTGAGACATCTGACGATACTGGCGATGATTGGACAAACTGTACTTTTATCGGCAATGACGAGATTGTGGCGAATGGCTGTGATCTATCAGGCGGCACATTTAGTGAATACACTGGGGCAGCTAACGGCGGCGTGATTACCTACGATTTAAATGTTGACCCGGATGGTGAATTGGACGATTTGACAATTTCAAAAACTTCAGGAACAGCGCATCATGCAATTGATTTTGGTGCGAATATCCCGACATCTAGCATTACTCTAAGGAATTGCGCATTTGGGACTGACTTTTCTGCAAGCGAGAACACTTCTCCTACAGCGGAAGCTGGTAATGAAACATTTGCATTTAGAGATACCACAGGAACGCTTACAGTCAATCTTGTAGGCTGCACAGGGAATTTTTGATACTATTCTGCTGGTGTTGATGTAACGATAGTAGCCGATCCAGCAACAACAAAGGTCACTGTTGAAGACAGCACTGGTGCCATGTTGCAGAATGCACGAGTGTTTTTAGAAACATCTGATAATGGCGGTGGTTCTGGGTTTCCTTATCAAGCTTCCATTACTAGTTTGACACAATCGAGCGGTACAGCAACGTGCGACACTACAACGGCGCATGGTCTTGTGACTGGTGATCAAATCGTGATAAGGGGTGCACAACCGGATGGGTATAATAAAGTAGCGAGCATAACGGTTACAGATACGGATACATTCACTTATAGTGTGGACAGCGGGTTATCATCACCAGCGACAGGAACGCCTATTGTTTCTTATGTTGCAGTGCATGGACTAACAAATAGCCTTGGCGTTATTCAATCTGATAAGGTATGGCCAGCATCACAAGGCTTGTCAGGATGGGCGCGTAAATCTACATCATCGCCGTATTTTGTTGAGGCAGGCATTAGTATAGCTGACGCGAGTAGCGGCACGGATTTATTATTAGCACTCCAATCGGATGAATAGACCATGAGCAATTTAGGCGCAACTACCGGTAAAGAACCGGATCATATAGAAGATGAGGATTTGCTTTCTCTTGAGGAAATGCGCGGCACGATGCAGGATATAAAGGCCGCCGCGCTAACAAACAGTGAGAAAGCGACTGTTCGTGGTGTCTTGAATGAAATGGAAGTCCTGAAAGACATGATGGCCAAGCAGGACGAGCAGAATAACAGACTTGTAAATCTTTACTCGACATTGCGCGGCGAATTCGATGCATTCAAGGTAAATTATGCAGCAAGTCTGAACTTGAAGGTCGCTGGCGGGTCTACAACACCGGAAGATTGGAATGGCGCTAACTCTTGATCCGGCAACGAGATTGATTTCGATACCTCAAGCGGATTTAACATTTGTTTCGGGGACGCTGTATTCGCTTGATACGGATCAATTTCGCAAAGATGTTATGGATCTGCTTGCAGGCGAATCCTATATCTGGATGCCAGATGCATATTCTCACAACGGAGAGGTGACAGTTGCGGGGACAACCTTTGCCCGCACGTTGGAATTTATAAATAGCTATAGTGTTCAATTCGAGGATACCGGAAGTCAATACAGTGTACGGCTAGAAGGCTCTAATAATAATATTTTCGATGTTGAAAATGGCATTCTGACGCCGACGGATAAAGTCACGATCATCCCAACTAACTCTGCTGGCTTGATTGACGGAGGCGCGACAGCAAGTGAATTGTGGAGCTATATTATAGAAACTGGTTTTACTGCTGAAGAAATGATGAGGCTAGTTGCCGCGTCTCTTGCGGGCAAACTTAGCGGAGCGGGGACAACTAACGTTAAAATACGTGATCTGAACGATACTAAGGACCGCATTGACGCAACGGTAGATGCTTCCGGGAACAGAACTGCTGTAACATTGGATGATACTTAATGTTTCCTCCGGTCTATTTTGCAACGAATTATTTTGCAGCAAGGTTTTTTTCGCCTGATTCTGGGCCTATATCTTTAATAGAAACCACTAGGCAGTCGGCCAATATTCTTGTCGTCGGGCAAATGATGACACGATAATGGGATTGAATGAATTTGAAATGGGCCTTCGCGAACTGTTCGGCACCTACGGCGGATTTATGTTTCCTCTACCTGATATTGCAGGAAAATACAAAGGAAAGAGTCTGGCCGTCTGCGGTGATGCCTCTTGTATCTGGGACGATCTGGAGGCCCTTGGTTGCAAGAAAACGCACAGGCGCGGTAGTATCGAAAAAGATGGTTGGGACTTCATGACCGTCAATAAGCTGGGGGAGGTTTTCCCTGGAAATATTGAGCATTGGTACTCTAATGAAGCCCAGCACATGAAAAAATTTATAGAAGCACGAAGGGTTGAATATAAGTATGAATTTCATGGACCTAATCACACCCATTCCTGTAATAAAGGGGCTAAATGGCATTGGCCCTGGGGAGGGCATGGAACTTCGGGACTTTCTGCCGTACTCACCGGAATTGGCCTCGGCTACGATAGAATTGCAATCTGCGGTATTCCATTGGATGACGGCCCTCACAATGGCGAGCCTCCCTGGAGAAAATGCAACTTCAAAAGGGAAGCCCCGGACGATAAAGATGGAAATCCCGATCTTCACTGGCGAAAAGCTATTCAATTGGGCTTTGACGGGAAAGTAATCGCTTTATCTGGAAGGCCGAAAGAGTGGATCGACCGTTACTCATAATTTCTCCCGGAAGGTCGGGGAGTTCATACACTGCCAAGCAATTCCACGATGCAGGAGTGTTTGGGGGGATTTTAAGAAAAGGCGATAGGCACAACCCTCAAGGGTATTTTGAGAATATTAAGCTGCACCGAGAGTTGAGAATATGGTATGGAATAGACTGGGTATCAGGGCCTTTTCCTCAAGAACATACTGATTGGAATAAACACGTTTGCCAGGTGATGAACCGAGAGGGCTATCAAGGCGGTCCTTGGTTCTTCAAATGTGGCGCATTTTATTGGGAAACATTCCAATCCTTCAATCCAGTCTATGTAAAGGTCTGGAGGGATAGAGAAAAGATTCTTAATTCCTTCAAGAGAACAGGTATGCTCGCGCGATTTGGTGAGCAAATGCCACAGATAGTCGATAGACAGCACGAAGCAATGAAATCTATTCCGGGAATTGACGTTTACATATGAAACAAATAGACGGTATTTGGTGGCCCGATTCTGACAAAGAATGCCATCCAGTTGTCCCCAGGCATGTGAGGGATATGAACAAAGCACTACCGCTTTGTCGGAGCAGAAAGTGTGTCGTACAAGCTGGCGGCAATGTCGGTGTTTGGGCGGGACACTTGGCAAATGAATTTGAAACTGTTTGGACTTTCGAGCCGGAAAAGGAAAACTACGCCTGCCTTGAAAGAAACCTGCAAGGCGTCGATAATATTCACCATATTAATGCTGCTCTTGGTCACAAAGCTGGTGTTGCTGGTATGCATAGGGTCCCTAATAACGCTGGGGCGCACTGGCTTATCAAGGGTGAGGAAGATATTCCAGTTATAACGATTGACAATTTGAAGTTGCCCGCCTGTGACTTGATGATTTTGGACACAGAAGGCAACGAACCAGACATCCTTGTTGGGGCCAGAGAAACGTTAGGCGCCCACAAACCTGTGCTCATGATTGAAGACAAAGGGCTCTCCGAACGCTTTGGAGCCCCACAAGGATGGACTGACGCCATAGAAGGTTATCAAGTGGTCGATAGAGTTCACAGGGATGTTATTTTGGTGCCGGAATGAGAATAATTCTTGTCCGTCAAGGGGGAAAATACGGGCCAGAGTATGTCACTAACCTAAAACGACAAATTTACGCACATGAGTCCCTTGTCGGATCGGTTATCACACTAGACGATACAGAGCTATGCACTAATCTCAAAGGCTGGTGGGCTAAGCTTGAATTATTCGCCCCCTGGAATGCAAGATATAGGCCAGCGCTTTATCTCGACCTAGACACAATCGTTCACGGTAGATTGTTTCGGTATAAATCTCGATGTTTTACCATGGTTGAGGATTTCATGGACCGTTGTCCGGCGAATTCAAGCGTCATGTGGCTGCCGAAAGATACTTCACATATTTGGGATGCCTTTCAAGAAGACCCTGAAGGAATTATGGACCGCTGTCGTCGAGGCGGTGACCAATTGTTTTTATCAGATTTTTGCGAGAAGAAATGGAAAACGCCAGATGATGGCATTGTCAGTTTTAAGCAACATTGTAGCGACGGGCCTGCAGGGAATATTATCCAGTTCCACGGAAAACCAAAACCGCACGAATTAGATGGGTGGGTTGCAAAGCTCTGGCGAGCTGACACGTCTGGTTAATGCTTTAAAGTCTCAGGTAGACGCAAATAAGCTAAACAGTTACGATCCATATCATTGGCAATCCGACTTTCACGCGGCGGGGAAAAATCATCCAGAGCGGATGCTGATGGCCGCAAACCGCGTGGGCAAAACGATGTCTGCCGGGGCGGAGATCGCCTACCATTTAACCGGTGAATATCCAGATTGGTGGGAAGGAAAAAGGTTTGAGTCTGAAACACTTGTATGGACGGGCTCACCCACCAACGAAACATCAAGAGATATTGTGCAGAATGAACTCCTTGGCGGGCTAGGAGATAAATTAGGAACAGGGTGGATTCCCAAAAGTAAGATCGTAGGAAAGCCAACCACTCGACAAGCTGGTGTGAAAAATGTTGTCGACTCCTTCCAGGTTCGACATAAAAACGGCAAAGTATCCACTTGTGTACTAAAAACCTACGAACAGGGCTGGCAGAAATGGCAAGGCACGGCTCCGCACGTTGTGTGGATGGATGAAGAGCCGGATGATTATAAGATATTCTCTGAATCACAAACTCGTGTTCTAACCTCTGGTGGTATTGTTCTAGTTACCTTCACTCCCCTTTTGGGCATGACTGATCTGGTTGAGCACTTCATGGAGAGTGGTCAAGGGATTTATTTGAAGGGTGCGACGTGGGAAGACGCGCCGCATCTTGCAAAGGAAGACCGCGACAGGCTGGCAAACTCATATAGAGCCCATGAGCGGGAAGCTAGGACCCGTGGCATCCCAATGATGGGTGAGGGCGCAGTGTATCCTGTCGCGGATTCCTCTGTTTCTCATCAGGCGTTTGAAATTCCTGATCATTTTGCGAGGATAAAGGGTTGCGATTTCGGAATGGCGCATCCCGCTGCTGGAGTAGAGATCGCGTGGAATCGTGATGCCGATATTATTTACGTCATAGATTGTTACAAAAAGGCGGATGAAACAGCTCCATATCACGCGGCTTGGCTATCCAAGAATAACAAACACGTCCCAGTTTCATGGCCGCATGACGGAATGAACCGCGAAAAAACAGGCGGCAGAACGCTCGCAGACGCATACAGGGCACACGGAGCGAATATGCTTTCTAAGTCTGCAAGATACCCTCGGACTCCCGGAGAGAAGGAAAAAGGCGGCGCACAGCCTGTAGAGCCGATTATTGATGAGATTCTTGAGAGAATGATGACTGGTAGATTTAAGGTCTTTTCTCACCTTCATGAATGGTTTGAGGAAAAAAGAAGCTACCACAGGAAAGATGGCAAAATAGTGGACCGGAGAGACGATATTCTGAAAGCCACAGCATACGCGGTGATGATGAAGCGCTATGCAGTTCCCTTAACGATCTCAGGGAGGCTAAGCGGCATTCCCATGCAACCAATAGCATCGGTCAGAGTATGAAGTCTTATTTAGAGAAAAGCTTCAGTGAGATCGGGGTAAAGCCTGTAAGTCGCAGAAAAATCAACGGACAAGATATTCTTCTTGCCGATGGGTTTGTCTCAAAACCGTATCCTGCTTTGAAGAAGTTCGGGATTGACAAAGATGACTTCCCTCAAGGCTGTTATACGACTGTCTGGTTGTGGGGCAAAGACGATAAAATTGGATTAGGGTTGCCGATATTCTTTGATCCCCTTCATAATATTGAGCATCCCCTTTCTTCACGCCAGACAATGAGAATTAACACAGCAGTAAACCACGCGCGGCGCTCAATTGAAGCATTTATGAGAGAAAAACTAGATGCCTAGTCAAAGTGACGTTAAGAAAATCTCAGACGGGAAGGCGTCACCGAAAAGACGGTTTGATGCGCGGGACTGGGCCTTTATTGCTGAATACGTCATTGACACATGGAATACCCGGAAAAATAGACGTAAGGATAGAGAAAGACATTGGGAGGAGATTGACCGTCAACTCGCGATGATCCCTGATGTTGAATTTAAAAAGCTTCCCAACGGAAAAGTTGACACTAATAAACTGTGGATGGCGGAAATGGAACTGCCGCTACAGGCTCAGGCTTTGGAAGTTTTAAACGCTGATGCTCGCAGATTTCGTTTCCCCGATGTGGGGCCGTGGTTTCGCGCCCACACTGAGCTAACG